>Ga0214473_10003821_pt1 | contig 18164 bp, 11 predicted proteins | sample RVTome_7_FD_203509 | JGI IMG/M metagenome (GOLD analysis project Ga0214473, IMG submission 203509) | Soil microbial communities from uranium-contaminated site in the Upper Colorado River Basin, Wyoming, United States - RVT98D197 | ecosystem: Environmental > Terrestrial > Soil > Contaminated >... | reverse complement strand
CTTCATGCATCTGCCAAGTCAATGCACTATCAACATCTACACAATTAGCGGTAAACTAGTTGATACAATTGAGCATAACAGCACATTATCAGATGGTCAGGAAAGCTGGGATCTTGTTTCGAGAGACAGAATGGATATTGCGTTTGGAGTATATGTTTATCATGTTGAAGCAAAAGAAATTGGGCAAATGATCGGAAAGTTTGCTATCATAAAATGATGAAATTGAAAATTATCTTACTGATATTATTCGTTTTATATCAAAGCAACAGCTATTCCCAGGATTTAATTTTTGAAGGAGATGAAAATTCAAAAAATAAAAATGAAATTGTTGCAGAGGTCGGATCATTAAAAATTACTGCTGAAGAGTTTGTTTATAGTTATGAATTTGGACCCGCCTTTCCCAAAAGAAAAGAAAATTCAAAATTGACTCATCTAAATTATATGATCAATGAAAAGCTACTTGCTTTGGATGGATATGAAAACGGCATGATGGAAAAAGAAACAGCCAAAGAAATTTATAGTGACATCGAATCGGATCTCGCTTCCGAGGAAATGTTTAGGAAAGAGATAATACCCGAAATTAAAGTTGACAGCGCTGAGATAGAGAAGGTCATTGAAAAGAAACTAAGTGAATACTACATCAAATGGTTGTATGCAGAGGATTTGCCTAAGCTGGAAAATTTATTGATGAAACTTAAGAACAAAATCCCATTTGATTCTCTATTTAATGGACAATTAACTGACTCGGTGCTTATTGATGACAGGCAATTAACGAGCAGTTTGTACAGCATTTATCTAAAAAATCCTCAGATTGCTCAAATCGTTGATTCGCTGTATCCCGGGAAAATTTCTGATCCAATTCATACCAGTGACGGATGGTACATAGTTAAGATTGAGAACATTTGGAAGAATATAATTACAAGTGAATCAGAATATAATAAGCTCAAATCTGAATCAATCAATGCAATTACTAAAAGTAAAATGGATATTTTATCGGATCAGTACATAAAGGGATTATTTTCAGATGAAAATCCTTTAATAAAACGGGATGTGTTTAATGTACTTAGGTCTTATCTTGGAAAATTTATTCTTACACCCGAAAAATATTCTGAATGGGAATTGGATAACAAACTTGATGTTGCATTAACTAATCTTGGGTTAAGAAGAGGAGAAACGTATCCCGGATTAACTTTGGTCGAATGCAAAAACAGCAAAATATCTTTGGATGAATTTATCATCTGGTATAGGAACCGGGAACAATATGTGAAATTTTCCATAAATGATTTAATCGGGTTTTCTAAATCTTTAGAAGATTTAGTCTGGGTTATGGTACGAGATAATTTGTTGACTGCAAAAGCTTACCAAAAGGGTTATGATAAATCAGAATGGGTAAAAAAGCAGGCAAGCTGGTGGAAGGATAAAATATCTTATAGTTTGATCAGAAGTGAACTATCAAATTCTGTTATGCTAAGTTTTGAAGAAAAACATTCATATAATGAAAGTGAAAAATCACAGTCCGAAAGTATGAATCAGGAACTTTCAAAAAAAATCTTTAATAAAGTTCGTGAGCTGAAAAAAAAATATAAAATTGTAGTAAATGAAGATGTACTTGATAAAATAAAAGTATCATCTGAAAATGATAAAAAAGCCATTGATATGTATATAGTTAAAAGAGGCAATTTGATACCAAGGCCAGCATATCCTTCAATAGATAATGATTGGGTAAACTGGGAGTAGTAATTACACATGAAATGTTTATTAAATATTATAATTGTAGCCTTACTCAGTTATGTTTTAATTAGCTGCAGCAGCAACAATAGAGATTCTCGTGATGTAATATTGTACTGGTGTTCAAACAATACTGATGAAATAAGATTTGCTAAAACAAGTGCGGATGAATGGAACAAGAATAACCCAAACGATCAAGTTAAATATCAAGCTGTTCCAGAGGGGCGATCAAGTGAGGAAATTATTCTCGCGGCGGTGGTTGGTAAAACTACTCCGGATATCTATTCGAACATGTGGCAGGGTGATGTCGAAGCATACGCACAAGCCGGTGTTTTGGTAGCTCTTGATACACTACATGGCTTTATGAATTTTCTTAATGAACGATGCGATAGCTCGGTCATTGAGGAAATAAAGTCTCTTGATGGTCACATCTACCAGATACCATGGAAGATCAACCCTATAATGCTGATTTATAATGTTAATTTTATAAATGACTTAAAACTACAAAGTCCTCCCAAAACATACAGCGAATTTTTCGATGCCTCTAAAAAATTTCAAAAAGATTTTGATGGTGATGGATATATTGATAGGTGGTTTGGTTATAGCGAAGTAGAAGTAACCTGGTGGCAAAGATTTTTTGATTTTTATCCGTTATACCTGGCGGCATCTGGTGGAGCGCCATTAGTGAAAGACAATCAAGCAGTTTTCAATAATGAATATGCGATTGAGGTTTTTACTTTCTTACGTGAAATGTATAAAAAAAACTATTTTTCTAAGGAAAAACTGTCTGCACGGCAAGATGTTTTCTTATCTGGTGTTACTGCAACAAGGTTTACAGGGCCCTGGGAAATAGCGCACGCTGAAAAGTTTAAACCAGAAGGTTTTGAATATGAATATACTTTTATGCCTGTACCTGATGGACATAAAGGACCCGTTTATACTTATGGAGATCCGAAAAATATTGTAATATTTAAAACTTGTAATAATCCTCAGACTGCATGGGAATACATAAAAACACTCATAAATCTTGATGGCGATCTTAATTTGTTGCAAATAACAAATCAGATTCCGAGAAGAAAAAATATTAGTATTGATGATTATTTTGATGAATATTTCAATCAAAACCCGAAAATGAAAGTATTCGCTAATCAGTCCAGGTATGTTAGAGGAACAGATGCCTCCCCCGTTCTTAAAGAAGTATTCGATTTAATTTCCCAGGAGTATGAAGCTTGTGTTATATATGGAATAAAGACGCCTGAACAGGCAATAAAAGATGCATCTGATGCCGTTAATTTATTGTTTCTCAAATAAAGTGATCCTCAGTGATAAATAGAAAAAAAGTATTACCCTATCTTTTAGTATCTCCGTATTTAATTCATTTTTTCTTGTTTGTATCCTTTCCCGTTATTTTTTCTATTATTCTCACGTTCCATAAATGGAATATAATTTCACCAATGGAATACACGGGTTTGAATAATTACGTAAGATTATTCAACGACATTACTTTCTTTAAATCAATCGGCAATACTTTAATATTCTTAGTAATCCACATTCCACTTCAAATAATAGTTGCGTTGTTTCTTGCAGAAATATTAAATCAAAAAATCAAATTGATGGGAGCTTTCAGAGGCGCATTCTTTTTGCCAGTAATAGTGTCAGGGGTAGTAGTTACAATTTTGTGGCAGCAGCTTTACGGGTATGATACAGGACTATTAAATAGATTACTCACAGGAATCGGGCTTGGTAAAATCGGATGGCTAACAGATCCGAATATTGCAATGACATCAATTGCAGTGATGGCAACATGGAAAAATGTGGGACTTTACATAGTTTTGTTTTTAGTCGGACTTCAAACTGTACCTGTGCAATATTATGAGGCGGCTGATCTTGAAGGCGCAAACCATTGGCAAAAGTTCTTTAAAATTACGTTGCCAATGATAAACCCAACAATTTTTATGGTTGTGATTCTTTCTACAATTGGTGGATTTTCATTATTTATTGAACCCTATATTATGACAGGCGGGGGACCATTAAACAGCACAGTATCGGCCGTACTTTATATTTATAAGCAAGGATTCTTCTATTATCATATGGGTTATGCGGCAACCCTGGGTCTGTTTTTTGCGTTAATAATTTTATCTGTTGTCGTAATTCAGAAAAAATTTATTGAGAAAGATAATTGAAAAAATTAAAATCCATATTGTTTTATCCTGCTCTTGCAATTAGCGCATTGATATTTGTGTATCCTTTCATCTGGATGTTGATGGCATCAATTGCCCCGGAAAATGAAATCGGCAGTCTGACTATTGTTCCGACGTCCTTGACGTTAAGCAGTTATGAACAAATGGTTGATAAGATCCCGATAGGCGGAGCATTTATTAACAGTCTCATTGTTGCTTCATCTATCACGATTGGTGTTTTGGTTTTCGGGTCTATGATCGGCTATGCTTTGTCCAAACTTGTTTTCAAAGGTAGGGATTTAATTTTTTACGTTATCATTTTCACGATGACATTACCATTCCAAATTACACTTATCCCTCAGTACATAATTATGGTGAAGTTTGGCTGGATCGATACTTATTGGGCATTGATAGTTCCTTATCTTATCAATGCATTAAGTATCATCATGTTCAGACAATATTTTAAATCCATTTCGGATAGCCTGATTGATGCGGCAAGAATTGATGGATGTAATGAGATTCAAATAATTTTCAGAATACTTTGGCCCAATTCGATGCCGGCTATAATAACAATTGGAATTATAACTTTTATGGCTTCGTGGAATGAAGTACTGTGGCCATTAATTGTAATTCGTGACGAAAGTTTAATGACGATGCCTCAGCTCGTTACATTGTTTGCAGTTGGCGGCAGGGCAGAGTCTCAGTTGGGAGTAAAACTCGCATCGGCTGTAATGTTGGCTTTGCCTATCGTACTGGCTTATTTGTTCTTCCAAAAATATTTTATACAGAGTATGGCATCCACAGGAATAAAAGAATAGAAAAATTTTATTTCAAATGATTAAAAAGTTATCAACAAAATTATTTCCAGATTCCAAACGAGTAATTTTACTTCCTTTCGAATTAAACGAGGTTAGAACTATAAGAGTCATTAACATGGTTTCCTCTCTTGAGGAAAGTGAAGTTCAAAAAATTTTAAATAGAATATTCAAAGAATTTTCTGACAGACATCGATATTTTGAAGAAATTATCTTCTCAAATTATTTAAGAATTGAAAAATATATTCACAAGTGCATTAATATGACCACAGATAGAAAAATGTTGTTAGGTTCATACTTCTCTAAAGAATATTCTATTTGTTCTGCCGCATTGTTTAATCCTTCAATTGTTGTTCACCCCGACCAATCAGGAATTAATGAAGACTCGTTACGTTTCGTGATAAGTTTAAGGGCAACTGGGGAAGGACATATTTCTTCAATTGTTTTTCGTGAAGGGATAATCAATAAAAATTCAAATGTTCGGCTGAATGATGCAGCAAAATATTCGACTCTTCCTAAGTACATTAAATTGAAACGCAAAGAAATATCTAGCAGAAAACTTAAGTATGTAAATAAATCATCGAGTGCAATAGACGATTTATTGGATTCAAACTATTCATGTAGTTTTTCTGAAAAAATTCCTCTGAGTGAAAGGGTATTATTCCCAAATTCAAAAAGTGAGTGTGTGGGAATGGAAGATGCCAGATTTGTAAGGTTTCATGACAAAAAAAAATATACTTACTTCGGAACTTATACTGCATATAATGGCCAATCGTGCAGGGTTCAGCTTATTGAAACAAGAGATTTTCAAAACTTTGAGATTGGCACTCTTCACGGCAATGCGATTAAAGATAAAGGCATGGCATTATTTCCAAGGAAGATTGACAATAAATATGTAATGACTTCACGACAGGACAGCGAAAATATTTTTATAATGTTTTCGAAGGATATCTATTTTTGGAATGATGCTAAAATTTTAAGAACTTCAAATTATCCATGGGAATTTATCCAGATAGGAAATTGCGGTTCGCCCATAGAAACAGATGCTGGATGGATACTAATTACACATGCTGTTGGTCCGATGAGGAGGTATGTTATTAGCGCAATTTTGCTGGATATCGAAAACCCGCTAAAAATTATTGGGGGATTAAACAAACCGCTGATCGAACCGAATGAACAGGAAAGAGAAGGTTACGTTCCAAATGTTGTTTATTCCTGCGGATCGATCGCTCACAAAAAAAACTTAATTATACCCTATGCTTATTCTGATTCTTCCTGTGGATTTGCAAAAATCGGAATTAATGAATTATTAAAGAAAATGACTTTGCTTTGATTAATGAAAATATAATTTGAAAGGTGATACAAGTGAAAATAAATAGATTTAATAAAAATCCAATTCTAACTAAGGATAGCGTCCCGTTTAAAGTTAATAGTATATTTAATCCAGGTGCCGTTAAATTCAACGGAAAGTATTTGCTGCTATGCAGAGTAGAGATGCCTACAGGCAGATCATCATTTGTGATTGCCGAAAGTCTTGATGGTTACAATTTTACAGTGGCTGATAAACCATCTCTTACTGTTGAAGATCATGTACTATGTTACGACTTTGTGAATTGGGGAATTGAAGATGCAAGAATAACACAAATGGGTTCAAAATATTATTTAACATATACCGGTTATTCGAAATTTATGCCATTGGTTATCCTTGCCGAAACGGAAGACTTTAAAAACTATATTGTCCACGGTCCTATCAGTGAACCCTCAAACAAAGATTGCGCATTATTCCCAGAAAAAATTAATGGTTTCTATTGGAAAGTCGATCGTCCATCTGCTGAAAACAGAAAAGACATTTGGATAAGCAGAAGTCCTGATCTAATTCATTGGGGAAATTTTAGGGTTCTCCTCTCACCAGAAGCCGGAACCTGGGAATCGGAAAAAATTGGTTCATCAAGTAATCCGGTTAGGACCAGCGAAGGATGGTTAATGCTGTATCATGGAGTGCGATCATTTGGGATGGGTTCAATTTACAAGCTTGGTGTAGTTCTTCTTGATCTTGAAAATCCATGGATTGTGAAAAGAAAAAGTAAAGAACCGATTCTTTCTCCGGATGAAGATTATGAACGGATCGGTGATGTTAACAACGTAGTCTTTTCCAATGGTTGGATCACGGAAAACAACGGTGATGTAAAGATTTATTATTCCGGTGCTGATACGAATGTCTGCTTAGCTGAAACCAATATCGAGTATCTTTTATCATTATGTAAATAGTTAAAAGCAAGAATGAAAACAAATTATTCCTTATTTGTAAAATGGATTTTGATTACTGCACTCATTGTAGTTTGTAGTGAATTATCTGTAGGTCAAACAGCATTTACGGTAAATAAATCTCACCTTGATTATCTCTACAAAGAGATCAACGTGAATGGCAACCTGATGGCGGTAATCCATATTTACAGCAATGCTCCCGACTATAAATTTATTGACGATAAGGATGAAGGTTATGCTTGTGTGGATGATGCGGCGCGTGCAGCAATTTTTTATTTGGAATATTATAAAGCCTATAACGACAGCTCAAGTCTTATTAAATACTTTAATCTTATTGAGTTCCTCGTTTATATGCAGGCGGAAAATGGTTTCTTCTACAATTTCATTTGGAAAGACAACTCGATAAATAAAACTTTTAAAACAAGCGTAGCGGAACCAAATTGGTGGTCGTGGAGAGCGCTTTGGGCGATGACGGAAAATTATAAGGAGTTTAAAAATCTAAATGATGATAGAGCCGTTAGAGTTAAACAAAGCATGGGAAAAGGCATTGATGCAATAAAGCGGTTAATCCTAAAAGATAAAGGGAAAATTAAAATTGACGGAATAAAACTGCCGGACTGGCTTCCATCGAAAACTGCATCTGATCAATCTGCACTTTTAGTACTACTGCTTTCTGAATATTACCAGAATACCGGCGATAAAGAAATTCTTACTTACGTTACATCCTTAGTGCAAGGCATGATGATGATGCAGATAAAAGATAAAGAATCAGAATTCAACGGCGCTTTTCTAAGCTGGGAAAACACTTGGCACGGCTGGGGCAATTCCCAATCTTATGCCTTACTTAAAGCGTTTCGGATTTTAAACGATGAAAAAATTAAAACAAGCGCTCTTTCGGAATTGAATAATTTTTATGATCAACTTATTAAAAGAAATTTTTTAAGCTACTTCAAAGTACGAAAGCATCATCGCAAAATAGAGACTGTGGAATCAAACCAATTTTCACAAATAGCATATAACATAAGACCTATGGTTTTTGCTTTATTAGAGGCATATAACGTTACGGCAGATTCGATGTATGCGATAAAGGCAGGCAGAGTTGCGCAATGGTTTACCGGTAAAAATCCAGCCGGTGAAGTTATGTATAATCCTCATACCGGAATTTTTTATGATGGAATTGAAAATGAGAATTCAATTAATAAAAATTCCGGCGCTGAATCAACTATAGAAGGATTATTGTCATTACTTAGAATATCACTAAATCCAATTGCATTAAAGGAATTTGAGGATTTTAAATGAGTCCCAAACCAAATGAGAAAAGATTATTCAAATTTAGAAGGTTCAAGTGTTTATTAAATTTTATTAGTAATTGGACATGAGACAAAGGTTACAAAAGTGGCTGCACAGAATGAATTAAATAAGAATTGGACTTTTTCATTAGCGGAATCTTCTTATTCATTAGAAACTGTTAAAAACAAACAACTAAAATCCGGGAAACAATTTGCCGCATCCGTTCCCGGAACAATTCACACTGATTTACTAAACAATAAACTTATCGATGATCCATTCTTCTCAGACAATGAGCTAAAATTAGGATGGATTACTGAGTGCGATTGGGTTTATCAAACGAAATTTGATTTTTATGATAACACAAATAAAAAAGTTAATCTTGTTTTTGAAGGTGTAGATACAGTTGGTGAAATATATTTAAACGATAGAAAACTCGGGAATACCGATAACATGTTTTTAACGTATTCATTTAACGTTAAAAATATTTTGAAACAAAAAAACAATTTGCTGAAGGTTATTATTAAATCTCCAGTCAGGTATGCAAAGCAGCAAGAAGAAAAATATGGCAAACTTCCAGTCGCGCTTAACTCGAGCAGAGTATATATCAGGAAAGCACAATATTCCTTTGGCTGGGATTGGGGACCTTCTTTTCCAACATCGGGAATATGGCGCAAGGTTTATTTACGCGCAGGATCAAATTTAATAATTGAAAGCCTGGGGTTCAGCACCAAAAAACTTAGTAAAAATTATGCTGAAGTCGAAGTAAAAGTAAGTACTAGCACAATTGCAGCGAAAGGTGTTTCATTAGTCGTCTCTTTGGCAAACGGATATAGTGTTTACGAACAGAAAGTTCTAGTTCAACGATCAAAGAATCAAAAGATTACATTTAAAATTAAAGATCCAAAATTATGGTATCCCAATGGTGAAGGCGACCAGCATTTGTATCTATTACAGGCTAAAATCTCGGATGGTAATAATACCATTCTTTATGAAGCGCAAAGAAAAGTTGGGATAAGGACAATTGAATTAATCTTAAAAGAAAAAGAAACATCAACTTTTAAATTTCAAATAAACAACAAAGATATTTATTGCAAAGGGGTAAACTGGATACCTGCTGATTCATTCCTTCCGGGAGTTTCGCAAAAGAAATATGCTGATTTGCTTTTGTTAGCAAAGCAAGCTAATATCAATATGGTTAGAGTGTGGGGCGGAGGCATTTATGAGAATGACGAATTTTATCGCCTGTGCGATGAATTGGGATTACTCGTTTGGCAGGATTTCATGTTTGCGTGCGGCGCTTATCCGGAGAATAATGAATTCATAGCAAATGTAAGAAAAGAAGTGACTCAGAACGTTTTACGGCTTCAACATCATGCATGCCTTGCGCTTTGGTGCGGTAATAATGAGAATGAATGGATTTGGTTTCAGGAACAGAAAATCTCTTATAAGAAAATGCCGGGATATAAAATCTTTCACATCATTATTCCTAAGATTTTAAATAAGATTGATCCTGATTGCCCGTATTGGCAGTCTTCTCCTTTTGGAAGTGATGAGGATCCAAATTCTTTTAACAGCGGAAATATACATCAGTGGAACATATGGAGTAGGTGGATTGATTATAATAATGTGAAAAGCGACAAAAGTTTATTTGTTACTGAGTTTGGCTTTCAAGGTCCCGCAAATAAAGATACACTTGAAAAATATTTACCGCAAAAACACAGAAACATTAGTGATAGAATTTTTGAACATCATAATAAACAAATAGAAGGTCCCGAAAGAATAATAAGATTTTTAAGTAGTCATCTTCCAATCAGAACTGACTGGGAGGATTATTTATATCTGACACAACTGAATCAAGCCTTCGCTCTAAAAACCTGTCTCGAACATTGGCGCACAAATGGAATAGCTAATGGTAGTATTATTTGGCAGCTAAATGACTGCTGGCCTGTTGCAAGCTGGGCAATCATTGATTCTGAAAGCAAACCGAAATTAGCATATTATTTTGTTAGGAATACATTTGCGCCTCAATTACTTTACTTTAAAGATAGCGGAAGTAAGATAAAGATCATTTTGCTCAACCAAAATCAATCCATTATTAAAGGCAGATTGAGATTGGCGGTTGTCAATATAGTATCAGGTGAAGTGGTAAAAGATAATTCATACAAAGTGAATATCAGTAACAAAGGATTTACAGAAATCAATTCAGTATTTCGCAAGAATTTACCGCCTGACGAAAATTGGATCATCATAACGGAATTATATGCTGAGTTCAATAAAATAATTTGTAAAAATTATTATCTAACCAAACCGTGGAAGCATGTTCAGTTAAAGCAAGCAATAATAAAGTTGAAAATATTTACGAAGGGCGGTTCTGCTCAATTAGTAATGAGTAGTGATAATGCAGCTTTTTTTATCGATCTGTATCATAAAGGCGTAATATTTTCGGATCGGGGATTTTTCATTTTACCCGGCGAACAGATTGAATTAAAAATTATCGGAGAGCAGAAAATTCCATTAAAAGTAGAAGACATCAAAATCTTTTCATTGAATAGCTATTTACATTGACAAAATATTTATAGTGAACATCGACATGGAGAAAAAATGCAATATGCAAAATTAGGTCGAAGCGGTTTAAAGGTGAGTAGACTTTGTCTTGGAACTATGAACTTTGGTTCATTCACATCGGAAAAAGAAAGCTTCCAAATAATGAATCGTGCTTTAGAAATTGGCATTAATTTTTTTGATACTGCGAATGTTTATGGCGGCAAAAAAGGAGAGGGGATTACTGAAAAAATTATTGGAAAATGGTTAGAGGAAAATCTAGAGCGAAGAAGCAAAATTGTTCTTGCAAGTAAAGTATATGGTGAGATGGGAGATAGAGTGAATGAAAAACATCTTTCTGCATATCACATAAAGAAAGCGTGCGAAGACAGTCTGAAAAGACTAAAGACCGATCATATTGATTTGTATCAAATGCATCACGTTCATAGAGAAACTCCATGGGACGAAATTTGGCAGGCGATGGAACAATTGATACGTGAAGGAAAAATAATCTACATCGGCAGCAGCAATTTTGCAGGTTGGGATATCGCTGCGGCAAACGAAGAAGCACGCAGAAGAAAATTACTTGGAGTGATAAGCGAACAAAGTAAATACAATCTCTTCAACCGGAAAATTGAACGCGAGATGATTCCTGCATGTAATTATTATGGGGTCGGAATAATTCCGTGGAGTCCTCTTGAAGGCGGACTTCTCGGCGGTGTAATGAAAAACTTAAACGAAGGTCGAAGAAATTCAGTTGAAATTATTAGTAAGCTAAAAGACAATAAAGAGCAAATTGAAAAGTGGGAAAATTTTTGTGATGAATCAGGAGAGGAACCCGCAAATACTGCTCTTGCGTGGCTTCTCAATCAACCCGGTGTTACTTCACCAATTATAGGACCAAGAACTCTTCAACAATTAGAATCTTCTCAAAGAGCTTTGGAAATTAATTTTACTAAGGAATCATTATCAAAATTAGATACTATATTTCCGCCGGCAGGACAATCGCCGCAGTATTATGCATGGTGAAAAAATATGAACTACCCGGCATATAAGGAGCGCTTGCTATGAAATGTTTTATTCAAAATAAAGTTCTTAAAATAATTTTAGGATTAATCTGTTCTTTTACAGCAGCAGAGGCTCAACAAATTAATATTAACAGAATAGAACTGATGCCAAATATTCCTTCTCATTATGAAATGAGAGATTGGAAAAAAGTAGCCGCAGGTTATGATAGTCTTGTTTTCGATTTTGATCGTACCGACGATGAAGGGTATCTTCCTTTAATCTGGTTGAATACGAATACAGTCAATTATCCCGATCACAATAGTTTTGGATTACATACTGTTGTGGGTACTACATCTCCATCTTCTGCAGAGGGTATAAATCTAATTCCTGCCACAGTTGGAGCATCTTTAATCGGCATCGATAAAAGTAATCAGAATGGATATAACTGGGTATTGATGTGTGAAGAGTATTTTAATAAAGCAAATAATGCAAATGTTTATCTAAATCATCCAACCGGCAGCGATTGGAATGATTGGTGGTACGATGTAATGCCGAATATATTTTTCTACCAGCTTTATAATATGTACTCGAATACTGGTGATTTTAGTTTTCAGTTTACATCTGTCGCCGATAGATGGCTCGAAGCAGTTGATGTGATGGGGGGAAGTACAACTCCCTGGTACAATCCAAATATGAATCACCGTGCATTTAATCTTATGACTATGACTCCGTTTTCATCCGGAGATCCCGTCGAACCGGAAGCTGCTGGTGCTATCGCGTGGATTTTGTATAATGCTTATGTCAAAACCAATGATCCTAAATATAGAATCGGTGCAGAGTGGGCAATGGAGTTTCTTAACGGATTGACTTCAAATCCTTCATACGAATTACAATTACCATATGGTGCTTATACAGCAGCAAGAATGAATGCAGAGTTAGGTACAACTTATAATATCTCAAAAATAATTAATTGGTGTTTTGACATTGGATATTTACGAGGCGATGGACATAGTACTGGCTGGGGCGCAATTCTTGGTAAATGGGGAGGTTATGATGTTAACGGTTTAATCGGTGAAGTGAATGGCGCTAACGATTACGCTTTTCTTATGAATACATTCGAACAAATCGGAGCACTTGTTCCTTTAGTTCGTTATGATGATCAGTATGCTCGTGCTATAGGGAAATGGGTTTTGAACGCTGCTAATTCTGTACGATTGTTTTATACTCATTATCTTCCAAATCAAAATCAAGATAGCGAAGAATGGGCCCAACAATACGATCCAAATTCTTATATCGGTCACGAAGCGATTCGGCAGTCAAAATATGGTCAAAGTCCCTATGCAACCGGAGACGCAATAGACGGAAACTGGGGAGCAACAAATCTTGCGCTTTATGGTTCATCACACGTGGGAATATTGGGAAGTATTATTGATACTACAAATGTAGAAAAAATTCTTCGGCTTGATCTTTTAAAAACTGATTATTTTAATTATCAGACTTATCCAACTTACCTCTATTACAATCCTCATCCCGAAGAAAAAACGGTAATGATGAACGTTGGAGCTGGAGTAGAGGATATATATGATGCGGTGACTAACACCATAATAAAAAATGCCGTTTCTGGGGAAACATCCATAACAATTCCTGCAGATGCAGCGGTGATAGTTGTTATTATTCCTTCGAACAGTGCAATCACATACGAACTTGATAAGGCATTAGTGAACGGAAGAGTAATTGACTATTCATCAGGTCATGCTGTATTTAATTATCCTCCAAGAATAAAATCACTTGCATCGGGTAAACAGCTTTTAGTTTTAAATGATTCCTCCAAAGTTTATTGTACTGCGGAAGATCCAGATCTTGATACATTAGCTTACTGGTGGTCAGTTTCGGGTGGGTCTTTTACGGGAACTGGTTCCGTAATAAATTGGTATGCACCATCTGTTCCGGGAGCATATATTATCAGATGTACTGTAGGCAGCAGTAATGGCGGAATGGTAACTGACTCTCTGATAATCGATGTCACTGAGTACATAAATAATAATCCAACAATAAATAAAATTGAAGCACATCCAAGAAAAATTCATCTCGGTTCAAATACTGAAATTAATTGTATTGCATCAGATGCTGATGGAGATACACTAAATTATAACTGGTCCACAGCATTTGGAATGATTTCTGGAAGCGGATCTTCTGTTATCTGGACTGCACCACTTAGTGCTGGTAATTACTCTATAATCTGTTCCGTAAATGATGGTCGAGGGGGAGTGACGCTCGATAGCATCGGTGTTTCTGTTCGCGATACTACAATCAAGCAGACAGGAGATCTTGTAGCATTTTATCCTTTTAACGGAAATGCTAATGATAACAGTGGTTTTAATAATAATGGAACAGTTTCTGGCGCAACATTAACTACTGATCGCTGGGGAAATGTGGCAAGTGCATACACCTTCGATGGGATAAATGACAATATCCAAGTTTCGACTAGTTCAAGCTTAAATTTTCAGAATAGTGTGACGATTAATTTCTGGATAAAGGTTGGAGAGTTTTACGATAGGGAAGCTTATCCTCTTTCTCATGGCAATTGGGAAAACCGGTGGAAAGTATCAATTACAAATAAACATTTAAGATGGACAGTCAAAACTAACATGGGGATAAAGGACCTTGATTCAGAAACTGAGTTGGTTAAAAATAATCTTTATAATGTTACTGTACTTTATAATGGAAATGATTATGAGATTTATATTAACGGTGAATTAGATGCATTTACTTCGTTTTCTGGGTTGATACTTACAACACCGATCGATTTAATGATTGGGCAAGTACTTCCTGCCAATCCTCAATATAATTTTAAAGGCGTATTGGACGACATCAGAATTTACAATTATGCTTTATCCTATAGCAGTATTAAATCACTCTATGATTTTGTGACTGATATTGAAGATAATCAAGAAGTGGTACTACCAAAGAATTTTGGGTTAACACAAAACTTTCCTAATCCCTTTAACAATCAGACAAATATTGAATTTCAAATCTCAAGTCAATCGAGTATAAAACTTGAAATATTTAATATTCTCGGTCAAAAGGTTAAGACATTAATTGATGAAGATAAATCACCCGGTTACTACGCAATACAATGGAATGGAAAAGACGATTTAAGTGATTCAATGAATTCAGGAATATATTTTATAAAATTTAGTACCGGTAAATTTACAGAGACAAAAAAAATGACGCTGCTCAAATAAAAAAATCAATTTACACGAAAGAATTTCACGATGAAATTTAAATATCCCTCAATCTATCTTGTTTTGTTAATCATGTTTTGTTTTACATTCAGAATTGCCGGGCAGGAGAAAAATTTGCTTACAATTAAAAGCGTGAAGGAGGTCGGTCAAATAGAAGTTGGCAGCCCTTATGTAGGTATCGAAATTCATAAAAGCTTTCCTCTGTTGAATCGCATAAGCTTTTATTATCCAGTGGCAAACAGTATTGATATTAGCGAGGATTATTGGAAGCGTGAAAATTACAGAATTATGTCCGTTGGATTAAAAGTTGGTAATGCTCCAAAAAGATTTCTGAAAAATCAAATTTATCAAGTCTCTCAGACACCTTACTCTGTTTCCTTTAGTGGAAGTGATTCTGACAGTGAAATAAAAATAGCCTATGAGTTTTGCAAGAATGAACCCGCGATGGTTATCACTTATGAAATAACTAATACATCTGAGACCGAAAAAGAATATGAAGTTTACACAAGATTAGAAACAACGCTTAGGACAAGTCACACTTATAAAATGGTTGATAGTGCGTACACAGCGTTTCAAGAAGAAGGTGCAATAATTAGAACAAATTATCCTTATACAGAAACGGGTAATGCGCAAATATTTGTGATGAATGCCGGTTTGAACCCTTCAAGTTTTACTACTAGAAAAGAAAAGGGCAATGAATATAAAAACCTCGATGATTGGTGGTTGAACACTAACAGTCCTCTTCCGGGAAAAATAATTCAGAAAGTAAAGCCAGGTGAACCTTCCGCCGCGTTTATTTATAAAAAAAAACTGTCTCCTAATTCATCAATTAAAATTATACAAATTGTAGGCTCATCATTAATTGCAGAGGCGAAAGAAAAAACAGATTTCTTATTGAAAAATTATCAAACTGAAGTTGATGCATATGAGAACTTCATCATAACAGAATCTGTTGATAAAAAAGAAATCGTTACGGGAGATAAAGATATTGATTTTACTTCGCTATGGTCAAAGGCAGTCTTAGCTGCAAATGCTCATTATTTAAATGGGCAAATTGTTCCTATGCCTGCGCAAGCGGAATACAATTTCTATTTTACACACGATGCACTGCTTACTGATCTGGCTGCCGTTAATTTCGATCTTAAGAGAGTAAAAAATGATTTAAGGTATATTATCAGTTTAGCAGACACTGACAAAACGATCCCTCATGCTTATTATTGGAAAGACTCAACCTTTAAAACAGAATTTGCTGGAACAGAAAACTGGAATCACTTCTGGTTCACACTTGTATGCGCGAGTTATCTGCGACATTCGGGCGACACAAAGTTTGCAGATCAGCTCTATCCCTATATTGAACAAAGTTTTAAAACTGCTTTGAAGAATAAAGGGGATGACGATTTGATGTGGTCATTCAGACCTGACTGGTGGGATATCGGGAATAATTTTGGACCGCGAGCTTACATGACTATTCTTGCTATTTGTGCATTGAGAGAATTTAATTTTATTTCCGCGGTCTTGCATAAAAATTCTTCCGAGTTAAAATTCTACGAGAATCTTGCAAACCGGATGAATAAAAAATTAGTTGATACACTTTGGGATGATAAACTGAACTACTTGATAAGCTATTTTGAAGATGGAAAAGAAGACAGTCATATTTATATGGGCTCTCTTTTAGCTTCACATTTTAACTTGTTGGATGATGATAAAAACATGAAGTTACTAACTACGGCAAAAGAAAAGTTATTAGATGAAAAACTTGGAGTCTATACTTTGTATCCTATGGATTTGCATCTACTGGCAGATTATATGAAATTTGCTGGTAATGAAGCCGGGGAACCTTATCATTATGCTAACGGTGGAATCTGGCCTCATGGAAATTCCTGGTATGCTCTTTCGTTAATCAGTAACGGTTTAAACAAAGATACTTTTGCATTTATAAAAAAAACGATGACGTTGAAGGGAATAATGAATAGTCCTAATGGTCAACCTGCTTTATATGAGTACAGAATAAGTGATAAAACTAATCCGGCTGTTTATGGAAAGATCGATAAACCTCAATTCCTATGGGCTGGTGGTTGGTACTTTTACACACTGTACAATTTGTTTGGATTGCGAGAAAATGAATGGAATATCTCATTTAGTCCATTTAAACCTCAAGAAATGGATTCAGTACAATTAACGGTTACTCTCAAAGGAGTTCCTGTGATTGTGGATATTACGGGAAATGAGAGCACATTATCATCAATCTTATTTGATGGGGAAGAAATGCCATCGGCTATTGTTCCTGAAGATATAAATCATATAAGCAAGATTAATTTAATGACAGGTAATGTGAAAACACCTTACTTGAATTCGGCAAATGCTATCGTTTTTTTGCCATCGTATGATAGCAAAACAAAAACTCTTGAATTTGATCTTGAATCTTTTGAAGGTCATTTGATCGATCTACAAGTAGTGTCTCCAACGGCAAATAAAAACATTTCTCTTAACGGAAATTATGCAAGTAGTGGTATTACCGAAACAAAAAAAGATAATATCTATAAAATAAAGTTAGAACATGTTTCTAGTTTAAAGCGAAATCATTATTCAATAAAATTTAAATAATTTTTCAGGAAGATTTGCTGATCCAGTTTACAGGTCACAAAGGTATCCAAAAGTTATGATCATAAACTTGAAGGTGAAAGCAATGTTGGTATTGGTTAAAAATAAATAAAAAGTCAGTGGAGATAGGCAATAATCAAACAATATAATCATTTCTATTTAATAACAGTTGCGGAGAGGGCGAGATTCGAACTCGCGGTACAGTGTTACCCGTACGACGGTTTAGCAAACCGTTGGTTTCAGCCAACTCACCCACCTCTCCGAAAAACTGAAAAGATATTCATCAAACAAAAAATATACGACGGTTTAGCATCCGCCTTAGGCGGACCAGCCAACTCACCCACCTCTCTGGTGCTAAAAATTTCTCATCTTTTTTAATTACTTGCAAAGATAATACTTCCCTATTTGAATTAAAAATTTTAGTTTCCGTCAAGAAAATTCAGTAAGAAATTGCACAATAATTTTTTTTCAAATTCATTTTGTTTTTTTAT
>Ga0214473_10003820_pt1 | contig 18164 bp, 16 predicted proteins | sample RVTome_7_FD_203509 | JGI IMG/M metagenome (GOLD analysis project Ga0214473, IMG submission 203509) | Soil microbial communities from uranium-contaminated site in the Upper Colorado River Basin, Wyoming, United States - RVT98D197 | ecosystem: Environmental > Terrestrial > Soil > Contaminated >... | reverse complement strand
TGAAGCTCTTCGGGGTGATGTTGTCGCTCACCGTGGCGGGTGGGGTGGGCTACGCGATTATCGTGCTGGGGAACGCGATGGCCCGCCGCCTGGGCGCGGGCGAGAAGCCCACCCTGCCGGCCGACACGGTGGCCGACCTGGAAGGACGCCTGGCGCAGCTCGAGGACACGACGGCACGCCTGTCGGAGCTCGAAGAGCGCGTAGACTTCGTCGAAAGGCGCCTGGTCGAGGGAGAGAGGAGCAAGGCCAGACGGCTAGACGGCTAGCGGGCGTCGAGGTGAGGGCGAAAGCGGGCTTTCACCTGATGTCAAAGACGTAGCTGTTCAAGAACTCGATCTTGTCCTGCTGCTCGCGGACTTGATGGGCCAGCAGGTCACCGGTCGTGATGATGCCCCGGAGCTCGTCCTGCTCGACCACCGGCAGGTGCCGGATGCGCCGGTCGGTCATCATGGCCCGGCACTCCTCGAGCGGGGCGTCCGGCCGGCAGCGGAGGACCGGCGCCGTCATCACCTCGCGGACCGCGGTGCGCGCGGGGTCGCGCCCCTCGGCCACCACGCGGCGCAGCACGTCCCGCTCGGTGAAGATCCCGACCAGCCGGCCCCCTTCCACGACCACCAGCCCCCCGATCCCGCGCTCGTTCATGCGGCGGGCCGCCTGCAGGACCGTGGCGGCGGCGTCGACCGTGACCACCTCGCGCCCCTTCTTGTCCAGGATGTCGTGGACGGATGGCATGGGCCCTCCCGGCCGTTCCTCCCGGCAACGTATCCCCCGCCGGCGCGGCCCGCCAGCCGGGCCCGGGATACCGCCGGACCGCCGCCCTGGTAGATTCCCGGCCACTCAGGGCCCAGCCCCGATCAGGAGGACACATGGTGGACCACGCCCTCACCCTCGAGCGCGTGACCAAGTCGTTCGGCGACTTCCGGGCGGTGGACGAAATCTCGCTCGCGGTCCCCAAAGGGAGCATCTACGGCTTTCTGGGGCCCAACGGCGCCGGGAAGACGACGACGCTGCGGATGGTGATGAGCATCCTCTACCCCGACGCGGGCACCATCGAGGTGCTGGGGCACCAGAACCCGGAGGCGGTGAAAGACCGGCTCGGGTATCTGCCGGAGGAAAAAGGCCTCTACAAGAAGATGAAGACGGCCGAGATCGTGTCCTATTTCGGCCGGCTCAAGGGCCTCAGTAACCACGAGGCCAACCGCCGGGCCCGCGATCTGCTCACCAAGTTCGGGCTGGGTGAGTGGATCGACAAGAAGTGCGAGACCCTCTCCAAGGGCATGGGCCAGAAGGTCCAGATCCTGGGCACGCTGATTCACGAGCCGGACCTGGTCATCCTGGACGAGCCGTTCTCGGGCCTCGACCCGGTGAACGTCGAGACGGTGATCGAGCTGATTCTCCACATGAAGCGGGAAGGCCGCACGGTGATCTTCTCCACCCACGTGATGGAGCAGGCCGAGAAGCTGTGCGACTACATCCTGCTCATCAACAAGGGCAAGAAGATCCTGGACGGGCCGCTGTCGCAGGTAAAGTCCGGCGGTCCCCGCACCATCATCATCGACTACGACGGGGACGGAGCGGTCTTCCGGTCGCTCCCGCGGGTGTCCCGCATCAACGACTCCGGCAAGACGGCCGAGCTGACGCTGCAGGACGGGGCCAGCGCGCAGGACCTGCTCCGGGGTCTGGTGGACCGGATCACCATCCGCCGCTTCGATACGCGCGAGCCGTCATTGCACGAGATCTTCGTCCGCGCCGTGGGGGGCAAGACCGATGCGTAAGATCTGGCAGGTAGCGCAACGGGAGTTTCTGGAGAACGTGCGCACCAAGAGCTTCTGGATCGGGATCTTCATCTTCCCCCTGATTCTCGGCATGTCCATCGCCGTGCCCACCCTGCTCGAGAAATCCAAGAAGGCGCGCCAGTTCGCGGTGCTCGACCGGTCGGGGTGGGTGCTGGACGCCGTGCGCCCCAAGCTCCCCGAGTCGGCCCGGCGGTTCGTCCTGGTGGAGGTTAACCTGGACCCGAACGACGCCGGCGCGGAAGAGCGCCTCAACCGCATGGTGCTGGACGAGGAGATCTTCGCCTACTTCATCCTCGGACCCGACCCGATCCAGAGCGGCGCCGGGTCGCAGTATCTGTCCCGCAACCTCACCGACACCGACCTGCGTGACTGGTTCGGCGATCTCGTGACCGAACACGTGCAGGCGCGCCGCATCGAGCAGGAGCAGATCGATGCCGCGGTGGCCGAGTGGATCCAGTCGCCGGTGCGCTTCGAGTCGCGCAAGGTGACCCGGGCCGGCGAGGCTGAGGAGGTGAGCGCCGAGGATCAGATCCGTCAGTGGGCCCCGATGGGGTTCGTCTACCTGCTCTGGGTGGCGGTGTTCACCATCTCGCAGATGCTCCTCACCAACACCGTCGAGGAGAAGTCGAACCGGATCATCGAGGTGCTGCTGTCGTCGGTGTCGCCCGTCGAACTCATGGCCGGTAAAATCACCGGCATCGCCCAGACGGGCCTGGCCATCATCGCGGCGTGGATCGGGTCGTTCTTCGTCATCATCAAGTTCGTCCCCCGACTCATGGGTGCGCCGGCGACCATCGACTTCTCGCTGATTACCCGGGATCCGGTGTACCTCACGTCGTTCGTCGCGTACTTCCTCCTGGGGTACCTGTTCTTCGCTGCCATGCTGGTGGGGATCGGCGCCGTCTGCAATACGCTGAAGGAAGCTCAGAACCTGATGGGCCCGATCACGATCCTGCTCATCATCCCGCTGTTCGCGATGATGCCCATCACCCGGGACCCGAACGGGTCGCTGGCCAAGATGCTGTCGTTCATCCCGCCCTTCACCCCGTTCGTGATGATGAACCGCGCGGCCGGGCCGCCGGCGTTGTGGGAGTACGTCGCCACGACCGCGCTGCTCATCGTGTCCATTGCGATCGCGCTCTGGGCCGCCGCCAAGGTCTTCCGGATCGGCGTGCTGCTCACCGGCAAACCGCCCAAGCCGTCGGAGATCATCCGGTGGATTCGCGCCCCCGTCGGGACGGTGGCGGTGCGGCGGGAGTGACTAGGCGGTCAGGCGGTCGGGGCTATTGGGGGCCCACGACGCAGCGCCACGTGGCGCTCTCGGCGGCGTAGCCCACCCGCGGCAGCACCTGTTCGGCCGCGAGCACGATTCCCCAGAAGAAGACGACCAGGGCCGCGGCGTGGGCGATCCCGACGCGGAGCCTCCACGCCGCGACCGCCGCCCACCCGGCGGTGAGCAACAACGCAAGCACTGCGGCCAGGTATCCCAGGAGGGACCAGCCGCAGGCCGCGGCGTAGGGCCACTGGGTGAGCGCCACGCCCAACGCCACCCCGAGCGCCACCCGGCCCACCAGTCCCCAGAGTTCCCCAGCCGTTGGCGCCGCCCGGCCGAAGGCCGGCCGCGGTCCGGTGGTGACCCCGGCGGGCCGCGGAGCGGGCTCGGGCGTGCCGCGGAGCGATGGATCCGCCCCCGGCAGCTTCTTGAGCAGCCGTTCCACCTCGCGGGCGAGGGGGTCCTTGTCTCCGGGCTTTGGTGGCATGGACAGCCAGATGGTCGGTGCGGGCTGAACCTACGGGACCCGCGGGACCCCGTCCAGCACGCAGGTCACATTGGCGGGTATCGGAGCTTCGGCAGCGCGGCCTCGATGGCGGGGCGCTCGGGCTCGAGCCAGGGCGGCAGCACCAGCCGCTCGCCCAAGTGCGCCGGGTCCTCGTCCACGGCGAAGCCGGGCCCGTCGGTCGCCAGCTCGAACAGCACGCCGCCGGGCTCGAGGAAATAGACCGAGCGAAACCAGAACCGGTCGATCACCGGCGTGGGGCGGAGGCCCGCCGCGTCCACCCGCGCCCGCACCTCGGCCTGGGCGGCGTCGTCCGGGACGCGGAAGGCCACGTGGTGCACGGTACCGCGACCCCACCGGCCGCGCGGCACGTCGGGGGCCGCGCGGACGTCGAGCACGCGACCCGACCCGCCCTCACCCACCCGGAAGCGGCGCCAGCCGGCTTCGTCGCCCTGCGGCGCGTATCCCAGCAACTGCTCGAGCGCGCGCGCCGTGGCCCCGCCGTCCTGCTCCACCATCCGGACCCCGTGGAGGCGACGGATTTGGGCGTCCAGTGGGATCGGGCTCTGGTCCCACGGGGTGAAGTCGCGGGTGTCACCAGTTTCCACCAGCACCAGCGCCTGGCCGTGGGGATCGGTGACCGGCAGCACCCGCTCGTCGAAGCGGGTGGCCGGCTCCCCCACCTCGGCCCCGGCGTCCGCCAGGCGACGCCGCCAGAATGCCAGGCTTCCCGTGGGGACCGCGAGGGCCACCTCCCCGATGAGTCCGGCCCCCAGACGGCCCGGCCCCATGTGACCCCAGGGAAAGAAGGTCAGGTCGGTGCCGGGGTGTCCCGCGGCGTCGGCATAGAAGAGGTGGTAGGTCCCGGGGTCGTCCTGGTTCACGCTGCGCTTCACCAGGCGCATGCCCAGCACGCCGGCGTAGAAGTTCACGTTCTCCTGGGCGTCGCCGGCGATGGCGGTGACGTGATGGATGCCGAGGACCGCCACTACTGGATGCTCGCCGCGGCGTAGCGGGCCAGGCTCATGACCGTCACCTGAGGGTTGACCCCGATGGGCGTGGGGAACACGCTCGCGTCACAACAATAGAGATTCCTGGTCCCGCGCACCAGGAATGACGGATCAACCACGCCTCGCTCGGCGTCCTCGCTGACCGCGCACCCGCCCTGGGGGTGCCCCGTGCCCAGGGTCACGTCCCCCGGCGCCTTGATCCAGCGCTCGATCAGGCCGTCCACGTCGTCCCCCGCCCTCAGCTCGCGGTACTCGAACGTGGCCGGCATCACGCGAAGGGCGCCGCCCGCGAGGAAGATCCGGGCGACGAGCTTGAGCCCGTCCTTGATGCGGGCGAGGTCCCGGTCCGAAGGCTCGAACTCGATGGCGGGGTCGCCGAAGAGGTTGACCGTGATCCGCCCCCGACCAGTGGTCCCCACCAGCGGGGCCGCCGCGGTCATGCGGGCATAGTCCTTCATGTTCTGGAAGTGCCGGTCGAACCAGCCCGGCATGCCCATCGCCTGGGCCACCGGCGGGTTGAACCACGTCTCGATCACGTAGTCGCGCTGGGGATCGTCGAGATAGTGGGAGATCTGCAGCGCGTCGAACGCCTCGACCTTTTCCGGCAGCAGCGCGGTGATGGGCGAACCGATATTGAATCCGATATGGCGGCCGAGTGACGGATGCCAGATGCCGCTTCGGAGCAGCAGGAAGGGCGACGCCACCGCTCCGGCCGACAGCACAACAGTCTCCGCCGCGACGCGGAAGCGGCGGCCGTCGCTCAGGCGGCAATCGACCCCGGTGACCCGGTCCCCCTGCCGGCGGATCCGCTCCACCCGGCACTCCGAGAAGATCCGGAGGGCTCCGGGGTTCGTGGGGTCCTGCTGGGCGCGCGGCAGCATGGTCTCGCGCATGTCGAGCTTGGTGCCGTACCGGCAGCCGATGTTGCAGTACCCGCACCCCACGCACTTGCCGATGTTGGCGTCCACCGGCATGGGCGCCGGCAGCCCGAGCTGCCGCGCCCCCGCCTTGAACCGCGCGTCGGCCCGGTTGAGGATGCTGCCCGTGTCCCCCTGATTTCGGATTTCCAGGTCCTGCCAGATCGAGGCGACGGCCTGGTCCAGCCGCGTGACGTCGATCCCCGATCGCCAGGCGTCGTTCCACGCGGCGATGACCGTGGGCGGCGGCCGGAAGCTGACCGCGTTGTTGACCACCGTGGTGCCGCCCACGCACGAGCCCTGCAGGATCTGGAGCTGGAAGTCGGTGGCGAGCTGGAGCGCCCCCTCGTCATACAGCCGCCCGATGCTCTCCACCTCGTCCTCCACGAACTCGGTGCGGGGCACGTCGAGCCCCCGCTCCAGCATCAGCACGCTCCGGCCGCGGGCCACGAGGTCGTGCGCGATCACCGATCCGGCCGCGCCGCTGCCGATCACCACCACGTCCGCTTCGAGCACCCGGGGGACATCGAGCGTCGCGGGCCGCTCGACCACGAGCGGCGCCACCTTGGGCGGCGCGGGCACCGGCGGCACGCCGCCGTGACGCGCGCGACGGCTGAACGGGGTGTAGCCCACGCTCTCGGCCGCGCGGGGGTCGGAGTAGTAGCCCAGGAAGGAGAGCTGCTGCCCGAAGCGGATCATGGCCTTGACCAGCAGCCGGAACGCGCCCCTGATCCGGCCGCTGGACACGTCGAGCAGGAACCGGTGGGTGATGAACTCCTTCCGCCGGGCGCGCGACATCCGGGAGAACGCCGGCTTGAGGGTCAGCAGCGGGTAGAACTCGATCCCCAGCAGCGCGATCTTCGCCAGGATCTTCCGGGGGGAGCGGAACGCCGCCAGATACCCGTCCACCCGCAGGGCGACCTCCCGGGGCGGGGCCACCTCGCGCTGTCCCTGGATCAGCACGTCCGCCAGGGCGGTCAGCGCCTGGAACTGCACCGGCCCGAAATAGCGCAGGCCGTACAGGCCGCGCAGCCCGTGACTGATGAAGAACCAGCTGAAGAACACGTTGGTGAACGCGGCGCCGATCAAGGCCATCCCGCCCAGTGTGGTGACGCTGGCGGCGGCAAGGCGGTAGACGACGTCGGCGAACAACTCTCCCAGCCGCATCCCCCCGACCACGACCAGCCAGTACGGGCGGTCGGCGTGCCGCCGCCAGGCAACGAAGTGGAACGCCGAGAACGCGAGCCAGATGCCGGCCGTGCGCGAGAGGAGCGCCTGGGGATCCGCGGGGCTCGACACGCCATGGATCAGCCGGAACCAGAGCTGGGGGAAGAGACCCGCGACCACCGCGAGGGCCAGGTCCCACACCGCCCAGGCCAGGAGGAGCCCGCCCAAGAGCCGGCGGGTCCGGATCTCGCCCGCGGTCACGTGACCTCGAGGTCCCGCACGGCGGTGCCCAGCAGCCGGAGCCCGATCAACGTCAGGATGGGATACAGGCCATCAGCCAGCGACCAGCCGAGGACGTAGGCGAAGTTGCCCTTGAAGACGTGAAAGAAATGGCCGTGCTCCCAGGTACCGAGCAGCCGCTGCTCGGCGTACTTGACCACGAGACTGAAGGTCGCGAACACCACGAACTGGGCCCACAGGGGCGTGCTGCGCCGGATGCCCAGATAGAGCCAGGTGAGGCAGATCCCGATCCAGAGAAAGGTGTGGCCGAAGTTGTTGGGCCACGGGAGGAAGCTCATGAACCCGGCGCGGTACAGCAGGTAGTTGGCCAGGAACACGCTGGGCGCCCAGATTGCCCCGATCGCGAGCGCCGTCCGGCGTTCCGCCACCGGGAGGTGGGGACGGTAGGTCCGGATGACCACGAACAGCGCCGCGTACAGGATCAGCAGACCGACGTAAGCCATGCTCGCGTCCTCCTCGACCGGGCCGGGCAACGATCACGCCCGGAAGGACCCGGCGCAACTACCACTAGTGGTAGGGGGTCGGGCACCCGTGCCCTGGACTTGCGCTGGAGGGCGGCTGGCGGCGAGAATTCCAGCTTCCCACCCCAGCCCACAACCCGTCCGTGAGGTGCCTCATGCGTTACGTGCTCCCGGCCGTTGCCTTGCTTTCCCTCACCGCCGTCCCGCTCGCCGGCCAAGCGGCGGCGCCGACCGCGACGCCAGCCAACGCGTCGGTCGCGGCCACACGCCAGATGTGGGAGATGATGACCAACTACCTCACGCAAGCGGCGCAGGACATGCCGGAGGACAAATACTCCTACCGGCCCACGCCCGCGGTGCGAAGCTTCGGCGAGATCATCGGGCACGTGGCCGGGGCGCAGTACCTGATCTGCGCGGTCGCGCTGGGTGACCCGCCCCGGGGCGAGGATGAGATCGAGAAGACGGTGAAGGACAAGGCCGGGCTGATCCAGGCGCTGCGGCAATCAACGGAGTATTGCGGGCGCGCCTACCAGCAGGCGGATGCGGCCACCCGGGCGCCGGCCAAGCTGTTCGGCATGGACGTGACCCGCTTCCACGCCCTCGTGCTGAACGCGACCCACAACGGCGAGCACTACGGCAACATCGTGACCTACCTCCGGATCAACGGGATGGTGCCGCCATCCAGCCGCGGCGGGATGTAGGGCCCTCGCTCACCGGTCGGCCCCGACCGCGCAGCCGAGCTGGCGGGCGGCGGCCGCGAGCGGCCGGTCCAGGCTCCACAGCGCGGCCGGGCCAAGCAGGGCCGAGGCCAGCAGATGCACGTCCACCCACCCGAGGCCCCGGCCCGCGAGCCGGCGGCTCTCCACCAGCTCGAGGGCCTCGGCGTGGGTGGCGACCGGCACCCCCGGTAAGCGTTCCAGAAGCCCGAGGATGCGGGCTCGTTCGCGCAGGTTGCCGCAGGCCAGCTCGCCGACGATGAAGGGGTGGGCGGCGATCTGCCCCTCTTCCAGGAGCCCGGCCAGACGCCGGTTCCCGGACCGCAGATGGTCCACCCACACCGACGTGTCGGCGAGGATCACGCCCCGCGGGCCCCCGGGAGCCGCCGGCGTCGGCCCGCGCGCAGGCCGGGCTGGCCGCCTCCCAGCGCGGCGAGCCGCCGCGCCGACTCCCGGGCGATGAGCGCCTCCAGGCCCGCCCGAACTAGGGCGGTCTTTTCGGACAGGCCGGTCAGGCGCGCGGCCTCGCGCAGCAGGGCGTCATCGATGTTGAGCGTCGTTCGCATGCATATCATGATGCATATCCAATGCACGGGGGGCAAGCCCCGTTCGGGAGTGAGCGGTGAGCGGTGCGCCTCACCCCAGGGGCCGATCCAGACTCCGATACTGCACCGCCTCGCTCACCTGCGGCACCCCGATCTCCGCCACCCCCGCGAGGTCGGCGATGGTGCGGGCGATCTTGAGAATCCGGTGATAGGCCCGGGCCGACAGCTGGAGCCGGGTGATGGCGCTCTTGAGCAACCCGTCGGCCCCGTCGTTCACCCGGCAGTAGGCGCGCAGGTCGCGCGGGGTCATGTGGGCGTTGGCGTAGACGCCCGGCCGGCGGGCGAACCGCTCGAGCTGGATGGCGCGCGCCCGGTTCACCCGCTCGCGGATGGTGGCGCTCGACTCACCCGACCGGTCGGTCGAGAGGTCCTTGTACGGGACGGCGGGCACCTCGATGTGGATATCGATCCGGTCGAGCAGCGGGCCGGAGAGGCGCGCGAGGTAGCGCTCGACCCCCAGCACCCCACAGGTGCAGGTGCGCCCCGGGTCGCCCCAGAATCCGCAGGGGCAGGGATTCATGGCCGCGGCCAGCATGAACTGCGCGGGATAGGACAGCGACTGCGCCGCGCGCGAGATGGTGACGCCGCCGTCCTCCAGGGGCTGCCGCAGCACTTCCAGCACGTTCTTCCGGAACTCGGGCAGCTCGTCTAGGAACAGCACGCCGCCGTGGGCCAGGCTTACCTCGCCGGGACGCGGGTAGCTGCCGCCGCCGATCAGCCCGGCGTCGCTGATGGTGTGGTGGGGTGCCCGGAAGGGCCGCCGGGTCACCAGCGGCGCGCCCGGCGGCAGGATGCCCGCCACGCTGTGGATCTTGGTGGTCTCGAGCGCCTCCTCCAACGTCATCTCGGGCAGGATGGTCGCCAGCCGGCGGGCGAGCATGGTCTTGCCCGATCCCGGCGGCCCGATCATCAGGAGGTTGTGCGCGCCGGCGGCGGCGACCTCGAGCGCCCGCTTGGCGTGCGCCTGCCCGCGCACCTCGCCGAAGTCCACCTCGTCGGTCGCGTGGATTTCGAAGACGCTCGCCGGGTCCACGGTCGCCCGCGGCAGCGGGCGGCCCTCGGCAAAGAACGCCGCGACCTCATGCAGCGACTCGGCCCCGAGGGTCTCGATGCCCTGCACCACCCCGCCCTCGGCCATGTTGGGGAGCGGCACGATGATCCCGCGGCAGCCGGAGCGCTTGGCCGTGAGCGCCACGGGCAGCACGCCCCGCACCGGGCGGACCCCGCCTTCGAGGCCCAGCTCGCCCACGATCAGATAGTCGGAGAGGCTTGGGAAGCCGTCGGACGGGCAGACGGGCGGACGGGCGGACGGGCCGTGAACCGCGCCGGCCTCTCTGTTGGTCGACCCGCCGTCCTCGATCCGCCCGTCTGCCCGTCCGCCCGTCGGCCCGCCATTCAACTGTCCCGTCGCCGCCAGGATCCCCAGCGCGATGGGCAGGTCGAACGCCGAGCCGTCCTTCCGGATGTCGGCCGGGGCGAGGTTCACGGTGATGCGCTTCAACGGGAACAGGAAGTCGGAGTTGGCGATGGCGGCGTAGACCCGCTCGCGGCCTTCCTTCACCGCGCCTTGGGGGAGGCCCACCGTGGCGAAGGTGGGGAGCCCGTTGGCGATATCGGTCTCGACGTCCACCACATAGGCGTCAATGCCGAGGACCGCCGCCGAGCGGATGCGAGCGAGCATGGCCCACGGTAGCGCCTCGCCCCCGGCCCGACGTAGCCAGACTCGTTGCCGACCGTATCAAAGCATCGCGCGGCGGAGGAACTGGACCGGTGCTAGGGTGCTTCCACTCGGAAGCTATTCGACACGCGCCGCGCCTCGGGCAGCAAGGCTACCGCTTCCCAGCCCTCGACGCGGTTCTCCGACTGAACGAAGTACTCCAGACGGAACGTGCCGGTCCGCTGATCCATCGTAATCGGCGGGTTGGCATTGGGCGATTCCGCGCTGTACGCCGAGAACCGGTCGAGGTACGTGTCGCCTGGCCCGACCTCGATAGGCGGCTGCAGCGGTCGGGTGATGCAGATGACCGCTCCCAGCTCGATATCCGCGCCCGAATCATCGACGCGACGCAGCTCGCGATGCGGCCCATCCCCAGACCCGCACGCACGGTGGAGGTAGACGGCCTGGGCCGAGTGATTGGTGTAAGTCACCGACAGCTCGATCCAGTAGAGTCCCTGCGCGTGCTGCAGGGTGTAGGCCGTGCGGTCAGTGCGGAGGTCGACGTCCTCCGGAGACGGACCCGCTGGCTCTCCACAGGCCGCCACTCCCAGTCCCAGCACAGCCGCGATGACGGACAGGAACGGTCGGGTAGGCAATGCCCGAGTGGATGGGTCACGCATACATCCTCCGGGTCGAGCAGCCGCAACTCCACGCGCACTTGGTGATACCCCATCGGGCGGTGGATTGTCACGCCCCGCGCTGTCGGGGTCGGGCGCCCCGTGATACTCTGACCGCGTGACCGCCCCCAGGCGCCGGGACCACGATGCGAGTCCTGTCGGCGTTGGGCTCCGCCGGTGGCGCCGGGCCCGCATGGCATTACTTTCCGCACTTCACCGCGCCCCGGAGCCGCCATGTCGCCCCGTACCGCCGTTATCGTCCCCCTGTCGCTGGCCCTCGGTCTGCTGGCGCCGGAGTCCGCCCCCGCGCAGGCGGCTCCTGCCGCTCCCCGTGCCGGTGGCTCGATCCTCTGGCTCCCCCGCCCCGCCGGCCGGCTCACGCCGGAGCAGGAAACGCGCGGCGCGCTGTCGGCCGCGGACTACATGTCGGCCACCGACGCGTACCTGGACGTGTGGGAGCTCTCGGGCAAGGCCGGCGAGTCCATCACCATCGACCTCAAGTCCGGCGACTTCGACGCGGTGCTCTACGTGGTGGGCGAAGGGCTGGCCGAAACGCTGAACAACGACGACGGCGGCGGGCGGTGCGACGCGCGAGTCGAGATCCGGTTCCTGGAGGACGGCGTGTACCGGGTGATCGCCACCACCGGGGCGGCCCGCACCACCGGGGTGTACACCATCCGCGCCTCGGCCAATCCACCGGCCCCACCCGAGATCACCTGCGGCGGGACCGATCCAGCCGCCTTCGCCGCCCTGCCGGTCGCGGGACGACTCACCATCGGCGGCACGGTGGGCGGATCGCTCAGCGCGAGCGACGCGACCCTGGAAGCCGGCAAGTACGCCGACGCTTGGGAGCTCTCCGGCGAGGCCGGCCAGACGGTCACCATCCGGCTCGAGTCGGACGCCTACGACGCCTACCTCGTGGTGGTCGGCCCCGGCCTCTCGGCGCCCCTCACCGACGACGACAGCGCCGGCGAGCTCAACGCCGAGCTCTCCGTCACGTTCCCCACGACGGGGGTGTACCAGATCATCGCGACCAGCGCGGGCACCGGTTCCACCGGCGCGTACCGGCTGACGGTCACGCGATGAGACCGTGCACCGTGCACCGTTCACCGTGCACCGGGCTATTGCGCCGCGATACCGGTCGAGGAGTGCGCCCCGGCCCCCGGCGGCACGGTGCACGGTGCACGGTGCACGGTGCGCGGATTCTCACGGCGGCTGGGCTGCTCCTGCTTCCCGCCGCGCTCACCGCGCAGGCTCCTCCCGCGGTCGCCCTGGTCGGCGCGACGCTGGTGGACGGGACCGGCGCCGCCGCCGTCCCCGACGCGACGATCGTGCTCCGGGACGAGGGCATCGCCTGCGTCGGCCGGGGCGCCGCCTGTCCGATTCCCCGGGACGCTCGGACCGTCGACGTCCGCGGCAAGTGGATCATCCCGGGGTTGATCGACACCCACGTCCACTTCTCCCAGACCGGCTGGGTGGACGGCCGGCCCGACGCGCTCGACCTCCGGGCCTGGTATCCCTACGAGCGCGTCGCCGCCGATCTGGCCGCCAACCCCGAGGCGTTCTTCCGGTCGTATCTCTGCTCCGGGGTCACCAGCGTGTTCGACGTGGGCGGGTTCCCCTGGACCTGGACCCTCGAACGGCAGACGGCCGCCAACCCGGACGCGCCGGCGGTGCGGGCGGCCGGGCCGCTGCTCTCGACCGTGGATTTCCGGATGGTCGATCTCCCGGGTCACGAGCAGATGATCCATCTGGCCGACGACTCGACCGCGCGCAGCACGGTCCGGGCCCACGCGGCGTGGGGGGCGGCCGCGATCAAGGTCTGGTACCTCATGCCGCCCCAGCCGCCGGACACGGCCCGGATGTCCACGCTGGTGCACGCGGCGGGGGACGAGGCCCGGAAGGTGGGACTCCCGCTCATCGTTCACGCCACGGGGCTCTGGCAGGCCAAGGACGCGGTGCGGGCCGGCGCCAAGCTCTTGGTGCATTCGGTCACCAGCGAGCCGGTGGACGACGAGTTCATCGCGCTGGCGAAGGCGGCCGGAACGTCCTACACGCCCACGCTGGTGGTGTCCGACGGATATCGCCAGGTGGCGGCCCGCCGGTTCGAGCGGGAGCGCCAGCCGCTGGCCTGCGTCGACCCGGCCACCCGCGCGAAGGCCCTCGCCACCGACACGGTCGCGCTCGACCGCCGGCCCACGGCCGAGCAGGTCGAACGGCGGGCGGCGGGGGTGGCGCGGGCGTACGGAGTGGCGCTCGCGAACCTCAAGCGGGTGCACCAGGCCGGGATCCCCGTGGTGCTGGGCACCGACGCCGGCAATCCGCTCACGCTGCACGGCGCGTCGGTGTTCATGGAGCTGGAGGCGATGCAGGAAGCGGGGCTCTCACCGATGGACGTGCTGGTGGCCGCGACCCGGAACGGCGCCCGGGCCATGGGGCTCGAGCGGACCGGCACGGTGACGGCGGGGTCGGTCGCCGACCTCGTGGTGCTCGACGCCGACCCGCTGGCGAACGTCACGAACGTGCGCCGGATCGCGCTCGTGGTGCGGCGGGGGAAGCTCCACCCCAGGGCCGAGCTGGAGTGGCCCTCGCTACGGTAGAGCGTCAGGAACACTCGCCGCTCGGGTCCATCATGTTCGTGGGATCGCAGTGGCCGCTGCAGCACTCACTCCCAGCCAGACAGAAGCTGCCTTCCGCTCGGCAAGGAGGCGGCTCGCTGAAGAGCCCATCCCGCATACAGCCCGTGGTGCTGGTCGGGGTCAGCAGTGCCGTGGCAGCCACCACCGTCCCCACGAGCATTTTCTTGCCACGCGACATCGATCCTCCTGGTGGGCCCTGACCGCTCAGGGCGCTCGAAGGATCGCGCGGGGGCGTCAAGCCCAAGTCAAGCACGGCGGCCCGCGCCGAACCGACGCGGGCCGCCCACCTCTCACCCCTCGCTACTGACCCGACTCGCTCACCGCCTGACCCGCCGGCGCCGCCCGGCCAGCGTCGAGGTCGTTCCAGTTGAGAATGGCGTTGAACCCCAGGAAGAACGTCCCCTGGGTCTGCCACCGCCAGAACGGCCGGATCGAGAACATCACCACGTGACCCTTGCCCAGCGGGGCGTCCACTACCTGCGCCCGGTTCGCCAGGGCTTCGCCCCCCGCGATCATGCCGGAGAGCAGCATCTGATCGGCCGCGGCCGGGAAGCGCACCACCACCCGGGGCCGCGGACCCGGCGGCCCCCCCTGTCCACCGCGACCACCGCCCCCGCCGCCGGCGGCGGCGGAATCACCACCGCGGCCGCCGCGCGCACCGCGCGCCTGCCCCCCGGCGGGCTGCTCCCACGGAGATAGCGGGAGCCGCTGGGCCATGGGCGTGGTGTTCTGGCCCACGCCCGGAGGGCCGGCTCGGCCGCCAAAGGCGAAGCCGCCACCGCCACCCCCGGCATTCAGCACCGGGCCGCCGTTGAAGTACACCGGCACCTGCGTCCCGTCGTAGCCGTAGGCCACCGGGCTCGCCGGATCGGCGATGATCCCCCGCATGATGGTCCCGCGGGCGTAGAGCTCCTGGGGCTCCTCCACGCTCACGCCCGCCGTCAGTCCGTATTCGGGGAAGATGATCGCCGTGGAGCCTTCGACGATCAGCGTGCCGCCCGCTTCCACGAACTTGGCCAGCTCGGCCAGACCGTCGAGCCCCATGCCGCCCCGGATGTCGTCGCTCTGGTCCTGTGCGCCCAGGTTGGGCGTGGCCTCGGTCTTCCGGTACGGCAGCGGCGTGTCGCCGGTCCGGGCGATGCCGTTCACCTGCGCGGCCGCGTTGCCGCCCACACTGGGATAGACGATGACGTCGTACTTCGACCGCAGGTTCCCCTCGCGGAGCTTCTGGTCGGCGAAGTACGTGTACGGGATGCCGTAGGTATCGAGCGCGGCCCGCACCCAGCCTTCGTCCTGGGTGCGCTGCCAGGCGTGCACGTAGCCGATGCGCGGCAGGTCGAGCGCGTGGGTCTTGACGGCAGGCGCGGCCGGCAGCGCCCAGGCCGACAGGCCCAGGGCGGTGAGGCTGGGCTCGAGCGTGGCCCGGGGCGCGTCCGGAATGATGAACGCGCCGGCCCGGAACTTGTGACCGCCCGCCTCGAAGTCCTCTTCGGCGGCCAGCATGGAGACGCCGGCGTGCCGGTAGCGGAAGGTCATGAGGTTGTTGTCGGTGGTGTGGTCCACCACGAGCACCGGGCCCGTGCCCTCGATGCCGCCAGCGGCGCGCGCGTCCGCCGTGAGCAGGGTCATGCGCTGCTCGAGGACGCCCTGGTCGGCCACCGGGGTCACCTGGACGTTCCGCATCAGCTGGAACGTCCAGCCGGTATCGTCGTAGGGGCGCGGGTTGGCCGGCGGATAGTTCTGGAGGGCGAAGTACATGTCGGCCAGCGTGCGGTAGGGCTGGTCGGCGCGGATGAGGTAGTCGCCGGCCTGCACCTCGGTCTCGCCCGCCCGGAACGCGGACGCGGCGCGGTGGATCTCGAGGCCCTGCCGGCGCAGCTCGTTCACCGCGTCGGCCGCGTCGGCCTTGCGGCGCTGGCCCGCGGGAATCACCCACGCGTAGGTGGGACCGTTCTTTCCCTTCTCCACCGACCGCCTGTTCTTGAGCCAGTAGTTCTCGAGGTAGAGCTCCCGGTTCCTGGCGACGTGGTTCAGCGCGATGAGCAGCGCCGACTCCTGGATATTGGTGTTGTTCCGCGGCCCCCAGGCGATGGACGGGAGCGGCGGGTTGGGCCGGAACCACTCGCGGCTGGTGACGGTCGCCCCGGGCCGCACGGTCGTCGTGTCGGGCCCGTAGCTCTGGACCTCGTAGAACCGCCCCACCGAATTGTGCGAGTGGGCGATGAAGAACATGTAGTTGGGCACCCAGCCGTCGTAGAACCCGTAGGTCCACACCCCGGGCACGCCCCGCTTGGTCATCTCCATCACTTCGGTCTTGGCCAGCAACCACCACTCGTCGATGGTGATGGGGTCGAGCGACTCGTTGTAGGGACCGGTGCCCGTCGAGGCGTAGAGATAGGTCTGCGCCTCGTGCAGGTCGTGCATGATGGTAGGCTTCCACTCGAGGAAGAACCGGGTCACGTTGCGGGTGAGCGCCAGAAACTGCCCCATCCCGTCCCGGTTGTTGTCGTGGGCCACGTACTTGCCCCAGTACATGAGTGGCAGCCGCTGCGCGCCCGGGGGAAGCTTCTTGTTGAAGTAATAGGTGTCCACTTGTTTTTCCCGGCCGTCCACCTCGATCACCGGCGTGATCATGGTGATGACGTTGCTCCGGATGGCCTGGATGAACGGGGTGTCCTCCACCGCCAGGCGGTAGGCCAGCTCCATGAGCATCTCCGGCCCGCCGTTCTCCGGCGAGTGCATGCCGCTGGTGACCCAGTAGAGGGGCTTCCCGGTCTGGATCAGGCGGCGGGCCTGCGCCTCGCTGGTGGCCCGGGGGTCGGTGAGCGACGCGAGCATGCCCTTGAACCGATCGAGGTCCCGGATGGTCGCCTCGTCCGCCACGGCCAGAACGATCATGTCCCGGCCTTCTTCGGATTTGCCGATGGTCCAGACGGAGACCCGGTCCGACGCGCGGTCCAGCGCCTCGAAGTAGCGCTGGATGTCGCGGGCGTAGGTGAGCTCGCCCGGCGTCCCCACGATACGCCCCAGGAACTTGAGCGGCGTGGGCACGGTGCTCGACGCCGGGAGGTGATCCACCAGCTCGGTGGAGATGCGCGGATCGCGCAGATACTCGCGGATCTTCGCGGTGTATTCCTCGTCGATCCGCTGACCGGAGCCCTGGGCCCACGCCATGGCGGGCAGGCCCGCCGCGAACGCCAACACCCAGGCCTGCCGGCGAAACTGCCGCGTCGTCCTGCGCATACGTCCTCCAATGATCGGTTGCGTGCGGTAAGAACCTCTATACGCGCCGGGGCGGGATCGCGTTGCGGCCCGGCTCAGAACGACGACACCGACCAGGGGCGCAGGACCAGATTCTCGATGAAGAACTCCATCATCCGGTCCTGGTTGATCCCGCTATGCCCGCGGTCCGGCCCCACCTGCACCTCGAAGGTCTTCCCCGCGGCCTGCAGCGCCGCGATCAGCTGCATCATGTTGTTCGGATGGACGTTGTTGTCGGCCGTGCCGTAGTACAGCATCAACCGGCCCCGGAGCCGGTCCGCGTATTTCATCACCGACCCGGCGTCGTACCCCGCCGTGTTGTCCTGCGGGGTCCACATGTATCGCTCGGTGTAGATCGTGTCGTAGTGGCGCCAGTCGGTCACGGGCGACGACGCGCTCGCGGCCTGGAACACGTCCGGGTGGCGCACCATGGCCATGGCCGAGACGTAGCCGCCGTACGAAGTGCCGAAGATGCCCACCCGGGTGGCGTCCACGTAGGGCCGCCGCGCCAGGGCCCGGACCCCCGCCGCCTGGTCGTCCACCTCGACCGAGCCCAGCTTCTCGTAGATCGCGTCCAGGAACCGCTTGCCTCGCCCAGCCGCGCTCCGCGAGTCCATCGTGGCCACGAGAAAGCCGTATTCGGCCAGCTGGTGGGGCAGCGCGAAGGTCTCCCGCGCGCCGTTGGTCGCGGGCCCGGCATAGACGGAGACGAGCAGCGGATACTTCCGCGTCGAGTCGAAGTCGGAGGGCCGGTAGAGCAACCCGTGCAAATCCGTGGTCCCGTCCGCCGCCTTGAAGGTGAACAGCTCGGCGCGCTCGAGGCCCAGTGAGTCGAAGGCCGACAAGTCGCTCGCGGCCAGCTCGGCCACCATCCGGCCGCCCGCGTCCATCAGGCGGGTGACGGACGCTTGGTCGTGGGTCTGCGCCACGTCCACGAAGTAGCGGCCGCCGGGCGCCACGCTCCCGGTGTGATTGTAGGCCGGGTCGGTCAGGCGGCGATCGCCACGCCCGTCCAGGCCGACCCGGTGGAGCTGGAGCTTCATATGGTTGTCTCCGTCCCGCGCCAGGTACCACAGGGCGCCCGCCTTCTCGTCCACCGAGACGATGTTGGCGACCTCGAACGGATGATTGGTGAGCGTCGCCAGGAGTCTGCCCGTCAGGTCGTACAGGTAGAAGTTGC
>Ga0214473_10003819_pt1 | contig 18173 bp, 16 predicted proteins | sample RVTome_7_FD_203509 | JGI IMG/M metagenome (GOLD analysis project Ga0214473, IMG submission 203509) | Soil microbial communities from uranium-contaminated site in the Upper Colorado River Basin, Wyoming, United States - RVT98D197 | ecosystem: Environmental > Terrestrial > Soil > Contaminated >... | reverse complement strand
GGCTTCGCGCGACTCGTGGCCGGCATGGGCACTCGCGCCGTCGAGTATGTGGGAGATGATTATCCGCGCCTGGTGGCCCTCAGCCATCCGGAGCTGCGCGCCCAAACAGAGGTGAGGGCCATCCTCACCTATTCACAGCATTTTCTAGACGTAATCGATCTTGAGGACAATACGTTCAAGACCCTGCCGTTCCAAGATGTGTTGGATGGGCATTACCCGTATTTACGCCTGCTTGCATCGTTATACAAAGAGGGCGATATGCGCCCGATACGTTCAACGATTCGCAGAGATGAAGGCGAACTCGTTCTTACTTTAGACGGAATACTGCGAAACACCCCATTTGCTGAACGTATGCGGCGCACTTTGGTGTATCTCGAAGAACATTACAACTCGCCAATAGATATGGAATTCACCCTTCGGCTGCATGACGAAAAAAGGGGCAAGTCCGAGATCGAACTATTTATTCTGCAATGCCGTCCGCAGAGTCACTTGCACGAGGAAGACGTGCACTTACCTGACCATCTGAATAAGAAACGCATCATCTTCGCCACCAGCAGAGTGGCGCCGCACGGAAAAGTTCGCAGCATTCGTTATGTGTTATTTGTGCCGCCCGAAGCTTATTATGCCTTGCCCAGCGCTGCAGCGCGCGCTGCGCTCGTTCGTGCCATCGGTCGATTGAATAAGGTCTTGGAAGGAGAAAAATTCATCTGTATTGGCCCCGGGCGTTGGGGCACGGTTAACCCCGACCTGGGAGTTAGCGTGAGTTATTCGGATCTCTACAATACGCGTGCATTGGTTGAGCTCTCCGGGGAAGGGGTGGGACCGGCGCCTGAACCTTCATATGGAACGCACTTCTTTCAAGACTTGATCGAATCGCGCATCTTCCCTCTGGCCGTGCATCTAGACGACAAAGATGCAATTTTCAACCGCGCCTTTTTCTATGACTCGCCAAACCGTTTGGCAACCTGGCTGCCCGAATTGAAAGAAATGGAGAACACCTTGCGCCTAGTCCACGTTGATGATGTTGCACCGGGCAGCGTGTTGGAGCTTATAATGGATTCCGAAGCGGGCCGCACGGTGGCCTTTTTGAAGGCCGAGGATCAGGACGCATGAAACACTTCGTAGCGGTGGCGGGAAATATCGGGGTGGGCAAATCTACGCTGGTGGCGAAACTGTGCGCTCGCTTGAATTGGCAGCCTTATTACGAACCGGTCACGGAAAACCCTTATCTAACAGACTTTTATGCAGATATGCCCACTTGGGCTTTTCAATCCCAGGTCTTTTTCCTTACCCACCGCTTGCGTATGCATCTAGACCTTTTGGAAGATCCCAAATCGGTGATCCAGGACCGTTCGGTGTATGAAGACGCCGAGGTCTTTGCTACTAATCTTTACCAGCGGGGGCAAATGAACGAACGCGACTATGCCTCGTATCGCAAGCTTTACGTCCTGCTTTGCGACATGTTGCGGCCGCCCGACCTGGTGATTTATTTACGCGCCTCGGTGCCCGCGCTGCAGCATCGCATCGCCACGCGCGGGCGCGACTTTGAAAGCACCATTAGCGCCGAATATCTAGAGCAGCTTAATGAACTCTACGAAGAATGGGTGGCGAACTTTTCGCTCTGCCCAGTGCTGACCGTGCCCACCGACGAAATGAATTTCGTGGCCAACAATGGGCATTTGGAATTGCTCACTCAAAAGATGAGCGAAAAGCTTATGGGCAATGAAGAAGTAGTTTTCTCGCCTGAAGAGGTAAGGAGTTACAGCGATTGATTGAATTCGGGCCTGCTAAATAAAACGCCGCTTACTCAGCGGCGTTTTCTGTCGGTCCTGTTTCTGTTGGCCCATTTACTTCTGATGCTGGCTCTTCTAGCCTCGCTTCTCTAGGCTTTCTTTCTATCGGCCCTACCGGCCCAGTCCCCGGGGTTCGCTCCTCAACCACAAGTTTAATGGCTGTGCGCACTTTGCCGTCAATATCCACATCGGCGAATTCCGGCATGCAAATCACATCGTAGCCATCCTCTTTTAAATAACCGCGCGCCAGAACGAGTGCCTTTATTGCCTGATTCACCGCGCCAGCCCCAATCGCCTGCACGTCGGCGCGCTTGTGTTCTCTGAAGACGCCGGCGATCGCGCCGGCTACGGCAGATGTTCGGGAGGAACCGGAAACCTTGATAACGTCCATGTCGGCCCTGTGCCTTAGAGTTGGCTTTAGGCTAACTCTATAAGCCAGCCTTGGCTGGCTTATCCTCCACGGTGATTCTACAGGATTTCCTCTGACGAATCAAGAAAACGGAGAAAGCTTGCGTGAAATCACACACAAAGCGGCAAAAAATGGCGCGTGATACACTCAAAATCGCATGGACGAAAAAGCTCTACATACACTGGAATTCCCCAAGGTGCTGGAGCGCTTGGCGCGCCATACAGCTTTCTCGCTTTCCGCTGAACGGGCGCGTGAGGTGCGCCCCGCGCCCAGCCTGGCCGAGGCGCTTCGCCTTCTAGGAGAAACGGGCGAAGCGCGCCGGCTGCTCAAAGATCAACCGCAGACCAGTATTGGCGGGGCGCGGGATATTCGCACGTCTTTGGAGAATGCCAGCCGCGGCCTGGCCCTGACCCCACCCGAATTGTTGGATGTGAAGGGCACTTTAATGGCTGCGCGTACCATAGCCCGCCGCATAGTGGATGGCGAGAAGGCTTATCCAATCCTGGCTGCCATAGCGGCGCAAATGCCCAGTGTGGCCGGCGTGGTGGATGCCATTAGTCAGGCCATCTCGGCCCGCGCGGAAATCCTCGATTCCGCTTCTCCGAAATTGTCCTCCATTCGTAGTGAATTGGGAGTGGCCCACGAACGCCTGCTGGGGCGCATGCAAAAATTGCTCAGCAGCGAGCCCTTCGCCAAGGCGCTGCAAGAACCGATTGTGACCCAACGCGACGGGCGTTATGTGCTGCCCATCCGGGCGGAAGCGCGCTCCCGGGTGAAAGCAGTGGTGCATGACCAATCCTCATCGGGCGCCACGCTCTTTGTGGAACCGCTGCAAGTGGTGGAGTTGAATAACAAATGGCGCGAACTTCAATTGTCGCAGGCAGAAGAAGAGCGCCGCATTTTGTTGGCGCTTAGCGCCTTAGTGGGCGAACACGCGCTGGAAATCGGCGTGACATTGGATGGATTGGCCACGTTAGATCTAGCCTTTGCGCGCGCCAATTATGCCGAGGAATTGCGCGCCAATTCCCCAGAATTGATCGCCATGAAACTCAAGAAAGGTGAGCGACACCCCGGTGTGGTGCTGCGCCTGTTTGAGGCGCGCCATCCTCTGCTCGACCCAGCAACCGTCGTTTCGCTGGATATTGAGCTGTATCCTGGAAATTATTGTCTGGTGATCACCGGCCCGAATACCGGAGGCAAAACGGTAACCCTGAAGACCGTAGGGCTGATGGCTCTTATGGGGCAAAGCGGTTTGCACATTCCCGCAGGAGCCGGCAGCCAGATCTCTTTCTTTGAATCCATCTATGCCGATATTGGCGATGAGCAGTCCATCGAGCAATCGCTCTCCACTTTTTCGGGTCACGTTACTAACATCATTCATCTTCTAAAAGAGGCCGACCAGCAATCGCTAGTGATCCTCGATGAGTTGGGTGCAGGCACCGACCCGCAAGAAGGTGCGGCGTTGGCGCGGGCCATCCTCGATCATTTGGTGCAACGCGGCATCACTACTTTAGTGGCCACCCACTATCCTGAACTCAAGGCCTATGCCCATGCTACAAAAGGCGTGGTGAACGCCAGCGTGGAATTTGATCTCAAAACACTAGCGCCTACCTATCATTTAACTGTGGGCCTGCCCGGCCGTTCCAATGCGCTGGCTATTGCCAAGCGACTGGGATTACCCAAAGATGTGATCGAGGCGGCGCGCAGCAGCATCAACCCGGCCGATTTGAAAGCCGAAGATCTTTTAAACGAAATCCACCGCGAGCGCGATCGCACGCGGCAAGCGCGCGCCCGCGCAGAAGAGTCTCAGCGCGCTGCCCAAGCCGCGCGGGCTGAACTGGTTGACCGTCTTGAAAAGATCGAAGATGAGCGTATTGATTTGTTGGAGAAAGCACGCCGCCAGGCACAGAATGAACTGGATAGTCTTCGAGAGGAAATTGGCAAGCTGCGCGCGGAAATGGCGCGCGCCCGGCAACCTTTAGAAAATGTACAAGCCATTAAACAGAAGGCTGAAGAGCTGGAAGAAAAAGTGGAGCAACCCGCTAGGCGCAAATCAGTGCCCGAATCCGCACCCGGCAGAGCATTGCGATTGGGCGACGCGGTGCGGGTACGCAGCCTGGGCCACCAGGGCATCGTCACTGCGTTGGGCGAAGCCGAAGCCGAAGTTCAGATCGGTGTGCTACGCGCGCGGGCGCGGCTGGGAGACTTGGAACTGTTGCCTGATCAGCAAACAACTAATGGCGACAAAGAATCTGACTGGGCCGGAATTGAACAGCTGGCGCAATCACCCGGCAATGAGATTTCACTGCGTGGCCAACGTTTTGAAGATGCATTCACCAATTTAGACCGTTACCTGGATGCGGCCTACGCTGCCGGGCTGCGCTCGGTGCGTATCGTCCATGGAAAAGGCACGGGTACGTTGCGTGATATGGTGCGCGAAGAGTTGCAGAAGCGCAACTACATCGAGCGTTTCGAAACCGCTGAAGATCACCAGGGCGGCGAGGGGGTGACAGTGGCTTACTTCAAACACGATTAAATTTATTTTTATTTCCAACAAAGCTTTATGAATCCATAAGCGGTTGAGGAATTCTTCGTCGGGCAGCGCCGCTAAAAGCGGCGTCTAAACGCTCCTTCGCATTGCTCAGGACGGCGCCTGCTCGGAATGACAAAAATAGTGAGATGGGTTTCAAACTCGGGCCTACGGCAAAGAGCCAAAAAGTTTAATTGCTAGGACCAATGCTGAAAGAAGTTATTACTTTTTTGGGGGCCTAAGGAAGTAATAACCGTCTTTTCTGTCAAGGAGCTGATGCTTTGCTGCGCGCTGCTTTGCAAGCGTATAATTTAGTTTGGCGCGACCATAACCATGGAACCTATTGTAAGCCGCCTGGACACCAAAAGCCCCGAATTTGAGGCTAATGTCAAGCATCACCGTGCCTTGGCCGAAGATCTGCGCGCCAAATTGACGCAAGGGCGCCAGGGTGGTGGAGCCCAGGCGCGCAAGCGTCACGAGGAACGCGGCAAGCTTTTCGTGCGCGAACGCATTGATCGTTTGCTTGATCCCGGTTCGCCATTTCTAGAATTGTCTCCGCTGGCCGCCATGGGTGTCTATGAAGAAGAGGCGGCTGGGGCGGGCCTAGTCACCGGCATCGGCCGGGTGAGCGGCCGCGAGGTGATGTTGATCGCAAATGATGCGACCGTGAAGGGCGGCTCCTACTATCCGCTCACGGTCAAAAAACATTTACGCGCCCAGCAGATCGCGCTGCAAAATCACCTGCCCTGCCTGTACCTAGTCGATTCAGGGGGAGCTTTCTTGCCGCTGCAGGACCAGGTCTTCCCTGACGTGCAGCACTTCGGTCGCATTTTCTACAACCAGGCGCAGATGAGTGCCCGCGGCATCCCGCAGATCGCGGCGGTGATGGGCTCCTGCACTGCAGGTGGGGCCTACGTGCCAGCCATGAGCGATGAGGCCATCATTGTTAAAGGCACCGGCACTATTTTCCTGGCGGGCCCGCCGTTGGTGAAGGCCGCCACTGGCGAGGATGTGAGCGCCGAAGACCTGGGCGGCGCGGACGTGCACACGCGTCTCTCCGGCGTGGCTGACCATTACGCCGAAAACGACGAGCATGCGATTGCGATCTTGCGTGAAATCGTCGAAACGTTGAATATCCGTTCCAAGGTGAACGTTGAAATCGCCGCGCCTGAGGAACCGCTTTATCCCGGCGAAGAAATCTACGGTGTGCTGCCAGCCAGTTTCCGCCAGGCCTACGACGTGCGCGAAGTGATCGCTCGCTTGGTGGACGGCAGCCGCCTGCGCGAGTTCAAGGCGCGCTATGGGGAAACGCTGGTATGCGGCTTCGCCCGCGTCCAGGGTTACCCGGTGGGCATCCTGGGCAACAACGGCGTGTTGTTCAGCGAGAGCGCGCTGAAAGGCACGCACTTTATCGAGCTATGCGAGCAGCGCGGCATCCCGCTGCTCTTTTTACAAAACATTACCGGCTTTATGGTGGGCCGAGAATATGAAGCGGGCGGCATCGCTAAAGACGGGGCGAAGATGGTGCATGCCGTGGCGACGGCCACGGTGCCCAAGCTAACCGTAATCATCGGCGGCTCGTTTGGAGCAGGAAACTACGGCATGGCTGGGCGGGCGTATGAGCCGCGTTTCCTGTGGATGTGGCCCAACGCGCGCATCAGCGTGATGGGCGGGGAGCAGGCCGCCAACGTAATGCTGACCATTAAGCAAGAACAATTGGAGCGAGAAGGCAAGAAGGCACTCACTAAGAAGCAATCCGACGGGTTGAAGCAACCTATCCTGGATAAGTACGAACATGAGGGCCATCCCTACTATTCCACGGCGCGGCTGTGGGACGACGGCGTCCTCGACCCGGCTGAGACGCGGCAGGTGCTGGAGCTGGCGCTCTCGGTGGTGCTGAAGGCGCCGCGCGAGGCGGGTGGCTTTGGCGTCTTTAGGATGTAGAGATAGCAATGGACAAAGCGGATTTCAAAAACTGGTTAGAAGGTTACGTGAAGGCTTGGAAGAGCAACAGTGCCCAAGACATAGCCGCACTATTCACCGAGGACGCGGTCTACTCCACCGGCCCCTTTGACGCGCCGTGGATCGGGCAGCAAGCCATCATCGATGGCTGGATCGGCATCGGCGACCGCCCTGAAGATTGGAGCTTCGATTATGAGGTGGTCGCGGTGGACGGCGACTTGGGTGTGGTGAAGGGCACCACCGAATACAGAGACCCGCCCAGCACTTTCAGCAACCTCTGGTTGATCTGGCTGGCTGAAGATCGGCGCTGCAAGCAATTTAGGGAAATGTTTGTGAGGAAGAGATAATAACATCCGAGGAGGAAATTATGGTAATAAAAAAAACCAACAAAAGAGTAAAACTACATAAATCTGCTCAGTACTTTGGGAAAGCGAGGTACATACGAACAAGCCCGAATATTTCTAGCGAAGAACTTTCGTCTTTGAATCTCGAAGTACCATTTGAAGAAGCTCTTAAACTTTATGTTGCAATTCAAGCTTGCCTTCAATCGTTAAATAGGTACCACCGCGGCACAAAAATCGGAAAATCAATGGGTATGGATCTGTGGATAAACATTGACAACAAGTCAATTCATGTGTCTGAAGCTAAATTTGAAAAGCAAAAAGAAGGGGAGTAACAGTACATAATCCTTTTTCCATTGATAAACGGTTAATTTCTGCGTGCCTATAATCCTTTTGTGAAACAATTCTGGCATCGCCTAGCCCCTTATCGTTTTCCCTTCCTCAGCCTAGCGCTATGCATCCTGGGCTACGGGGTGCTTATCCCCTGGCTGGGCTTTTACTGGGATGATTGGCCCCTAGCCTGGTTCTCACACCAATTCGGCGCCCAATCTTTTATCAATTACGCACCCTACCGCCCGGTTTCCGGTTGGTTGTATTTCCTTTCCTTTTCATTACTGGGAGAATCAACCTTGGCCTGGCAACTTTACGCCTTGCTCTGGCGTTGGCTAGCCGTGCTGGCGTTGTGGTGGCTGTTGCGGTTGCTGTGGCCTAAGGCTGGCCGCGCGGTGGAAATGACGGCCCTGCTCTTTGCGCTTTACACCGGCTTCAGCCAGCAACCTATCGCGGTGACCTACAGCATGTATTTTCTTTATTACACATTATTCCTGCTTTCAATGTGCCTTACGCTGCTGGGGCTGCGCAACCAGAAGCGCCAGCTAGCCCTCACCTTCGGCGCGCTGGCGCTTTCTTTTCTGACCATGTTCTCCACCGAATATTTTTATGGCCTCGAGCTGCTGCGCCCGCTAATAATTTGGATGGTCCTGAGCGAACGCAGCGCGCAACGCGGGCGGCGTTTAAGAAAAACACTCGCCTTATGGTCACCCTACTTAATTTTGCTGGTGATCGCCTTCGCCACGCGCTATGCAGCCGCACAGGAACCAGGCAGCCTATACACCACTTCTCTGCTCTCCCAATTGATTTCCCAACCTCTTTCCACCCTACTTGCTCTTGTTCCGACGATGCTTGGCGATTTCTTCGAAGCCGGCCTGGCGGCCTGGGCGCGGCTCATTGACGCGCCGGCGCATCTGACTTGGGCTTCGCGCGCTGCCTTAGCCTATGTAGCCATTTCTTTGCTTGGGGCCTTGCTCGTGGCGACCTTCTTTTGGCGAGAGGATAAAAAAGGAACTGCACCTGAAAACACCTGGGCCAAGCAAGCTCTTGGCTTAGGTGCCGTGGCGCTACTCGTTTCCGGACTTTCGTTCTGGCTGGCGGAGCTGCCTATGCGTCTCAGCTTTCCCTGGGACCGCTTCACCTTGCCGATGGCCTTCGGCGTTGTCCTGATGTTGGGCGCAATTCTGCAAAGCTTGCGAGTTTCCGCCCGTTCCAAAATAATTTTTCTCTCCTTGCTGCTCGGCCTCAGCGCGGGTTACCACTTTCTGGGCGCGAATTCTTATAGGGAAGAATGGGAGCGGCAACGCTCTTTCTTTCAACAATTACAGTGGCGCGCGCCGTCGTTGCTGCCGGGGACGGCCTTGTTGAGCGCGGAGTTGCCATTGGAACATTACACGGATAATTCTCTCACGGCGCCACTGAATTGGATCTATGCCCAGGGAAAAGATTTGCAGACCCTGCCTTATTTTTTCGCCTATCTGGACCTGCGCAGTGACGCCGAACTTTTCGGCGCGGGTAGCGGCACCATACGAAAGACCTATCGCCATCTCTTTTTCGTTGGGAACAGCGAGGACATGCTCATCTTTTTTTACTCGCCGCCCGCCTGCCTGCGCATCCTCGACCCCGATTTGGACCGGCGCTTCCCGCATCTTCCTGAGGCAATTCGTGATCAGGTTTCACGATCCAACTTGGCGCGCATTTCCCCAGAACTAGATCAAGCGAATGAAGCGGTCTTTCCCTATTGGACTGCGGACCCTTCCGAGAGTTGGTGCAGTTATTTTGAAAAGGCGGACCTGGCGCGCCAGCTTGGCGATTGGACTGAGGTGGCGTCCTTGGGAGACAAAGCTTTTGCCTTGGATGATTCGCCCAACCACCCGGCGGAACGCACCCCATTTATTGAGGGGTACGCTATGGCGGGCGAATGGAACAAAGCGCTGCAGTTGACTGCAGAGGCGCTGGATATCAATCCGCTGATGCAACCCATGCTATGCGACTTGTGGGCACACATTGCTGCAGAAAGCGAAGTTTCAGCCGCACAGAAAGCCGCGTTGACCCAAGCGGCCGAGCAATTGGCCTGCACTTTAAAGTAATGAAACCTCCATTTTCCAGCCTGCTAATCGCTAATCGCGGCGAGATCGCCGTGCGCATCGCTCGCGCCTGTCGCGAGCTGGGCATCCGCTCAGTGGCCGTGTTTTCTCAAGCAGATGTCGGGGCGTTGCACGCACAGGTTGCCGACGAAGCCATCGAAATTGGCCCCGCTGAGGCCAGCCGATCCTATTTGAGTATCGAGAGAATTTTAGATACGGCCAAGCAAAGCCGCGCCCAGGCCCTGCATCCCGGCTACGGTTTTTTGGCCGAGAACGCCGATTTTGCCGAGGCGGTCAGCGCGGCCGGCATAGTTTGGGTGGGACCGCCGCCCGCGGCGATGCGCGCCATGGGGGATAAAGCCAAGGCGCGCGCCCTGATGAAAAAAGCCGGCGTGCAGGTTATACCTGGCTACCAAGGCAAGGATGATGCTGCCTTTCTAAAGAAAGCTGCGGCGGAGATCGGCTTTCCCATATTGGTGAAAGCCGCGGCCGGCGGAGGCGGCGTGGGCCAGCGCGTGGTGGGAAAGGCGAGTGAATTAACCGAAACGGTGGACGCGGCACGCCGTGAAGCGGAGAATGCTTTTGGCGACAAGCGCCTCATTCTGGAGAAATATCTGTCGGAGGCGCGCCATGTGGAATTTCAAGTGCTGGGTGACCAGCATGGCAAGCTGCTGCATCTTTTTGAGCGCGAGTGTTCCCTGCAGCGCCGTCGCCAAAAAATTGTCGAGGAGAGTCCTTCCCCATTGCTGGATGTTAAATTGCGGACCGAGATGGGCGCGGCGGCGCTAGCCGCGGCCGGCGAGGTGGGCTACACCAACGCCGGCACGGTTGAATTTCTCGTCGAACCAAAAACGCGCAACTTTTACTTTTTAGAGATGAACACCCGGCTGCAGGTGGAGCACCCAGTGACCGAATTGGTCTGCGGACTGGATATTGTGCAATGGCAGCTGCGCATTGCCGCAGGCGAGAAGCTGCCTTTTGCGCAGAAAGAACTTGAACAACATGGCCACGCTATCGAGTGCCGCATCTATGCCGAAGATGCAGCGGCGGGCTTTCTACCCCAGGCCGGGCGCGTGCATAAAATGTTGCTGCCAGCGGGCGCTGAGATTCGGGTGGATAGTGGCGTTAGCGATGGCACAGAAGTAGGGGTGCACTACGACCCCCTACTTGCTAAAGTGATAGTGCACGGCGCGGATCGGCCCGCCGCGCTAAAGCGCATGAAAGAAGCCTTAAGTGAAACGGCATTTCTGGGCCTGACGACCAATATCGAATTTCTGCAAGATTTGCTTGCCCATGCGCGGGTGCAAGACGGGCGCATGGATACGCATTTTGTCGAGAGCGAGTTTGCCAACTGGTCGCCAAAGGGTGACTTGCCAAGCGAGGTCTTGTTGGCAGCTGCTCTCATCGAGTTGCAAGGCGAGAACGGACAAGAGGAAACTTCGCCCGAAACGGATCCCTATTCACCCTGGGGGCGCCGAGATAGTTTCCGCATTGGTGGCAGTGGATGAAAATTTCTTATACAGTTTCGGGACAACCCCGTTCGGTTGAGTTGCAGGTAAAAGATGAAGGCTATTTGGCCATGTTGGATGGCCAGCAGCATTTGCTCCGAATTCTAAATAGCCTTCCTGGAGAACTCAATCTGGAAATTGACGACAGATCGGAGAAAATCATTTGGGCAAAAGCGGGCCGCAAAATGTGGCTGCATTTACATGGAAAGAGCTATTATTTGGAAAAGGCAGCTGGCAAAGCTTGGGCAGCAGGTGTTGTCCCTAGTGCAGAACGTGTATTGCGCGCCCCCATGCCGGGGCAGGTAAGGCAGGTCCTGGTGCAACAGGGAGAAGTGGTTAGGGCCGGAGCTACCTTGCTTTTATTGGAGGCGATGAAGATGGAGATGCGGATTCAAGCCCCTGATAATGCAAAAGTGGCGCGCGTTGCTATTAAAGAGGGCGAAAATGTTGAAAAAGAGCAGATTCTTATCGAGCTTGGCCCAGAGGAAAAATGACGGGTAAATATTTTGAAGAACTTGAAGTTGGCCAGCACATTCAACATTGCCGCGCCCGGACGGTCACAGAAACGGATAACTTGCTCTTCTGCGGCCTCACCATGAATACCCAGCCTCTGCACCTGGATGAAGAATTTGCCAGCCGGAGCCCTTTTGGCCGGCGCATTGTCAATGGCCTCTTTACCCTGGGGCTGGTCATCGGCATCACGGTACCCGACCTGACGGAGGGCACTATTGTGGCTAACCTTGGTTATCAAAACGTTCAGCACCCCGCCCCTGTTTTCCATGGAGATACTTTGAGCGTGGAAACCGAAGTGCTAGGAAAACGAGTCTCCGGCAGCCATGCCGAACGCGGCATCGTGCATCTGATGCATATCGGGCGCAATCAAAACGGGGAAACGGTGATCCAAGTTGAGCGCACTGTTATGTTTCTAACACGCCCGTTGGAGAACAAGTGATACGGCCGCGCCGAGCCCTGCTCTATGTTCCCGGCAGCGACTGGCCCAAAATTGAGAAGGCTGCCGGTTTGGGGGCGGATTGCGTTTGCCTGGACCTGGAGGATGGGGTGGCACCCAATAGGAAGGCCGAGGCCCGCCAGCTGGTCGCCCGCGCCCTTAGCGAACTGGATTTCGGGCGCAGCGAACGCCTCGTGCGCGTAAACTCGGTGGGCTCCGGTTTGGAAACGGAAGATCTGGAAGCCGCGTTGCCTGCCCGCCCGGATGGCATTGTGCTGCCCAAAGTTGCCAATGGCGACCAAGTGAACGCTATTAGCGCCAAGATCGATCTGGAAGAGCAAGCCCAGAAACTTAAAAAAAACAGCATTACGCTGTTGGCGCAAATCGAAAGCGCCACTGGATTGATCAACCTCAAAGAGATTGGCGGCGCCCACGAACGTTTGGACGCGTTAATCTTTGGTGCCGAGGACTACGCTTCGGATGTGGGCGCCAAGCGCACGCTGGATGCGGATGAAGTTTTCTATGCGCGCAGCGCGGTTGTGGCCTATGCGGCGGCCTTTGATCTTCAAGCCATAGATATGCTCTGGGTGGATTTTAAGGATCATGCCGGCCTGCACCGGTTGGCGGCTCAGGGTGCCCGCCTGGGCTATAGCGGGATGCAGATCATCCATCCCGATCAAATCGAGCATGCGCAACGCGCCTTCACTCCCAGCACAGAAGAGTTGGCCGCGGCAAAGCGGATTGTTGAAGCTTACCAGCAGCATGTGAAAGAAGGCCGAGGCGCCTTTGCGCTGGATGACAAGATGGTGGATATGCCCATCGTCAAAGCGGCGCGCCGGGTGTTGGCACGCGGAGATTTGGGTTAGGGATACTTTCTATGTGATGTGTTTGCATTTACAATAAAAAAGGCCGGCAACCGCCGGCCTTTTTTATCTAGAATTATTTGCGTCCTCTGGGAGATGCTTTTTTGTTTTTGGCCAACCAACCTCTAAGACCACGCCCGACTAACCACAGCGGAACGGCGATGACCAGCACGATTGGTAACACATAGAGTGCTAGCCAGATCACTGCTTCGGCGACGCCTTGCAGCGCCTTGATTAGCGCTTCGATGGCTTGCTTGGCGACACCCACAGGTTCCCACGGGCCGATCTTGATGGGCTGGATGGCTTCATTTGAAATCAGTTCGACGGTGATAGCTGATAAGGCCGCAGATTCTTCGTAATACTTGATCTGACCCTTTAAAACTTCGATCTGTTCGGTAATCATATTGAGTTGATTAAACGCATTCAGGATGTCTTCGGTGTCCCTGGCTTCGTCCATGATCTGGCGCAGCAACTTCTCGGCACCCTCCAAGTTGCGCAGGCGGGATTGCAAGTCTGTATATTCGGCGGTTACATCCTGCCCCGACTGATTGTCAGTTAATACATCATCCGGATCATTTACCTGCGCGCGAATGAAATCCAGAGTTTCCTGGAAAGAATCGGCCGGAACGCGGATAGTAATGTACGCGCCGGGCACCTCCACGCCGGTGGCCAATGTGTTCTGAAATAGGTTCGAGCTGACCACGAATCCGCCCAGCCGCTCGGCATGTGAGGCGATCGCGTCTATGGTCGGCTCTGGATCATCTACAACAATGGAAAGGTCAGCATTTTTGATAACCAGGCGTTCAGCGGCTTGCGCCGCGATTGCGTCGTTGGCAGGCAGCGCTCCGCCAGCCATATCGGGTTGAGCAACAAATTCTCCGCCCGATTCGAATGAAGGGGCGCCTATTTGGGGTGATTCCTCGACGAATATGTCTCTGCCTTCCGCACCGGCCTTGGGCAAAACACTGCAAGCAGTCAGTAGGACCGCGGCCAGCAGCAGGAGGATATGCGAAAATAATTTCTTCCTCATGTTCAGCTCCTTATGAATTGGCGTTTCCCTTGTATGACGCAAGTTGTAATGAAAAGGTTCCTGGTTATTACTGCCGGAGCGGAATGGATTGGAATATATCTTGTGTTTTATTATAGGCCGTAATCAAAGAAAGAGTCTTGCAGGGGGTTTCGATCTTGGAAGAAGGCTAATTTACCAGCCGCCGGCTAGCCGTGAAATATGCCGAGCCGGGAGATTGGCTGAAAGCATGCGCTGTTGCACGCCGTGAATGTCGTATTCAACGCGGCGATAATCCCAGCTATTGCTTTGATCGTCGAAGATGGCGTAGGCGGCGCGAGCGTCTCGGTCGCGCGGCTGGCCCACCGAACCGGGGTTGGCGATGCAGCGTCTTTTTAAAGTGAATTTGCTGTTCGGATTTGGTATTTGCAAGTTAACGCCCTGCTTGTTAAAAAAAAAGAGCACGGGGATGTGTGTGTGTCCGACAAAACAAAAATCCGTGCCGAAATAAGAGAAATTCTCTGCTGCTGAGTATGTGTCGAGGAGGTACTCGAGTACGGGATGTCGAGGGCTGGCGTGTGCCAGTGTCACTCCCTCGATTTCCACGCGCGGTTCCAAGCCCTTGAGAAAGTCGAGAGATTCCCGGCTTAGGCTTTGGCGAAGCCATTCGATGGAGCTGCGCGCCTCGGGGTTGAATGAGTCCAGGGGCATATCACCGATGGCGGCGGCGTCATGATTGCCTTGCAGGCAAACCAATTTAGGCAAAGCCTTGAGCCGCGCTACACACTCATTGGGGTCAGGGCCATACCCCACTACGTCCCCCAGACACCACACTGCATCTACCAGTCCGGCACTGGCCAACACTTGGTCCAACGCATTGGCATTGGCGTGGATATCGCTGATGACCAGTGTGCGCATACGTGTTTTGTTTAAGGCTGCACGTTCAAATTGCTGGGACCGAAGGCCTCGGGGAGCAGATCGCGAACGGTAGTTTCTTTCACAACTTCACCGCTTTCGTTGGCGATCAGCACCTGGGCATCCAGGGCGAATTCAGATAGTACCTGGCGGCAAGAACCGCAGGGAGCGCCGCCATCGCGAGTGACTACGACAATCGCCTGGAACCCACGCTCTCCTTCGGTGACTGCTTTGAAAATGGCCACCCTTTCCGCGCAGACAGAATCTGGATAGGCGGCGTTCTCTACATTGGCGCCGGAGTAGGTTTTGCCTGATTTTGTGAGCAGCGCGGCCCCCACTTGATAATTTGAATAGGGCGCATAAGCGGACAGACGCGCTGCTTGGGCAACTTCGATAAGTTGGGTCCTCTGGGACTTACTTAGCATGCGCTTTTTTCTTCTCGGGTGGGTTGGGCACTGGCAAGCGCATAGCGCGCACTCGCCGGATGCGCCGCCCGCTGATTTGTTCGACGGTGAGGGCTAAACCATCTTCCTCTAAACGCTCGGCCACTTTTGGGACGTGGCCCATGCGGCTGAACATGTAACCCCCCAAGGTGTCTGCTTGTTCCGTGCTTAACGCGCTGCCCATGATCTCATTGAAATCGTCTAAAGGGATGCCGCCATGAAAAATATATTCCCCCACGCCTATTTTTTGGTGGGATTTTTCTTCTCCCAAGTCATATTCATCCTGGATTTCCCCGACGATCTCTTCAACAATATCTTCCAAAGTGATCAGACCGGCCACTCCGCCGTATTCATCCACGACAATGGCAATGTGCATGCGGCCACTCTGCATCTCAGCCAGCAGCTCACCCAACTTTTTGGACTCGGGTACAAAGTGCGCGGGACGCAGCAATTCGCGCAGCGAATTCACTTGGCCGCCGCGCCAGGCCTTTAGCATGTCCTTGCTATAGAGCAAACCCATGATGTGATCGATATTGTCCTTATACACAGGCGCGCGTGAATAGCCTGATTCGATGAGCACATCCCCTGCTTTTTGAACAGGGGTCTCCACGTCCAGTGCGAAGATATCGATGCGCGGCACCATAATCTCGCGCACCAATGTGTCGCCAAATTTGAAAATGGAGAAGATCATTTGGCGCTCATCCTGCTCGAGCACTCCTTGGCGTTGGCTGGCGTCCACGAAAGATTTCAACTCCGCTTCGGTGATCGTGACTAGTTGCTGAGGCTCGCCTCCGCGGGCTGAGAGGTGGACAGGAATGGCCAAGATTGGTTTCATTAATAGAGCCGCTACGCGCGCCAGCGGGCTGAGGCGCAGCGCCCAACCTTCGGGGTCGCGCAGCACGCGGCGTTCAACGAAAAATTCAGAGAGCCAAATTGTCAGGCCAATGAGAATCAAAATGCCGCTCAAACTTAGAGGGGAAAGATTGCTTTGTCGCAAAGGGAATAGGAAACTGAGGACCAATCCAGCCATCAAGAAACGCAGCAGGGCCAAGCTCACTCTTAGGCTATCGCGCAAATTGGTGCGACGCTGGAGCTCAAGGGCACGGTCCGCTTTTTTGCCCTCCTCTTCGCTTAGCATGGTTAGGCGGGAATAGCGCGCGTTGAGGATGCCGGCGCGGGCTGCAGTGATGCTCAGGTCGATTGCAAGGAACAGGATTAAAAGATAAACGAGAGGATTAATCGGGCTTCTCCAATTTGCGGATGGCGCGTGCAGGCACGCCTACTACCAAAGTGTTTGGGGGGACATCCTTGGTAACCACAGACCCAGCCCCAGTACGCGAGCCTTTGCCGATCTTTAAAGGGGCCACCAGCATCGTGTCGCTGCCAATAAAAACGTCTTCTTCAATAATGGTCTCATTTTTATTTTTTCCGTCGAAATTGGCGGTAACCGTTCCTGCCCCGATGTTAACATTGGGACCAATGGTGGCATCGCCAATATAAGAGAAGTGTCCCATTTTCACGCCTGAGCCTAGCCGAGAATTCTTCACTTCACCGAAGTTGCCCATGTGTACCCCTTCGCTGAGGTGAGCGCCTTTGCGCAAGTGGGCAAAAGGGCCAATTTCCACATGGTCTTCGATGATGGCATGTTCGACTACCGCGGCACGGATTTCGCAGGAATTGCCTATCTGGGTATTTCGTATCATGGTGTTCGGACCGAGGACACAATCCTCGCCGACTTTCGTTTCGCCCAAAAGCATGGTATTGGGCCAAATAAAACTATCCTGCCCGATGGTGACTTCCGCTTCGATATACGTGCTTTGCGGATCCAAGATGGTCACGCCCTCCTGCATCCAGTGGCGGTTGATGCGCCTGCGAAGAACTGCCTCTGCCTCTGCCAGATGCTCGCGGGTGTTAACGCCGATGGCCTCGTCTTTATCTTCCAAGAATAGCGCTTCGACACGTTCTCCAGCTTTTGCGGCGATCTCCAAGAGATCGGTGAGGTAGTACTCTTTCTTTTTGGCTGAAGGCTTGAGTTTGGCCAGGGCCGTCCAGAGCCAATCGGCGCGGAAACAGTAGGCGCCCACATTTAATTCATCGATAGCCAGTTCATCAGGCGTCGCCTCGGCCTCTTCAATGATAGCGAGCACTTCTCCCTTTTTTCCGCGTTTTATGTGGCCAAAACCGCGCGCCTCCTCCTGCTTCAGGGTAAGCATGGTGAAGGGACCCTTATTTTTCTTTTGGGTCTCCAGCAGTTTTTTAAAAGTTTGGCTAGTGAGCAAGGGCAGATCTGCATTGGCTACAAGAACGAAATCTGCCGTCTTGGCTAAGACGGATTTGGTCTGCTGCAAGGCATGCCCAGTGCCGAGTTGCTCGGCCTGTTCCACGAATTCGGCGCGGTCGCCGGTTACTTCGCGGATATCCCGCCCGCCATGGCCGATCACAATCAAAGGCAACTCGTTGCCGACGTTTTCAGCTGCTTCTAGGGAGTGAAGAATCAAGGGGCGACCACCCAAGGGGTGCAGCAGCTTAGGCAAGCGCGAACGCATGCGTGTGCCCTTGCCGGCAGCGAGTAGCACAACGCGAGTTTTCATAAGATCGGTTTGATTCTGGGACCTGTGAACAAGGGCGGCCTACGCGCCAATCGGTTTGTCCAGCTTAACAAAATGGGATGTGATACCTAAAGGCGGTTCTTCGGGGGAAAATGTTTGCATTCGTTCAATGGATCAGTCGGGGCGCCTGGACTCGAACCAGGATCCACGGCTTCAAAGGCCGGTGTGCTGCCATTGCACCACGCCCCAGCTTGCCTTTGGCTTAGCCGAAGGCGGTTTATTCTAACATAGCGGCTAATGCAGCAACAACTGAAGCGTAAAGCCTTTGGGAATTGAGGGAAAGGGTTACTTATACGTCTTTTGGAATCAAGCCCAGTTGAGCGGCCTGTTCGTAGGTAAGGGCTCCGGCTTGGGGAAGAGGCTCCAGTTCGGCCGTTTTCCAATACTTTTCTGCCTTGCGCGGATTCATGGGTTTGGTTTCCGCCTTA
>Ga0214473_10003817_pt1 | contig 18175 bp, 24 predicted proteins | sample RVTome_7_FD_203509 | JGI IMG/M metagenome (GOLD analysis project Ga0214473, IMG submission 203509) | Soil microbial communities from uranium-contaminated site in the Upper Colorado River Basin, Wyoming, United States - RVT98D197 | ecosystem: Environmental > Terrestrial > Soil > Contaminated >... | reverse complement strand
GCCCAGGTCGCTGCGGAAAATTTACGCGCCATAAAGCGGAAATTTTCGGCTTGGGGGGAGAGTGTGTACTCGCCCCACTGGGAGTTGAGCTGTGAGCCAAACAGCTCGACTCGACTTCCAAACCGCAATTCCATGTCTAGCTGGCTCGGCTCCATAGCGGCCAGAAAAAGCTGGACTGACACAACGACATCATCAGACATATCAGGGGCATCTTGCCCACACCGGGCAAGCACAATTTTTGCAGGGGGCAGGTTGCCCCCCAGAACTTGTTTGTACTCGATTTTCTTTACTTCCATTTTTTTTCCTTTCAAAATGCCCCACCTGGGGCGGTCTAAAACAATTGTGCCCTCAAATCAACGAGCTTGGAGATGCTCGTTGATTTCTTTTCTTCGTAGCCATAACCTTGCGACATATTTTTTTATGTCGCAAGCATCTCTGACAACATCATCCTGATCGAACCACCCGGGCCCCTGCCCGTAGGCGTGGACAATATTGTCCACCCACCAGTGAGTCCACCCATTTACACATTTCGTGTAAATGGGAGACTCCTCACGTCCCTTCCGCAAGAGCCGTTCCAAATCCTCCATATTTTTTATCATTTTCCATTTCCTTTCAAAGTGCCCCAGGGGGCGGTCTAAAAAACAAAAAAACACAATAAACAATTGTGCCCCTCCCACGGGGGAGGGAAAAATACTAGGCGTTCTCTAACGCCTTTCTCCTAGCATCCAGAGCAGCTAGAAGAATTGCCAACTCGGACTGGACGTACCTTTCGGCCTGGGCCGTGGCGTCGGCCCAGGTCGCTGCGGAAAATTTACGCGCCATAAAGCGGAAATTTTCGGCTTGGGGGGAGAGTGTGTACTCGCCCCACTGGGAGTTGAGCTGTGAGCCAAACAGCTCGACTCGACTTCCAAACCGCAGTTCCATGGCTAGTGAGCCCAGCGGCTCACTAGCGGCCAGAAAAAGCTGGACTGACACAACGACATCATCAGACATATCAGGGGCATCTTGCCCACACCGGGCAAGCACAATTTTTGCAGGGGGCAGGTTGCCCCCCAGAACTTGTTTGTACTCGATTTTCTTTACTTCCATTTTTTTTCCTTTCAAAATGCCCCACCTGGGGCGGTCTAAAACAATTGTGCCCTCCCACGGGGGAGGGAAAACTTAAAACGGTTCTTTTTTAGAAAAAGCAAGCCGCAGGGCCTTCAACGGGATATATCTCAAAAAGCATATAGCCCTGACCGTAAGAGATATTCTCGACCAAAATGGTATCGGGTTTTGGTCTTGCCACACGGACACGATAATCCCACGGTAAGCGTCGTGGGTGCCCTGCACCAAACAATTTTCATAAAACCGCTTGGCAAATTTGATTTTTTCCTTGTTCATTTTTTCCATACATTTTTTCCTTTCAAATGCCCCAGGGGGGGGAGGGGAAACTCAATCCCCTAACGTCCTCTCACCACAGAGAGGACAATACATCCAAGACTTCCCCACGGGTTCGCGGGGAAGATTCTCCGCACATTGCGCCTGCACTGGCAGGCGTATCAAGCTACACCGACATGCGGGGCATGTCGGCCAAACCGGCAAGGACAAGACCACTTTCTTTTTTTCCATATTTTTTCCCCTTTCAATGCCTCTCCCCCCCCCTAGGGGGGGGAGGGAACCTAGAAAACTAAAAAAAACATATATATATATATGTAGCAACATTCGTGCCAATCCAGACAATTCCAGACAATACAAGGCTCACAGAGCGATCCAGAAAATTTAAAAGATCCCAAAAGTGTCAATTTTTTAGACACTTTTTGACACTTTTAGACATACCCTAATACAACACAGCATTTTCAAGCCTCGCAGACACTCTGAAAAGTGTAAACATTTTAGACACTCTTAGACACAATTTTTAACAGTCCTGACACAACACAGCGTTTTCAAGCCTCACAGACAATTTTGAAATTGTCTGAAAAATTGACAATTTTACACCCACACAACTTTCCTATATATATATATGTAGTAACCAGAAAAAACTAGACGAATATAAAATCAAACTAGACGAATATAAAATCAAACTAGACGAATATAAAATCAAACTAGACGAATATAAAATCAAACTAGACGAATATAAAATCAAACTAGAAAGGAACATTATGAAGATTGAAAATAAACCAGTCAGTGTGGCACAACTGGCAAAGGAATTGGGCCTAAATAGAGCCTACCTGCGCAGGCTCATTAAACAAGAGAAAATACCTACAAATGTCGCGCAAACATTGCCTGCACTATATGCAGGCGGCCAAAAACGCATTATCATAGACACCGAGAAACTAGCGGAATGGCAAAAAGCCCAATCGCAAATACTGCAAAAACCATCTTATGCCAGCTCGGCGGCAAGCGAGCTAAAAGAAATTAAAAAAGACTTACTCAAAACATTAGCACCACACATAGCCTACGACACCCTAACAGGCAAACAAAAAATCCAAATCGCCAAAGACCACAAATTACCAAGACTGCAAGATTACATCAAAGCGAAAGCAGAAGCAAAAACGACCTGGCCCGAATCAACGCAATTGGTAAAAGATTTTCTAAAAACCATCCAAGAAGGAAGACGACCGTTAGAACGAAAATAAACCATGCCCAGGGGCTGCCACCCCTGGGCAGCATTGAAAGGAATACAAAATGAAAAAAGTCCATCTTGAAATTGAAACTAACGCAGCCGAAGATTACCAAATGATAGACCACGTGTCCCACTGCACTTATATAAGCTTTTCCGCAGAGGGATTGCTCCGCGATCTTGTAAAAATTTTGACCCGTGAGGATGTAGATGCCCTAGCTGGCCTGCTTCGGTCTACGCAAACCATGCTAGAAAAAATAACAAAGCAAGCGAATACAACAAATTTTTTAGATACAGTTCAAGCAGATAAGGAGTACAAAAAATGACTAACCAAGAAACAAAAGGAATTATAAACATCAAAGGCCAGCCTTATAAAACCGTGGCCTTACGGTTACAAGAGTTCAGGGCCCAATACCCAATCGAATCTGGTTGGTCTATCCAGATTGAAAGGACACTAGAGAAAGAGACAATCATCTGTACCGCAAGAATTTACGACCCTACGGGCAAAATTATGTCCATGGGGAGCGCAATGGGAAACCTGAAACAGCAAAACCCACCAGGATTTGAAGTTTGTGAGACAGCCAGCGTGGGCAGAGCCTTAGCTTTTGCTGGATTCGTCGGCCCCGACCTGAAAGAAAGGCACACTGGAGAAGACGCGGGAGAAGACGCGGGAGAAGACGCGGGAGAAGACGCGGGAGAAGCACCAAAATTTTATAAACTTGACAAATGGGAAAATCTACCGCTTCCCTACGAAGAAAAATGGCTGCCTATCGAGCTACGCAAAAAATCCCTAACAATAGGGAAAATCTGCCTGACAAACGTAACATTTCACAGTAAGGACGGCACAGAAACCGATGCTATCGAATTAATTCGATACTGGGCAGAACACGAAAAAGGCGAAATGCAGGAAACTGCCAAGGCTGCTATGGAACTCTATCCTGAAGTATTCGCAAAACAATAAACACCAACCGGCTAGCGACCTTCTAGCCGGTCAAAATAAGGAGATTTATATGCAACAAACACCAGAAGAAACTGTCATAATCCAAATCCCAAAATTTAGGCCAGTTAAATTCCACCAACTCACACAAGGGGATTTGGTTGGTCACTTCACTGGCCCCAATTCCCAACCGGAAGTGTACCAAGTGAGATTTTTGTGGTATCAAAATGGCCGAAATAGTAAATTTGTGACACTAATTCTAGCATCACAGCCAGAGAGGGGTAGATATAAACGGCTTTACACACGCAAAGAGTTTAACGCCGCAAAATTTGTGCTTGTGGGCCTTATCCAAACAGACTTGCAAGGGAGATTGAAAAATGCAACAAATATTTAGCTTTGACGACAACACGCAAGCAGCACTACTTGTCCTACCAAAATTCGAGGTGAGACCATACCAAAATAAAGCCATTGCGACAATAAATAACACCTTCGCCAAAAATCCAAACGAAAGAACAATTTGCCAGATGGCGACCGGCACTGGCAAAACTGTCGTAATGGCTGAATTTATAAAACAAAATCCACTTAAGAAATTCACCATCATCGCCCAGATGGAGGAAATCTTAGAACAAATACTAAACGTACTGATCGCCTATGGCTCTTGTACAGAACACGAAATCGAGATTGTACAACAATCTCAACCAAATCCAGAAAAAAGAATCTGGGTATGCTCAGTACAGACTATTGCCAGGGGAACACGCCTTGAAAAAATGCAACCGGCCAGCATCATCATAGATGAGTGCCACCACGGGCAAGCAGAAAGCTACAGAAAAGTCATAGACTTTTACCGACAAAGTACACCAACATTACCAGTCTTGGGGTTCACCGCCACCCCGACGGGGAGGACACAAAAAATACGCAATGCCTTAGCCGAAGTCTTCGATAGTATTTGCTTCCAATACCCAATTAAACAAGGCATCAAAGACAAATTTCTAGCAAACATTCTCTACTACAAAGTAGTGACCAAGGTAGATTTAAACGATATTAAAGACACCGACGGGGACTTCAACCAAGGCGAACTTGCCGAAAAAGTCAACATCCACGCCAGAAACAAAGCTTGTGTGGAAAAATATACTGAGCGTGGCGCTGGCAAAGCCATGATTTTTTGCGTCAACGTGGCCCATGCCCAACACATAGCACAAATGTTCAAAGACACAAAATACGAAGCTCACCACGTCAACGGAGATACGCCAGATGATGAGCGAAAAAGTATCCTAGAACAATACAAAAACGCGGACATAAGAAAAAATATTATACTAAGCGTTTGCGGAATCTGTACCGAAGGTTGGGACTGCCCCAATATCCGCATGGTTATTTTAGCACGCCCAACCAAAAGCCCAATTGTCTACTTGCAAGCGCTAGGAAGAGGTACGAGAATCGTTCCAGGCATAAAAACCGACATCATTGTAATTGACATCGTTGATCACTGCAAAAGGAAATCACTGTGTAACTGCCTGACAACAGTATTTTCTCTGTCTCAAGAGCTGGAGATGGAGGGAAATATACTAAAGCAGGTTGAAGAAAAAGAACAGGAGTTTACTACAGCAGGCGAAAAGCCTAATAACGAGAAAAAAACCGATATGGAAACAGCGACACAAGAAAATATCCAACTACAGCTTGCCAATATCCTTTTCGATAAACCAATCGAAATAGAAAATAGCGAAATAACTTTCTTCTCGCCAAGGGAAGGACAATATTTCTGTTACATATCTAAAACAGACTTCGTAGCTATCACAGAAAAAGGACTACAATATCAAGTCTGGCAAAACCGAAAATGGATCAAAGATTGTACTCAGATTACCGACGCCATTGCCACTTGCGAAGCTATAGCACAACAACCAGAATACCAAGACACAAAATATGTCTGGGACAAAGAAACCCATCAGGCGATGAAAGACTTGCCCGTAAGTGATAAACAAAAACAATATCTAAAAAAGTACGCTCCGCAGATTGATCCAAATCAAATCAGTAGGGAGACAGCAAGCCAAATTCTTGCCGCGTCATTCAGCAAAAATAACACCACGCCGGCCACCGAAAACCAAAAAGCCCGACTATACGGGTATTTCCCACGAAATGACGTAGATAAAATGAGTAAAAGGCAAGCACAAATAGAGCTTTGGAAAATGTCAAAAGGAGGATAAACTATGCAAAATCTTAAAATATGGCAATGGGTAATTTTCATCCTGCTATGGACAACCTTAGCCTGGATTATTCCAGGGATAGCATACGCCTTCCTTGCCTGGTGCTTAAAAACAAATAAAGCAAAGTGATTTTTTTTGTTTGACTATTCTATAAATTATTTATAGAATAGTCAAAATTTACTGGAGTAAAGGAGAAAATCAATGCCGTTCAAAATGATCTCTGTTCGAGCCAGCACGCACGCAAAACTCATAGCACTGAAGAAAAAAACCAATCTTTCTTTAGCCACGATAATTGCCCTATCCGTACCAAGCATGGAGACAACCATCATACAAGCACTTGAAAAAAAGGAGGATATAAACAATGTTATCAACAAAGACGCAAGAGGCAGTAAAAAATAAGTTTATATCCTTCCTCAATGAGAAGGGGCACAAATATAAAAACAAAAACAAATATGTTGAGCTTTCATGCCCAAAATGCAACCATCCAGAAGCCTTCGCCTACTTTAGCGCGGGATGGTACTCACCAATAATTTGCAACCGCAGAGACAAATGCGGTTGGCGCAGTACGATTCAAAAATTTATGGATTATACAATCAGCACACACTCATTGCCACCCCACATCCACGAAATAACAGGGTATACAGAAGAAATCAAACAGTACTTCGCCAATCATGGTCTTGATTATAAAATTCTCATTGAGTGCGGTCTGTTGGCAGAGGAAACTCCAAGGATAGACTTCAAGCTAAACGGGAAAAACTATCACAGATACTTACAAGAAGATGGGAAAAAGGGTAAATTGATTTGGAAATTGAGCAGCGGATTTACTAGCGACATAACTGAATGTTATCCGGTTATCCACGATCAACAAAAAGAATTATACATCATGGAGGGCGATTCAGACCTATTCAAAGCAAACAGTGATGGCTTACCAGCCACATCATTGTTATTCGGCGCAGGCTATACCCCCCAAAAGAATTTTTGGAACTTAATCGCCAGCTATCAAAAAATCCTCATAGTTTACGATTCAGACCCAAGCGGATTCGGACAAACAAAGGCCGGCAAGATAGCCAACCTTATTAAAGAGAAAACCGAAAAACAAGTAGGCATCATTCGGCTTGCCTTTTCCGAAAAAGACCAAAGTAGTTATACAGGCAAAAAACCAAAAGATTACTGTGACTACCGGCTCAATCATTCGCTTGAAGAATTTTTAAAGTCACCAGTAACGTGGGTAGAAAACAATCCGGTCGCTACAGATAGCTTAGTACCGGATAAAAAACAAACCAACATTCAATTATACCTCAGCAAAATCCATCCGATCTTCGCCAGATATTGGATGAATTTTGACGGGAAAACAGAGGCTCCTAAAGAATACGTCATACCATCTTTTTTACTCGCCCTAGCGGCAATACTAGGCAACAAAACTTACCTAAAAATCGGTCTAGGGATTCGGCCCAACATGTACTGCATCCTCCTGGGAAAATCAACTTTTATGTGCAAGACAACAGGGATGGACTTGGGTACTATCCCGTTCTACAATTACTCAGAAACAAAAAAAACTACTTACCTCATCGCCCTAGATAAATATCTTGAGGAATTGGAAAACTGGCAAAACATGTCAAAAAGAGAACGAGCCAACAAAGAAAAGCCACTCGCGCCTAAAGATACTAGCAACATCTACGCAAATGAACTTACTCCTGAAATGCTCCTTAAAAAAATGGCCGATAAATCAGACGGAATATTTATGCACTCAGAAATTGGCAGTCTACTTGCCAGGCTCAATGCCGGGTACATGAACGGATTCAAAGAAAAACTTACGGAGTTTTTTGATGGACGGGCCAAGGTCTATAGAAGAGAAACTATCTCAGGAGGCTGTATAACAATAGAGAACGCAGCCCCTTCACTATTAGCAGCAAGTACCCCAGAATGGATCCAGAAACACCTGGATGACAGCGACCTAAAATCGGGATTCCTTGCCCGATTCCTAATTGTCAATCAAACTGAATATCCCCCAGTAGGGATATCTCTGCCCCCTTTTTACCAAATAGCCAAAGAATGGGAAAATTTGTTCCAGGCAATGGACAAATTCGATTATGCACTTACACTTAGCCAAGAGGCTACAGTGTTGTATTCAGCATGGTATGATAAATTCAGAGAATGGGCAATAAGGCAAGATACGCTACTCCACAGCTTCCTGGGCAGACTGCGTATAGTAGTCCACAAAATCGCTATTGTTAACCACGTACTGGACTATCTGGGCCAAAAAACGGGTATGTTGCCGGATATTATCCAAGCCAGGAGTTATGAATTGGCTTTACCGTGGGTAGAGTTCTTTACCCAAAACATAATATCCTGTTACTCCGTCCTGACACAAACAGCAAACATAAACGAGGAGCGTATCAAGGAAACCGTCAGGCGGAAGGGGAAACAAGAAGGAGACAGAATTATTATCACACAACACGGGCTATGTAACGCGGCCCATATCAAGCTGAAAGACCTCAAAGAGACAATCGAGTTGTTGGAGATGAAAAAATCCATCCAAAAAATACAAAAAGGGAAGCATGTTTACTATGCTATCCATGCTGACCGCGAACAACCACGCCATGTTGACACTGAACAACCACGCAGCGAACCCGCTGTAGAAGTAAGCGATGGATAAAAACTCCGATGGTCAAAGTGTCGCAAAAATGCGACGGTTTTGCGACGCTTTCCGTGACACTTTTGCGACACTTTTTGTCTTATTCTTCTTATTATTATATTATTATTATTATTATTATTATTATATATATATATATATAATAAGGAAGAGAGAGCAGAACAAACAGAACAAAAAGCTAAAAGCGTCGCAAAAAAGATCCAAAAGGTAAGGTCTGGAGAAAAAATGAAGATTTCTAGTATTTATAAGTGTTGTGTGTCAGCTTCCCTTCTACAAAGCTTTAATTTACTGGAAATTTGAAAGTCAATTTTGTATGAAAAGCAAAATAAATGAAAAAACGGCAAAAAGACAAAGGAGGGGTATACCATCTTTTTGCGACGCTTCTTGTAAGTGGTTGATAATAAAAGACTTAGCTAAAAAAACCGTCGCAAAACCGTCGCAAAACCGTCGCATTCTTGCGACGGTTAGTATCTAAATATAGTCGTTGCAGTAACTTAATATTGCGACGCTTTTGGGTTTTGTAGTTGTTTTAGTAGGAGTTAGCGATGTTACATTTAGAAAAAAGTACGCTCAATGAAGTGTACAAAGAAAACGAAACTGCCAAGAAACAGAAATATCGTATAAGTGCCGTCGATCTTTTCTGCGGTGTCGGGGGGTTGACCAAAGGGCTAGAAAGAGTCGGTATAGATGTCCGACTCGGAGTCGATATAGAACCGGCTTGTCGCTTCCCTTATACTGCCAACAACAAAGCGAAGTTCCTGTTGGAGTCGGTCGAAAATATCCATGCACAGGAACTGGAGACGGTGTTCAGCAAAAACTCGGTACGTCTGCTGGCTGGATGTGCGCCTTGCCAGACATTCTCGACTTACAACCCAAAAGCCGATCCGTCCGACAAACGATGGTGGCTTCTTGGGGAGTTCTCCAGAATTGTCCGAGAATTGTCTCCCGAACTCGTGATCATGGAAAATGTCCCAAATCTATTGAGACACAAAGTGTTCCGAAATTTCGTCATGGTTCTCGAAAGTGCCGATTACCAGGTGAACTACCAAGTCGTCGACAGCGCCGCCTATGGTGTCCCTCAACACCGTGAAAGGTTGGTACTGCTGGCTTCTAAACTCGGCCCGATCCGGATGTTTTCGGCTTCAGAAGTAGGGGAGAGGCCGAAAACGGTACGTGAAGCCATAGGTGATTTACCGGTTCTACATGCCGGCGAGATTAATGAATACGACCAGCTACACCAATGTATGGGCCTTTCGGAACTCAACCTTCGCCGTATCCAAGCGTCGAAGCCGGGCGGGACTTGGCGCGATTGGCAAAGCAGGCTCGTATCGCCTTGCCACAAAAAGAAGTCGGGGAAGACGTATACCAGCGTCTATGGTCGTATGTGTTGGGATGAACCGGCACCGACCATAACGACTCAGTTCTATGGCTTCGGCAACGGTCGCTTCGGACACCCAGAACAAGACCGGGCGATTTCGTTGCGAGAGGGAGCGATACTCCAGAGTTTCCCTCTCGATTACATCTTCACGGCTCCGAATGCAAAGACCGGCAAGAGACCTATCGGTAAGCTCATCGGCAACGCTGTGCCGGTCAAACTTGCAGAAGCGATTGGGAAGAGCCTTCTTGCCCACGTGGCGTTTCACATGAAAAAAATCAGGATCGCGGACAATGGAGAAAAACATGAATGATCGAGACACTTGCGGGCGGAATGGGCAGACCTTCGGTGCTCTTCCTGTAGAAAAAAGTACGCTCAAGGCACCCTTTCCGTACTTTGGTGGCAAGGCTACGGTGGCCGAAGATATCTGGTCGGCCATAGGAAACCCGAAGCACTACATAGAGCCTTTTTTTGGCTCTGGGGCAGTTTTACTTGCCAGGCCCAATTGGGACGCAACTAGCCAGATTGAGACCGTCTGCGACAAAGATGGGTTTGTCGCAAATGTTTGGCGGTCGTTACAATATAAGCCAGATGAGGTTGCAAAATGGTGTGATTGGCCGGTCAATCATGCCGATCTATGTGCGCGGAAGAAAGTTTTGTTGGCAGAAAAAGATACTCTGCTATCCAGCCTGATTGCCGATGATGGGTTTTGCAATCCTAAGCTGGCAGGCTATTGGGTATGGGCGGCTAGTTGTTGGATTGGTTCAGGATTGATGCGCTCAAATCAAAGACCGCATATAGCTGACGGAGGTCGGGGTGTTCATGCGCTGGGGAAAAGACCGCATATAGCTGACGGAGGGATGGGTGTTCATGCGCTGGGGAAAATACCGCATATACCGCATGTGAGCAATGGAGGTCAGGGTGTTCAGGGCGTTTATAACTACAAAATTTATGAGTGGTTTAGGGCTTTATCGGAGCGATTGCGAAATGTTCGTGTGGTCTGTGGGGATTGGAAGAGAGTTTGTGGTGGAGATTGGCAAGACAAAGTGGGTATTTGTGGTATATTTTTAGACCCACCTTATGGCGTTTGTGACCGTGATTTGTCTCTTTATCAAGAAGAAGTCACGGATGATTTGACTAGAGATGTCGCTTCTTGGTGTCTTGAACGGGGTAAGCTCAAGACATATAGGATAGTGTTGGCGGGTTATGATGAGTATGATATTTTACTGAGTAATGGCTGGACTTATAAAGTTTGGCAAGCCCAAGGTGGCTACGGAAATCAGGGAGATGGACAAGGACGCAAGAACAAAATCCGTGAGCGGTTGTATTTTTCTCCATATTGTCAAGTTAATAAGCAACTCGAGTTTTTTTGATTATGTTGATTTTATCCATTCCTAGGGAGCATCCATTTTATGATGTTAGTCATAGAGGATTATGTAGTAATACCAAAGGCTCGGCCACGGCTTGGTAGAGATGGCCGAGTTTATTCACCGTCAAGGAAAAAAGAAATAGCTCTTGCCTGGAGATTAAAAGAGGCGGCACTTAACCTTGATAGTGGGTATAGGAACTTCCAGTGTGAGGTTGACATATTTGTTGTGATTATTTTTTGTTCGTCAAAATATAATCGAGCAGACATAGACAATTTAACTAAGTTTGTTTATGATGCTTTGCAGGAGTCTGGTCTTATTGAGAATGACAAGCAAATTAGAAGAGAATACCACGATATTATGGATTGCTCTAGCGATATTTTGTTTGTATCCATTGAAGAAAGGGGGCATTTAAATTTCCAGCAAATTACAGAACTTATGGAATTTGTCAGTTCTAGTATTATCAAAGCATAGTTGACTTTGTGCGTTTTAAAGGCCAAGGCTTCATTATTTTGTGTTATATCGTACTTTGAGACCTAACCAATTGTGATATGCCTTTTTATCACTTTCTAGGCTCATGGCTGCATTTTGGCTTGTGACCTTTGTAAAAATATGATCGAGGGGTAGGGGTGCTGGCTGTAAAAACTTTCTATCTAATTTTATCCAAAATTATCTACTTGACATGTTAGATAAACGTATGCTATGTTTATCTAACGGTTACTAGATAAACATAGATAGGAGAAACCCACAGATGAAACGTGAGATTATTACAGCATTAGACACAAAAGAAGTGACGCAAAGCGAGCTTGCTGGAAGCTCTTGCCACGCTACCAAGAAAATATTAAGAGCCAAGCTTGACGATTATGACAGGGCTATACGCTTTCTCGTGCTAGAAAACAAGAAGCTTAGAGGGGAGATTGAAACCCTAAAGGCGGTCAAGCCATCCGTAGAAATTCTACAGAGTAGCGGAAATCAGAAGGCCGAAAGGGTGCTAGGCTTTTCTTTGTGTCAGCGGAAAACGGGCAGAACCGTAGCTTATTGGTATGCTGGAAAGCAAGTGAACGGAAAGCAGGTTTGGATATATCTGGGGCGAGATAAGAGTAGCGCCGAGTCTAAAATTAAAGCCTACTTAACTAAAATCTCGTTGGGGCATAGACAAATTTACGGGTGTACGGTCTTGCGGGGAACGACCTACACCTGCGGGAATTTAACCAAATGGTGCTAGGTATTGCTGGTGTGCGTACCGCTTCAGCCACTCCCCTTATTACCGTAACGAAAGTTATTCTTTCTCCATTTTGAAAGATATCTCATAGGGCCAATGGCTTTCTGCGTTTGTGGATGTACCAGAACGAAGACCAAAAGCCGTTTGCCCCGTCACTGGATTGATAGCCATAGCAGAGCCAAAATTTACGCTACGTGTTACGTATTCTTCTTTGACAGCTATCTTTTCTTGTGGTTTGTAACCATCTAGTTTGCATAGGATGTGGATATAGTCATCACTTACCATATCGTCAAATCGAACGATTACTGGACTTTTGCCAACTGGTATTGAATTAACAAAAACTTGCGCACTAGATGGTTCACTATTTATTGCTGTTGGTTGCGATAATTGGCAACCAGTTAGACATAGTATCGCGATTATAGTTTTATACATTAGAATTTTCTCCTGTTGCATAGTATCTCTCTTCGTGCCCACTATCTGTTCCAATCGGATTTGGGAATCTATATTTTAACGCTGTTGCTTTGAATAAGGGTAAGCCGTAGTACTCATATTCATCAAAATTTTCTAAGTCCTCTTCTTCAAGAATCCAATTCCACATTTGGACAACATTATACATGAATAATGAAGAAATTCCTCGACAGCCTAAAGCCTTTTCAAATCCAAATGCGACATCTTCTTCCAACTGTCTTAGTATATTTTCTTTGGTAAATGGAATATTTATGTGTGTCTGGTAATCTTTTGGATCTTTTAGAGCAAGATTGAAATCATTTAATTGTTCTTTGGATATAAATTGTCCTAATCTTTTTATGTCTCTATAATCCAATGTTCGAGATTGATAGATTTTTTTAATATCGTCTAATGATTTAATTTTTTTTCTCCTTTCACTTATTCCCTGGATAAGTTTATAAAAATTGGGTGAGAAACCTCCGAAGTCTTTAGCTTATGGGCCGCCTATGCCATCGCCATCGCCATCGCCATCGCCACAGCCGCCCAAGCCGCCACAGCCGCCCAAGCCGCCACAGCCACACAGCCTATGCTATCGCCATAGCCATAGCCATAGCTATCGTCACAGACATCGTCACAGACATCGTCACAGCCATTGTCACAGACATTGTCATTTGATTTTTCCATATAAATTGTCTCTTTCTGGATAAGTTTATTTTTTTAAGTATTTGTACAATGTGCTTTTTTTGATGTTGTACTGTTGGCAAATCTGGATGATTGGGATTGACACATTTGTGTGGAGCGTCCTGATACCTTCTATTTGTTCATTTGTTAAGGAACGAGGTCTTCCTGGTGACTTTCCTCTGGCGCGTGCTGCCTCGATTCCTTTGTGTGTTCTCTCTTTGATTAGGTCACGTTCAAATTCTGCTAACGCGCCAAACAGGTGGAATACAAGTTTTCCCATTGGGTTTGAGGTGTCTATTCGTTCTGTTATTGAAATGAACCCAATTCCTTTTTTCTCGAATGTTTCGGTTACCAGAGCAATCAAATCTTTAAGAGATCGTCCAAGCCTATCTAATTTGCATACTACAATAATATCGCCTTGACGAACAAAAGACAGTAATTCTTGTAAACTTGCACGGTCTAGATCTTTGCCAGATGCGGTGTCAGAATAGATTTTTTCACACCCAACAGCTTTTAGAGATTTTTCTTGCTCTTCTAGGCTGTATCCGTGGGCTTGAATATTTGTGCTTACGCGGATATATCCAATTTTCATTTTTTATATGTCTTTTCTTGGTCATTACCGCCACCGCCACCGCCACCGCTATAGCCACTGCCACTACCACCGCCTATTCCAGTGCCACCGCCACCGCTATAGCCACTGCCACTACCACCGCCTATTCCAGTGCCACTGCCACCGCCTATTCCAGTGCCACTGCCAATGTCTATTCCATAGCCACAGCCACTGCCACTGCCACTGCCATAGCCACTGGTACTGTCATCGTATGGATTGTTTATTTGCTCCATATTGGTACTCCTTGTATGGATTTTTGCGTGGTTGGCGTTACCACGATAATTTCTATTGCTTTTTAACCAACTGTTGATCTACTATGATTTCCTCGTCATGCACTTTCCCTAAATTTGATGGTAATTTGGAAACTACCCTTGGCTCTATTCCCATTGCTGCCAATAGTTCTTGGATTAAAGGGATACTTTCCCCTTCTTTTAGATGAAAACCTTTTTCTAGTATAGTAGTAAAATATTTTTGCATTTTACTTTCAACATCATTAGAAACCATCTGAGCATCCCGATTGATCCTGATACTTCCAGGATGTCTTCTTCCACAGTAAATCTTGTCGTTAATAATGTAAATATACTTACAGTTAACTTTTGCATTTTTGTACTTATAATTGGGGCAATTGCTACAACTCTTGCAAAGAATAGAACACTGAAAGTTGGGATTAGCATGTTTACGTAAATTTTCAACAAGTTCGGTCGTATTCTCCTCTTTTTTAAGGCACTCCTGACACAAAAAAACTCGTGTATGTTTGCCTTCTTTTTTCGCTTCTTTTTTGCTGGCATTTAGAAAATTGATCTCTACATACTTATCTTTAGTTTTATCGAGTTCTTTTTTGCACTTGGAGCACCAGTGGTCGTTGTAATCTCCCATTATTGATCTCCTATTGATAGTGGTCTATATAACTTACCATGTAGAATTACTGCAACCTTAATATCTTCAGTTGGTAGTTCTTTGCAAATTATGGTTATTCCGAACATGGTTTGGCTGTCTATGAAAGTAGTCTTTAGTGGATATTGGTTTATTGTGTTCTTTGTTTCTGAGGTACCCAATTTTTCGGTTTCTATAATTTTTGCTAAGATATCTAACTTATTTTGTGTGAGCCCCTGCTGGATTAAAGGAGCCAAAATGATATCCAAAAGAAGTTTGCGATCGATTTTGAACTCCATTTTTGCAGTTTCAATGATCGCTTTGTTTGTGGCGTTGATAGTCGTTAGGATATGGCAGGATATCCCTTGGACTGTGAATTGCTGTGGGTATGGCAATATGCCATCGAGGAGCATATTGGTTTGTCTTGGTTTAGGGGCTTGATTTAGTCCGATATCTGTAGCGTGGTAGAAAAATGGTATTTTAATTGTTGTGTCTTCTGGGTATTCTTTTTGTGCTGGTATTGTGTTGACATCATATAGTGGGAATGTAATACATTCCATTATAAATGTTCTTTTGATATTGTTCATATTTTTTTCTAAATATTCCATATTTTTGGTTCTTTCTCTTTTTAATTTTTTACTACCAATTAAAAGATTATAGACTGCTTTCCCTACCTAACTGCGACTAGAGAGCAGTCTATAAATGTAAAACTGCATGATATTTTCATACTAACATTAATGGATGGTTTTATCAACTAAAAAATGGAAGAATTTTTGAATATTTTTGAAATATTGTGGGAGGTATGAAATTGCCCAATTTGTAGACTATGGAGTAGTATAAAAAAGACAATGCGTAGTTGCAGCATTGTCTTTTTTATTGCCTTAAGCAACTCGGTGTTGGGAGGTTCTTTTTTATGGAGAATTTTACTGGTAAATCTTAAAAGATTTACTGTTATGGCTTAGGGTATTTTGTCCTAATTAGGTTGCGTGCATCAGTCCAAATTACTTTTGCGGTTGCATCGGCAATGCCGTCTTCTACCTGCCCTTTGTATTGTAGATATGCCTTGTCAGATTCCATTGTATACCCACATCTACGTTTTATATCATAAGTACGGGTATCTACCCAAGGTGTTGTATCATCAATATGTGGACATTCACCACAACATTCTGTATTCCAATATGTCCACTCGTGCCCCAATACAACATAAGCATCTTTACCAACCTTAGTTGGTTCGATAGCAATAACATATTTATCATTTCCATCAACTTTTAAAATTAGATAACCAAACATTACAATCTCTTTAATAAAACAGCAACTAAGAAGTTACAATCAAAGCACCATTGTTTCCTAAAGAACCAGCAGTGGGAGAATAATTTATATCGTTCCCTACTAATGTTGTACCGTATGATGAAATAAATCCACCATCTACTGCGTATCCACCGATAATACAATATTCAATTGTACATGAATATATAAATACATGTCCTCCTTTACCTGCTTGAATTCCATAACCGGCAGTTGGTGATACATTTTTGATTAAAGTGTTATATGCGTATATATGCCCACCATTATTTGCATATAAATGTGATCCTACTGCCCCACGAAATTCACAAGAATCTAAATGTAGTATTCCTCCTAACGAAGCACTAGTACCAGAGTATCTCCCCAACAAACATTTGTACAGATGTGTTCTACCCCCATCAGTGCTATCTACAGAAGTTAAAATAGCGACTCCACTCATACTGACTTGTCCGCCAGTTTTGGCAGCTATACTTTGTCCACTTGTTCTAAAAAGAGAACAAGCACTAAGTAGACTACCATCAGTTCCACCAAATATTAGAGTACCTTGTCTAATGTTAACTTGAGACTTGGAAACACAATTCTGTAAAAATAGAATCCCGCCTCCAACCGCATTCGGGTTTTCGTATGCTCCCGTGTTAAATATGCCACAGTATAAATTTACAAGTTCAAAACCTTTAAGCAACACTTTTCCTGCCATTGCCTTGAACAGTATTGAATTGTCCAATTTTCGGTTTGGAATTATGCAGACAGCGCTACCATTTCCACCAAGTGTTGGCGCAGCAGCCGTACAGGTAATTACGTTCCCAGAAACAGAAGATACTGTTATACTGCCATAATTTCCTGAATTATCTACATACCACACAATATCTCCTGCTACTATTGACGCTGTCGCAAAATTTGGATTGGTTGTAGCTCTAGCTACTGTTATATCATTTCCACTGTTACTGATGGTAATGGCCCCACTACCACCATTTGTTGGATTAGTGGTTGGATTACTACCATGAATAAATCCAAATCCAACAATAGCTCTAGTATCCCCCTCAATTGTAAGAAAACCAGTATCCGAGGTGATAATATCTTGAATGGTGTGTACGCCACCATAAACACCAGCAGCCATATTTATTTTACCATTTGCCACCAATACTTTTTTTTCAAAATTAGGAAGAACAGAACTCAGATTAACACCGTCTGCGGGAATGTTATAGGTTACATCAGTATCAATTACCCTATAAACTTCGTCGCGCCACGCAGTAGTATATTCACGTATTTTTTTGACTGTACTATTCCAATATCTATCATTTTCGACAGCACCACTACCTTTCGCAGTAACAAATGCCGCATCAGATACAAATTCAGGCAGCATATGGGAAGATCTTAGATCTGGATATAGCCTACCATCAGTCAATTTGCCTATGAGTTCGATGCCCATAATAGTAATCCATTATTAAATTTTCAGTATAGTTCCAATAAGTACATCCCGAAGCAATGACAGCAATTTTGAGGCATATTCCCAAGATTTGTTGTTTGCAATGTTAGTATACTTAATTTTCATTCCCTCTATGCCAAGCCATGCGTGTTGTTCGGCTATTTTAAGTTCTGCTATTTTTCTAAAGTCTTTCTTGTTTTTAGCTTCTTCTATCGCATTTAACTGATCAAGCCATTTTTTAACGTCTTGTGATGCCTCTTTGACGTGGGGTTTAAAATCTTGTAATATTTCATCGAGTGTTGTTTTAATTCTATCTGTTGTTTGACTCAAGATTTTCTCCTTATACGCGCCCCACAATAGGCGCGATAAAAATAGTTTTCTATATGTTGGGTTAGGTATTGAAAATTATCCAGTATGTAATTTCAATATCGGAGGTTACGGGCGCCCAAGTACCATCGCTTGTCATTTTACATCCTAGTTGG
>Ga0214473_10003816_pt1 | contig 18180 bp, 19 predicted proteins | sample RVTome_7_FD_203509 | JGI IMG/M metagenome (GOLD analysis project Ga0214473, IMG submission 203509) | Soil microbial communities from uranium-contaminated site in the Upper Colorado River Basin, Wyoming, United States - RVT98D197 | ecosystem: Environmental > Terrestrial > Soil > Contaminated >... | reverse complement strand
GACCCAAAGCCCGGTTCGGCCGGGCGATGGATACACCTATCGCCTGCGCTTCCCGGACGCTGGGCTGTTCTGGTATCACCCCCATCTGCGGGAGGACGTGACGCAGGAGTTGGGCCTCTACGGGGGCATCCTGGTCGAGCCTTCTGCCAAGCCCGGGCAGCCGGGAGGCTGGCCTGCGACGGACCGGGAGGTGGTGGTGTTCCTGGATGACATCTTTCTCATTGGAAATGACGTGGCGCCCTTCTACCGGGAAATCGTGACTCATACTTTGAGCGGCCGGTTCGGAACGACTTTTCTAACCAACGGCGTCACCGATTGGGGCTTGGAGGTCAGGCAAGGGGAGCGGGTACGCTTTTATCTGGCCAACTCGGCCAACACCCGGACCTTCGCCGTTTCTCTGGAAGAGCACCCCTGGAAGCTGATTGGCTCCGACGGGGGCAGGGCGGCCCGGGAGGTGCTCACCTCCTCGGTCGTGCTCGGTCCCTCGGAACGGGCCATCGTGGACGTGCTGTTCCAAAGCCCGGGCTCCTTCCGCCTGGAACACCGCAGCCCGCAACGCACAGTAAGCCTGGGCACGGTTCGAGTTGTGAAAGCCTCCGCAGCGGCGGAAACGGCGGATTTTTTCCGCCCGGGCGGCGACGATGGCATCGTACGACAGGCCGCGTCCCTGATTGCCCGGGCCCCTTCACAGCCTGACTACGTGCTGGATCTAAAGGTTAAGGGAGCAATGATGGGTATGGGCGGGATGGCGATGGAGATGGAGATGGAAAGACCGACCCCTATCGAATGGGAAGAAGATGGCCATATGGCCATGATGAATGCCATGTCCAGCAATCAGACCCTGCGCTGGATCATCTCGGACCGTCACAGCGGCCGCGAAAACATGGACATCCCTATGCAGGTCGCCGTGGGGCAGGTGCGCCTCCTGCGCCTGCTGAATGATGCAAACTCCGAGCACCCTATGCAACACCCAATGCACTTGCATGGCCAGCGCTTCCTGGTGGTGTCTCGCGACGGCAAGGCGGAGACCAATCCGGTGTGGAAGGACACGGTGCTGGTGCCGGCCGGATCCAGCTACGATCTGCTGGTAGAGTTCGACAACCCCGGCCGCTGGCTGCTGCACTGTCACATCCCGGAGCACATGGAAGCCGGCATGATGGCGGTGTTTGAAGTGAAAGAGGGCGCCTCATAAGGCAGGGCCTCAAGAGGGTGTACGCGGTGCTCCGAATCGACAAGCGCGAACAATACATGCCTAGCCTCCGGTATGGCTGGCTGACGCCCCTGTACGATCCTCTGCAGCGGTGGATCTTCCGAGAGTCTGTTTTCAAGTCCCACCTGGTGGAGCAGGCTCATATCGAGAAAGGCCAGCAGGTACTGGATCTGGGCTGCGGCACCGCCACGCTTACCATTCTCCTTAAAAAGAGGCATCCCGAGGCGGAAGTCTTCGGCCTGGATGCCGACCCGGCGGCGCTCGAGTTCGCCAGAGCGAAGGCCGCGAGAGCCGGCGTAGAGATCGCCTTTGAGCGTGGTCTGGCTTTCCATCTGCCGTATCCGGACGGTTCGTTCGACCGGGTTTTTTCCAGCCTGATGTTCCATCATCTGAATCAAGAGCAGAAGCGTGCCGCCATGCAGGAGGTGTTTCGTGTCCTTCGTCCGGCCGGAGAGTTTTACCTGGCCGATCTGGGAAGGCCTCACAACGCGCTGATGTATCTGATCTCTCTAGTTATGAGGAGATTGGAGCACGCGGCGGACAACATCAGCGGGCTTCTGCCCGGGATGATTCTGCAGGCCGGGTTCGAACGAGTTGCCGAAGCCGCCGCCTTCCCCATGCCGTATGGTACGGTGTCCTTGTACAAGGCGCACAAGCCCATGGTTGTGCGAGGTCCAGCGCGGCGGGCGGAAACCGGGCTGGTCGAGGAGGAAGAATACCGACTGTCCATAGAGAGGGTATTCCGGACGCTGGCCCCCTTCTACGACCTGGCAACTCAAATTCTTTGCAGGGTGAGACGGCGAGCCGTGGATGTCGCCGAGCTGGGCAGGTGTTCCAGAATCCTCGATGTAGCCACCGGGACCGGCGAGCAGGCCCTGGCTTTTTGCAGAGACGGTCATGAAGTCACCGGCATTGACCTGTCCGAAGCGATGCTCGCAGTTGCCGACAGGAAGAGAAAAAAGAAAGGGCTCGGAAACGTCACCTTTGGTGTCGCGGAAGCCACGAGCCTGCCGTTCGCCGACGAGAGCTTCGACCTATCCTGCATATCCTTCGCGCTGCACGACATGCCCCCTGCCGTCCAAAGTAAGGCGTTGGAGGAAATGGTCAGGGTAACCAGAGCGAAGGGAAAAATCTTGGTGGTGGATTATGCATTGCCGAGGAGCAAACTAGCCCGGTTTCTGGTCTATCACTTTGTCAGCCTGTATGAAGGCGAATACTACGCAGGGTTCGTGGAATCCGATCTCACGGCAATGCTGAGAGAAGCAGGGATTGAGCCCAAACAGGAGCTTTCGGTCTTGTTAGGGGCGGGAAGAATCGCAATAGGAATCAAGTAGGGGGCGGGATGAGCGAGGCGATGCCCAGGGACCCGGTTTGTGGCAGAAGGATGAACCGCAACAAGGCGTATGCAGTGGTGAGGCATCGCGGAGTGGACTACCTGTTGTGCTGCCCCAGATGCCAGGCGGAGTTCGAGGCTAATCCGGAGAAATACCTGGTAGACAAGGAAAAGAGGTAGACGTGGATGGCTCGGGTTTGGAAGCACCCACAGAAGGGAGGTGATGATTCGTGGCACAAGATCCAGTTTGCAAGATGCAGGTTGAGGAAAAGAAAGCTGCCGCCAAAGTGGAGCACATGGGAAAGACCTACTATTTCTGCTCCGAGGGCTGCAAGCGAGCCTTCGAAAAGGATCCTCACAAGTACATAGCGCACTGAGAGGATGCAGGCCAGCTTGAGGCATCCGGCCAATCACAGCCGCTCCAGGTCGAAGAGGAGCCGCGAAATGGAAGCCCAGGGATACCATTGGCCGCAACGAAAGGGCGGTTGGAAATGAGCACGCGGCTGCGGGTGCCTCACGTGCCGCAGCCGCGTTCAGACAACCATCCTATTCTCTATCTCTGCACCTTTGTGGTAATGACGGGATTCGGCATCGTTATGCCCGTCATCCCTTTTTTCACAGAGCGCCTCGCCAGGGCCACCGGCTTTTCCGGTAAGAACATCCCGTTGCACGTCGGCCTTCTCACCGCGATATACCCTCTCATGCAATTTCTCCTCGCTCCCCTCTGGGGGGCGTCAGTCCGATCGCGTAGGGCGCAAACGAATGCTGCTCATCGGTATCGCAGGATCGGCCGCCGCGCAGATTCTTTTTGGCGTTTCCACCTCGCTTTGGCTTCTATACGGCGCGCGCGCCTTCGGGGGGATATTTTCGGCGGCAACCCTGCCGGCGGCATCAGCCCAGGTGGCTGATATGACTTCCGTGGCTGGGCGTGCCCGAGGGATGGCCTGGCTACGGACGGCTGTAGGGCTAGGCAGCATCGCCGGTCTTGCTCTCGGGGGAGTTACGGCGAGAAAGGATCTGCACTTCAACTGGTCTGCGGGTCATTTCCTGGTCGACGGCTTTTCGATCCCTTTCTTCCTGGCAGCGCTATTTATGCTATTTGCCCTGGGCATCGCGGCTCTCTGGCTGGCGAATTCGTCGCCTTCGCATCCCGCGCCCGACGGCGAAGAAGAGAAACATGATCGCGGTTGGATAGCGCACAGAGCGATCCGCCTCGCCCTTGGGCTAACTGCCGGCGGACAATTCGGTCTCGCGGTATTTGAGGGAACTTTTGCGCTATACGCGCAGAAGCGGCTTGGATATGGGCCTGTTCAGGTGGGTGTGGTTTTCATGGTTTGCGGGCTAGTCATGTCCGTATTCCAATATCTTGCTGTACGCTTTCTTTCGAAGCTATTGCAGCCGCTCCACCAGATCGTCATCGGGTTCATGCTGATGGGTGTCGGACAGTTGATACTGCCATTCGTTCAGCCACCTTTGGTGTTGCTCGCTGTCGGTGTGATCGGGTTCGGCATGGCGCTCGTGTCGCCCAACCTCGCAGCCCAGATATCGAGACTGGCAGGAAATCGACAAGGCCAAAGTCTCGGCTAGCAGAGCGCGGCAGAGAGTACAGGGCAGGTCGCAGGTCCGCTGGCCGGCACCCTGTTGTTTTCTTTGTACGCTCGACTGCCCTATGTGTTAGCAGGGGCTTTCTTAGTTGGTGTAGGAGCCTCGGCAGCGTTAACGAAGAGCACAAAGGTCAGGGGTGGGAAAAACGCAGATGGATAAGCATTCTGCTCTCTTTGACACCCTTGTCGTCGGCGCTGGCCCGGCTGGCCTAACCGCTGCAATCTTTGCGCGCAATAAGGATTTGAACCTCGTAGTCGTCGAGGGTCGAGAACCGGGAGGTCAATTGCGCCTGCTTTACCCGCACAAGCCGGTATTTAATTATCCGGGAAGCTCCCAGATCGCGGCGGGTGAGCTGGCCAAAAGAATCATTGCTCAAGCGCGTGACAGTGGGATAGATATGATTGAACATCATCCGGTACGCAATATTACCCCCCTCGCTGACGGCTGCTTTCAAGTCGACCTCGACGACCAGAAGCTTAATGCCAAGAGCATCATTCTAGCTTGTGGCATGGGGCTTTTCGGCTATCGTCGCCTGGGAGTGCCTGGGGAGGCACAACTCACGGAGCGCTCAGTGTTTTACACGCTGAGCGATCTGCCTCAATGGAAAGAGAGGAATGTCGCCGTTATCGGCGGCGGTAATGGTGCCGTGGATCATGCGCTCCTGCTTCTGGAGCAAGGAGCCGCGGTGACCATTATTCATCGACTTGCCGAGTTTCAGGCCGATGCCGCAAGCGTGACGAAACTGCATGATCGCGGCTCTGAAATACTGCTGGGCTGGAAGGTTGTTGAGTTTGCTGTCGAGGGAGCGGAGGCTTCAACGGTCACCATTGTCGTGGAACACTCTGAAAACAAGCAGAGGCGCACCCTGTCCGTGCAGCGGATTCTGATTAATATAGGCCTTCAGACAGCCAATGAGCTGATCGAGAGGATTCCCTGTGCTCGGAAAAACCGGCTGGTAGTAGTCGGCTCTGAAATGCAGACATCCATTCCTGGGATCTTCGCCTGCGGAGACGTCGTGAGCTTTCCCGGCAAAACTAGACTCATCGTTACCGCGCTCGGAGAGGCGGCGACGGCCGTTAACAGCGTGGAACGGTATCTTCACAGAAGGGAAAACAGAATGATCCTAATTCTTTTCCCAACCCGAAAACTAGGCTTTCAATTAGGCAGAAGCCTTTCGGATGCCGGATATAGGACTTGTTTGTTTATGCAAGCGGAGGAAGATATGAAACATTTTTCCCGGTTGCGTGGATTGAGCGAAGAGAACGTCATCACAATGCAGGTGAGCGCGCCGCTACCTGGCTTCTGGGATAATATGGATGTTTCCTTGAAAGAAACAATCAAGCAAGCCCGCGTCATTATCTACTTCCTTGGGAGCGATTTCGCAAAACTCAAGGTAACCGGCCATGGTGAAGAGTGGGGCATTGATCCGACCAATTCAACGCAGATAAGGCTTTCTTTCGCTGAATTTGTGCTGGGCAAGCTGGCTGCGAAGGGAAAATCCCTATGGTTCAATCTCGGAACGGGGCGTCACGAAACAAGCGAAACCGGAGAGCTATTCTGCTACACGCGATACGGTCTCACGGGACTTGGAAAGGCCTTTGAACTAACGCCGGGTTTGAGAAACTTCGAGGTTATCAGCATCTGCTTGACATACCTTCGCAATAGGGGCATTGGCAGCGCTACTGCCCATTGCCCCAATTGCATTACCGAGGAGTTAAATGTTGGCGACCAGCCGCTGGCCCGAGAAAGCGACGTTGTCCCATTCTTACTACGCCGAATCGGGAAACTCTTGGAGGAGGTTCATTAAATTCCGCCTCTAGCAGGGGGCAAGCGCCATGGGCCGCCGCGGCGAAGGTTTCTACCCGGTGTTCAAGCGGGTAATCCAGAGGCTGATCCGGCAGTTCGAGGGCCGCATCGACCGCCGGCCGCTGGGGCTGAAGCTGGAAAGGGAGGGGCTCCCGGAAACCTTGCTTTCCTTCCCGGGCAAAGTCCTGGCCGCTGAGGACCGGCTGTTCATTGCCGACACCAACCATAACCGCATTCTGGTGACCGATCCGGACGGCTGGGTGACGCAGGTGATCGGAGCCGGCCGGGAGGGTTTCCGCGACGGTCGCCTGCCGAGGCCCTCCTCGACCATACCCAAGGGCTGGCCCTGAGTGAGAACGGGCTAATCCTGTACGTGACGGACACGGAAAATCACGCCATCCGCGCCGTGGACCTGAGCACCGGCCAGACCGCCATCCTGGCGGGGACGGGCCGCCAGGCGCAGGAGTACCCGCCCAGGGCCGGGACAGCCCCGAGAGCTGCCTTTTCCTCGCCTTGGGACCTGGTGGGCGTGGGCGATCGGCTGTATATCGCTATGGCCGGGTCGCATCAGATCTGGGTCATGGACCTGCGCACGGGCAGGGTCGCCGCTCACGCCGGCAGCGGATGGGAGGGTACCCGGGACGGAAACCTAGCCGAGGCGGATCTGGCCCAGCCCAGCGGCCTCACCTACGACGGCAAGGGCCGGCTGTACTTCGTCGACTCGGAGGGCAGCTCCATCCGCTGGGCGGATATCGACCCTGCCGGCCGGGTGGGCACCCTGGCCGCCGGCTCCTCGTGGCGGACACCTACAACAGCAAGCTGAAAGAGGCGGACCCGGCCACCGGCGAGGTGCGCACCCTGCTGGGCGATGGGCAGGGCTTCCGCCAAGGCTCCAGCCGCAGGTTCTTCGAGCCCGGTGGGCTTTCCGCCGCCGCGGGCAAGCTCTACGTGGCGGGCACGAACAACCACTCCATCCGAGTGGTGGACCTGGCTACCCTCGAAACCTCCACTCTGGTGGTGAAGGGGCTGGACCGCCTGGCCCCCGAAGCCGATTATGGAGGCCTCACGGTGCGGCTGGATCCAGTACGCCTGGCCCCCGGTCAGGGAAGGGTCACCCTGCAAATTGCCCTACCTCCGGGCTACAAGGTGAACGACGAGGCCCCCTCCTCGGTCCAGTGGCAGGTGGAGGGGAGCGCGATAAGCTTGGCGGAGAGAGCGGATCGCTACGAGGCAGGCCTGCATCTCCCCTGGAGGTAGAGGGCTTCTTCCGTGAAGGAAGCGCCCTGGTGCGGGCTGACGTTTCCCTTGTCTACTGCGAGGCGGAGAGACCAAAGGTGTGCCTGGTGGAGCGGGTGAGGTTGGAGACCCCGGTGGAAGTGGACAATCAGCTGCCGCAGGGGGGGCGCCAGCTATTCCTGAACCACGAGGTGCGTCTGGACTCCTCGCGTTCCCTGCTCCTTCCGTAAGAAGTGTCATCTGCCCGCTTGCACATGATAGCCGCTTATCAGCAACCTGTTGATCGCAACAACTAGGCAATTTATCTCGCTACGCGAAAAACATGGATCGTTCACACTCCATTCATGCAGCCCCTGTATGTTGGTTGTATGCAATTCCTATATAGGAGGATCAGAATGAACAGTAAGAGGACTTTGGCGGGGAAGATCGGAGCGATCCTGGTCGCTTTGGTAGTGGGGATCGCCTCCATGGCGAGTGCGAAAGGCCAGGCCGATCCGCCGCGCCCTTACGGTTTTCAGGGCATGTACGGCTCCGGCATGATGGGCGGGGGCATGATGGGCGGGGGCATGATGGGCGGAGCTCCCTGGTGGGATGGAAACGGGTTGCCGGGAAGCTCTTGGCAGCGCACGGTTGACATCAAGAAGGCCGAGCAACTCGTGACCGAGTATCTCAACCGCCTGGGTGCCAAGAACTTAAAGATCGAGGAGATCATGGAGTTCGAGTACAACCTGTACGCGCTGATCGTGGAAACTGACACGGACAAGGCAGCCTTCGAGCTCTTGGTGGATCCCTTCACGGGCTCCATCCGCCCCGAGTTTGGGCCGAACATGATGTGGAACACCAAATACGGCATGATGGGCTCATGGGCTGGGGCGGCCAGCGGCAATACGATCAGTGAAGAGCAGGCAGTGAAAATCGCCGGTGATTACCTCTCGCGAGTCCGCGGGGGAGGCCCTTACGAGATCCATGGCGACGAGTTTTACGGATACTTTACGTTCGACTACCAGAAGGGGGGGCAGATCCTGGGCATGCTCAGCGTCAACTCCTTCACCGGACAGGTATGGTACCACGGTTGGCATGGCGGATTTTTGGGTGAAGAAGAAATGAGCATGTGACGGGAGAATAGACATGTTCGGTTGTCTTAGAGGATGGGGCGGGCAATTTGCAGCCTGGTGGCCCGGTCAGGGCCTGTGGGGAGGAGCTATGATGATAGGCATTCTCGTGTTGATCGGGGTCGGCGTATTTTTCCTTGCGCGATACCTTCCGAAGCGGGAAGGCGATGGGAATGACACGCTGGGGATCCTGAAGCGCCGGTATGCACGAGGAGAGATCGGACGAGACGATTTCGAAGCAATACGCAAGACGCTCGACGAACGTTCGTGAGCCGCGCTGCCGGCGACCGCGATTCATCGAAGGCCTCCCCGTTGCGGGAGGCCTTCCCTTTTCACGAGAAGCATTCCGCGGTAATGTTGGCGGCAGGGGACGATCCAGCTGCCATGCACGAGAAAATCCTTGTCGCGGATGATGAGGCGGGTATCCGGCGCTTGCTGCGGGGTTATCTCGAGAAGGCTGGCTTCAGGGTGACCGAAGCACGAAACGGGAAAGAGAGCCTGGAGCGCTACCGGGCTGAAAAACCGGATCTGTTGATCCTTGACCTCATGATGCCCGAAATGGATGGGTTGGATGTATTCCGGGCGGTACGACAGGAGTCCCCGGTGCCGATCATCATGCTCTCTGCCCGCGCGGAGGAGACGGACCGACTGGTAGGCCTGGAGCTGGGAGCGGACGATTATGTAGTCAAGCCGTTCAGCCCCCGAGAGGTTGTGGCCCGCGTACGGGCCGTTCTGCGTCGTACCACGCAGGCGGATACGCCGGCACGCGCCAAGCTTCAGGCTGGCCCCATCCGGCTGGACATGGCCAAGAGGACAGTAACGGTAGACGGCGAGGCCAAGGCGCTGACCACAGCCCAGTTCGACATCCTGGCTGCCCTGATGCTTGAGCCGGGGCGGGTGTTCACCCGCTTGCAGTTGCTGGAACGCATCCAGGGATCGGCTTTCGAGGGATATGAACGGACGATCGACGTTCACATAAAGAACATCCGCCGAGCCCTTGGTGATTCAAGCGTCAAGTCGCGACTCATCGGTACGGTGCGGGGTGTCGGCTACCGGCTGCTCGAGGGATAGAGGCCGTGAGGCTCAAGGCAAAGCTCTACAGTATCCTCGCTGCGGTGATTGCCGGCAGTGCCATCGTGAGCCTCGTAGCGATCTGGATATCGGCGGAACGCCAGGTGCGGCGTTTCATCTACTCGGGTGACATTGCCCAGGCTACCGCTATCGCCGAAATCCTTTCGGATTGGTATCGGGAGCGCAACTCCTGGGGCGGGGTGGAAGCCGAGCTGGAACGCCTGAATTCCGGGTATTGGCCAATGATGAGCCGGCACATGGGGCCGATGTGGGAGCCCCGCATCCTCCTGGCGGGTCCTGATGGCCGCGTCCTGGCAGACACCGCGGGGCGGAGCGTCGGTGAGACTCATCCACTGGCGCATGTGCAGCAAGGGGCGGTCGTTAGTGAAAGCGGCCGACCGGTCGGCTACGTTCTGGTCGACACCATGGTAGATCCCGCCCTCAATCCCGTGGACCTTCGTTTCTTGCGCTCGGTGATCGTTTCCGTGGTGGCCTCCAACTTGCTGGCAGCCGGATTAGCTTTCGCTGCCGGAGGACTCTTCCTATCAAGGATTGTTGCCCGGGTGGACATTCTTGCTGGAGCCGCAGCTTCCATTGCGGCCGGGGATTTCGCGATTCGGATCCCACCTCGAGGTGCCGATGAGATCGCCGCTCTCGGTGAGTCCTTCAACACGATGGCTGCCGCGCTGAAGCGCTTGGAGGAGGCGCGCCGACAGATTATTGCCGATGCAGCGCACGAGCTGCGCACTCCCATCACCCTGATTCGCGGAGCCACGGAGGCAATGCTGGACGGGGTCTATCCTCTGGACCGAGAAGGATTGGAGGGCATCCAGGAGGAAACGATCCAACTCACCCGCCTGGTCGAGGACCTGCAAGAGCTGGCGCTTATCGAAAGCGGCAGCCTGGTATTAGAGCGAACGCCGCTGCAGGTGGAAGAGCTGGCCCGTTCCGTGGTCGATTCTTTCCAGCCGCAAGCCCGGCAGGCCGATGTGGAGCTCACCCTCCAAGAAGATTCGGGATTTCCGCCCATCCAAGCGGATGCGAAGCGAATTCGACAGGTACTGTCCAACTTGCTCTCCAACGCCGTGCGGCACACGCCCGCCGGGGGACAAATACTTGTCTCGGTTCGGTTCGATCCGCTGGAAGGCCGGCTGGTGGTGATCGTGGAGGACTCGGGAACAGGGATACCGCCCGACGAGCGGGAACGCGTCTTTGAGAGATTCTATCGCATTGATCGCTCCCGGGAGCGTTCGCGAGGCGGGAGAGGTCTTGGGCTCTCGATTGTCCGAGAGATCGTCCGAGCGCACGGGGGCATCATTTCGGCAGGTGAGTCGCACCTTGGAGGTGCTTCGTTCAACATCTACCTGCCGCGCGGCAGCGTCACGAAAACGGAATAGCCTCCAGATAGCACCAAAGCAGGCGGTCCTTATGCCACCTACCATGGTACAGTTTATTGTTTTTCCTGGAGGATGAGATGAGCGATCTGACAAGCGGGCAACTGGCGGAACGCTGTGGAGCAGGCATTGAAGCGATCCGCTACTACGAACGAAAGGGGCTTCTGCTCCCGCCTGCCCGGAGCCGCTCGGGGTACCGCCGGTTTCCGCCCGAGGCGGTGGATCGACTCAGGTTCATTCGCCAGGCCCAACATCTTGGATTCTCTCTGAAGGAGATCCAGGAGTTGCTGTCTCTTCGGATCGATCCAAAGGCGAGTTGTTCCGAGGTTCGCCAACGGGCGCAAGCGAAGATCGGTGAGATTGAGGAACGGCTTCGTGGCCTGCAAAGGATGAGGGAAGTTCTCTGGAGACTGATCGATGCCTGTGGGGGGCGAGGGCCCATCAGCGCCTGCCCGATTCTGGAGGCCCTGGAGGCGCCGGAGAACGTCAATCGTGTGAACGTGAGAGAAAGAAATCGAGGAGGGTTTGAAAGGTGAACCGTAACCGCAAGATTGAGGTGTTCACTGCCGGATGGCCGGTTTGTGAAAAGACTGTCGAGCTGGTCCAGCGTCTGGCCTGTCCTTCTTGTGAGATCGCGGTGCTGGACATGAAGGAGGAATAGGTGACCAGACGGGCAGAGCTTCTAGGGATTCGAACGATACCCGCCGTAGCAATCGATGGACAACTAGCCGAGTGCTGCGCGAGAAGGGGACCTGAGGAGGCAAGCTTGCGGGCCGGCGGGTTGGGTCAGCCGATCAAGTAGGTACGCACATGGTCCTGGAGTCCACGATCCGCTGCCCGCTCTGCGGATTTCACAAGAAGGAGACGATGCCGAAGGATTCCTGCCGCATTCTGTATCGATGTGAAGGCTGCGGCTCTTTGCTTCGACCCCAACCGGGGGACTGCTGTGTCTTCTGCTCCTATGGTAGTCAGCGCTGCCCGCCAATGCAGGAATCAGGCGTATGGTCGCCGGCGCCGGAACACCATTGCACCAAAAGTAAGCGCCCGTCCGAATAGTAAGGCGGCGGTAGCTATCCTATTTCGCCGAAGGCGCCGTTAGGCACACTACAATTTTGCCGAAGCGCGAATTCCGGACCTTTGAAAAAATCGCCATTGCAGCACTTTATTGAAATTTTCTTCCTCTAAGTTCAGTCGGAAGGACCACTTCGAACTCCCACCCTGCAGAATCCGGCTCCCCGTACAAGTTCTTGCTCGAACTTATTGCTCCAGGACCTGGCGGATCTTTCTTGAGAGGGTTTCCATTATTAGGGGTTTCTCCAGAAACGCTACGCCAGGGTTGAGGACTCCATGGTGAACGATAATATTACTAGTGTAACCGGACGTGAACAATACCTTTAAATTGGGTTTAAGTTGAGTGAGACTGTCAGCTAGTTCAGGGCCGTTCATCTTGGGCATGATCACATCGGTTATCACCAAGTCAATTCTGCCGTCGTGGTTTTGGAACATCCGTAAAGCCTCTTCCCCGTCGGAGGCGACAAGAACGATGTAGCCTTCTTGCCGAAGCATCAAGGGAACTAAGGATCGAACTGTAACATCATCTTCTACTACGAGGATCGTTTCGCTGTAACGTTTGCTGCTACCCGACGAGTGCATACAGATTTCTGAGGAGGGGGATTTCTCTTCCTGGACGCGCGGAAGATAGGTCTTGAAGCAAGTCCCCTTATCCGGTTCGCTGTATGCCCAGATATATCCTCCGGATTGTTTGACAATTCCATATACAGTGGAAAGTCCAAGACCGGTGCCCTTTCCTAGTTCTTTCGTTGTGAAGAATGGCTCGAACAGATGGGATAAAGTCTCCTTGTCCATTCCAGTTCCGGTGTCACTGACCGAAAACATAACGAAGTCTCCTGGTTTGGCGATCCCCGGATGTCGCTTCGCATAATCCGTGTCAAGTCTTGCATTTCGCGTCTCGATTACCAGCTTTCCGCCGTCTGGCATGGCATCCCGGGCGTTGACCGCCAGGTTCATGAGAACCTGGTCGATCTTCGAGGGATCGGCTTTGACATGCCATAGTCCTTCCGGCAGAACGGCTTCCAGCTCGATGTCCTCGCCAAGAAGCCTTTCCAGCATCTTCTCCAGGTTTCTGATGAGATCATTGAGGTGCAGGACCTGCGGCTTCATGATCTGTTTGCGGCTGAAAGCAAGCAGCTGATTTGTGAGGGCGGCGGCGCGCTTGGCCGCTTTGTGAATTTCATTGACAAACTTGGAGTTGGAGTGATCCGAAGGAATTTCCGCTAAAAGGATATCACTGTATCCCAAAATACCGGTCAGGATGTTGTTGAAGTCGTGAGCGACACCTCCGGCAAGTCTGCCCACCGCTTCCATTTTTTGAGATTGAAGCAGCTTTTCGTTCGTTTCTAAAACCTTGACCTCCAGATGGTTCGAGTACTGGGTCAGGGCAGCGCTTTTTTTCTCGATTTCCTCCAGCATGTTGTTGAATGCTTCGGCGAAACTCCCAAACTCGTCCTGTTGATGGATAAGCACCTTACTTCCGTAATCCCCATCGCGGATTTTTCGGGTAGCCGCACTGAACATACGTAGCGGACGGAGGATCCAGTAATAGGTGAAAGTGCCGATGATCAGGATCATCAGCAGCGTGGCCACCAGGATCAGGTTTACCAGAGTGTTGATGAAGATCAAAGACTCTCTGGACACGGTGTCCAGGTTCACTCTTAGGAATAAGACCGCGCTGATGTCGCTGGCCTGCTGGCTGCTATATTCTTTTCCACGAATCGGAATCGCGACACTATACTCGGACATCATTAACCTATGAGCCGATTTTGAAACTGCGCGCAGCATTTGTCTGGAAAAGACATCGTCAACGATCTTCTCCGTAATCTTCTTTCCCACTTCTGAAGGATTGTTACCGGCAATAACCCATCCTCTGGGATTATAAAGCCGTACGTCCTTGAGCTGCGAGGATGCCCCGAGGCTTTCCAGCAGCCTTTGGACAGCCTTTATGTCTCCTTCGTCGAGGAGCAAGGAAACCGCCCAGTCCGTAGAGGAGAGAAGAAGAAAGATTTCTCGCTCCAGCCGGTCCATTAGAATGCGGTGGCCTACCATGCGGATGATCATGTACTGCGCTCCGCCCGCCAGAAGCACGATACTTATGATCAGCAGGGTGTACTTGAGGGTAAGCGGGAAGCGTACCCGCCCTCTCGAGGTTCGCCGGCTCACTTTGCGCGAGCCGCCTTCCTTACGATTTCGGCGGTGAAGACCTCGTCGATGTCCAGTGACGCTTGAATGGTACGATGTGAAAGGAGGAACTCCTTCATTTCCGAGAGGGCCGCCCTGAAGTCGGAGGATGCGAAGATTTCCGCGTTTTCTTCTGCCGAGAACAACGTAAAGCTGTTGTAGAATGCAGCGAAATCCTCCGGCGTCATGCCCTCCTTCTCCGCCATGATGGCGAACGATTCCTCAGGATTCGAACGGATATACTCCTGGGCCCTGTACCAGGCGGATAATACGACACGCAGCTCGGTTCGCCTTTCCTCAATGGCCTTTTCGGTGGCCACAAGCACATCGATCATATAGCCGGGCAGAGCTTCTGTGGTCCAGATGATCCTGCCCTCTCCTTTAGCGGCGGCCTCACTAAGAAAGGGTTCATACGTCGCGCAGGCCTCCACCGCGCCTTCGATGAACATTCTAGCCGCCTCTTCGGAGGTGGCGGAAACAATCGTGATGTCGCTTTCAGTCAGGCCAAAGGACTTGAGCGCTTTCCTCAACAGGAAATGCTCGTCGGTGTTGACCTCCACGGAGATTTTCTTTCCACGAAGGGCAGTTGCGCTCTTGAGGGAATTTTTAAGCACCACCCCATCGCCGCCAAGGATTGTATCGGAAGAGAGAATGATCCTCGCTTTCTCCCCTTTATCCGCATAATACAGAGCATTGAGATAAGTGGCATGGGTAACATCGAGCTTGCCTTGGTATAGGGAGGCCATATTATCAGACCATACCGAGAACCTGATTAGCTCTACCGGGGTCTTGCCGAAATACCCGTTTTTCTCCGCAACATACCATATCTCGCACGGCGGCCAGTCGTTCACGCCGATTCGGAGAGGGGCTTGCTTCCCAACGCAACTAGCGAGGGTGGCGATCAATAATGCGACAATGATTGGCTGTGTTTGCGTTTTTAAGGACACTTGCACGCCCCTAGGAAGAAATTCAGCGAAGCCGCTGGCCGTGACCTCGAGATCAGCGTTCGTAGAAAGATCGGCGCAACGGAAGCAATATATCACCCCGCGACCAAATTATCTATTAGCAGGTTGGTGGCCCTACCATCCGAATCGGTAAGGAGACGATAGATATCTTATGTTGCCGAAGGGCCTGTTAGGCCACCTGCAAAATCCTAAAGCGCTAATTCCGGACATTCAAAAAATCGGCCAATGCACTATGTCCTGTTCGAGTCAAATAGATCCTTCATAGGCTTGTCAGGTGTTTTCTTGATTAATTCCCGCATCTGTGCAAAGGAAACGATTAAATCAACAGCTTGCGGACTTGAGTAGTCTTGGGCTTTTTCTAACATCGCCTCGCCTTGTTGAATAAGGACTTCTAGACTTTCTTTCTTAAGCTCAACAGTATCATCTGGGAACCAACCAGTAATCTCCTCGACATCGATCTTATTAGAAGCAAGCCCGAAGATCAGATGACTCATTTTGAAAAGGAATTCAGAGAAGAGACCGAAATCGAAGGAGTTAGATCGCGGATTATCGAGTCAATCGAAAAAGCTAAAAAAGAACAAAGTCACGAAACAGGCTAGGGGCTGCAGCGACAAGCCTTCTGAAGATGTCACTGCCATGCGCTTTTCAGGGCAGTCGCACCAATGGCTACCGCAATGGCCGCACTGGGTGACGGGTTGTGCCCCCGCCGCCCCATGCGATCATGGTTTTCATCCCGCCCGCAGGGCGAGCCGCGGATGGGCGGGGATGTAAACCGAAAAGTAGTGAATGGGTGGATCATCTTCCACTTTCGTGAAAATCGTCTTAGAGACCTAGCTGCCAAAGGAATTATTTAATCGGTTCACCTACTCACCATTCTACTTTTTCGCGGGTCCTGGATAAATCTGGTACTGCGATATAGCAGATGAGCACTGCCAAACAAAGTAGCGCATAGTGGCACCTGTCTCCTCCCTCTTAGTCGGTACCCGTTCCCTTGATCGATGACAGTGTCTCTCTTGACATCCTTGCTAATAGGATTTGATCATGTGACAGCGAGGTGATTCAGAATGCTTGGCGGCTTGTTTGTTTCGGCAGAAGTCAAACTCATTATAGACGCGCTTAATAAGCTTGAAAGCTTCTGGAATGGCCCTGGATTTGACATCGTAAAAAGAGGAGCTGAAAAGGCCATTCGTTCGAATTCACAAGATGCCAAGACGGCTCTCTCCAAGGGGGTGTCTCCTAAGCTGGTGGTTCTCAATTATCTATTCAATCAGTGTTATTGCACTTAGGAGTCTTCGGGAGCTCGGGGACATTAGCACAGAAGATGCACAGAAGCAGAAGGCGGCTATGATGGATCGCATAGCAGGCATGGGGTGAAATGCGATTCGGTCTGATGGCGGCCATAGTGTCTATGTAATACGATGCTCTTTCAGGTTAACGCGTATCTGATTAGCAAATGAGCACGGAAGTGAGCTATTCCACCTTTGGAACTGCTTGCCCCTGCGAAGAAAACGGCCTCACCGATTCTCAGATTTCCTATGGAGACCGTATTTCCGCCATAACCGAAAACGATGTTCCTCCCTCATCTGGGCGAATCTGTTCGGATTCAGCCCCAGCTCCCGGGCCATCTGGATGTGGGCATGCGAAAGGTGGTAGCGCTTCCGCGCCTCGATCCAAGGTCGGTACTTATCTGGGTCTGTTTCTCTGGCATCGGTCGCCTATCCAGCTAAAATCCGCCCTATATCGCCGAAGGGCCCGGGCTTTTAAGAAATCGTGCCCAATCCTTCATTATTGATTGGAGCAGGGATCGGACTCCTCTCCAAACCAAACGACGGCATGAGAACCATGGAACATGGCAGACGGACTAAAATCCGTGCTGCCGTCTGATCAGGAGCCTTCTGCCGGAAGCAGATGGCAGCGCTCTGGATCCACGCGGAAGGATATCTCGCTGCCCGGCGCCGCCCTTGCTCCTTCCGGCAAAACGACGGTCAGCCGCAGGCCTCCGGCATCCACCTCGGCCTGCGCCTGGGCGCCCAGGAACTCACACCGCAGGACGCGCCCCTGGATGCGGTTTCCTGCGGGAAGCCGGCTCTTCCACTGAACGGCTTCCGGGCGAAACATCAGGACCCGTTGCGAGCCCGGAGGGGGAGCCGACTCTCCATCGCCGCTGGTTACACTACGGAATTGCCCCACGGCTGTTTCTACCGAGACACTGCGCCCGCCGCGCACCTCCCGCACCGTGCCGGGGATCAGGTTGGCCTGGCCGATGAAGCCGGCCACGAACAGGCTGGCCGGGCGGCGGTAGACCTCCTCGGGGCTGCCGATCTGCTCGACGCGCCCGGCGCGCATGACCGCGATGCGGTCGGAGATGGCCAGGGCCTCCTCCTGGTCGTGGGTCACGTACACCGTGGTCACCTGCAGCTCCCGCTGCACCGCCTGGATCTCCTGCCGCAGGGAGCGCCGCAGCCTGGCGTCCAGCGCGGACAGCGGCTCGTCCAGCAGCAGCAGGCGCGGGCGCGGGGCCAGGGCGCGGGCCAGGGCCACCCGCTGGCGCTCCCCCCCGGACAGGGTGTGCACGCGCCGGCGCTCGTAGCCGGGCAGGTGCACCATGGCCAGCAGCTCCCGGCCGCGCGCCCGCGCCCGCGCGCGGTCCCAGCCCTGCACCGCGGGGCCGAAGCAGACGTTGTCCAGCACGCTCAGGTTGGGGAACAACGCGTAGTCCTGGAAGACGATGCCAATGCGGCGCCGGTGCGGCGGCTCCCCTTCCACCGACTTGCCGCCGATGAGGATGCGCCCGGCTTCCGGGCGCAGAAAGCCGGCCACCAGACGCAGCGAGGTGGTCTTGCCGCAGCCGGAGGGTCCCAACAGGGTGAGCAGTTCCCCCCCGCGCGCCTGCAGGTCCAACTGGATGGTGAACTCAGGGTAGCTTTTCCGAACTCCTTGCAGCCGCAGGCTCACCGGCGGGGCTCCTTTCCCAGGGTCTCGATGGCCAGGAAGGCCAGGAAACAGGCCAGCATCAGCACGGTGCCCATGGCGCAAGCCCCCGTGAAGTTGTACGAGCCGATCAGACGATAGACGGCCAGCGGCATGGTCAGCACCCCGGGCGGGGAGAGCATCAGGGTGGCGTTGATCTCACCCACGGAGATGCCGAAGGCGAAAGCCGCGCCGGTGATCAGGGCCCCCTTGAGCAGGGGCA
>Ga0214473_10003815_pt1 | contig 18180 bp, 17 predicted proteins | sample RVTome_7_FD_203509 | JGI IMG/M metagenome (GOLD analysis project Ga0214473, IMG submission 203509) | Soil microbial communities from uranium-contaminated site in the Upper Colorado River Basin, Wyoming, United States - RVT98D197 | ecosystem: Environmental > Terrestrial > Soil > Contaminated >... | reverse complement strand
AATCAGATCGGCGATCTCACCAACGATTTGTGACAGCCGCTTGTTCGAAAGCGAATGGACGGGGTATGGCGGGTCTATTGCGTTGTGGCTGTTGTAGAGGTCGATTATCTGCCGTTTGGTCCAGCGCTTGAACAGCATCCCCGGAGACAGCACACGGAGCTCGACGGTGTACCAGAACTCCTCTCCCGTAGAGTCTACGAGACGCACGATCCCCTCTGCGGGCTGGTCCAGACGTTGAAGAATAGCGATGAGTCCCTTGAGGCTGCGGGCGGAGAACAGCCGCCCGTCAGCCTGACCGACCACGGGGAATATGGGGGCGCGAAAGAATACACCGAAATCCAGGTGCGTCATCCGGAAGAGCTTCCGGCCACCGTGTTCCGTGTCTGGAGCTGCCAGCCTGTTTCGCCGACATCCAGGACGGCATAGCCCGCATGCGCGTCGGGCAGGTTGACGTGCGTCATCCGCCGATACCAGCGGGGTTCGCCAGCGCCCCCACCGAGATCCTGCGAATTCTTGAGGCCACTTCCGAGCCAAGCGAGGGTCTCCGCGACCCATGCATCCTTCGACGAAGCAGCGCTGCGGCACGCTCGGTCCACCGCCGCCAGGCCGTCCTTCAATCGCTTTTCCGCCTCCTCGCAGCCGCGTACCGCGAAGGGGTTCCAGACCATGCAGTTTGGCGCTCCCATATGCCCGCTGACGGTCAAATCCGCGCGTGTGCGCACTGCAACCAGCTCCACGAAAGGTTCCTTTCCCGGACTGACATGGGAGACGAAGATTCTTGGCCCGGGCGCCTGGCCCGCCTCATCGGCGAGCTCTACCAGCTCACGGTACTGGGCGAGCGTGCTCCAGATCTTGCCTGCCCCCCCTGATAGCGGTCTTTGCAGCATCTTCGAGCCCGGAAGCAGGTTTCCGCCCAGACCGTACACGAACGCGGGGCCGACCCGATAGCCCCGCCGGTGGTCCAGGATGTGGAGGTTCTTGAGCACGATCTCGCCCCGATCCAGCTCCTCGACGACGTGAATGTCCTCGTGGTTTCCCCAGACCGCGTAAACAGGAACATGGAGCGACTCGGTCCCATCAAGGAGGGACTGGAAGCCGCCAAGCAGGTGGTGCTCCCTGACCGCCTCGATCATTCCGTTTCGGGAAAGTGCCAGGATGCGGTCCTTCTCGGTTTGCGACAGGTCTGAGTGCACGACCTGCAGCCTCAGCTCCCGGTCCGAAAGGCGGTCCGCGCTGCCTTCGTCGAAGAAGCCGAAGTCGCCGGCGTGGATCACCGCCTCCGCGCGGACCTCCGCGGCAAGCGCGTCGATGGAAGCTAGCTTTCCGTGGGTGTCACTGAGCAGCAGGAATCTCATGGTCCACAGCCGCGGAGTCGGGCAGGTCGAGGAGAAACCGCCAGGCGGGGATCACCTCGATGGTTCCAGCCTCCGCGGCGATTCGCTCCTTCTCGCCGCGGGTCACGATGATTCCGGTTCTGAGGCCCAATTCGGCCATCGCCTCACTCAAGGCCGCGGTCTCGCGTTTTCGTGTCTGCGGCGCTGCCAGCGACTCGCACACCTGGATCAGCAGGCGCGGCCTGCGGCGAATAGGGACGAGGAAATCGACCTCACGGCCGCTTCGCGTCTTGTAGTAGTAGATTTCCGGGTGAAGGCGCCGGAGGGCCGTGAACACGAGGCTCTCCAGGAGATGCCCTGAGTTCACGAGGATTCCCGACGCTACCGAGCTGACCATCGCGTGATCGACGCAGTAGATCCGCTTGGGGTTCGTGTCTCGGCGCGCCACCGACGGGTCGAAGATCCGCACTGTGAACAGGAAGTAGGCGTCTTCGAACCACTGAACGTAATCCGATACCGCGGACTTGGGAACTTTATGCCCCAGTGACTTGAGATATCCCGTGAGGCTATTGACGGAGTAGAGGGAGGCCGTGTTGTCGATCAGGCGGTGGGCCAGATCGACTACCGCCCTGGGGTGGGATGCGTCATGGCGCTCCACGACGTCCCGGTACAGGATGGTTTGGAAATACTCCTGGTGGGTCTTGATCCGCAAGTGACGGCTCAGTCGCGTGACCTCGGGGAAGCCGCCGACCTGCCAGTATTCCTCGAAAGCCTTGCGGACGAGGAGCTCCTTCTTCGTCGAGAGCGCGCCCTCGTGTTCGACCTTCTTGCAGTCCAGGAACTCCCTGAAGGAGAACGGGAACAGCTCCCACGAAAGCGCCCGCCCGCGCATCTGCGTGGCGATTTCCTTCGAGAGCATCCTGGCTGAAGAGCCTGTCAGGTACACCTCGCAGTTTTCTGTGCGCATCAGGCGGTCGACGAACGGTTCCCATCCTTGGCAGGCCTGGATTTCATCGAAAAAGCAATAGACCGTCTCATCGTGCTTCTTCTCCGGGTAGGCGGAGTAGTAGGCATCGGCGATCAGGCCGAGATTGTCCTCCCGCAGTCCATGGAGCCGGTCGTCGAAGAAGTTCACGTACAGAATGTTCTGCCTTGGAACCCCGCCGTCCATGAGCCTCTGCATGACCTGAAACAGGTACGTCGACTTTCCCCCCCGCCGGACCCCGATGCACACCGTGGCCTTGCCCCGGACGGTCTCGATGCGCAGCCGTCTTGGAACGCCGGTTTCCAAGGGGAGCTCTTGGAAGTCGAGGATGATGGACCGGATAGTCTCTAGCATGGACAGCACCTGGGCATTAATGCTACCGCTTGCATGTCAATCCGGTAAGTATTATGTCCGGTTTCCTCTAAAAAGTCAAGCTCAGGGGGGAAGGTAGATGCTGGCCCTCCGGTACGGCCTTACGCCGACCACTGCAGGCCCCTGCCGTTCGCAAACCGCGTGAGGGCCCGGAGGGGCGCCCGCAGGGCGGTCCGACGCGCCCGGGTGAGCGGGCGCGAGGGACGGAACCCCCGCAGGGCCCGGCCCTCCCCGCCGCACCGGGGCGGGCGAGGGCACCCGCGCTGCGGGCGGGGCCGTCCGGTGCGGCGGGGAGGGACACGCCCAGCAAAGCACCGGCGTTACAGCGGGCTGTCACTTGCGGAAGTCCGCGGGCGACAATAGACTTGCGGCATGTTTGCCAGGGTGCGGGTTCCCGCAGGAGTTCTCCCCCTATTTCTGGCTATGGCCATTTCCTCTGTTGCCGCAGAGCAGGTGAGCATCCCGAACAGCGAAGAAGGCCGATCGCTGCCTCTGCCCGGGGTTCTGCACAAGCCAGGCGGCGACGGCCCCTTCCCCGCTGTGGTCATGCTGGTCGGCTGCGGCGGCTATGCCGGCGGAGGGCCGAATGCGGATCATCAGTCCTCCTGGGCCAGGAAGCTGGTGGAATGGGGATACGTCGCCCTGCAGGTGGACAGCTACAGCCCGCGGGGACCGAGTCTCAACTGCGACTATGCGGGCAGCATCACGATTTCTCGCGACGCCTTCGCCGCGAAGTCCTATCTGTCGGCTCTTCCGTACGTGGACCCTGAAAACATCGCGGTGGTCGGGTGGTCTATGGGGGGAATCGCGGCTCTGAAGATCATCGATGGATACTTCCGAAAAGAGGGAATGGCCCCATTCCAGGCCGCGGTCGCCTTCTATCCACAGAGCTACCCCGTGTACAAGCCCGACACGCCCCTTCTTATCCTGATCGGGGAAAAGGATGATATCTGCCATCCGGAGTCGTCAAAGCTCCTGGCCAAAAAGTACGCGGAGCAGAACTGGCAACCTGCCATGTCTCTGGTTGTGTATCCGGAGGCGGGCCACGCCTTCGACCTGGAGGGGATCGACCTGGTGTGGCAGGGCCACCATCTGAAGTACGACCCTCAGGCCGCCGCGGACGCCACGGAGCGGACCAGGAGCTTTCTGGCCAAGTATCTCGTGGCGAGGTGAGCCGGCGGAGAATTTCCGCAGCGGATGGGCCCAGGGAAAGCAACCGAGGAACACTGACATGCCCACGCGAAACGTTTGGCAGATCAGGATCGAACTGAAGCGAATCCGCCCGCCGATCTGGCGGCGCGTTTTAGTATCGGATAAAACCACCCTTCCTCGCCTTCATGAGGTGATCCAAGATGCCTTCGGCTGGCAGGACTATCACCTGCACGAGTTCCAGATCCGCGATGCCCGGTTCGGGGATCCGGAGAATGACGAGTACGGTGATCTTGGATTGCTGGACGAGTCCAGAGCGAAGCTGAAGGACCTCGGCTTGGAGCAGGGGCACAGCTTCGGCTACGTCTACGATTTCGGCGACAACTGGGAGCATTCCCTGCGGGTGGAGGAGATACGGGCCGCCGATGAGCACTTCCGCTTTCCCACCTGCCTGGGCGGCAGACAAGCCTGCCCGCCGGAGGACGTGGGCGGGATCGGGGGCTATGCCGAGTTTCTGGAGGCACTCGAGGATTCCTCCTACCCCCGGCATGCCGAGCTATTGACCTGGGTGGGGGGCGCCTTCGATCCTGAACGCTTCGACCCGAAAGAGGCCAACCGCAGGCTGCGGCGCGGCCCGGGCCTTCGGCGCGACTCCTTCTGGAGCCAACCGCCGGAAAATCGCGAGAAGCCGCGGGCGGTGCCGGCGGCCTCGGTGCCACAGGAAGCCATTGCCCGCGCCCTCCCTTTGCGGCGGGACGTGGAAACCATGCTCGCGTACTTGCGGGACCACAAGGTCACGGGAACGCAGTCTACAGGAAATTTTCCCCTCCTGGCGGTGGCGGAAATGTCCGCCAGCTTCGTGACGCCTCCGGTTCTGGAGACGCGCCTGGGTTCGTTCGTGCATCGCTTCCGCAGCGAGGAGGAGGTCCAGCCGCTATTATTCGCGCATGTTCTCGCGCGAGGGTCGGACTTGATCACCGGTGGCGTGGGCCGCCGCTGGCGGCTCACCGACAGGGGAGAGTCCTTTCCGGCCGAAACGGCCTTCACCCAGGTCTGGACTCTGCTCCACGCCTGTTGGTTCCGCGTCGACTGGCAGCTGCTGTACTACTACCGGCCCTTCGCCGAAGAGGTTGCCGCGACCCTGCCGCGCATCGTTCGGTCCATGATGCAGACCTTGTCCGCCGGCCAGCCGGAGCAGTTCGAGCCCTTCGTCGACCGGCTGATCGAAGCAGCGAAATGGAGCTGGGAGGAGCCGGAACCCTACGACATCCGCGCGGCCATCGGTACGGCCATACAGCACATGGTGATCGACCCGCTGGCGGAGTTCGGAATGCTCTCTACCCAAAGCGCAGGCGAAACCCTGGAATCGTTTTCACTGACGGACTTCGGGCGGGCGCTCCTGCACTGCCTCTAAGCAGACCTTGACTGGGGCGATTCCACGAGCCGCCTCCCCTCTGCCCGCGCTCACCTTGCGCCTTGTTCCAGCACCTCCCGCAGCTTCGCGGCGAAGGCGTCCGGCTCGCCGGTCTGACCGTATTCGCCGCCGAGGAAGCCGGCGTGGCCGCTTGGGAAGATCACCGGTCGGCTGCCCAGCCGCTGCGCGACGGCGTGCGCAGCGCGGCTGGCCATCTCCCCCTCCGACTCCGCCCCGGCGGCGATGAGGATCCGCGTCGCCGCCGCGCGCAGGGCGTCGAAGTCGGGCTCGTAGTGGGTCGCGGCGATGATGGCCTGGCCAAGAAGCGGGTCGGCGCGGGTGCCGTCGTCACTTGCCGGCAGGCCGAACACTGCCGGGTCGGGCGCCGGCTGGCGGGCGATCTCGGCGGTGAACGGTCCACGATGGCCGGTTATGGCGATGAAGTGCGCCATCCCCGCCCCCCAGCCTCTGCGCTGGTAGGTCTCGTGGACCGCCCGGACGGCGGCGAGCGCATGCTCCCGGTCGGGGAGAACGGAGCCCAGCGGCGGCTCGTGCGCGACGAGCGTCCGCACGTCCTGCGGATGCTTCGACACCAGCGCGAGCGCGTTCACCGCGCCGCCGCTGGAGGCGAACAGGTCGACCGGCCCGCCGCCGACGGCCTCAATGAGCCGATGCAGGTCCTCGGCGTGGACTTCTGGCGTTATCCGTCTTTCGGGGTCGGTCTGGACGCTGCGCTCGCTTCCCCGCGGATCATAGGTGACGACCGTGCGGTCAGGGAAATGCCCGGCCAGAGTGCCGAAGCCGGCCGCGCCCATCGGTGAGCCGATGAGCAGCAGGACCGGCTCCCTGCTTTCCTCGCTGGGCCGCACCTCATACGCCAGCCTGGCGCCGGGCACCTCAAGGGTCCGTGTCGCCTGCCCGGTGGTTGTCGTCGCCGATTTCTTCTGAGTGCTCATGCCTTCTTCTCCTTCTGCCTGGGATAGCGCGGCAAGCAGGAGCCCGCACGCGGCTGCAAACAACTTGTTCATTGCCTTGAACCTCCGATTGTAGTCGAACGGGAGGCTGGAATTTCGACATTGCGGCGCCACCGAGGTGGGCGGAGCGGATAAACGAGTGAAAGCGGCTGCACCAGCTAGTGGAGCTCAGCGGCGAATCTTCCCGCGGCCTTGCTGCTGCGGCTGGACAGCTCGTGAGAGTACGCAATTGATGCCGAAATGTCCATTCCCAGGTCGGCTGCTGAGGAAGGCGCCGTTCCCAAGCCGCGTGAGGGCCCGGAGGGGCGCCCGCAGGGCGGTCCGGCGCGCCCGGGTGAGCGGGCGCGGGGGACGGAACCCCCGCAGAGCCCGGCCCGAGCCGCCACACCCGGCTTGGCGCATGCACGGTGGTCTGGGGGCTGGCAACCGGGTGTGGCGGCGAGGGACACGCCAAGATCGTGACACATCGGCGGCGGCGCGGGCTAGCGGATGACCGTACCGGCCCAGAGCGCCTTGAAGAAGGATCGCCAGGGCACGATCTGGATGTCCCCAACTCTTCGTCGAGTGCCCGCCCGAACTGCTCGCCCCGGGGCTCCTCGATGCGCCGGCGCGTCAGCGCCCTCGCAACGCCCACGTCGAAAAGGTAGAACTTGGCTGCTTTGGTGATGAGCTGGCGGTCCTGGCGCTTCTTGTACGGCGGCACGAACCGGCCCAACAGCGTGTCGCAGAGGATCTGGTAGTATTCCTTGACCGTCTTGGAGTCCACGCCGCTCTCCCGGGCGATCTTCGCGAAGTTCGTGAGCTCCCCGTGTGACCAGCCCATCCCCTCGAAGAAGCGAGAGAAGGCAGGGACGTTGCGAGTCAGGCCTTCGTCGAACACTTCCTCTTTCAGGTAGTCAACGACATAGCCGTCGAGGGACTTTCTCCAATGCGCAGAAGCGTAGTGGGACGGCAAGAGCCCACGGTTGAGCATGCGGAGGAGGTCCGGCTCGCCGAGTTCAGCCGTGACCAGCGGGAACAGCTCGAACCTCCAGGCCCGGCCGCCGAGGAGATTCGCGCGGCCCCTCTTGAGCTTGCGAGCGCTCGACCCGCAGAGCAGGAACCGGAGCGACTTGTTCTCTATGAGCCACTGCACCTGCAGGAAGTCGAAGACAATGCTCCGTGGAAATGAGGCTCGCAGCAGGGTCGTCTTGCCAGAGGCTCCGGAGCTCAGCGCTGTGAGCTTCGCATCTGCTCGAGGAATTCTCGGGGAGTCAGGACCTTCACTCCGGCGCGGGAGCCCTTCGGAAAGTGGCGCGTGTTGCCGGTGATCAGAAAAGCCTGTGCCGCCGCCGCTGTCTCGAGAAACGCCGTGTCCTCGGGGTCGGGAAGCTGGACGGGCAGCGGGGCTCCGGCGACCGGGTGAGCGACGGAACGTATCAGCTCCAGGAGCACCGCCGCATCCGAGGGATCGATTCGAAGCTCAGGACGCTCCAACACGCTCGTGTACTCCGCGAGGATGCGGTCGTCGGTGTACAGCTCCAGCTCACCCTCGACCAGCAGGTCGACGATGCGGGCGCATGCGCCATGCGCCGTCAGGACGGCGGAGACGAGCACGTTGGTGTCCAGCACCACTCTCACGGCCGAGAAGCCCTCCCGTGCCGTGTCTTGGCGACGATGGCCTCGATCTGATCCATGGACAGGCGGTCCAGCTTTTCAGCCTTGGCCCGGCCGCGCATCCTGCTGAGGGCTCCGCGGGCGCGGGCGCGGCGGATGGCCAGGATCTCCTCTTCGACGTCATCCGGGCCTACGCGGGTCATGACCGCAATGGGCTTTCCGCTGGCGGTGAGAATGATCTCCCTATGCGCCTCAAGATCGCGTCGCAGCCCGGCGGTGTCTTTGCGTAGATCGCGGATCGAAATGAACTTCATCGGATGAACTCCCTTAGTATATACAAAAAGACATTAATAGTGTACGCAATAGATGCCGTAATGTCAATTCCCGCGGGCAGTTACAGGCGGTTACTGCCCGAAGCAGGCCGCCAGGCCGCGGAGGATCGGGTCGTCGCCCTCCAGGATGAAGGCGTTCACGTTGTCCATGGCCCGGGTGATGCCCACGTAGAGCAGGTTGCGCAGCAGCCGCTCGGTCTGCGCGTCGTCGTAGGCCTGGCGCCAGGGAAGGTAGGGCAGGTACAGCAGCACCACCGGGAAGTCCAGACCCTTGCTGGAGTGCAGGGTGGACACGCGCAGCTTGCCCGTGGAGCGGAAGCTGAACTGCTCATCGCGGATGGCCTCCAGCTCCAGCCCGGCCTGATCTAGAACGCGGCGCAGAGGCTCGATCTCGCACTTCCTGGGGACCAGGATGCAGAGGTTCTCCGCGTCGTAGCCCAGCTCCTCGAGGAACACGCGGATCTTCTCCAGCAGCAGGCGCTGCAGCTCTTCGACGCTCCGGGCCGTGTACAGCTCAGGGGGAGGGCCCTCCCGGAAAGGGAAGGGGCGCGCGTCGTCGGCCGGGGCATCGGCCGCTGCATCGGCCTGCCCTTCGGCGGCCTCGGCTGCGGGCGAGGCAGCGGGGGCTGCCGCGGCCAGGGACCGACGGCTGAAGCGGTCCGCCAGCTCGTAGACCTGGATGGTGTTGCGGAAGTTGGTCTTGAGGATGCGCGTGGCGCCGCGCAGGTTGATGCCGCTGCGCCGGAAGGGCGAGCGGCAGCTGTAGATCGACTGCTCCCCGTCGCCGGCCATGACCATGGCCCCCCGGGTCAGCTCGCGCAGGGCGCGTAGGGCCACGGGATTCAGGTCCTGGACCTCGTCCAGGAACAGCACGGCGATGTCGCGGATGCCCCGGTCTTCGGGGTGACTCTGCAGGTACTCTAGCACCTTCAGCCGGCCGTAGTTCTTGGTGTAGGTCCTGCTCTCCTCCATCTCCGCCGCCATCCGCTGGCGGATCTGCCACACTACCTGCCGCTGCTGCGCCGACAGCCTGCGGCGCATGCCCGTGCGGGGCACGATCTCCTCCAGGTACTCCTTCTCCGTGATCCCCTCGGCGAACAGGAAGTTCTCCAGCTCGCTGGCCAGCTCCTCGGGGGTGAAGAAGGCAGGCGTCTTTTCCGGCGTGACCCAGGCCTCCAGCAGGTCGAAGTCGTACTTGGCCTCCGGGCAGATGCGCTGCAGCTTGCGGAAGAACAGCCCGTCCACGGTGCTGATGATCTCTGGGGGCAGGCGCATGGCCTTGATCTGGGCGATGTAGCGGCTGTAGCCGGCCAGGGCGCGCGTGAAGGTGACCAGCACCACCGACGCCTGCTCGTCCAGGGGCAGCTGCTTCTGCGACAGGTAGCGCCGCAAGCACTCGATGAGCACCAGGGACTTGCCCGTCCCCGCCCCGCCCCGGATCAGGATGCTGCGGGTCGGGTTGAGCGACGAGACGATCTGCTCCTGCTCCGGGGTGAGCTGCGAGATGGACTGCTCGTAGTCCATGCGCGTGCGGGTGTAGATCGACAGGCGCCCGAGGTAGCGCAGGTAGCGCTCCAGCTCCTGGTAGCCCTCCATCCTCGACAAGAGGCCGTCGCGCTCCTGGATCAGCGTGTTGCGCTCCCGGCGCAGCGCGTCCAGGCGCTCCTTGCGGTGCTGCTCGGTCTCGTGGGCCTGGCGCATGTCCCGGTCCGAGTCGGCCAGCCGCCGCTTGGCCTGCTCCAGCCTCTCCTTCAGCTCCTCGTACTCCCGCCGCTGCTCCAGCATCCCGCGGCTGCGCTCCTGCAGCCGGCGGATCTCCTCCTGCATGCCGCGGATCACCGCGGCCGACTCCAGCACGGAGCTGCGCGCGCGCCAGAGCTCAAGGCTCTTCTCCAGCAGGCGCACCTGCTGGAAGTTGTCGAGGCCGGCCAGCCTGCAGAAAGTCGCGAACAGGTGGGTGGCGGCCGCGGCCTCCTCGGCATCCATCCTCTCGAAGGCGTGGCGCACGCGGTTGGTCAGCAGGTGCTGCTTTCCCAGCCGGCCAAGGCAGTACAGCCCGTCGACGAACTCCTCGCCGTGGTCATGCAGAAGCTCTTCGCGGAACATCCAGGTCAGCTCGGGGAAGGTCGGACCCTCCCCGTAGCGCTTCTCGTAGCGCAGGAAGTACTCCACGAAGGCGTGCAGGGCCAGGATGTAGAAACCCTCGTCGGTTCCCATCAGGCGGGTCAGGCGGTCGAGCTTGTTCTCCAAGCCTGCGGTCATTGCTCTACTATATTATCGCGCTCCGGTGGGATTCAGTGCAGAGAATTTCGGCGGCGGCTGCGGGTCCTCGGCGGGCTATTCCAGGTTGTCGCCCAGGAGGAATCGTTCTATGGAGCGATGTCTTACTCCCTGCAGGTCCCGCGGCTGGTGCGGGTCGAGCGTCAGCAGGTAGCGGGGGTAGGCGTCGTCGAGCAGGGAGAAGGGCCTCAGCTCCCGCTCGAGGGTTTTCCTGCTCTCTAAGAGGTAGGCCACCTGGATATACATCCTGCCCGTTTGGTCTTCGGCCACAAAGTCGATTTCGCCGGACTCGGCGGAACCGGCTGCGACCCGGTAGCCCCGTTGGCGAAGCTCCAGGTACACCAGGTTCTCCAATATCCCCCCGATGTCCGCTTCACGATAGCCCAGGACCCCGTTGCGCAGCCCAATATCGCCGAGGTAGCGCTTGGCGTTGGTCTCCAGGTGCTTCTTGCCCTTCAGATCGTAGCGGAGAACTGCGTTGAGCAGGAACGCTTCACCAAGGTACAACAGGTAGCTGAGGACCGTGTCGACCGAGGCGGAACGCCGCTGGCTTTTCAGGAAGTCTGCGATTCGCTTGGCCGACAGCGGACTGCCGAGGTTGTCCATGGCGAAGCGGGCCACGTCCTGGAAGAGCGGCACGTCGCGGATGTTGTGCTGGCTGATGATGTCGCGCACGGCGATGGTGTTGAAGATGTCTCCCAGCATCTGGTCCGTGACGAGCACGCTCAGATCGGTGTGCAGCAGTCCAGGCAGCCCTCCTAGCCGCAGGTACAATCGAAACATCTCCTCGGAGCCGAGCCTGGCGCCCTTCACTCCTGCGTGCAGCTCGCCGAACTCGGCCAGAGTCAGGGAAAAGACTTGCATCGTCACGTAGCGGCCGGCGATCCGCGTCGCCAGCTCCCCGGCGAACATCGAGGCGTTCGAACCGGATATCACCACGCGCGTGCGGGGCTCTGCATTCAAGGAGGCGACTGCCCGTTCCCATTCGCTGATCTGCTGCACCTCGTCCAGCACAACCAGCCGGTCTTGGCCCTTCTTCGAATGGGCGTTCACATGGGCCATCAGGTCCTTAGCGCTGCGGATATCGGCGAAGTCGAAGGATTCTTTGTCGACGTAAACTACCTGTCGCTTCCGGCGACACGCCTCGGCAAAATGCCGAAACGAGCGAGCAAATCAGCGCTGAGGCCCTGGTTTGGCCCAGGCCCGCAGAAAGGCCGTGGGCCGCATGCCAAAGTCGGCGGCCCGCAGCCGAGCCAGGGGAACCCCCCGCTCGATCTCCGCCAGGCCCCCCGCGACCAGGATCTTGCGGCAGAATCCGCCGTAGCGGCGGATGAAACGCTCGCAGGCCTCCGGCTCGCCGCCCGGCACCCATACCTGCCAAAACAGGCGCAGCGCCTCCACCGCGTAGTCGCGCACCGGCTCGAAGTCCTCGCCGCGGCTGCACAACAGGTGCAGGCTGCTGTTGAGCAGGGTGAAGTCCTGCTGCTCCGCCCGTTCCGAGTACAGGTCTTCCACCCAGTCGCCAAGCTCCGTCGGCGAGGCAGGCGGGGCATCCACTTCCTGACCCGCCGCGTTCAGCTCCTCCGCTCTGCGGGAGAGTTCTTCCTGCAGGTCGGCATACAACTGCCGCACCCTGGGGCTTTCCAGGAACACGAACAGGCCGCTGTCCCACGGCGACTGGTCGAAGAACTGGCGCATGGCGGGAGGAGGCGGCACATATCCGGCAAGGCCCCCTTCGATCGCAAGCTGCGCCAGGCGTTCATGCCGAAGAAAAGACTGCTCTTCGATCTGCCGCGCGGTCTGCGGTGAAATCCCGTGCCTGGCGGCCAGCTCTTCCAGCGCATAACCGCGGCCATGGTTGCGATGGTCGCTGAGCTCGGCCATGAAGGCATTGAGCCGCTCCAGTTGCTCCTTTTCCTCTGAAGTGGGCTCGGAGCCAGGCTCCTCCTCGAACAGCTCGATGTAGGCCGCAGACGGTTCCGCCTTCTTCAGGATCTGCCGGGCCGAGACGATCATGTTCATGCTCGCCCGCCAGTCGGGTTCCTCCGGAAGGGCAACCTGGCCGGCGAGCAGTTCGCGCAGCCGGCCGTAGAGCCTCGCGTTTGTCGCGTGCGCCAGCAACGTGCCGCCTGCCCGGTCATAAAAGACATACGCATTGCGAAGCGGGCTGTCTTCCCCTGAGAGCTTCAGGCGCGTCACCTCGCCCATGCTTTCCAGCTCCAGCTCCTCCCCTGCGTAACGGTCCGGGTCGAAGCTATCCACGTGCGCTTCATGGTCGTGCACCTCGATCAGCTCGCCGCGGTGCCCGACCGGAGGAATCTCGGTGTTGACGTCCAGCAGCAGGAAGCTTCCCGGCTCCGCGGCGATTACGGCCGACAACCCCTGCTCGCGGTACAACTCGGGAGCAAGCTGCCGGGCGAAGTAGTGGAAGTCGAACGGCTGGTACCCGCGGTAATAGTGGACGGGACCGTAGGTCTGCAGGCATATGCCGTTGTGGAACACCAGGCTCAGGAACAGACTGACTCCGGTCCGGGTGGACTCGCGCACCGCCGGCGAATACAGCAGCCGCTCGCGGCCGGTACCGGCCTCCTGGATATTGAAGAAATCCGCGGCTGGGCTCTCCTGCACGGCGAAAGGGGTATAGTACCAGGATGCTTCGACGAACTCTTTCAGGAACTCGGCCTGCTCTTCGCTCAGTTGCGCGCGCAAGGCGCGAAGCAGCTTGCGGATGCGCGCCGGATGGATGTAGAGCTGTCCCGCGGCCACCTGGGCCGCGGATTGGGTGTGCCAGTCCTCCGGAAAGCGATCGGCGATGTCCCGTTTGCGCTTCATGAGCCGGAGAAAGGCGCCCAAAGACCACTCCTGCGAAAGCACCCAGGGCATAACCAGAGCGTCGAGGGATTTCAGCAGCCTGGAGGCGCGCCGGCACTGAGTTTCCGCCATCTGAAAATCCAGCTTGCTGCTCATCGGCGCCCCCACTTCTGCGCCATCCGCCGCTGCCCCTCGGTCTCCGGCGATAGCCGGCCGGCGTCGGGCATGTGTTTGCGGAGCTGGGCCAGTATCTCCAGGACGGACTGCGAATCGGCCAGGCCGTGCCGCTGCAGCCAGCAGCCGGCCACGACCCCGGTCCTTCCGTGCCCGCCCCAGCAATGCACGTAGGCCGTCCTTCCCTTGGCCAGAGCCTCATCCAGCAGGTCCAGCGCCTGCCGTACCTTGTCCAGCCCGGGGATGCCTCCGTCGGGCATGGGGCAGCGGGCCACCTCGCAGCGGTGGTCGAGAAGCCCATGGTACGACAGAAGAGGCGCACCACCGGCGCGTTCCCCCTCTTCCGTAAGATCGACCACGAAGTTCACCCCCGCCTCCAGAAGGCTCTTCAGCTTTCGCTCGGCCTCCTCCGCTTTCCGGGCGCCCGGGTACTCGCCCGCCAGGAGCTTTCCCGGAAGGATCCAATACGAATCCGCAAAGGCAGGCGCAGCGGCGCAAAGGCGGTGCAGCCGCCCGGCGCGCTCCCGGATTTCCTCCGTTCGGGCCAGCGCGTCCGTCCAGTCGGCGGGGATGCTGCCCGCGCCGTACCGCAGCCCGGCCAGCGCCCCGGCCACCGCCCCCGTGGTGTCCGTGTCCCCACCCAGGTTCACCGCGCGCAGCACGCAGTCGCTGAAGCTCTGCGTGCCCAGCAGGCACCACACCGCGGCGGTGAGCGTATCCACCACGTAACCCCCCGAGGCGATCTTCCCTTCGGGCAGGCGGGCGAGGTCCGGCTGCAGGAGCAATCCGAAGTGCTTGAGCTCGACGGCATCCTCCGTCAACGCCGCGCCCCGCGCCCCGGCCTCGAGCAGGGCAACGCTGGGGTCTTCGCCCTCCAGCAGCCCAGCTACGATCCGCGAGAACAGAACGCAGGCCAGGCGGCTGCGCGGGTGGTCGTGCGTGATCGCTGAGAACTGGGAAACCGCGCGCGCGGCCATGGCCTGCGGCGAGCGGGCGAAGTAGATCGAGGCGGGAAGAATGCGCATGAGCGACCCATTGCCGTTGTCCTTTTCGCCTTTCCCACCGGCTTGGACGGCCGGCGTCCCGCGCTTCATCCGGTCGATCGCTTCTCCCGTGGCGCCTCCCACGTCGAAAACCGACCCGCGGGCCGTCCAGTAGTTGGAATCACGCCAGTCCACGAAGCGCCGGCCCGCATCCTGCGGTGAAAACCCGGCAGCCAGCAGGCTCTCCAGCAGGCACATGGCCAGCGACGTGTCGTCCGACCAGGTGCCGGCCGGCTGCCGGTGATAACCGCCGCCCTGCATCCCGGTCACCGGCTTTCGGCGCAGGGCATTGCGCTCGCTGAACTCTATGGGTACGCCCAGGGCGTCCCCCACTGCCAGCCCCAGCACTCCTCCCAGGATCCTCTCCTGCGTTTCCATTGCGCGCCCCCTGTTGTTCCTTGCAGCATCAAGCGGCATCTTCAGCCCCATTCTATCATTCCGTTCGAGGCTCCAGGAGAAGGCTTCCGGAGTTGCTGGGCCCCGCGTCTTGCGACCCGTCTCTTGGCAGCCTAGAATTTCTTGGACCCAACGCTCCGTGCACGATTATCTTAGCTCACGGAGGTGCAGGATGAGGGGTTTGGCCGCCGCGGCCGTTGCAGCAGCAGCTCTGTTGGCTTCCTGTGCGCTGGGGACCAATCCCGGCAATCAGGTCCCGGATTCGAGCTTCGAGGCCAAGGCTCTCTATTACACCTTCCCGGTGGATGGTGATGGCTATCCCACCGACGGAGTCGCCGGTTTCGGGCCGGTGGCGGACGACATGCCCCAACTGTACAAGGACGGCTACGTCATGGCCGTCAACGAGGAGCTGTTCAATGCGGGCCCGGAGGGCGGCAGCGGCAACGCGGCCATGGCCGGGGAGACCTACGAGGTGGCCGGTCCGGACGGAACCATCACCCTGATGGTCGTCGACCTGGGCCTGTCCACCGGCGGGGCCAACCAGATCGATATCAACAGGTCCGCATGGGAAGAGCTGTACGCCGGCTCCGCAGGGGCCTTACCAGCCGCCCTTCGCTGGGTGCCGGCCCCGGTTTCCGGCAACCTCAAACTGTACTTCACCAGCGGGTCCAGCCAGTGGTACTTCGGCATTACGGTCTACAACCACCGCGTTGGAGTAGCCAAAGTGGAGGTCATGGGGTCCCCCGGCGGGTCCACCGCGGGTCAATGGACGGAGCTTCCCCGAGACATCCTCAACCGCTTCGAGCACCTCGCGGCCGCCGACATCGGGCTGCCGATCACCGTGCGGGTCACCTCGAAGCAGGGAGAGCAGCTATTGTTCGGCCCGATCGCCTCGATCGCCGAAGGGGCCCGTCACACCGCGCTGGGCCAGTTCACCAACCTCGCCCCGGACACTCTCCCGGTCACCTGGCCGGGCCCCCCGGCGGCGATCTACACCAATGCGCTCGAAGCTCGCCAGGATGTGGCCTGGGAGGCGATCGGGGTGATCCTGAATCCGGCAACCCCGGACCCTTACTCCACCACCTCCCCGTACGCCGGCAGCTACACGCTAGCCGCGGGGTCCTTCGGCGGCTTTGGGCAGCTGCTCCTGCTCTACCCCATCCCCTTTGAGTCCAGCCGTTTCCGGGGAGTCGAGCTGTGGGTCCGCAGCAGCGCAGCGGCGAGCAGTTTTTCCGTGTGGGTTTCCGACGGCACCAATGACTCGGATCCGCTGGCCCTTCCCGCGCTGAGCACTTCGTGGCAGAAGGCCACCTACCTGTTTGCCGGCCGCAATGTGCCCGTGCTGGAAAGACCACGTCGGGCAGCTCCCCCAGCATCTTCCTGGACAATGTGAAGCTGCTGGAGTAGGACATCGCATGGCCTTGAAGCTGAAGACCTTCCGCATCGGGAGCAAGCCGGTGCCGGGCGCCGGCATCCGCCTGGGGGTCGTGCGCTTCCTGCCGCGCGGAGTGAAGAAGAGCGACTACCAGAAGCTGGGGCTGTTCGACCTGTGGTTCCCGGCCCTCGCCCCCAGCAGGCAGCTTTTCGCAACGCGCGAGCGCAACCTCTTCCCGCGCTATCGGGCGGAAATATTGAAGAGCTCGGAAAGCCGGCAGACCCTGCTGTTTCTGGCTGAAGTGGCCAAGAAGACGCCCATCTCCATCGGCTGCTACTGCGAGGAGGAGAGCAAGTGCCACCGAAGCGTGCTGGCCGCCCTGCTGAGGGAAGCGGCGGAAGGCCAGCTTCCGGCATAAGATCGGAAAGCGGCAGTCCCGAGAAGCTCGTTATAGTAGTATAATGGTAGTATGAAGGTGAAGACATCGATCACCCTTTCAAAGGAGGTCCTCAGCCAGATCGACCGGTACACGGAAGGAGCCAGCAACCGCTCCGCTTTCATTGAGCTGGCGGTCAGGACCTATCTGGAGCTGGTCCAGCGCAACAAACGAGATCGACGAGACCTGGAAATCATCAATCGTCTTTCAGAAAAGCTGAATCAAGAGGCTAAAGAGGTCCTGCAATATCAGGCGGAGCTTCCGGATTGACGAGGGCGGAGCTTTACCGGGTCCACCAGCCCACAAGAGCCGACCCCCAGCGGTCCAGGGTTTTCGTCGTCGTCAGCAGGCAGGTAGCGATCGACTCCAAGTTCTCTACTGTGATTTGCGCTCCGGTATATTCTACCTATCAGGGCTTATCTACCCAGGTTTCCGTCGGCGTTGGTGAGGGCCTGAAACACGACAGCTCCATCCACTGCGATGAACTGGTGAGCATCACCAAGCCGTTGTTGACCGATTTCGTCGGGCGGTTGGGCCAGACGAAGCTGCGTGAGCTGAACGATGCCCTCGCCATAGCAGTCGGATTGAAGTGACTGGCTCGAACCGAATAGGGCTATAGCTTCACCGCCACCGCCAGCCCGTCGTGCACCGGCAGGATCACGGCCTCCAGCTCCGCGCTGCCATGCAGGAGCTCGTTGAAGCGCCGGACGGCCCGCGTGGTGGAGTCCCCCATCCGGCTTTCCGCGACCTTCCCGTACCAGAGGGCGTTGTCGGTGATAAACAGGCCGCCGGGGCGCAGGAGGGACACGGCCACCGGCACGCTCTCGGGATAGGACTGCTTGTCCACGTCGTTGAACACGATGTCAAAGCCGCCCGCCAGCGGCCGGACCGCCTGCAACGCATCCCCCACCAGGAACTCGACTTTGTCGGCAAGGCCGGTCTTGGCCAGGAAGCCCAGGGCCAGCTCCCGGTTGTCGGCCGAGAAATCCGTGCAGGTCACCCGCCCGCCGGGCGGCAGGCCGCGGGCGAACCACCAGGCCGAATAACCGAAGCCCGAGCCCAGCTCCAGCACGCGCCGGGCCCCGGTGGCCCGGGTGAGGATGCTCAGCAGCTTGCCCGCATGGGCGCCGACGATGGGAAAATCCCGCTCGCGGGCTAGCTCTTCCATCTCCTCCAGCACCGGGTCTGCCGTACGGTCCAGGGACCGGAGGTAGGTCTCCACCCGCGGGTCGACGATGAAGTCCACAGGCTGCCTCCTGCAGTTCAATATAGCGAACCTGCGGGATGCGGGTGACGTTCCTTAGAGAAATAGTTATCTTTAACTGGCCAAGGACGGAGCGTATGGCGAGGTATTCCTTCCTGCTGGCGCTGGCCGCGATCGCTGCCTGCACCATCCCCAGTGCGGCGCCTCCGGGCGATACGACGCCCCCGACCGGCGCGGTCCTCATCAACAACGACGACAGCTACACGGTTTCCACATCGGTCACGCTGGCCCTGAGCGCGGCGGAT
>Ga0214473_10003814_pt1 | contig 18181 bp, 13 predicted proteins | sample RVTome_7_FD_203509 | JGI IMG/M metagenome (GOLD analysis project Ga0214473, IMG submission 203509) | Soil microbial communities from uranium-contaminated site in the Upper Colorado River Basin, Wyoming, United States - RVT98D197 | ecosystem: Environmental > Terrestrial > Soil > Contaminated >... | reverse complement strand
CTGGCGCTCGTTCGACTACCTCTTCATCGTGGCTTATCCGCTCGAGCGGGAAGCAGAGCTGCTGGTCCTACTAGGTGACTATGCCGATACGGATTGGTCCAGCCGGTATGCATTGGAGATTGCCACAAACGAAACTTCGACATTAACCGGGGCTGACCAATTTTTTGCCGCCTTCAATGCCGGTACCAGTCACGTCAATCTGAAGGAATACGTGGATGCCGCCTATGCTTATGATTATGCCTTCCAGCTCTATGCCGCCTTGACGGATGATGACTTGCGACCATTTCGGACGATGTGGTACCAAACCGGACCTTATTTTGCGTATTATTACAGCGGACGTTACCAGGATGTGGTCGACCTGGCGAATGTCACCTTCGACACGATCGGGGATGACGTCCTGGAGGAATCGTGGTATTGGCGGGCGATGGGCGAGCTTGCCTTGGGCGCCACCGACTCAGCCATTGCGGATTTTCGCGAGAGTGTGCGCCTGCACCCTGGCTTTGCGCCTGGACTCTTCCAGCTGGCACAGTTAGGCGTCACCCCTTGATCTGGTTTATGTTAACCTGCTACGGGAGGGAATAGATGCTGACCATTCTCCATTTTGCAGATGCACACATTGACATGGCAAATTATGGCCGGCATGATGCTGCCAGTGGGTTGCCAGTGCGTGTGTTGGATTTCCTGAAATCACTCGACACCATCGTGGATACCGCCATCGCTGAGAAGGTCGACCTGGTCCTGTTTGCGGGAGATGCCTATAAGGATCGCAATCCCGCCCCCACCTTCCAGCGGGAATGGGGCCGAAGGGTGATGCGTCTCTCAAGGGCGGGAATACCGACCCTGCTGCTGGTGGGCAACCATGATACCTCACCTGCTTTGGGTCGGGCGCATACACTGGACCCGTTTAATACCCTTGAAGTGCCCAATGTGCTGGTGCTGGATCGTCCCGTTTTCCTCAGCCCTGCTGATTTGTGGGGTTTACCCCTGCAGGTCATTGCCCTGCCCTGGGTATCCCGGTCGGGTCTGATGGCCAGCCAGGAGATCAGTGCGGTTAATCCGCAAGAGGTTAACCAGGCGATAGAAGAAAGGCTGACCACTATCGTGCAGAATATACTGGAAGGTGCCGATCCATCCTTGCCAATCGTGCTCACTGCCCATGCTTCGGTCCAAGGGGCAGTGTATGGAGGCGAGCGCACCGTTATGCTGGGCAGTGACCTGGTATTGCCGGGTTCACTGGTCCGCGACCCGCGCCTGGACTATGTTGCTATGGGTCATATCCATAAATCCCAAAATCTGAATGAGAATGCTCACCCACCCGTGATTTATCCCGGGTCGATCGAGCGCGTGGATTTTGGCGAAGCTGCCGACGACAAATTCTTCGTCATTGCCCATGTGGAACGCGCTCACACGGAGGTGGAATGGCGCAAGCTGAAGGGGATCCGTACTTTTGTCGATCGTAGCTTGCGGTTGAAAAGCCAGGAGGACGTCACCAGCCAGCTGCAGAAAAGCCTGCCTCCCGTATCAAAACTGGATGGAGCCATCGTGCGCCTGGTATTGGAATACCCGCGTGAGTGGGAGACATTGATCGATGAAGTAGCATTACGCCAATATGCCTCCGGGGCATTTGAATTCCACTTGGTCAGACGCCCGATGGTGGAAGCGCGCGCCCGTCTGGCTCAAGACGAAACTGTGGGCAGCCTGACACCACTCGAGCTTTTAGACCGTTACTGGCGGGCAAGCCATGTCGAACCATCGGAGTGGGGAGATCTCCAGAAACTGGCCGAAAAGATCATCGAAGAGCCTGAAAATCTGTCCTGACTTATTGTCTTAGGGCGACAGGTTCAATCACCAGGCAGGGCATCGCTGGGGATGTTCCGCCTACTCAGCTTGAATTTGCTGAAAATCCAATTCATCAATAAGACCGAGCGCCAGAAGGCAACTGCCGCCATCCCGTGAGCCAGGATGGCAAACAGCGGAGGGGTTTGATAGGTGTAGTAGCTCCAGCATTCACGGGTGGTTCCCCAGCGCTCGAGGAAATATCCCAATCCTGATCCGGCTATAAAGGTGAGGACTGCCAGGCGGTGGTCTGTAGGGGTAAGGAAGAGCAAGGTCACCAACCCCAGGGCGCTGAGGCTGAGTGATTTATCCAGGGTGGGTCGGATGAAATGGAGCATCAGGAGGTAAAACGCTGGAAACACCAGCCAATAGGTGATTTTGAAGGCTTTATGCTCCCAACGCGGGATGGTTTTATGAAGGAGGCGCACCAAGCGGTCGATGGATAAGCTGGCGATAGGCCAGGCCGGGATGATCCACAGTGGAGGGCGCTCAGCGGTGTAATAATGCCACAGATTGGTCTGCGTGCCCCACGATTCGATCACCAATCCACCCACCAAGCCCACCAGGATGATCCTGAGGTCAACCCGCAGGTCGGCACCCGCCATGATGAGCAGTGACATGACCATGAATATGCCCAGCAGGAGCCAGTCCAGATACAGCCACCAATTGCCACTCCAATCGATGTAGGACAGGTATTCCCTGGCCAGTGGCCACCAGATGTATCCCAACAGGAACAAGGTGACCAGGAATCCACTCAGCAGGTAATAAGAATGAGGCGTCCACCCCAATGTTGTGCGCAATCTGCTGGGGGATTTGGTTTGTGAATAGGCTCTGCCTGTGGGCATGGGTAAATTTTACTATATTAAAATAAGCCGGGTTTCAAAGGACTGCGATTATACTTAAGCGCACAGAATGGAGGCAGGATGATCCCCGTTAAGCTCACCATAACCGGTTTCCTCTCATACCACGATACGGTTGAGTTGGACTTTACCTCGTTCGATCTGGCTTGCATCTCCGGACCGAATGGGGCAGGCAAGTCATCCCTGCTGGATGCCTTCACCTGGGTATTGTTTGGGCAGGCGCGTAAACGGGATGAGTCACTGATCAACCTCCAATCGAATGCTGCTGAGGTGGTCCTTGTTTTTGAATACGAGGGCAATACCTACCGGGTGCAGCGCAGCCTGGCGAAGGGCCAGACGACCCGCCTGGAATTCCAGATCCAGGAGCCTGCGGATGGGAAATGGAAGGCACTGACTGGAGAATCGCTGCGGAATACACAAGGTTTAATCGAGCGCACCCTGCGCCTGGACTATGAAACTTTTGTAAATGCCTCGTTTTTCCTGCAAGGCAAGGCCGACCAGTTCACCCAGCAGAAAGCCAGTGATCGTAAGCGCATCCTGGGGAGTATCCTGGGCCTGGAAGTGTGGGAGACTTACCGTTTGCGGGTGAACGAGCGTCGAAAAGGGATCGAAGCCGAGATCATCAACCTGGATGGGCGGGCAGCCGAGATCAATTCTGAGTTGGGTGAGGAAGAAGCCCGTACAGAACGGCTAAAGGTCTTACAGGTTGATCTGAAACGGCTGGGTAAGGCCAGCAAAGCCCAGGAGCAGTTGCTTGAAAACGCCCGCAAAGTGGATGCCTCGCTGGCAGAGCAGCGCAAGCTGTTGAGCATGGTTGGGCGCCAGCTCGAGGCAGCCCAACTCAGGCTGAGTGAGCTGGAAAACCGTCTGACCACCCGCCAGCAAGAACGTGAGGATTACGCCCGCCGGGTGGCGAAGGCGGTGGAAATCGAAACCGCCTATGCCGGCTGGCAGGCACGGCGAGTTGAGCTGGAACGCTGGGAGGAAGTGGCTGCCCGTTTCAGGGAACATGAGACCCGGCGCCAGGCTCCCCGCATGGAAATTGAGGCAGACAGGGCACGAATAACCCAGGAGCTTGAACAGCTTTCCCAGACAGAAATGTTGGTTCAGACTCAGAACATAACGCGTGTGGAGCTTGAAGCGCAAGTCAACTCTGCCAGAGCGGCTCTGGATCAGGTGGAGCAAGCCATCAACCAGCGGGCAGCATTGGATGGTGAGTTGCAAAGCGCCCGCCAGAGGCAGGCCGATGCCAGGGCTGAAAACCCCCGTCTTAAAGCGGAGATGGACCAGCTCAAAGCCCGCATTGACCAGCTATCCCGGACGGAAGGGGCGGCTTGCCCTTTGTGCGGTCGACCGCTGGAGACGCATGACCGCCTCGAACTGATCGATGAGATCACCAACGAGGGCAAGGAGATGGGTGACCGTTATCGCGCCAACCAGGCATATCTGAAAGAAGCTGACCGAAAAGTGGGCGAAATCGAAGCTCATATGGCTTCCCTTTCCAGTGCCGATAGGGAGCGCCTCTCCCTGACCCAAACCATCACCCGCCTCAGCGGGCAAATCGAAGCCATTCTGCAAAAAGACGCCGAGTGGCTGCAGATTGGTGCTCCCCGGAGCGCAGATGTACGGTCCATCCTGGAGTCTGAGACTTACGCGGGCGAGGCGCGCCAGTTATTGGCTCATATCGATGATGAATTGAAAGCCATCGACTATAACGCGGCCGCCCATGATGCCACTCGCAAGCTTGAAACTGACGCACGCACCGCTGAGGGTGAGTTTCGGGCGCTCGAAGCTGCCCGGGCTGCCTTGCAACCACTGGAGCGTGAGATCACGGAAGCCCAGGACCAGCTGGCATCTTTAAAGTCGGAAGTCGCTCACCTGCAGCAGGAATATGATGACTCGAGCGCTTACCTGGCAGCTGCCCAGGCAGGAGCACCCGATCTGGAGGCTGCCGAGCGCAGTTTGCATGATCTGTTGGAGCAGGAGAACGGCCTTAGGATGGAGGTGGGTGCTGCCCAGCAAAAGGTGTTAGTGTTGAATGATTTGAAAGCGCGCCTCCAGGATATCACCACACAGCGTGAAGAGCTCGCCCGCCTGGTCGGGCAGTATAAACAGCTCGAGCGGGCTTTTGGCAAGGATGGTGTGCCGGCTTTGTTGATCGAACAAGCCCTACCGGAGATTGAATCGCGCGCCAATAACCTGCTGGACCGGTTGAGCGAAGGCAATATGTCCGTCCGCTTCGCCACCCAGGCTCAGTTTAAGGATAAGAAACGCGAGGACCTGAAGGAAACTTTAGACATCCTCATCTCAGATGGGGCTGGCACGCGCGATTACGAGCTCTATTCGGGTGGGGAAGCATTCCGGGTGAACTTCGCCATCCGCCTGGCACTTTCCGAGCTGCTTGCCAAGCGTGCCGGTGCCCGCCTGCAGACCCTGGTCGTGGACGAAGGTTTCGGCAGTCAGGATGCAATGGGCAGGCAGCACCTGATCGAAGCCATCAACCTGGTGAAGCAGGATTTCGCCAAGGTGCTGGTCATCACCCACATCGATGAGCTGAAAGAGGCCTTCCCCAATCGCATCGAGGTGGAGAAGACCGAGCGTGGCAGTCTGGTGAGGGTGGTATAAACTCACCAATACTGATCATCCTATCTACTCTGGCGCTGGGGGTGGGTATCTATATCTCCTGGCTGGTGCATGGACAGAGCAGCCTCGATCTCGTGGTCGAGCCACAACCGGACCAGGATGTGCATCCCCTTGCTGAGGTGCCTGCACTGATTTCCGTGATCATCCCTGCTCGCAATGAGCGGCGCAATATCCGCCGCTGTTTGGAAGCCTTGTTCGATCAAACCTACCCCAATTATGAGCTCATCGTGGTTGACGACCGTTCGAGCGATGAAACGCCCGTTATTCTGGCAGAACTTGAAAAGGATGCTGCCCACCTGAACATCGTCCATGGCTCACAGCTACCCCCAGGCTGGGCGGGAAAGCCTCATGCCCTCGTGCAGGGGGTAGCCGTCGCCCAGGGTGAGTGGCTGTGCTTTATGGACGCAGACACCTTCGCACAGCCTGATTTACTTTGGTCAGCCTACCACCTGGCGCAAGAACAGGATGCCGATATGTTCTCCATCCTGACGGATCAGGAGCTGGGCAGCTTTTGGGAAAAGTCCATCCTACCGCTTGTATTTCTGGGTTTATCCTTTGGTTTCCCAGCCCGGCGGGTGAATGACCCCACCAAACCGGATGCCATCTCGAATGGGCAATTCATCCTGATCAAACGCTCCGTCTACGAGCAGGTGGGCGGGCATGCAGCCGTCAAAGATAGGGTCGACGAGGATAAAGCCATTGCCATCCTGATCAAACGGGCGGGATACCGGCTGCTCCTGGCAGATGGCCGAAAGGTTGCCTGCACGCGCATGTATACCTCCCTGCCTGAGATGTGGGAAGGTTGGACGAAAAACATCTACCTGGGTCTGCTCGATCGCTTGTGGCTGTTGCTATTCGGGGCTCTCCTGGGGTTGTTAGTCTCATTCTTGCTGCCATTTTGGCTATTGGGCGGTTTGCTTTGGCTTACCTCGGGCGGTGGGGTCGTTGCTGCGATCGTGACGGGGGAAGCCAGCCTGCTGTGGGTTTATCTCTTATGGAAGCGCCTCCAGGCATGCCGGGCGTTTGGTATCCCGGGTGGATATGCGCTCACCTTCCCCTTGGGGGCATTCATCTTCACCGCCATGATGTTTGCCTCCGCGTTTAATGTGATTTCCGGTCGTGGGGTCATCTGGAAGGGCAGACGCTATCACTAAAAGCGTTTTAATTATGCCAAAGGCTCAACGGGGATAAAGTCACGCAAGTCATCAGCAACCATTAATACTAAAGATATTTGTACTCGCCTGATGTACATGATAAGATTGGACTTAGATAAAAGTTGGGCAGTAGTTTGCATCACGCTTGACAATGCAGTCAACCTGAGGGGTGGGTTTTTGAAAGCGGTTGGGGTAAGTAGTTTCTCTCTTGTAGGATGAGCTTGCCTCACGGAAATCAACTCCATCTCCTCACAAGAAACCATAACGTTTTAAGGAGGGCACATATGGATCAACCTTCCAAACTGCTGAGATCTTTGCGGGTTTTGATCCTCGGTCTGGTTATCGTGATTGTTGTATTGGGGGTCGCTCTCATTATCCTTGTGATTGCCAATGCTGGAACGCAGGTGGAGCTGGGGCAGGTGGACGTCCTGGCAAATAGCTCGGATGAGTGTGTCACCTGCCACCGGGAAGCCTCTCCAGGCATCGTCAACCAGTTCAGCCACAGCAGCATGGCAGCTGCGGAGGTCACCTGCCGCGACTGCCACGAGGTGGAATCGAGGTATCCCGGGGCAGCCGAACATGAAGGTTCTTACGTCCTGGCCACTCCGACTAGCGCCAAATGTGAAAAGTGCCATGAAGCTGAGGTGGCTCAGTACTACCAGAGCCGTCACAGCCTGCCATCCTACGTGGCGGTTGCCGGATCCATCGAGTTATCCCCCAACCTCATGGCGATGTACCAGGCTATCCCTGAAGGCTCCTTCGCACCCGATAAAGCCCGCAACGCCATTGCCGCCATCGAGGGTCCCGTCATGACCCCCTTCACCTGTGAAAGCTGCCACAGCATCGGGGCACCTGCTGCCGATGAATCGGTGGGACGCTGCCAGAAATGCCACATCCGGCACGAATTCAGCCTTGAACAAGCCCGCAAACCGGAGACGTGCAACAACTGCCATATCGGTCCCGACCACCCGCAGTGGGAAATCTACCAGGAGTCTGCGCATGGCATCCAATATGCCACCATGGGCTCAACCTGGAATTGGGAGGCCGAAGCTGGCAACCTGTCCGTGACCGACTTCCCGGCTCCAACCTGCGCCCTGTGCCACATGAGCGGCTTTGGCACCACGGGCACCACCCATGATGTAGGCGACCGACTGTCGTGGTTCCTGTTCGCCTCGCTGAGCCAGCAACGCCCGAACTGGCAGGATAACCGCATCCGCATGCAGAGCGTGTGCTTCGAATGCCACAACGAGAATTTCATTAATGACCTGTACACGGCAGCCGATGCCGCCACCCAACACGTCAATGATTGGGTGACGGAAAGTAATGACCTGATGAGCCAGCTCCAGAGTCGAGATCTATTGACCCCCGCGCAATTCGACGAACCGATCGACTTTGAGTACTTTAACCTGTGGCACTACTGGGGTCGCACAATCAAGTTTGGTATGTGGATGCAAGGTCCCGATTACTCCCAGTGGCATGGGGCATATCCGTTATTGGAAAGCATGGCTGATCTGCGTGAAATGGTCGATGACAAGTTGAAGGCGGCGGGAGCCACGCCTTGATCATGTATCACCTGGCAACCATTTTCCCCGTTATCAAGCGCTTCCGTATCCCCATCACCCGTGATCAGGCGATGCTGCTCATGCTGGCATTGAATGAGCTCCTGTTGGGTCTTGAAACGTACCTGGCGCATGCCATCAGCGGCACCATCGTGAGCAAGGAATGGATCCCGATCATCTTCGGACCGGTGGCAGGGGTCTTGTTGGTCCTGGCTGGCGTGCTGGCAATCCGCAAGCGCCAGCAAGCGACGGTGATGGCCTCCCTGATCTACCTCGCCAGCCTCGGGGTTGGCTTGTTGGGGGTCTACTTCCACCTGGTGAGGGCGATCCTGCCCTATGCCCCAGCTGGAGAAATGGTCTCAGTCCCGCTCATCGTGTGGGCGCCTCCCATCCTGGGACCGCTCACCTTTGCCCTGGTGGGCTTGATGGGTCTCAGCGCAGTGTGGCTGGAAGACCCTCCCGATAGCGGTATTTTGCATCTTATAGGCGGGAGAAAACTCGCCTTACCGTATAGCAAAACCAACGCCTTCTTTTTCATGGTGGCTCTGGGCACCCTGGCGACGGTGATTTCCAGCGTGCTGGACCATGCCCGCACTAATTTTGAGAACCCCTGGTTGTGGCTGCCGACGGGGATTGGCGTGTTTGCCACGGTTGTAGCCGTGGCACTTGGGGTGCTGGGTGCCCCACGCCGGAGTGACCTGATTACCTACGTGGTGGCGATGATCCTGCTGGTGATGGTGGGCATGCTAGGTGTGGTCTTGCACATCCAGCGCAATCTGGTTCTCGAGAATGCCATCGTGGTGGAACGGTTCTTACGCGGCGCGCCCTTCCTGGCACCCATGTTGTTCGCGGATATGGGCACCCTGGGCCTGGTCATCCTGCTTGACCCGCGCGAGAGACGTCAGACTGAAGAGGAATCAGCCTAAGCGGACCTTATCTTGACCGCGGTCGATCTCCCACGGGTAGACGATATGTGCATCGGTGATGGCAGCATAGTAATCGGGGCACAAGGTGCCAAATAAGGTCCGGTAAGGGTTGAAGTGCAAAACGCATGTGAAAGGTAAGCCGCCTGCTGCAGCGATGCGGTTCTTGACCGCCGTGATGGTACGCCCCGAGCCCCACACGTCGTCCACCACCAAACAACGCTTGCCCTGTAATAGCTCATCACTGGGGAATTCGATAAAGCGTGGCCAGGCAAACAGGCCTGTTTTCTGGCGCTCGGCCTCGGCAGGGAAATCCACTGCTGCGGTGAGGATGGTGGGGATGCCGGTTGCTTCCGCCAGCAGACCACCGGGGATGATCCCCCCGCGGGTGATGATGACCATCGTCTCAAAATCACCCTCGAACTGCGGCAGCAGGTGGTCGATCAGCTTGTCTACGTCATCCCAGGTCAGGCTTTCACGGCGTATTTGGGACATTCGCATCTCCGTAATCTGAAGAATATCTCATCGAATTATGCTTCTTACTGGAGCACCGCGGCCAGGGGTGTGGGAGCATTCACCTCACCAGTCTGCCCAGATTGGCGGGCGCGCTCCACGTCGCGTGCCCATAGATAAAGGCAGGTGTGATAGGCTGTACCCGTGTAGGTGCTCACCACCGTGGCGAGCATGATGAAGGGTGTGGCGATCAGGATACCCAGGGTTACACCGGTGATGAGCCCGGCGACCGAACCCGGGCTGGCTGATACGATCCCCAGCCCCACCCCCAGCCCAAGACCCACCCCCAGGGCACCCAACAGGAAGCCGATCAGCCCAGTGATCGCCTTGACCCCCACAGTGCTGAGACCTACCAGGAGCAGGTTATCCTTGATGATCTGGGTGGCGCGCTTGATCCCGCCTTTCAGATTGATATCTTCAATCACCATGGCAGGCAGGATCAGAAAGGCGGCTTCGGTCCACACAGCTTCGATCAGACCCGCCAAAAAGTTCCGTCCCCCACTTCTACCCTTGCCTCTTACTGCACTCTTGAGCAAGTTGACCACCGTGGAGGCGGCTGCCAGGCTGGCGATATCCCACACATCCCGCCTGACGATCGCCCAGGCTTTGTCCATTTTCCCATCCCCTTCCGCCAGGTAGCCGTAGATGAGATAGACCGTCATGGCGGAGAAAATATACCCCACCATATATTGGATGAAGATCAGGATTGCACCCAGGATATAGATGATATATTCACCAATCTGGCTGTTTTGTAACAGGAAGGTGATGAAACCGATCGGGAAGACCAGAATAATGGTAACGATGAACCCGGCCAGCAGGGCATAGATGGATGGCTTGAGCAGGTCTTTATCTGCCATCGCCATCTGCCACGACTGCTTGAGGAATGCCCACCCACGCTTGAAGTTATCCATGTTGGTCTCCTGAAATACAGAACGTTTTATTACGATAATAACTACGAAAAGATACGCGTTTTAACCTGGTAGCTTACCCTGGAAGTGCATCAGGATACTTTATCCTGGAAGTGCACCAGGATACTTTATCCTGGAAGTGCACCAGGATACTTTATCCTGGAAGTGCACCAGGATACTTTATCCTGGAAGTGCACCAGGATACTTTATCCTGGAAGTGCACCAGGATAAAGGTATTATAGCAAAGAAGGTGGATTCACCTCAATCCGCCAGTCTCCCAATGAGCGACCCCTGAGCAGAGAGGCCGGGTCTGGTCCGCGCAGCACCAGCTGCCAGCGGTACAAGCCACCCAGGCGGGAGAAAAAGCACGGCACCGGACCCACCAGCTCGGTCTCGCGCCGGTTCTCCTCCATCAGCCACGTCCGGATTTGGCTGGCAAGCGTTTCGGCTGCGGTCTGGGCGCGTTCAGCCTCCCGGTGGCGGTATTCCAGCCGCACCAGACGCGAGAAGGGTGGGTAATGCAATTGGCGCCGGTAAGCCAGCTCCTGCTCGTAAAACGCCTGATAATCATGCCCCGAAGCCGCCTGAATGACGTAATGGTCGGGCTGGAAGGTCTGCAGGATCACCTTCCCACCCAGCGGGCTGCGCCCGGCACGCCCGGCAACCTGGGTGAGCACCTGGAACGTGCGCTCCGCTGAACGCAGGTCTGGCAGGCTGAGCCCCACGTCTGCCAGCACCACCCCCACCAGGGTGACCAGGGGCAAGTCGAGACCCTTGGCGATCATTTGGGTGCCAATCAGCACATCCGCCTGGCGGTTGACGAAGTGGGTGAGGATGGCATCGTGAGCGCCTTTGTGGCGCGTGGTCTCGTAGTCCCACCTGAGCGTGCGCGCCTGCGGGAAGAGCGCCTGCACTTCAGCTTCCACCTTTTCGGTGCCCGTGCCGTATTGGCGGATGCGCTCACTTTTACACTGCGGGCAGATGGCAGGCAGCTGGCGCTTGTAGCCGCAATAATGACAGCTGAGCTGGTTCCCAGGTGGGCGGTTGTTTGACCTTGTCCTAGTTCCCGCAATGTGAAAGGTCAGTGGCAGGTCACAGCGCGGGCATTTAAGGATATAGCCGCAATCTCGGCAGAAAATGTAGGTGGCACTGCCCCGCCGGTTGAGGAACAGGATGGCTTGCTGTTCGTGTTCCAAAGTCTCGGCTAATTTAGCATGCAGCGACCGGCTGAAGATGGAGCGGTTGCCAGCTTGCAATTCAGCCCGCATATCCACCACCTCCACCAGGGGCAGGTCGATAGTCTCGGTCTGCTCGCTGACCGGGTGGTAATGGCTGCTGATGCCATACTTTTTCACCTGGCTTTCCACCACCTGGCGGTGTGCCAGGATGCGTAAAGGCAGGTGCAGGTAATGCCATTCCCTTTGAGCCGCCTGATAGCGGCTGACGATATCAGGCGTGGCAGAGCCCAGCACGCACACCGCTCCAGCTATCTGCGCATAGGCGACGGCTGCCTCGCGGGCATGGTAATACGGCTGCGATTCGGACTGGTAGTAAGTATCGTCATGGAACTCGTCGACGACGATCAAGCCCAGCCTGGCGAATGGGGTGAACAAGGCGCTGCGGGGTCCCACGACGACTGAAATCTGCCCCAGGCGTGCCCGGCGCCAGGTATCGAAGCGCTCCCCGGGGGAGAGGCGTGAATGCATGCTTCCCACCTGACCGGGGAAGCGGCTGACAAAGCGACGGATGGTTTGCGGGGTCAGGGCAATCTCCGGCACCAGCACGATTGCCTGGCGACCCAATTGGAGTGTCTCCCGCACCGCCTGCAGGTAAATCTCGGTCTTACCGGAACCCGTAACCCCATGTAACAGATAGGGTAGGACGGGTTTTCCATCTGCAGAGCTTTGAATGCCAACCTGGATCTGCTCCCAGGCAGCCAGCTGATCGGGGGTCAGAGTGGGTGGCTCACTGGGGATGAATTCCAGGCTTTCCAATGGGTCACGCCAGACACCCGTCTCGCCCAGGAGCACCAACCCGCGCTTCGCCAGGCTTTGCAAATCAGCCAGGCTGCCGCCGCTTTCAGCATACAACCAGGCCACGTCTACATCACCCTGTTCGCGCAGCAAGAGCTGCAGCATCGCCTGCCGGCGTAGTAAGGCAGGGCTGCCTGCCCGGGCAAGACTCGGCATCTGTTCACCTGCCTGTTCAGGTGGGCAGGCCAGCCGGGCGGTACGGGTCGTTTTCGCCCTCACCGCGGGCGGCGGGAGCACGGTCTGCGTGCTGAGCAGCCCCTGGTTGACCAGGAGGCGGGCGGAGAGACGCCAATCTACATGCCGAAAGGCATTATCCAATTGGCGGGCACGTAAAGGTCCGCGTTCCGCCAACAGTTTGAGGATGCGGTTCTGCAGGCTGGTTAATGGGTGTGTCAGGGGGAAAATCGGGGTACTTTTTTGATACAACGTATCCGCCTGCTGGGCAAGACCGGGCGGGATCATCAAGTCGAGGCAGGCTGCCAGGGGGGAGAGGGTGGATTCGGCCAGCTCCACCGCCAGCTTGATCTGGGCTGGGGTGAGAACCGCTTGTTCGTCCAATAGGGACAGCACTGGCCTGGTTTCCGGCACTTCCGGTTGTTCCACAAAGCGGAACACCACTCCCTGCACCAGCTGGCGACCAAACGGTACTTCCACCAGCTGACCCGGCTTCACCAGTGCTTCCAGCTCGGCAGGCAGGTGGTAGTGAAAGGTGCCAATCACCTGGGGCACATTGACTGCGACCTCAACGTAGATGGTCATTTATTCAGGCGCTGTGTCATTCAAGCGCAGCAGTTTTAATTGGGCGATGCGCAACCCATCCATCGATTGGACTTGTAAATGTACTCCGCCAGAGTCGATCCCGTCACCGATACTGGGGATATGCCCGAGTTTGCCCAGGAAGTAGCCGGCGATGGTGTCATAATGCGGGTCAGACAGGTTGAGATTAAGCTGCTGGTTCACCGTCTCGATCAAGGTCAGTCCATCGATTAAAACGGAGCCATCCGGCAGGCTTTCGATCTCGGGTGAGTCCACATCAAACTGGTCGCTCACTTCACCCACGATCTCTTCGAGCAGGTCCTCCAGGGTGACCAACCCGGCTGTGCCACCATATTCATCCAGCACAATGGCGATGTGCTGGCGGTTGTGGCGGAACTGGTGCAATAGCTCATTAACCGGCAGGGTCTCGGGGATGTAGAGGGTTTCGCGGGCCAGCTCACGCGCCGAAGTAGCCTGGCAATCCGGCTGGTTCATCACCCGTAGCACGTCCTTGACGTGCAAAATACCGATGACCTGGTCCAGGTCGTCTTCGAATACCGGCAGCTTGGTGTAGCTGTGTTGGATGACCGTGGCAATGATATCTTCCAGCGTGGCATCGGCCTCGATGGCGATGACTTCCGTGCGCGGCACCATCACCTGCCTCACCAGCAGATCCCCAAAGTCAAACACCGATTCGAGCATCTCACGTTCAGGCATCTCGAGCACCCCGCCTTCCTCCGATTCGGAGATCATCTGCTTGAGCTCATCCACGGTGTAGATCAGCGAATGCTCACCCACGAGCTTCAAGCCAAACAGGCGCAGGATAAGTTTGGTCGCCCAATCTAATAAATCGATAAACCACTTAAAGACGGTGCTGAAGATTTTCATCGGTTGGGCGGAGAGCATGGCAACGCGTTCCGGCTGTTGAAGTGTGGCAACTTTGGGTACCATCTCACCCAGCACGACCAGTAAAGCAGTAATAATGACCAGTGAAAATACCAAGGGTAAAGCGCTCAAAACCGGAGCCAGGAATTTGAGGTTATCTGGCAAAATGAGAGTACTGAAAAATGGGGATAATAATCCCTGAAAGGTGTTTTCGCCGATGGCGCCCAGCGCCAGACCGACCATGGTGATACCGATCTGAGATGCGGCGATCAACCGGTCGCGCGCAGACGGGTTCTCGAGCCAGCCTTTGACAATTTTGGCGGCGGCATTACTTTCTTCAACCAGGACTTCAATGCGAGCCCGGCGGGAAGCCACCGCACCGAATTCCACGCCGACAAAAAAAGCATTCAAAGCAACTAGCAGCAGAATGAGCAGGAAATTCCAGATGAACATATTCAACCCAACACTTTCTGTTGGTTGATGATCGATGATGACCCAGAGATATAATCCATTGTCTTAATCAACCTTTGAATGGCTGCGCAACACCACTGCCGCGCCATATCCCACGACTTGCGAGGTATCACCGGTCACATCACCGGAGGTGGCATGCTTCAGGACCACGACCCGGTCCGCGCCCAGGTCTTTGGCTGCCCACAGCACAGTGGTAACGGCTCCCCGCCCGCAGGCAAAGCCAATGCCCTGCTCCTCTGCTGAAATCACCGCTTCAGGGTCGAAAGACGCGATACAGCGCAGCATCTCGTCGTCCAGGTCGTTGGCAACCTGCTGCGAGTAGAAATGGGACAGGTCTGTGCTTGCCACGAGCAAGGCGTTGCGCCCGCGCAGGGTCTTTGCCAGGCACTGCCCCAGGCTGCGGGTGACCCTCGAGCTCTGGTTGCGCACCATGATTGGCAGCAGCTTGAATTCTGACCCAATCACCCGCTGCAGGAAGGGCAACTCGATCTCCAGGGAATGCTCCCGGTCACGCCGGATGTATTCCAGACCAAAGCCAAGCTCCATCACCAGCAGCTCGTCCACCTGCCGGACTGCCTCAGCATCCACCGGGATGGCTCCGAGCGGGGTCTGGTAGGCAGCGTGGGCGGTGGTGAGCAGGGGCTCATGATAGGGGTAATGCATGGGTGAGATGACCGCCACCAGATCAGGCTTTAACCCGCGCAAGGCGGCGAAGGCGTAGCCTGCCACAGGACCTGAGTACATGTGCCCGGCGTGGGGCGTGATGACGGCGACCACGTCACCATTCAGCTCGGGCAGCTTTGCGTCGTTGATGTAACGGTCCACACTTACCGATAAACGCTGCGGGTCACCCGGGTACCATTGCCCCGCGATGGGGGATGGGCGAATATCCAGGCTGGCGTTCATATTAACCTCCTGATTGCGGATAAATTGTAGCATATTTAGGAGAGGATGATTGTGGTATATTGGTCGAGAATCTAGGAATAGAGGGCAGTTATGATTGGCCTGGAAAAAGGCGTGGTAAGACTGGTTCCCTACAACCCTGAATGGGTGCAGATTTTCGAGTCGGAAAGAGCCGCTCTGCTGACGGAGGTGAGCGCGTATATCCTGGATATCCAGCATGTGGGCAGCACTTCCATCCCCGGCATGCGAGCAAAACCGATCGTGGATATCGCCATCGCAGTGGCTGACTTCGAAGAGGCCAGGGTCTGCATCCCGCCGATCGAAGCGCTGGGATATGAATATAAGGGTGAATTTGGCATCCCTCACCGGCACTACTTCGTCAAAGGCGACCCACGTCTCTTCCACATCCATATGAGCGAAATTAATGACCAGCCATGGCAAAACCTTTTGCTCTTCCGGGATTATATATGCCAGCACCCAAGCGTGGCAAAAGAATATGCCGAGCTAAAGACGCAGCTTGCTTTGAAGTATCCACAGGACCGAAGCGCATACCTGGATGGGAAAGCCGATTTTATCGAGAGGATCCTCCAGCTGGCAAGGACTAATATTGGGGCAGAGGTGTAATGTAAACACAAGTCTTAGTACAATTGTAGAAAGTAAATGCAAGAGAATCGATGAGGAGAAATATGTATGATAACAAAAGCCATGATCGATGACTTTCTCTCCCAACGTTCGCTGGCAATCGTGGGGGTATCGCGCCAGGGCAACAAGTTTGGGAATAGTGCCTTCAAGGAGCTGAGGACCAAAGGCTATGCGCTTAGCTTGGTCCATCCCAGCGGGGAGGTCATTGAAGGTCAGCAGAGCTACCCGAGCCTGAAGGACTTACCCCAGCAGGTGGGGGGCGTTTTGGTGTCGGTGCCACCCGCCCCGGCGGATAAGGTGGTGCGTGAGGCGCACGCGGCGGGGATCAACCAAATCTGGCTGCAGCAGGGGGCGGAATCTCAGGCTGCGATCCAATTCTGCCAGGAAAATGGGATGAGCGTGGTGTATGGCAAATGCATCCTGATGTTCGCACAGCCGGTGTCATTCTTCCACAAGCCGCACCGCTGGGTGATGCAGATATTGGGGCAGCTACCCCGATAGAAACCGGCTAAAGGAGTAATAATTATTAATATATTCGAACCTCAAATTCTCAACAACGCTCGTAAAGAACATTCGCGTTGCTACGGGTAAAATTCGTTCTTGATATCGCTCGCAAACACAGCTCGCGATACTGCGTCGCAAAGCAGTGAAAGCGTGACAGTGAAATCAGGCAGACACTGCACGAGACACTGTACAATCGCTCCTTGAAAACGAATCGGAACGAATATTCTTCTCGTGAGATTGAGGTTGGATTCGAAAACGAATATACCTAGTGGGTAGTATGTAGTAAACCATGATATAAAATAGAGCAGCTGATTCAGCCATTGCGATACTTTCAAGACCTCACAAGATGGGGAGCGGGGATAATTGTTTCTGGATGAATTCAATTCCATTCAATTAATCTTCTCTTGCTCTCGAACCAAACAACGCTAATATAGAGCATTCTAGCAACGCTCGCACAGCAGTGAAAGAGTGAAGACACTGTGAAAACACTGGCGATGTTTCGTCGCATAGAACGCTCCTCGATACTGCGGGTATAGAACACCCTTGATATCGCTCAAGATCAACCAATACAGAAGAACACTGATCGAATTTGAAAGCACTGACATCGGTCAAGATCAACCGATGTGAAAGAAGAACACTTTCATTATAGCACAGATGTTCTATTTCCACAAGGGGTTTAGCAAAACTCGTGCAAAAAACGCAATTTTTTAAGGTTTCTCATCTAATCGCACATATCGATCGGAAAATCACTTGGCATCGATACAGCACAATCGATGTAGAAAACCACTACTCGATCAGAAGAGAACTGACCGATCTGGAAAAGCACTAATCGATACAGGAAATCACTGATGTCCTAATCCACAAGGGGTTTAGGCAAAATGTCGAATGTTTTAAGGTTGGATGGACCCAGCTTGTACCTTTCTCCCATTTCTGGGGCGGATTCACGGGCTGCGGGTCAATAAGTGCCACATTTTTTTCAACCTGATATGGGGTTTTATGCTAAGTTTAGTCGATTGACCCCTGCCTGCCCCATCGCCAACAAAAAGAAAACCCCCAGAGGGACCGCTTTGCTTGCCAAGGCCGCTTGACGCTTGCTTCGCCTGCTCATCGCAGCCTCAGCCGCTATCGCTAGCCTAGGATTCGAACTTCCCGAACAACGAACGTTCGGGACTGCGCACAACCGTTTGATCCGAAGGCTCATGTTGATGATCGAACCTCGAATATGTGGGAACAATTTGTGAAATAACAGAACAGTGGCGTTTTATTGTTAATTAAGTGCCTGTTCTGCAATTGGTTTTTATGAAACTGTAGACGAACTGGTGTAGTTGATAGCAAGGCTCGTTCCTAGATGGTTTGAGGATTATGACACTGTCAATCTTGACAATAGTATTAATAGTGGTATCATATAGGTGTGGCGATAATTGAAGAAATTCTCGTTATGATGAGGCGGAATCCTAAAGGTATCAATTACCACGACCTCTGCAAAGTCTGTGACCATTATTTTGGTGAACCAAGACAAAGTGGCAGCAGTCATAGGATTTATAAAACTCTCTGGCAGGGCGACCCGCGTGTCAATATTCAAAATGATAAG
>Ga0214473_10003813_pt1 | contig 18182 bp, 16 predicted proteins | sample RVTome_7_FD_203509 | JGI IMG/M metagenome (GOLD analysis project Ga0214473, IMG submission 203509) | Soil microbial communities from uranium-contaminated site in the Upper Colorado River Basin, Wyoming, United States - RVT98D197 | ecosystem: Environmental > Terrestrial > Soil > Contaminated >... | reverse complement strand
TCCCAATTGTATGATATTGTAAGCCAGGCAGTCTATCTGTTACATCAGGTGGACAGCAGACTCCACCGCTATCAACTGTTTTATTCGTCAGCCTTCCTGCGCTAACGCCGCAGGTGCCCTCCAGGACAGCAATTTTCAGGTTATTATCTTTGGCATATTTTTGAACAATTCCGGAAAGAGCAGGATACATCTGCTGGTCCAGCGTAATTACAATATCTGCATCACCTACTATTGGCTCATACTTAACAGGCTGTTTCTTCCATTCTTCCGGCATCTCCATAGTCTGAGAAGGGTCACTAAACGCCGGGCCGCGCAAGCCCTTCGCAGGGACGTGTTCCGCATAAGTTGCAGTCCCGAATATAAGTAAACAGAAGAAAATACTTACTGCTAAAAACAATCTCAGAACCCTTATTTTCTTCATATTTCCTCCTAATCTATTAAAATATTAAATACTCTCCTCTCTACTCCATATTAAAGCTACTGAATTTTAAATAATATTAACGCAATAATGCAACTATAATTTTTACTACCTTATTGACATGAAAAGGGCAATGGTTTAATCTAAGTAAAATGTTTGAATCGCCCTTAAAAAAACTCCGCATAATTAACTACCTTCTTATTGGGCTCATCTTCTTTGCGAGCCTTTTGTTTACCCGAGATATCATCAGCACAGGTATCTCAAAGCAAATCCCCCCTACCTCCCCTTTAGTAAAGGGGGGCATGGAGGGATTTGCTGTTACTAAGATAAAAGCTCTTATGAGCTACGCCCCTATTTTAGAGCAAAATCCTTTTGGCGCACCAATGAAATTGATTCCCATTGCCACCGAGCGTAAAACTGTCGGAGATTCGTTCCGAAAAAAACCTGTCTCTTTATCAGAGCTGAGCCTGGTTGGTACAGTGGTGGGTAACAAAAACCTCAGTTATGCAATCTTTGTCGTAGACTCGACTCATAGAGAAGACAGGGCTAATTCTGATGCACGCAGACAGGAGCTCTTCGCACATGGAGAAAATGTCTATGACTATGGGACTCTGACAAAAATAGAAAAAGGATGGGTTGAGTTAACACAGGGAGCAAATACCTATACAATATCTATTATAGACCCGTATATAAAGGAGGTTCAGGCAAAAAACACGGAATCCTTACAAACCTCATTTGCTAAAAAAATCAGTGAGGGTCAATATCTGCTTGACCAGCGAAGGGTTCAGCAGGCGCTCAACAACCCTGAACAGATACTCACAGATGCAAGGCTCCTGCCCAATATACAGAATGGCAGGCAGGAAGGCTTCAGGGTATCAGAGGTAAGACAAGGAGGTCTGTATGAAAGTCTGGGAATCAGAAATGGGGATACCCTGCTGAGGGTGAATGATCTTGAGATATCAAATCCTGACGTTGCTGTGCAGGCAATGTCTGCATTAAGGGGCATGAACGCGGTCAATCTTGATATAATAAGAGACGGCTCAAGGATAACCATGAGCTATCAGATAAGGTGAGCGAGTATGAGACAGTTATCAGTTATCAGTTATCAGCAGTCAGAAGATAGGAAGATAAGAAGTTGGGAAGATAAGAAGATAGGAATTCTCAATTTCGCAATTTCTCAATTTCTTAACTTCAGTCTTTTACTGTTCACTATTCACTGTTCACTTGTCACTGTCGTTCATGCTGAGACTAAAACGGCTGACCAGAAAATTGCCTTCAACTTCGTTGATGTGGAAATTCCTACGGTAATCAAATTCATAAGCGAGATTACAGGTAAGAACTTCATCTTTGATGAAGGGGTAAAAGGAAAGATTACAATCATAGCCCCGACAAAATTAACCGTTGATGAATCCTTTTCATTATTTACCTCTGTGCTTGAGCTTAAAGGCTTCACCATAGTGCCATCAGGAACAAAGGCATATAAAATCATACCTTCTTCCATGGCAAGACAGGCAGGAAAAATTCTACTCGGAATCGAGTCGTACCGACCTGATGAGATGCTCCCTGTTGACGAATCATATATAACAAGACTACTGCAGATAACACATGTAGAGGCAACTGAGGCACTGAAATTCCTCCAACCCCTTGTCTCGAAGAATGGTTATATATCTGCCTTTGGTCCCGGCAATCTCCTGCTCATTGTTGACTCAGCACTGAATATTGATAAGGTTGCATCAATCCTTAAAAGCATTGACCAGCCCCCCTCTTATGAAGAGCCTCCTGTTATAAACGTCTATTCACTTGAAAATGCAGATGCGATAGAACTCGCAAAGGTTTTAGACGGGATTATTAAAAGCGCCCAGCAGTCAAAGAAGACAACCCCTCCCCAGCAAACTCCATTTGAAGGGATAAGCGTAACACCTGATAAGGCATCAAATTCCCTTATCGTCACGGCATCTCCTAAAAATTATCAGGGTGTTGTTCAGGTTATAAAGGCACTTGACAAAAGGAAACGCCAGGTATTTGTTGAAGCAATGATTGTAGAGGCATCCATAGATAAACTCAAAGAACTCGGAGCAAAATGGAGGGCAGCAGTTCAACACTCAGGAGAACCTGTGACAATAGGAGGATTCGGGACACTAAGTTCAGCCACACTGCAGGATATAATCAATGGTCTGACAGGATTTACTGTAGGAGGAGCGGGAAACTTCATTGACATCCCTATTACGACCGTTAACTCCAATGGCACGTTTACCACAACAGATATAACAGTTCCAGGCTTTGCAGCGCTCTTCAGCTTAAGGGATTTTAAGGATGCAATAAACGTCCTTTCAACACCACAGATACTCACCTCTGATAATGAGGAGGCAGAGATTGTAGTTGGAGAGAATGTTCCGTTTATATCAAAAAGGGAGCGAGACATCACCACGACTAACACAGTGCTGAGCTCTATAGAGAGACAGGATGTGGGGATAACCCTTAAGATTACCCCTCAGATAAGAGAGGGTGATTATGTGAAGCTTGCCCTGTATCAGGAGATTTCATCAGTTAAAGAGGATTCGGAAAGTATTATCATTGCTGTTGGTCCCACGACCACAAAACGGGCAACAAAAACCTCTGTTGTTGTCAGAGATAAGCAGACAGTGGTCATAAGCGGGCTTATGCAGGAGAGAGAGGAAGAGATTACTGCAAAGACACCTGTCCTCGGCGACATCCCGATTCTGGGGTGGCTTTTTAAACATAAAAGCACAACAAAAAGAAAGACAAACCTTCTCGTATTCATCACGCCTCACATAGTGAAAGACGCCGCACAGCTCTCAAAGATAACAGACAAAAAACATGAGGAATTCGCATTAAAAGAAAAACACTATATTGAGGGTGAACTCCTGCTTAAATTCAAAGAAGGGGTTTCAAACGAAAAGGCAGTGGAGATAATAAAGCAACAGGGTGCAGAGGTTATAAAATTTATTGAAGGCACAAATACATACCATATAAAACTCAGGCAGGAGCAGCAGGTAGAAGATGCTATTACAGAGTTTTTATCCATGTCCGAAGTCCTGTATGCAGAGCCAAATTATAAAATCAAACTCCAAAAATGAAAGTAATTATCAGCCACAGATTTGCACAGATGAACACAGATTATAAACAAAGTAGAGAGAAGAAAGTAGCGAGAAAAAAATAAATCTCTCTCTACGAGTCGTAGACTACTCTCTACTTGCTACTCGCTACTTTAAAATAATGGAAACCATAGACAGAATAAAAGATGAAGACATAGAGCCCTCCCTTCTGAAAGGGATACCTCTTTCATTTGTAAAAGGTAACCTCTTTCTACCACTGCACACGCAAGACAATGAGCTTGTGGCTGCTGTTGCTGACAATCAGGGAGTCTTTGCACTGATGGATATGGCAAGGGCTTATAACCTCAGACCAAAGCCCCTTCAGGCGTCAAAGGGCGTAATACTTGATGCCATAAACCGTATTTACAGTCAGGCAAGCAGAATGAGTGAAGTAATGGGCGATATAGAAGGTGAAGACTTATCAATGATTGCCACAGAATTTGAATCCCCTAAAGACCTGCTTGAGCTCACTGAAGAAGCGCCAATCATCAGGTTGCTCAACGCCCTTCTGATGGAGGCTGTGAAAGAAAGGGCAAGTGACATACATGTAGAGCCATATGAAAAAGGACTTGATGTCCGATTCAGGGTAGATGGCATCCTCAGAAAGGTTTTAAGCCCGCCTAAAATTATTCAGGATGCCCTTATTTCAAGAATAAAAATAATTTCAGGTCTGGATATCGCAGAAAAACGACTTCCACAGGATGGAAGGATAAGGCTGCTTGTGGGTGGAAAAGATATTGATATAAGAGTCTCAATCGTTCCAACTGCTCTCGGCGAAAGAGCGGTTCTCAGATTACTGGACAGGCGGATGGGTATTTTAAGCCTGGAAACCATAGGACTTGCCGGAATCGATTCTCGGAATCAAGTCGAACCGACGTACCAAGAAGGCTCAACCTTAAACATGTTCAGAAATGCCCTTTCACGGCAGAATGGAATAATACTCGTAACAGGACCAACAGGTTCAGGCAAAACCACTACACTCTACGCATCGCTTCTTAAACTCAATACAGAGGAAAGAAACATCATTACTATAGAAGACCCTGTTGAATATCAGCTAAAAGGCATAGGGCAGATTCAGATAAATCCCCGAATAGGTCTTACCTTTGCTTCAGGATTAAGAGCTATTTTAAGGCAGGACCCGGATATAATTATGGTCGGAGAGATAAGGGACTTAGAGACCGCTGAGATTGCAGCACATGCCTCCCTTACAGGTCATTTGGTCTTAAGTACCCTGCACACAAATGATGCCCCAGGCGCACTTACGCGGCTTATTGACATGGGCATAGAGCCCTTCCTTGTAGCGTCATCCCTCATATGTGTCCTTGCCCAGAGGTTGGTCAGGGTAATCTGCCCTCACTGTAAAGAATCATATGAACCCTCTGATGCTGAAAGAGAATATTTTAAGGGTCATGGGTCAAGAGTCAGAAGTCAGAAGTCAGAAGATAAGAAGTTGAGAAGATTAGAAGATGAGAATTTCTTAACCTCTCAACCTCTTAACTTCTCAAGTTCTCAAGTTCAAAACTCGTCACTGCTTTTGTATAGAGGCAGAGGCTGTGACAAGTGTCTGAGTAAAGGCTATCTGGGAAGGACAGGAATCTTTGAACTTCTTGAAATAACCCCTGAAATAAGATCAATGATTATAGAGAAAAAGGATTCCCAGTCTATAAAGACATCCGCAATAAATGCAGGGTTTAAAACGCTTATGGACGATGGAACTGAGAAAATCCTGAAGGGAATCACCACAATTGAGGAAGTCTTAAGGATAACACAGAAAGACAGCAACGAAAGTTATGCCGGTATTTAAATATCAAGGGTATAAACATGACGGTTCGGAGATAGAGGGCGCAGTTGAAGCCGATGGGAAAAGAGATGCCGTTATAAAGATAAAATCATCCGGGGTTTTTCCAAAAGAAATCACCGAAGCTATATTTTCTTCAAAAAAAATATTTCGCTGGAGACACCCTCAATCTCTCTTGCCTGATATCACCAGGAATCTTTCAACACTGTCATATTCAGGGGTTTCTTTGATTGATGCTATAGGAGCCACAGCATCAGAACAAAAAGGTCAGTGGAAAGACATTCTGATAGACATAAAAGACAGGCTCTTAGCCGGTGCAACCCTCGCAAAGGCAACACAGGCATACCCTTCAATATTTCCTGAATTTTACACGGGCATGGTCTCTGCCGGGGAAAGCAGTGGAAGACTGTCTGAAGTTCTTTTGAAACTTGCCGACTTTCTTGACTCTCAGAAATCTATAAAAAATAAGGTTCAAACAGCTCTTGTATATCCAATCTTTATGTCATTTGTAAGCATTTTTATTCTTTCGTTTCTTTTCACCTTTGTCGTCCCGAAAATAACAAAGATATTTGAAGAAACCTCTGCAACTCTGCCACTGATTACCCTTATACTTATATGGATAAGCAGTGCATTTCACAAATTCTGGTGGTTACTGGTATTTTTAGCAGCAGGAGCTGTAATTTTTTTCAGATGGCTCAAAAAAACAAAAAGGGAAATAATTGATTCAATCCTGCTTAAGTTTCCTTTCGGGATTTTACAGAGTCTTTATATGTCTCGTTTTTCTATGACCATGTCATTTATGCTTTCCGGAGGACTCTCAATACTACACGCAATGAAATCAGCGGCAAAGGCAACTGGAAACGCTACTTTAAAAAATAAAATCATGTCAGCCCAGAATTTAGTGTCACAGGGGGCAAGGTTATCAACAAGTCTCGAAGGCTTTCCACCAACATTGTTACAGATAATCTCAACAGGGGAGAAGAGCGGTCAACTATCAGATGTCCTGAAAAGGGCTGCTGTATTCTACGAGGCGGAATTTGATAGAAAACTCCAGAGGGTAATAAGCCTTTTAGAGCCAGCTTTAATATTATTCATGGGCCTTATTGTTGGATTCATTGTAATAGCAGTCCTTTTACCGATATTTGAGCTTAATCAGTTAATAAAGTGAAAAACACAGATGAGCACAGATGTGAAAAAAGGAGTAACAATGAATACTATAAAAAAATTTCCAAAATTGCTCACTGGGACTGTCCCAGATTTACGGACTGAGCAAAGCGAAGTCGTAGAATCGGGACTGTCCCAAAACTACAGTTCAAACCTTAAAGGCTTTACCCTCATAGAGGTAATGGTAGTGCTCTTCATCCTTGCCATTCTTGCTGCTATCGTAGCACCCCGACTTATCGGCAGAACCGATGACGCAAGGGTCGTTGAGGCAAAAGTCCAGATAAAAAATTTTGACACTGCCCTTAAACTCTTTAAAATGGACAACGGTTTTTATCCATCTACCGAGCAAGGACTTGAGTCACTGGTTAAAAAACCTGCAACCGGGAGAATTCCTGAAAATTACAGGGAAGGTGGATACCTGGAGAAAAAAAAGATAGCCCTTGACCCCTGGGGTAATCCTTACATCTATATATCTCCTGGCACACAGGGTGAGTACGACATCATCTCTTATGGAGCTGATAGCCTCCCTGGCGGAGAAGGTTATGATACAGATATTACGAATTGGGACATGTAGGGCGGGCTTTACCCTCATAGAACTAATTGTAGTCATCTTTATAATCTCACTTACAATGGCTGTAATAATGCCCTCTCTCTGGAGTACCGAAAGGGATACACTTAAAACAGAAGCAAAACGTATAAGCAGTGTCCTGAGATACATATATGATGAGGCAATAGGGAAAAAACAAGCCTATATATTAAATATTAATCTTGATAAAGAATCGTGGGGTTTTGAGAGCGAAAAAGAATTTAGAAGTTTCAGAATAGAAGGGGATGTGGAAATACGAGATATCGTGGTGCCATCACTCGGGGAAGTCTCAACCGGTGAGGTTATAATAGAATTTGGGCCCCTGGGACCTGAAGAACCATTAATATTACACCTCAGAAAAGGTAAATCAGAATACACAGTTATTTTTAATCATTTAAATGGCAGGACTAAAATATATGAAGGATACACCTTTTAAATTGTCAATTGTCAATTGTCAATTGTCAATTGTCAATTCCCGAAGGGTGGGTTTTACTCTTCTTGAAATCATGATTGCCCTTGCAATTGTTGGAGCGGTCGTCATTGCCATCCTTCATACAGTCAATTACCATGCTGATGTGGCTTATGAACAAACCATCACTACCGCAATGCTCCTTATAGCAAAAGAAAAGATAGCAGAGATGGAGCTTCAGACTAAGTCTGATCAGCCTATGGCTGAAAAACCTGAAAATACAGAAGGTATTGTCTCAGGAACAAATTTCACATATGAAAACTCAGTAAACACTACAGAAAATGATGGGATTATTGAGTTAAAAACAATTATAAGCGGGGACGGTAAAAAAATTACCCTCAGTGAACTCGTTCTGAATAAACAAATTCAAAAATCAAAATGAAAAGCAATTATTCAGCCACAGATTCACACAGATAAACACAGATAAGTCTAAATATACAAATATTATTCTTAGTTTGTTTATGATAATAAAAGAAAAAACATCAGTGCTAATCAGCGTAAATCTGTGGCTGAATAGCTACAAATCCCGAAGGGCGGGTTTTACCCTCATCGAAATCCTCCTAAGCCTTGTCCTCCTAACCATCGTACTCGGGGCTGTTTACACATCATTTTTTACAGTCCAGAGTGCTCTTGAAAGATTTGATGACATATCGCTTAAGTATCATGAAATAAGAACTGCGCTGGACATCATGAGGCGTGAGATTGAAGGGGCATTCTTATCAGAACTCAGAACTCAGAACTCAGAACGCAAAACACATTTTATAATTGAGGACAGAGATATATTCGGTAAACCTGCATCAAGATTGTACCTGACGACATTCTCCTTTAAAGGCAGCGGGATAAGTGTAATCTCATATTATCTTCTCAATGAGTCGAGTCTACGACAGGAAAAAGACAAAGGACTCATACTTATAAAAGTTGAATCGCCTGCATCTATGGCGCTGACAGACCTGCCTGTGCGTGGCACGCAGACAGGTAACGCCTTGACAGAAGACCTCCCCGGTAGAGTATATATTTCAGAGGCAGTCGAGGGAATTAAAGGCTTCACCGTTGAGACGCTATTTAACAATAAATGGGTTAAGACCTGGGATACAAAACAGACAGGGAGTCTCCCTGAAATTGTAAGAGTCAGCATAGAATTTGATGATAAAGGCAAAAAAGTAAAGCTTACAGAATATGCCCGACCAAGGATAGGGAGACAATTATGAAAAAAACTGTTCACAGTTCACTGCCTGCCTGCCGGCGAGGCAGGTTCACTGTTCAAAAAATACGGAAAGGGACTGTCCCAGATTTACGTCCCGAGACTTCGGGAGTAGAATCGGGACTGTCCCTAAGCTCCAAAAGAGGTTCTGCCCTGGTAATCACACTTTTGATCGTCACCCTCCTCACAAGCCTTACAGTAGAATTTGCCTACGAGGTTTATGTTGGTACTGCCGCATTATCAAATTGGAGCAATGCCCAGAGGGCATCACTCATAGCCCGCTCAGGACAGACCCTGAGCTCCAGATATGTGAGTGCTGAGAGTAAACGTTCATATACCTACTCGGGAGAAATAGATGTGCCGGTTGAAAAAGATTTTGGGCATGATACCGTTCTCACAATAAAAATAGAGGATGAAAATTCAAAATTCAACATCAATGGTATCATCTATCCAAATGGACTGACCAATGAAGAAGCCCTCTCATCCTTGAAAAAGCTTTTTGAATACCTTAATATTAACCCGTCTCTCGCTCTAATTATCGCGGACTGGATAGACCCTGACCACGAACCAAAACTAAGCCCTATACCGTCTGGTACAGGGCTTAGAGACTCGGAAGACATGGCAAAGAATTCATATCTCTGGAGTGTGGACGAGCTCAATCTCATTGAAGGAATAGATAAAAAGACTCTTGAAATAATTCGTCCATTTATAACAGTCTATGGCAACGGGCTGGTAAATATAAATACTGCGAAATTACCTGTTCTTGTAAGCCTGCGTGATGACATGACAGAAATCCTTGCTAAGAGGATTATTGATTATAGAGAAAGCACACCTTTTGAAGATACAACCCATGTACAAAAGGTGTCAGGGATGGAGGCTATGGGACCATTGCTTCTGGGTAGAATTACCACTAAAAGTTCCAATTTCAGGATTATCTCTACAGCAACGGTCAATGAGATAACGAGAGTTATAGAAAGTGTTATGGATACTTCTGCGAAGGTTCAATACTGGAGAGAACGCTAAGCGTTCAGAGAAGGATAACAAAAATGCAAAAGTCAAAAATAAAAATGCAAAATTAAGGAAATTTTAAAAAATGCAAAAAATAGGGTTTATTGATTGGACAGAAAAAAAACTCAGCCTTTACATATTTGAAAAAAAAGGTAATCAGTACACTCTCACAGATACTTTATCTCTCCCTGTAGAAGGTGAATTAAATCAATCATCTCTGGCATCACTCGTAAAACCCAGTATTGAACAGATATATCTAAGCGTTCCTTTAAATCTTCTATCTATAAGAGAGCTAAGCTTTCCTTTTTCTGATAAAAACAAAATAAAGGATACCATCTCTTATGAACTTGAAGGGATCTTGCTCGGTAACATAAGTAATTATTCTGTTGACTCTCTTATTTCAGCCTCGGCTGATTCGCCGTCAGGCGAAAAAGAGTCATCCGAGAGTGGCAGCAGTGTCTTAGCCGCCTGCATAGAAAAACCAAAACTCAGAGGGATAATATCGCTCTTTTCATCAGTCGGGCTTGAACCTATAGCCATCACCTCCATTGACCTGAAGTTTTACAGTAAAAATATTAAAATGCTTTTTGAGAGCCATAACCTCGGGGAAAAAATCAGGGCAGAGGCTGCTAAAGAGGAACTTGTAAACCTAACAATAAATCTGAGACAGGATGAGCTATCTTATAAAGGTGATACAGAGCGCATAAAAAAATCTCTACGGTTGACAGGGATACTTATTTTTCTTCTACTTCTAATATTTGGCTCTGGCGTCACGATGAAATTTATATCCTTAAAAAAAGAACATACTTCAATTATTGAGGAAATCAATGCAATATATTATAATGCCTTCCCCGGAGATGCAAAAATAGTTGACGCTGTAAGACAATTCAAGGGAAATCTCAATTTCCTCACAGAAAAAAAGACCATACTTGGCGGGATATCTGCCCTTGATATCCTGCTTGATATTGCCAATCATAAAAACAAAGACATCACACTCACCGAATTTAATGCCGATGGTGAAAATACAATTATAAAAGGAACCGCCACGTCATTTGAAAATGTTGACGCATTTAAAAACACCCTTTCTTCTTCATTCGAAGAGGTAAGGGTCATGGACTCCAGGCTTTCTCCTGACAGAAAAATTAGCTTTTCAATAATCATGAAGGATAAGATATCGTGACAGGAAGAATCATACTCTCTGACAGATACACACTTATAATAATTATAGCGGTTATCTTAGCTCTGCTCTTTACAGCTATAACATTTATCTCTGTTAACAATCTTGAAAGGAAGAATAAAGAATTAAAAAAACAGTTGACTGAAATGCAGAGGCTCAAAGAAGAGTTCATTCATATTAAAGCTCTTGTTGAATCAAAGGAAAAGAAAATAGGATTGACAAGGGTAAGCGGCGTGGTCCCTGCTTTAGAGCAGATGCTCAACAGCCTGGGACTCAATGCAAAGATAATAAAGCCTCTGGAGAAAAAAAGGCTCAAAGAATTTACTGAGGAGGATGCTGAACTGGAAATCGAGAGCATTGACCTTAATAAGGTAGTAAATCTGCTTTACAGAATAGAAAATTCCCCTGTTCCTCTAAAAATCAAAAACGTTGCTGTTAAACCCACCTTTAAAAATCCAGATGTATTTATTTTGAGCATGACTGTATCACTTATAGGTAAATGACTAAACTTCGTGGTTTTTTGCTTTTATTAATCAGTATTCCTGTATTTATACTTTTATTATGGCTGGTAGCTCTGCCTGACAGCATAATAAAAACCACTATAGAAGATTTCATCTCAAATAATGCAGGGCACAACATCACCGCATCAATAAATGGGCTGAAAAAAGGTGTTTTTTTTACTCTGTATGCGGACAACTTTGAGCTGAAAAAAGAAAAAACCACTCTTAACGAGCCTTCGGCTATCCTGAGAATTACAGATATTTCAGCTAAAATCAATCCATTGTACCTGCTAAAAAAGCAGCTTGCTTTTTCTGTTAGAGCCAAAATGGGCACAGGAGATATTGAAGGGTCTTTTAAACTTCCTGTCGGTACGACTCGATTCCGAGAGGGTAGCAGTTTAAAAATAGAACGCGCAGAAATCAATGCTATCCCTCACCTGCAAGCTGTGGGGTTCAAGGGTAGTGGTCTCATTTCAGCCAATCTAAATTTAAAAAATAACATCGTAGATATAACCTTTGAAACTTCGAATGCAGAAATCAATAATTTAGCAAGAGGTCTGCCTCTCCCTCTTAATTCATTTCAAGCAATACAAGGTGCTCTACAATTTGAAGGGAATACCATTAAAGTTACCTCAATAAGTCTTGAAGGAGATAAAGGTTATGCAAGATTAAAAGGTGATATAAATAACGGGGTTATGAATCTGACCTTAGAGCTGATGCCTTTAACCGATAAGCTTAAACCAGTTGAAATGATGCTTATCAGCAGATATCAAATTTCACCCGGCTATTATGTAGTGCCTATTGAAGGACCGCTTTTGTAATCTTTTCACTATTGCAACTTTTTCAGGAATAAACCATAATTGAATTTATACTATGCCTGACAAAATTTTCATGGAAAAAGCCTTATCCCTTGCTGCCAGAGGCAAAGGCAGGACGAGTCCCAACCCCTTAGTAGGGGCTGTTATTGTCAAAGGGAATAAGATAATTGCCTCTGATTATCACAGAAAAGCAGGAACACCACATGCAGAAATCCTCGCTTTAAAAAAAGCAGGTAAAAAGGCAAAAGGTGCAACACTTTATATCAACCTTGAGCCATGCTGCCATACAGAAAAAAAGACCCCGCCCTGTACTAAATCAATCATTAAATCAGGGATAAAAAAAGTAGTTATTGCAATGATTGACCCGAATCCAGAAGTCTCTGGCAGAGGAATAAAAGAGCTCCGGAAAGCAGGAATTGAAACCGAAGTAGGCATTATGGAAGCAAAGGCAAAAAAACTAAATGAGGCTTTCATCAAATTCATTACCAAAAAAGAACCTTTTGTAATACTTAAAATTGCACAGAGTATTGATGGAAAAATCGCAGCATCTAAAGGCGAATCTAAATGGATTACAGGTGAAAAGGCAAGAGAATATGTTCACAGACTGAGAAACGAGGTGGATGCTGTCCTTGTTGGAATCGGCACTGTTAAGAAAGACAATTCTTCCCTTACCTGTAGAATCCGAGGAGGCAGAAATCCACATAGAATAATTGCTGACAGTAATCTTCAGATACCTCTCAATGCAAAAGTGCTAAAGCACAAAGACAATAAGACAATTATTGCCACGACTAAAACAGCTAATAAGAAAAAAATTAATTTGCTGAAATCTTACGGAATTAAGCTCTTAATTCTAAAATCTAAAGCTGGCAAAATTGATTTGAAAAGGCTCATAAAAGAGATGGGGAAACTAAACATCACAAGTGTAATGATAGAGGGTGGTTCATCCATAAATGCCTCTGCCCTCTCCAGCGGAATAGTAGATAAAGTCATGTTTTTCACTGCCCCAAGGATAATCGGTGGTGTAGATGCTGTCCCTTCAGTTGGTGGAAAGTCTCCTGCTTCACTGAAAGATGCTATCCAATTAAAAAACATTCGCGTAACAAATATTGGTGAGGACATCCTCGTAGAAGGCTATCTTACTTAATTTTTAAATCCTCCCTCAACCTCTTGTCAATCTTTATAACCTCTTCAGCATCACCTCCACTTATATCCCATGAATATTCGCCATCGTTGTTGCGTTTTAGCTTAATCTTCACAGGCTTTTCAGGCTCTATCTCCTGAAGCTCTGGCAGTTGTTTAAAAGTGGCTTTCTCCTCTTTATCCTCTGTGCCTGTACAGGACTGTACCGTAATAAATAAAAATATTATTAAAAATACCCGAAGCAATTTTCGTGTAGACATTATATAACCTCCTTTAATAGCTCTTATATCTGTTCGTTATAGGGAAACGCCTGTCTTTTCCAAATGCCCTCGGTGTTATCTTTATCCCCGGCGGTGCCTGGCGCCTTTTATATTCCGAGTGGTCAATCATCCTTACAATCTTCTGGGCACACTCAACCTCACAACCCATTTTCATTATCTCTTCAAAACTTTTATCTTCCTCTACGTATGCCTTCAGGATAGGGTCAAGCACAGGATAAGGAGGCAGTGTGTCTGTATCTCTCTGGTCAGGTTTAAGTTCTGCACTTGGCTCCTTCCAGAGGACTCTTTTGGGAATCAAATCCATGCCCTTTTTCTCATTCCTCCACTTGCAGAGGTCATATACCATAGTCTTTGGCACGTCTTTTATAACTGCAAAACCACCTGCCATATCACCGTAAAGGGTTGCATATCCTACGCTCATTTCAGACTTATTACCTGTTGTAAGTACAAGCCATCTAAATTTATTGGAAAAAGCCATTAATATATTGCCCCTTACCCTTGCCTGAATATTCTCTTCAGTAATATCTGGCTGTGTATCTTTAAAATTATCTGATAAGGTTTTCAGATATGTGTCAAAGATATCATCAATTGGAACTGTTATAATCTTTATTCCAAGATTTCTGGCAACGGCGTGAGCATCCTCGTAACTTTCTTTTGAAGTATATCGAGATGGCATAAACAGTCCTTTAACGTGCTCTTTCCCAAGGACATCAACAGCAATAGCAGATACCAGTGCAGAATCAATCCCTCCACTTATCCCGATTACAACATTATTAAACCCATTTTTATAAACATAATCCTTTGTCCCGAGTAAAAGTGCATTATACACCTCCTCCATAACTGACATCCTGACAGCTTTTTTTATTCTTAACGCTGGTTTCTGCCCCTTAATCAGAGGAGAAGAAATCTTTATTTTCTCGACAACCTCTCCTTTAAGTAAAAGGTTTTTAAATTCCCTTTTCTCTTTATTAGAGAATCTCTCTCTGGTATCCTGAACATCAATATCAGCAGTAATCAATTCCTCACTAAACTGCCTCCCTTTTACTATAAAATTGCCCTGCCCACTGACTACAAAACTACCTCCATCAAAAACAAGCTCGTCCTGGCCACCGACCATATTTACATAAACAATTGTTGCTCTGCTTTCTGAAGCACGTGTTAATACAAGGTTTTCCCTGAATGATGCCTTCCCCATATGATATGGTGATGCATTAATATTGATAATTATCTCTGCCCCTGACAATGCCTGCACTTTTGTCGGACCTTTTTCATACCATATATCTTCACAGATGTTAACACCAATATTAATCCCGCTAAGACTATAAACAGGGTATCTTCTACCAGGCTTAAAATATCGGTACTCGTCAAAAACCCCATAATTGGGCAAATATTTTTTGTGATAGATGTCAATAAGTCTGCCATTCGATATCACTGCAGCAGCATTAAAAAGCCCTCCTTCATTATCTACAAAACCAACTATAGTAGTAATGTCTTTTGAGGCGAATTTTACTTTATCTAAGGCAGCAATATTATCCTTGATAAACTGGGGCTTTAGAAGAAGGTCCTCCGGGGGATAACCTGTGATAGCAAGTTCAGGAAAAGCAATGATATCTGCTTTTAATGCCCTTGCTTTTTTAATGTAAGAGAGTATCTTTTTGATATTTTCAGAAAGGTCACCCAGAATGGGATTAATCTGTGCAAGTGATATTCTCACTCTTTTCACAATATAGCCTCCCGGGAACTACTTGCCAAGCAATAATAATATAACTCAAATTGGTAATTTTTTGATAAATTTTTATTGATTTCAGATATTTTTAATACAAATATTTTATAATAAGTCTAAAAACTTAAGGAGCTAAGAATGAATATGAGAAAATCAAAATTAAAAAAGGGTTTACCCAGCACCAACACTGTGGTGCGGGGTTTATTCCTTGCTACAATATTTTTACTCAGTTTTGCATTTTACAACCTTTCCGATTTTCAGATATACGCTTCCACCAGGGGCGGATCCGCCTCTGGCGAAGAAATCCCAAAAATCTCTCAGGAGTCCATAGATTCCCTCACAAAAACAAGTCAGGCTATGGCTGAAATAGCAAAAGCTGTCAAACCTGCTATAGTTAACGTCTCGACTACAAGAACAGAAAAAATCATGGAAAGCCCTTTTACCCCTTTTTTTGACGACCCGTTTTTCAGGAGATTCTTTGGTGATAAATTCAGACATCCAGAAACACCGAAAGAACGCAAAACACTCAGTCTCGGTTCAGGAGTGATAGCTTCCCCTAATGGATACATCCTGACAAATAATCATGTTATCAAGGATGCTGAAGAAATAAAGGTTCTGCTTTCCGACAAAAGAGAATTTACAGGCAAAACTATCGGCACAGACCCTAAAACAGATATAGCAGTAATTAAGATTGATGCACGGGATTTACCAATAATTATGTGGGGTGACTCTGACAAATTAAAAGTCGGCGAGGTGGTGCTGGCAATTGGAAGTCCCTACGGGTTAGACCAGACTGTTACAATGGGCATAGCAAGTGCGGTAGGAAGGGCAAATGTAGGTATTGCAGATTACGAGGATTTCATACAGACAGATGCTGCTATTAATCCCGGAAATTCCGGTGGTGCTCTGGTCAACGCAAGAGGCGAACTTGTGGGTATCAATACAGCTATTTTTAGTGGAACAGGAGGATATCAGGGAATAGGATTTGCAATTCCAAGCAATATGGCAAAAATTGTTATGGATAGCCTGATTACAAAAGGGAAAGTTATAAGAGGCTGGCTCGGTGTATCAATACAGCCAATTACTCCTGATCTTGCCAGACAGTTTAATCTGAAAGAAGAATATGGTGCCCTTGTTGGTGATGTTATTGAAAACAGCCCGGCAGAAAAAGCTGGAATTATGCGAGGCGACGTAATTATAGAATATAATGGTAAGAAAGTTTATGAACCATACAATCTAAGAAATACTGTAGCAAATACTCCGCCTGGTGAATCAGCAGAACTTAAAGTGATAAGGGATAACAGGATTACAACAATTAAGATCACAATCGGTGAACTCCCAGTCCCAGGGGAAGCCCAAGCAATACCCTATACAGAATATAAAAATGTTCTCAGAGGAGTAAGTGTGAAGGACTTATCTCCAGATTTATACCAGCAAATGAATATCCCGGAAAAGATAAGGGGTGTAATTGTTACTGATATTGCTCCTGAAACCCCAGCAGAAGGAAAACTCATGCAGGGTGATGTTATCCAGGAAATAAACAGAAAAGCTGTAGCGAGTGTAGAGAGTTATGAATCTATTGTATCATCTATAAAGCCTGATGAAGCTGTATTATTATTGGTCTTTCGGAGAGGCACTTCAGTCTTTGTAACGATTTCTCCTTAATTCCTTTATAACCTCCAAAAGAGGGATATTAAATTTTTTTGCGATTTTCTTGCAGTCTTCGTACTCAGGGGTTACCTTCAATATCTCTTTACCAAACCGTGCAACCTTTATTCTTATCTTGCCAAATTTTGTATCCACGGGTTCAATCGCCCGAGACAATGTCCTTCTTCCAGTCTCATAAAATCTGAGCCCGATGGTTGTTGTCTCTTCAAGTATAGCCTTGATTAACTTTTCTTTTTTGTTTTTCTCACAAAGGACTGTAAGTTTAATCCCTGGTCTTCCCTTTTTCATGATAATCTGTGTCAAGAAAACATCGAGTGCTCCCAGCTTAAAAAGTCTTTCTATAACATATTCATATACCTGAGGATTCATGTCGTCAATATTGGTTTCAATGACCGTAACCCCCCTTTCATCCCCCCTTAAATTAAGGGGGGACAGAGGGGGGTTATCTGTGTTCTGTGTTCTGTGTTCTGTGTTCTGTGTTTTCTGCCCAACAAAAACCCTCAGCACATTTGGATGTTTTTTGAAATTCTTATTACCAGCGCCTACGCCAATTTTAGAAATACTCATATCTGGCATTGAACCGAATCTGTCAGAAAGAGCAGATATAATCGCTGCACCTGTAGGCGTGGTGAGTTCCCGCCCCGGCGGGTCGCCTGAGGTGACAAAGCTCACATCTGATGAATAAACCGGAATATCCCTTAGTAATTCTGCAGTTGCAGGAGCCGGCACAGGCAAAGTGCCATGCTCTGTTTTTATGGTACCTCTTCCGAGGTTCACAGGAGAAGAATAGACCTCCTTAATCCCGAGTATATCAATACCAATTAATGCACCAAAAATATCAATAATACAGTCAACTGCCCCAAGCTCATGTAGATGAACCCTGTCAAATCTCTCCCCATGCACCTTTGCCTCAACCTCAAAAAGCCTTTTGAAAATATGTAGTCCTTTTTGTTTTATGTCTTTTGGCAGGGAAGAATTTTTTATTATCCTCTCAATATCTCTCCATTTTTTTGAACTTTGAACTTTGAGCTTTGAGCTTTGGACTACATCAACCTTTGTCGCTAAAAACCCCTCCCTTTTAACGCTTTTAATATCCAATTTATATCCTCTGATTG
>Ga0214473_10003812_pt1 | contig 18182 bp, 8 predicted proteins | sample RVTome_7_FD_203509 | JGI IMG/M metagenome (GOLD analysis project Ga0214473, IMG submission 203509) | Soil microbial communities from uranium-contaminated site in the Upper Colorado River Basin, Wyoming, United States - RVT98D197 | ecosystem: Environmental > Terrestrial > Soil > Contaminated >... | reverse complement strand
TTTTGGGCGAGCTGACAACTCGCCGTTACATTTGACCCCGAAATGAATTCGGGGAAAGCAATTTCATCTTAGAAGGCTCATCTTCTTTACCTCAATATAGTTGCCAACACTCAATTCATAAAAATATACTCCGCTCGAAAGATTTGCTGCATTGAATTCTACCCTGTGATATCCTTTATCTTGTTCTTCGTTTACGAGTATGGCAATCTCTTCTCCTAGTGCATTTAACAATGTGAGTTTAGTATTGCTCTTTTCTGGAAGCACATAACTAATTGTAGTTGCAGGATTAAAAGGATTGGGATAGTTCTGTTCTAAATTAAATGAATAAGATGTATTTATTTCTTCATTAACATCAGTAGTGATTAAATTAAATTCCATCGAGCTAAAATTAAATCCGCCGTTAAAAAATTGAACTTTTAATGTATGACGTCCCGAAGGAAAAAAAATATTTTTAGCTGTGAAGTATTGCCAATTCTGCCATCCGCCAGTTACCGGAACATCCAGTGCGGATGTGAGGAATTGCCCTTCTAAAGAAAGCAATATTTTTCCTCCGGCATTTAGTGCAGCGATATTAAAGTTAATATCGTATAAACCGCTTTGAGTAACATCTAATGTAAAGTTCAACCAATCGCCGGTAGCAATCCATCCCACATTAAATCCGTTGGAAGAAAAATCATAGCACGGTTCAATATCAACACCATCATTTCTATAACTCCATCCGGAATTGTAGGAACTACCGCTAATATTTTGATAATCAACATCATTATATGCATAACCCAATTGACCTAAATCATAATTGGTCGCATAAACAGTCCCTGGAATTGTATTATCTGCAAATGGTATTGTTTGCAAGTTAAAAGGCTGTCTCATTAATGCATCAACATAGTTGCTTCGATAATTACAATTTTCCAGTAATAATTGATCGGCTTGTGCCATTAAAGCAGTCATAGCGTATTGTTCTGTCGGTTTATTTCCTTGACCATTCCAATAGTTTAATAAAACCTGATATCCCGGATATTTATTTACAGAAAGGGGGGCAGAAATTGATTCGATTTTCTTATGAGTCCACCAAGCCCAGTCAATATTATTGTTTTTCATTAATTCAACACAATCAACAAACCACTTATTGGAATTTTCTCCGGTTTCACCCAACCACAAAGGTCTGTTTGTGCTATTTCTTAAATCAACTAAATATTGAATGGTTCCCTGGTTATTGGTATTCCAATACTTGTGAAAACTATAGGCCATATTGCCATCCCACGGAGGATTTAATCCATCAAAGTCAGTTGCAAACCAATTCCCTTCTATAAAGATTAAATGATTAGTATCAACAGCACGAATAGAATCTGTTATTCTGATGTACAAATCTCTTAAAGGTTGATTATTAGGAGGAAGATTCCATTTTGGTTCATTCAGTAAATCGTAACCGCCAATCCATTCTTTATCTTTATAATGCTCAGCCAATTTTCTCCAGATTTGAACTGTAAGATTTTTATTTTGTTCACTCTGCCATAGTGATGGATATGCCGGATTAAAATCACTGATAGGTTCATCACTTTGACCGCCTGGAGCAGCATGCATATCTAGTATTAAATAAATTTGATTGTCTTCGCACCAGCTTAGCAGTGAATCAATAATCTGAAAACCTTTATCAGCAAAAACGGGCGGATTTGAAAATAGATTATAATGAAAAGGAAGACGGATTGAGTTAAATCCCCAGCTTTTTATAGAATCAATATCAACTTTTCTAATAAAGTTTTTGCGATATTTCTCATAAAATAATTCGGTGTTGGTTTCTCCCACAAGGTCAGATATTTTTTTTCGAATCTCCCATTGTGCGTTTGCAAAACTCGATGTTTGCAGCATATAGCCTTCTTGCACTGACCAACCGCCTAACCCAATTCCCTTAAGCAATATTTCTTGTCCGGAGCCGTCAACAATTTTTTTATCCAAGCAGTGTAAAAAGCCTTGAGAATGTAAAGAGATTTGACTGTATAGCAAATTAATCGAAAGGATTAAACAGAACATTAATAATAGTTTAATATTCATTTTCCCTTTTTATAAAAATATCGAATAGATTCATATTTATACCCGATAATTTTGCTATTTATCATAATTTATTTTTCAATAATATTATGAAGGAAGCAGGAATACCAAATTCTTTTTGAACAGCAAATTGAAAAGGAGGATTTTTACTACGAATTTTTAATTAAGCAGTACTAGTTTTCGAGTTTCCCTTTTTTGTGATGTTGTGAATGCATAAAAATAAATTCCTGATGTGAGAGGAGTTCCATTTATTCCGGTTGTATCCAGTATAATTTTATGTTCACCCGCTTCATTAAATCCCAAATCCTTAAAAAAAATTTGTTCGCCTAATATGTTGTATAAATAAAGACTTACATTATCGGCCGATCTAAGAGAATAATTTATTATAGTTTTTCCATTAAACGGATTCGGATAATTTTGCTCAACTTTAAAATTATCCGGTGTAATTTGCTCATTTTCATTTATGCCAGTAGTCGATGGTGTTATAATTATCCCGCTGATGGTAGCTGAATTAACTATATCTGCAAATTGGATATCAAGCTCTTCATCAGCTACATCAACATTAGTTACTTCTTTAATCCATGCAGCATTTTTTCCTACTTGAGCAAAAACATCAAGATTTTTTATTACCGGATTCTTTTCGATATAAACATCATATATTCTTGAACCGGAATTGTTGTAGAACTTTTCAGCAAACAAAAGCTTCACATTGTACTTTCCATTCGGAACACGCATCTTGTAACCAACCAGATTATATCTTTCGGATTGAAATACAGCATCCTCATCACTGCCGCTAATATCTAAGGTTGAAGGATATACAGAAGCCGATCCATCGAAATAGCCGTATTCAGTGCCTTTGCTGAATCCAACATCGGCAAGATAATTTAGTTCTGCAGGCCCGCCGCAATTAATTTTAATAGGAAAATTAAGTGGTTGAGGCATAATAAGTGTTACCAATTTAGCACTTGCTGTGTTTGGAAAAGGAGCGCGATCCTTCATCGATAATACTATCAAATTATTAGTGGAAGGTATTGTTAACCCGCTTACAGATAATTCAACAGTCTTTAAATCACTCTGAAGGCTTGCACTGTTTATTGTTACTCCATTAATAAAATATCTGGTTATATCTTCAGCCGCAGTTTGATCTAATTCTTCAGAAAAAACTGCTGTAACTTTATCTGTTGAAGCTCGTGCGTACAATACCGAGGGAGCAGTAACATCAGTGTAACCAATATTTGTAGAATTTGTCAAACACAGTATCAGATTTCCATTACTGAATACAGCATTTTCTGTAATAAAGTCTGAATTATTTCCGCCCCAGGTATGGGTAGCTTTATCCCACCGAGAAGTATCCCAAGAATCAAAATTATCGGTCCAGATCTGAGTAAAATTATTCCCTGTGCCATAATTTCCAGTTCCAGGTGTATAACTGTAGTAGCTTACCCAATCATAAAAGGCAAAAACAGGAAGAGTTAAGGGATCTAAAACCCCAGCCCAATTCTCGTACTGTGGGGGCCAAATATTCATCATTATTTTTTGCGGCTTAGTGAGAGTCTGAATATGTTCTCCTAATTGGCGAAGGACTAATACTCCATCGACAAACCATGAAACATATTGCGGGGCCCATTCAAATGCGTAGACATGATAGTCCAAATTTGGAGCATTAATCATAGGATAATGCCCGACATGATTTCCCGATTGAGTTGGGGTAATTGTATTAAACTGAACGTTATCATCATATCTCCCCATTATTTCAACATCAATTTCATTCCAAATGCCCTCCCCGCCTGTCCAATAGGTAAAAAAAGATGCAAGCATACCTTCACGATAAGGGGCCTTCATACGAACTTCAAATCGTCCATACAAATAATCTTCCTTAGTTCTGTACTCGGCTCCTTTTAAATCTTTGGCTTGAACAAAGGATAATTGAGAAAAAATTAATAATAAAAAAATCCAACGTGTAGAAAATGAGATTAACATGGTTGACAATATTTATTTGTAAAAAATGGCCCTCTTAATCGAGGAAGTAGGAGAGCCGCTTCGAATTAAAAATTAATTGAAAGAGAAAATTTTTGAATATTGTTTAGTCTCCCAAAATCTTGATAAGCATAGTCAAACTGAATAGATACATTTCCTAAAAGGTATTGTCTTATACCAGCACCAAAACTGAATGACTCTTCAGAATCTTTTAATAATAATGATTTGTATCCGCCGCGTAAACTGAAGAAATCATCAAAAGTGTACTCGCCGCCGAGGTTTACACTTTCATAATTATCACTTAGATGCAAAGCATCAACCGCCAAAGAAACTTTATGCTGATCTATTTTTAATGGCTGGTAAGCAACACCAACCCGGAAATTCAAGGGGAGTTCCCATTCATCAGTCTGCAAATAAGCAGGAATGTTACCGTTGTTTCCCGAGCTATTTGGATCGGGGTCATAAAGAACAAGTGCCGAATTACCCTCAAGCTGCATCTTTGTTCCAAAATTAGAAATCGACATTCCGAGTATCATACCGTCAAATGGAGTTACATATTGAACACCTAAATCAATTGCGATAGCTGTTGAAGATGTTTTCCAGATACCCTGGTAGACAAATTTAGGATGAAATCCGATTGCAAAATTATCTGTCAATTGAATAGCCCAAGCAATACCAACCGATGCATCATTTGCAGTAAACGTTTCACCGGTTCCTTCAGGCTGATCAATTGTTGTTACTTTCATATCTCCAATGTTCGATGATGTAAAGCTTATGCCTAAAGAACCATAATCACCTAAATTATAAGTTAACCCAAGAAAGTTGTAGTCTACATCAGCAATCCACTTAGTGTGATCAACAATAAACCCAACACCATTAACTTTGGCAATCCCGGCGGGATTCCAATATAGCGCGCTTGGATCATCGGCAAGTGCCACGAAAGCACTGCCCATTCCGGTTGCCCGTGTTCCTTGTCCAATTGATAGAAATGTAGCTGCTGTCGTCCCTCTTTTAGAGACATCGGTCACAATATCTTGACCAAATAAAGACGTAATTATTACAACAGATGTAATGATAGTTATTAATGTTTTCATTTTTATTCTCCGTCTTTACTTAATTATCGCAAATTTGCCGATCTTCTCACCAATACCGAGTGTCTTTACATGATAGACATAAACACCGTACGCTATATCCATCCCATCATCGGTTACTAAATTCCAAGAAATTGCACCATCGGTCGGTGAAGAATTTTTGAATAGAGTTTTAATTAATGATCCGCTTAGTGTGTAAATCCTTAATTCACATTCAGCGGGAAGATTTATAAAATCAATTCTTCTTTCACCCCTGCCTGTTTGATTGAGATTTCTAGATTCCCAAGCATTTGCAGAAATGTATGGATTGGGCACGACTCCAATTTTATCTAAGACACTTTTGGCAACTTCATTGTCTACCTTTGATGCCGATGTTGAAAAAGTGAAATAATCCCCACTATAATAAGGTTTATTTGTGCTCACGAGGAATTGATCTCCAGATGAAGGATGTACTGTAAAGGGAATGCTAATTGGAGGGTAGTATCCAACATTCCATGTTACTCTGGGAGCAGTTCCGACATATTCAATAATGTAGATTTCGTCGCCCAAATCAAAAGTATTATTTTTGTTTAAATCTCTTATGTCAGCTTGTACCGTATCACCGCGTGTAATATTTCTTACAAAAAAGTTTAAAGGGATTTTTGTAGAAGGTCCAATTATAGATCTTTCAGGAAGCCACTCAATAATGTAATCTGACGGCCAGGCAACGTCATACTGAGGAAAATTCCTATCAGGAGTAACAGGCATATAAAGCGTACTAAATCCTTTTACCCAGCCCGATTTTTCTAAATTTACAATAGTTGAATCATAGTTACCCATAGATATGGCTATACCATCAAAAGGGGTACTATACTTACCTGCACCAATATTGGCAGCGCTGCCATTCACATCGATAGTATCACGAACACCCTCGAAATCCCGAATAACAGAGTAAGATGTAGTAGCATATTTAGGGATGTTTCCGTTGGATTCAAAAAGTACTTTGTATACTGCCCCATTCTTAATTTGGGAAGGATCGAGAATAGCAACTTCCAAAGCACCTGTACCTAAACCTTGTGTAACGGCATCTACATCCCCATGTACACTAGGCGGTATATATCCGGCCGCTGCAGCATTAGGAGTAATAACAGCACAATTGATATCTATGAATTGTATATTTCCAACTAAATCCTGTGTAATTATTTTTGTTGTTTCGGAGGGGAGCAAACCGGCAGTACCAAATGTCGGATCACCTTGATCATAAGCAACCAACGCATAATAATATGTTTTTCCATTTACAACATTATTATCAATATAGGAATGCTGCAAACCCGTATTATCACCTCTCCAAAAATGAGCACCATTTATTCCAATTGGATCGGGACCACTAATTGAGTTTTTTAAATCGTACTGTGCAATCGGTTTCCAATATCTATTCTCACCCTTGGAATCTGTTATCACCTTAATATCATTAAATTCAGGCTCCTCACTACGATATATCAAGTATCCTTCAAAATCCTTTTTGTACCCTAAGGTCGGATTATTTTGTTCAAATCCTAAAAATGGATCTCTCGACTCCTCTGAAACGCTATTCCAATAAAGAAATACTTTTTTATCACCGGCAACTGCTTGCAGAGTTGGTTTTAACGGCGGTTTTGCAAAATTGTAGTTTGCATTATAAATCTGCTGCACTGTTTCCTTGTTGAAAACCATGTCCTCAAAATCTGATCCAAATACAAGGGCTACTGAAAATCTTTCCTGGCTATTTAACTTCAGAGGGAAAGGACCGGAACCAAATGCTATTTGGATATTCGCTTTTTGAACGGTGGTATCGAAATTTCCTTGAAGCAAATTATTCCAGATATACTCATCATTCTTAGGCCAAATGGATAGCGGACCTTTATTACTTAAAATGTCAATTTTCAAACTCGTTAAACCAATTTGATCAGATTCGTCTTTATCTGTTTTATCAAAGTTTGGTTCACCCTGTGTAGGAAATCCATCACCTTCACCGGCATCCGGACGAAAATATTGAGGATCAAATGGACCTACACCATCTTCACCCACGTCATTATTCAAAGGTTCATTTTCACTTGCATCCCATTTACCATTCCCATTCAAATCTAAGAATGATATCCAATCACCATCATTATCAATTCCATCATCTCTTCTTTCATCAATCATCCCATCTTCGTCATCATCAATTCCATTGAGTGCGTTTCCTGGGCTTTCCAAATAGGCATAACCAACGTATCCGGTTTTCCATTTATCTGGCGGTGCAACGCCATCAGCATCGAAAGCATAAGTTAAATCTAAAAGTGTGCTATAACTTGCGTTATCATCTCCGTTATCAGCTACACCTCCTACACCTGTATCAGCATAAAAACCAAAAATTGTTGAATCACGATCAAAATCAGAAATGTTTATAATATCAAAATGCCAGAAGATAATATCTTCAGCTAGTACATGCGACCATTGAAAACCACGGACCTCCTCGCGAATTCCAACACCACCTCTGGAACTATCTGAAAGCACAGGATAAAATGAATAAGGAGGTCGGTTATATTCTCTGTCCTGTGAATCATCCATTACATAAAATGTTTCGAAATCTGCATTCTGCACTCCCCGGCCAAAATAACCAAACCAAAACCCATCCCATTCTGGTGTGATCAAAGGGAGAGTTCTTGGCCACATGTCTGGCCAGGTGTATGGCTTATTACTAATTGCTGGTTCCTCCGAGCCGGGATTGACATAACCTGGGACGGGCTCCATAACCCATAATTGTCCAGTAGCAGGATCAACATCTACTTCCTCCCTGTAAGAAGTTTCGGCAGGATGCACAACACCGGCTGGAGTTTCTAATCTAGTTGAAACAATTGGTGTGCAGCCATCCAAATAATGATGACCGGTTCCTTTAGGCCACTCACCTGAGGGCCGATCAGGCCAACTGCCTATCTGTCCGTCATTTCTGAATACAGTTCGGATCTGATTGCCATCCATTATACCTTTTTTACGAAAAGTTTTATTTCCGTACGGATCATTTCTGTACTTTAGTGTTTGCTGCGATACTTGAGCAACTAAAATACTGCCGTTAATCAGAAACAATAAACTTATTAATAATAATTTTTTCATTAATTACTCCGTGAAAAATTTAAAACCCAAATCCAAAACCCAATCTTATTTGACGAGGTGCTGAGTAATCTTGCGGATTTAACAAGAATTCTTCTTTGGTATTTAACCCATAAATGAAACCGATATATTCTTCGGCAGCAAGATCTTGACCGGCCCGGCCAGTGGAAGCACTGACACCATACTCATTTTTAATATCCATTACGTTATAAATCATGATATACGCGGCAATGTTCATTCCAAGCAGTTCAAAATTCTTTGTTGCCTTTAAATCAAGATTCATAGTAGTTGGTTTTTTACCATTATTCTCGAATCTTAATCCTCTGGTATATCGAGGATCTTCAGTATATGGAGTTCCTGATCCATAAGTGAAAATGAGCCCTAAGGTCCAATCCATTGGATCTCCAATTGTAGCGATTATATTTAGCGTCGATGTTTGATCCCAATTTAATGGAACCACTTTTTTTGTTGTTTCGACCGGGGGATCTGATTGATTATTATAAAAATTCTGAAGCGGATCGGATGCATTCCCTCTTGCTACTTGAAATGTATAATCAACTTTTGCACTGAATAGGTCAGAATATCGTTTCTCTAAAGTTAAAATAAGACCTTTTACATTTCCGTAATCCCTGTTGATATATCTCCCGAATACAAAACCCTCATAGGTTTCCAAAATTTCGATACCTAATAAATTTCTGATATCACTGTAGTAAATCGAAGCATCCAATGCAATGTTGGGAAATAATACCTGCTGAATTCCTAATTCATATTTCACAGTTTTTTGTGCTTTTAATTCCGGATTGCCAACGTAGTTATTTAAACCTGAGGTTTGATCAATTAAATAATTATGATTTGCATATAAATTCTCAAACGGCGGCAGTTGGAAAAAGTGCCCATATGAGAAGTGAATTGCTCCCTTATCTGATATTGGGAAAGAGACACCGAATCTTGGACTTACCTGATACTCGATTTCAGCAGTTCTTGTCTGATTTGCTCCCTTAAAGTTCGGATTATTGAGCGGATTTCTAAGATCAACAGGGATGTTAGTATTCGAGTTAAAATAGTCAAATCTTATACCCGCATTGATTATCATAATATCATACTCCATCTTATCCTGAATGTAAGCAGCTAATTCATAAGGCTTTCTATAATATTTAACATGATATTTCGTTCCCTCTTGAGCATATCCGATTGTCCATGTGCCCTCAGACTCTGTTTGGTTCCTAATTTCTTTCCAGAAATTGAATAACTGATGGAATCTACCCTCAGCGCCAATTTTTATTTTGTGTTCTTTAGAAACCTGAGATTCCACAGCTAACAGAACTAAATTAGATTTGGTGTACCTGTTATATCTATCAACCTCATTTCCTCCGTATCTAAAAGTATAAGATGAAATTACAGTCGAATTATTGGGATCGACATATCTCGGATCATATTCATCAGCATAAAGATAGCCTTTATAAGTATTATAATTATGTGAAAATTTTAATGTGGCAAACGTACTTTGTGTCGGGAAATAAGATAATTGAACATTATGTACGTAATTTGTGCGGAAATGAGTTTTTAATCCGTCTGGCGCCAATCTATAAGCATGGTCATAGTATCTATTTTCATGATCATCCCAATAAAAGCTATAGATAAATTTCAGATTCAAATCGGGCAGGCCATAAGTTAATTTTCCATTGAAAGATAAATTTTCTTCAGGATTCATGGGGACATAAGCACTATCACCATGATTCGTTAAAATAAAAAATTCTGGGATGGATGGATCGGGAATGAATGGTGCCCTATCGGTCGTAAGGAACATTCTTCTTCCATACATATAACCATCATCTTTGAAATATCTGCCCGTGAGAAAAAATGTTAACCCATCCACAATTTGGGTAGGGCCGCTAAAATTAAATTGAAAATCTTTCGGGCCAGCTAAATTCACTTTATTCAGATTGTAAAAAATATTCGAATGCTGAGTAAAATAGTTTCCCAAATACACAGAGGCGTAACCCTCATATTTTTGGGAACCTTCTTTAGTTACAATATTTACAATCCCCGACATTGCAGAACCGTATTCTGCATTAAAAGTACCACTGATAACTTCCAATTGCCTGATTGAATTATTTTCAACAGTAACAGAAAGACTATTATTAAAAGCATCATTAACGGGAATACCATCAATAAGATAAGCTACTTCATTTGATCTTCCACCTCTGAAGTGACCATCTACTACACCTGCCTGCAATCTAATAACTTGACCTAAATTTTCAACTGGCATCATTTGAATATCATCAGATGATACTATTGCCGAAGTTGAAGTTAAATCCTTTGTAATTAAAGGAGCAGTAGCTTGAACGACTACTTCGCCTAAAGTTATTGCCTCTGAAGTAAGTTCAGCATCAAGGTTTGTAGTTAGATCAATTTTTACGGCTACATTTTCAAATGTAACATTATGAAAACCAATAGCGCTGATTTTCACACTGTACTTTCCCGGAGTAATATTATTTATGAAAAAATATCCTTCAATATCGGTGGCTGCGCCATAATAGGTTCCTAGAACTACAATATTTGCACCAATTATTGGTTCGTTAGTTTCTTTATCAATTACTTTCCCGGAGATTTTTCCTGTAGTCCCGCCATAAGAACTCGAAACCAGTATAAAATGAGTTATCAACACGGCGTAGAAGAAAGTGATTGATAAAAAAGAGCGAATTAGATTTTTTGGTCTGAGTTGCATATTTCTACTCATAAATCTTGCTGTAATAAAATTTACTTATACCTAAAAATAAATTTAAGTATAAAATTATTTGTAATGATTCAAATTTAAAAAACAAAATCAAAGGGCAGCCAAAAATTGACTGCCCTTTTTTAACACATTACTTAAGAAGGATCATTTTCTTCGAAGCCTGGAAAGAACCGCTGTCTATTTTGTACATATAAACGCCTGCTGATAAGTTTTGAGCATTGAAATCCACAGTGTATGTTCCTGCGGACTGCTGCTGATTAACTAATTCAGCTATTTGTCTTCCAAGAATATCGAATACTTTTATGCTTACTAATCCCGGTTCAGCAATAGAATACTGAATCTTAGTGCTTGGATTAAATGGATTCGGATAATTCTGTTTCAAGTCAAAGGTATTAACTAAACCGGAGTTGTCATCGATACCGGTAACCTCATCACCGATCCATGTGAAAGTCCATCTTGAAACGTTTTGATATCCTTGATCTCCATTTGAAGGAGAATAAAAAATCATACCCTCTCGACCTGAACCATCGTTATCATTGATGCCGATATCAAACGGAATTCTGTCGCCAACTTTCCAATCGATAACATCTGTAGAAGTTTGTCCAAAGTTTCTCTTAGTTGCAAGATCAACGAGAGGAATCTTAGCTTCAATAGCATAGCCTGATGGGAATTTCTGAGCAAAGTAATAATTCGGACCAATCATAACTAAGGAATCACAATCAGTTACGGCATCAACTCTAATTCTATCACTATCAAATCTAATTTGATAATCTGCAGTAGCTCCGGATCCATATGCAACGTGAGTTTGGGTCAAGTTGTATAAACCAATATAAAGATCTGGTTCATCTCTTTCCCATGGATTTATATCAAGCGGATGGTTGAATATGTCATCTGTAACATCAAGCATTACGTATAAGAAATTAGCATCAACTGCAATTCGTGCTTCGGCGGAGCAGTCGGCATCGCCGCTAACATTTAATACTACATTTGCAGTACCTAAAGCAGAAGACATAACAAAAGGCGTAATACCTGACCATTCACCTAAGTTACCATCTGCCACAAAGGCCGCTGGGGGATTAATAGAAACTGTAGTAACTCCTCTTGCATTATTGGTAATCGGTCCAAAAGTTCCTGCTGAACCGATATTACCTGCAAAATCCTTACAAGTAACTGCATAATAATAAGTTCTCGGTCTGTCAATGTTGGCTGAACGGAGCACATGTTCAAATACTTGAGTACCATGGACTATACTTGATGCAAGTAGACTAACTCCTGCGGCGGCAACATCGGTGATTGGGCTAAGGCTGTAATACACACTGTATGATTCACCAGTCTCACCAGGAACATCTAACCATGTAACCAAATTCGAGTAAGAACTTGGTATCACAGATACAACTGGTGGATCGGGAGCAGTATTATCATCAAATTTAAACCCTGATTGTTGAAGCACATCAAAGAGTATTCTTCCGGTAAAAGTTTCACCTTTTGGTCCGTATGAATCAGGAGGGGCAGAACCCCCTGCAGAGAATTCAATTTTATAACCTGTGATTGAACTCTGATTAAATAGATTATCCCCGGTTATACTCCACCAAGTCTGTGCAAAACCAGTTTTCGGAAAACGAGTATGTCCAGCACTATCAATCCAAACTGTATCTTGTTTTAATGGAAGATAATATCTTGTCCATTCACCTGCTTGTTCAAAATTAACTGGGACTTCAATTACCCAGTCCTCGTTTGCACCAGTGTTATTTTCCATTAAGAAGAAGCGGAAGGTTACACGTTCAGGAGTAGTTCCAGTAAGTGGATTAACATTTTTAACATAAAGTACTAAAGCAGTACGATTAGTAAAGCTATCAGGAAATACCCAGGTCGTATCTGTTAAATTTATATATCCGCCCCAATCCTGAGAAGCATTAACAGTGTAGTCAAGTTGCATCGAAGCAGAACCCTCTACAAAGTCAGTAGTATTATTGGACAATACAACGGAACCTTTACCTGTAGTTCCCGCCCAGCTCATATCATCAAATGTGAATACATTAGTTGCAGCATTATCAAATGTTTGAAAGGGATTATATCTATTGCCAACCAATTCTAATTTGTCAATAAGTATTGAACCAGTGACAAAGGGTGTATTTACTGTTCCGCCTGAAGTGATGTACACGAGAGCCAATTCAAATCCTTTGACTTTATCCCATTGCAATTCACCATCACCATTAGCAAACTGATTTGAAAATCCTAACGAATTATCTGTGTTGAATTGCAAAGGCATCATAACTTCTTTCCAGGTACCTGAAGCGTCGAAGAAATCCAGAGAATTATGATGATACCATACATCTCTTCCTCCCCCGCCACCTTCTCCATATTCAGCTATTTTGAATTCCATGAATACCGATCCCTCTTGCGAAGTATCGGCAGGTGTAAGGACTTTATAACGAAATTTTAAATACGTACCGGTTGATAAATCTATATATGGCAGACTATCTACATTAAAGTCATGGTAGTTAGTTCTAACGCAGTATCCGCCCCAACCATCCCTGGCTTCAATCCTGTAATCTATCTTCATTGAACCGACACCTTCGTAGTGCGTGGTATCATTAAAGAGATCCATTTGAGCAGTAAGTCCATTCGCATAGAAGTTTGTATTTAGCACTGCTGTTTCCGCCCATTTAGGACCAACAGCTCCTGCAACAGGGCCAACGCCATTGTCGTAACTATCAGCAACCCATTGAGCTTGCGATAGTCCCACAAGTACAATCACAAAAAGAAAAACGAAAAGTTTTTTCATAGCTTTTCTCCTATTGTTTTTTTGAATGAATAAATTTATGATCAAGTTTGATGACAGAAACCCGATCACAAAGTTGATTAAAAATTAAATTGACTATTAACTCCATAAACTCCACACTCCAATGATGATAAGCAGTATAACCCCGGACATAACTATACTACTTTTTGAAATACTGATTTTATTAAAGGATAGAATATCATGGATGCTTTCTCTAAGTGAATAAACTAAATAGTTGATTTCGGATTCAGCTTTTCTATGCGCAATGGAACTTATTAAAAACAATAGCACAGTGCAAGTCATGAATAAAAAGATTGCGAAGTGAAGAAAATTAAAGCTTGAATAAGCAATCAAAAGTGGGTGATTGGTTAAACCTAGGTTTATTAATAAATCACTAACAAACCTCGAAAGACCAATAATCTCTCCTATTATCAAAGTTAAAAATGCTGAGCGAGCTGTAATTCTCTTGAATAAAAGACCGAAAATAAAAACAGCAGTTATTGGAGGACTGACAAATGCTTGTATGCTTTGCAAGAAAAGATACATTTCTGATTTAATTGCCTTGACTAATGGTACACAAAGTATTGCGGCAACAACCACAAAAGTAGTAACTAATCTTCCTACCAAAACCATTTTTCTTTCACTTGCATCAGAATTTTTAGGTAAGTAAAAATCATTTACAAAGAGTGTTGCAATTGTATTAAAAACTCCTGATAGCGATGACATTATCGCTGATAAGAGACCTGCCACTACAAGACCCTTTATTCCGATTGGGAGAAGATTGCTTGAAAGTAATGCGGGATAGGCTTCGTCTCCAACTATCTCAGGAAATAAAGCAATGGCAATCAAACCCGGAATAACCAATATGAATAAAGGTAATATTTTTAATAATGCGGCCAGCAGCGATCCTCTTCTTGCATCTTCAATCGATCTGGCTCCTAATATTCTTTGGACTATATACTGATCTGTACACCAATACCAAAAAGCAATTATAGGTGCGCCAAAAAGTATTCCCGTCCATGGAAAATCTGGGTCTGTGATTGGTTTAAACATATTGAAAAAATCCGCAGGCAGTTTTGCTTTAAGACCGGAGTACCCGCCTACTTCTGCAAGACCAAACCAGGTTAGTAGAACAGCACCTAAAATCAATATAAAGGCTTGAACTACTTGTGTTTTAACTACTGCAGTAGCACCACCTATAATAGTGTAAACACCTGTAATAAGTATTGTAAGAATAGCAAAAGTATAAATGCTCAAACCAAACATTTTATAGAAAAGTAAACCACCTGCTAAAAGCGTTACCGCTATTTTAGTAATGAAATAAATTCCAATGGATAATCCCGATAAAAATTTTCGGCTTTTGGCATCAAACCTTTTTTCAAATAATTCCGGAACAGTTGTAACTCCTGATTTCAAATATATTGGGGTTACTATCCATCCTAAAAAAATTAAAATAAATATTGCCATCAGCTCGAATTGTGCTACAGCAAGCCCTCTTGATGCACCTGATCCTGCTAAACCAATAAAATGCTCGCTTGAAATGTTAGTAGCAAATATCGACATACCAATTGCAAGCCACCCTACGTTTTTACCTGATAGAAAATAGTCGGAAAAATCTCTATCCTTTTTTCTTGAAGAATAAAACGCTATTACAAGTATTACTACTAAATAGATTAACAAAATCGAAATATCTAAAACTGAAAAATTTTCTAACAATACTTTCTTTCAAAAAATATTTATTTAAGAAGCACTAGCTTTTTCGTATTAACAAGTGAACCAGCTTTTAGCTGATAGAAATAAATTCCTGAAGCTAATCGTGAACCGTTATATTCAACTTCATAACTACCAGCTGGTTTTTCTTCGTTAACTAATGTTGCAACTTCGTTTCCAAGTATATCATATACTTTCAAAGTCATGAATATTTCCCTATTTCCCTCTCCACGGTTAGAAGACGGAATTAAGGTTGAGGTTGGAATTGTGTATTTAATTCTCGTAAACGGATTAAAAGGATTAGGATAATTCTGCATCAGCTCGAATTTATCTGGTTGACTAAGACTTTCATTTTCAATGTTCGTCACCACTCCATCCATATTGTAATATGGTAGGTAAGCAGCTTTAAGAACAGCAGCTACAGGCTTTGCTACATCCCGATTCATCGTATATAAACCCATAGTTTGCAAGCTCGAGCTCATACGATACCAATCGAATACGCACCACCATGTGCATGCCAATAGTGAGCCGCTGCTATTAATGTTTCCAGTAGAAGTTAATGCAGTATGCTGCTTAAAAGCCAAAAAAGTATTGTTAAAAACATCAACTTGTTTCTGATCATCCGAACGATCTAAATTCGACCAATAACCAAACTCGGTATCAATTATTGGTTTATTGGGGAAGTTAGTATTTGCCTGGTTTATAAAATTGTACGTGCCAGTAAAATAGGTTGAACCATGAAAGATGCCGAAATACATTGTCCATCCTGCAGCATCCAACGGACCTTGAGTAATATCGGCAGCGCCCGGATTATCTGCCGCCGAGGATTGAGATACGAGTCGATGATCATCATAATTCTGTCTCAAATCGCCCACAACCATTTGGTTATAGATGATTCTATTAGTTTCCTCATGGCATTCATTTGAAGTACTCCAGAGTATAACGGATGGCCTGTTGTAGTCTTTGAATATCATTTCCCTGAACATTTGAACATGCAGTTTTCTAGTATTATTTTGAATAAGCCAGGGCGCTGCTTGATCGACCTGCCATAAAGGAACTTCTTCCATTGCGGTAATCCCGAGTCTATCTAACATTAGATAAGTGTAAGGATGATTTGGGTAATGTGTCGTTCGCAGAAAATTCACATTTAAACTTTTTACTATCTGCAAATCGCTAAAGATGATTTCTTTTGGAACACCTCTTCCATAAATTGGATGATCTTCATGTCGTGCGGCGCCTGTCAGGAAAACTACCTTGTCATTTAGCAAGAATTTATTTCCGCTTGTCTTTACAGTTCTAATTCCAAATTGCGAACAAAACTCATCTAAAACTGTACTGCCATCTTTTAATGAAACTTTCATGATGTACAAGTTCGGTTGTTTGGGGGTCCATAATTTTGGGTCGGCAATTTGGATTGAAGTCCTCCAAACGAAAGTAGAGTCGGATTCCACAGTTAATGAATTTCCTGTGTTTCCTGATACTGAAACCTCACTGCCAATTAGCTGATATGAAAATTCAGTTGAAATATTTGATGAATCAATTGCTGCTTCAAAAACTTGAATTGTTGCGTCGACATTAGCCGCATTTTGTTTGATGTTGTGAAAAACAATAGTTGATTGTACATCACCATCAATATTTAAAGGAATAATATCATTACGTATTATTGAAGCAGGTGAAGAAAACTCTAAGAACACATCGTGAATAATTCCGGCATAATCGAACCAATCTACTGAATGATGAGGAATGACATCGTTTCTTTCTCCCCAGCCAATTAAATCAACTCGTACTGCGATTACATTCGTTTCACCGTAGCTCAGAGCCGATGATACATCGAAAGCAAAAGGTGTGTAGCCGCCTTCATGATATCCAAGGTACTTGCCGTTTACCCAAACATCAGCTATGTAATTAACTGCAAGGAATATCAATTTAGCAAACTTACCTGAATCAGCTGCATCGACTTGAAATGTTCTCCGATACCAAACTCCATCATAAAAATATTCAGGAATGGTAGGATAGGGGAACATCTCGTTCTCAACACCCGGAATGTTTTTCATTTCCCAGCCCGAATCAGCATAACCCGCGGAATATCTTCCACCGGATTCAGCAATTAAATTAGTGTAACCGGTTGAATCTCTTTTGCTTAAAGTGATATTGTTATCAGCAGGGCGTCTTTCTTTTTTCCATGTTCCCTCAAGATTTAAGATTTTCCGGTTTTGTTTTTCAAATGAAGGAAGAGGAATCCCATTTTGAAATGGAATGATAACCCCATCTACCTGCTGAAGTTTAAGAGATGTTTCAAGTGTGGCTGTTTGAGCAAGCAAATCTGAAAATGCTATAATAGGAAGAACAATCGGAAAAATTAATATTCTTCCTCCAAAAGAATACCTTCTGGAATTTTTAATCATTTTCATTTATTGATTGAACGTTGAGAAATAAAGTGAAATCTGATTAGTTAGGCAAGTTTAGTACCAGAAGATATTAGAAGGTTGTAATGTGGATATTCTCAGAAAAGATTAAAATTTTGTAAGAGTTTATACTCTTACTTATTAAAGTAATAAAAACGGCTTATTAAAATAATAAGCCGTTGTCTATGATATAATTATGATTGGATTATTTACTATTAGGACATTTGTCCAGCCACTGTTTTTTGATATTTTTTAAATTTTATTTTTTGTACTGCTATTTTCTTTTCTTCGGGAAGATCTACCTTCAGTGTTGGATGATAGGTTTT
>Ga0214473_10003811_pt1 | contig 18182 bp, 17 predicted proteins | sample RVTome_7_FD_203509 | JGI IMG/M metagenome (GOLD analysis project Ga0214473, IMG submission 203509) | Soil microbial communities from uranium-contaminated site in the Upper Colorado River Basin, Wyoming, United States - RVT98D197 | ecosystem: Environmental > Terrestrial > Soil > Contaminated >... | reverse complement strand
TGGGCGTTGGTGAAATCGGCGGGGGTGAACGCTAGGGGAAAGCCGGCTCCCTGGCCTGGGCCGCAACGTTGGGCGATGTTGATCTGGGTAATGTTAGTGTCGGCGACACCGGCCGTTAGCGGGACGCCTTTGATTTCGTCGTACCCGCTGCGGAGCACGATCCTCTCCTTGCTCGGCCTCGTCCAGCCCACCATCGTGTAGGTGGGATTCAGATTGCCGAAGTTGTCCAGGTTCTCGCGGACGTCGTTAAAGCTGGTCTCTGCGGAGTTTTCATAACGTGCATCCCAGAACTCCCATTCGCACGCCAACCGTCCGACCAGATCGACCCACAGGGCGATGGCGCTCATAGCCGGCGACCCCGCCCGATAGCGCCCGACCGCGACATAGCCCTGCCCGTTGGCCAATTCCCTGACGACCGTGCCGCCGTACGGGGTGAATCCGGTTCCCCGGTAGGCGTTCACCCATTCCAAGGCTCCGTCAGCGAACGTCTTGATGAGCAGGATCTGGTAGCTTGGCTGCCCCGATCCATTCGTCTCCCCGGCGATGATGTAGCCGCCGTTACCTGTCTGGCGCACGCTCTGCGCCGTGCAGCTCATGTTCGGGACCCAGTAGTCGCGCATCCACTGCAACCGGCCGCAGCGATCGAGCTTGAGAAGCTGGATGTTCTGCGGGGCTATAGTATTAGCATTGCCGACCACGATGTAACCGCCGTCGGAGGTGCGCTCGACGGAAGTCGCCTCTGCGTTACCGCCACCGCCCCAGTACCACCTCTTGAACGTCGCCTGCCCCCACGCCGGAGCAGGGAGCGACACGCCGATGAGCATCGCGCAACCGGCGAGTGCCAGAGAATGACAGATAGGAACGCGTGGTTTCATGGTAGTCTCCAAATGTAATGCCGTAAGCCACCGTTGACCGTGCGCGGTAACGGACCGCCCGTCATTCGTCGCGCAAGGTCTCTCTGAAACTGGCCGGCCTCTAAGCGGCGCTCACAGAACGCTCGACCGCCGGAGGCGCCGGTCCGCAACACCGTTCTGCGACCGGGCCCGCCTTCCGCGGACTCGCTCCGCTGGCACCGCGCCCGTCGTTTCCGTTTGAACGAAGTTGGCCGCCGGGCGCGCAGTCGGGTCATTGGTCCCTACGTGGACGCATCGAATGCGCGTCCCCGAACGGCGCGACCAACGTGCGTTGCCCGAACACGACCTATTGTAGCCGGGCGCGCCGATCTGGCAACTGCCCCTCAGAGATTTTCACGCAGGCGGCCGCCGGCCAGCGTGTGCGCACCATTCCGTGAGATGCCCGCGCCGTCACCTGCACGATGTCGCTCCAGTCGCCCGCCGGCGCGTGGTCCACTTCTTGGAGCAAGTGAGCCGCTGGCAGGAGGGCGTCATCCGCTCCTGGGAGCGGGCAACCGGCTACGGATTTGAACTTCGTGCCCGGGCCGCATCCTCGTGCGCAATGCCGAGAATGAGCGCCACGCCCACCGCCAGGAGTGTCAACACCGTCTCCTCACTGACCGCCAGCCCCGCCTGTGCCGCGTACGCGGTGATGACCGTAGCCACAGCGACCTGGACCTTACGGCTCGCCAACGGCCACAACCACTTTCGCCAACCCACACTTTCGCGTGCCATGCGCTGCTCCCTTTCTTTCACGACTGACTCATTGCCTGCCCTCCCGCCCTTGGGCATCGCGAGCGTCTGAACCCGCCGGCGGTACTTTCTCGCCCAAGGCCGCTCCCGCTTGACTGGCGGCACGCTGCGCCACGCGATCCAGCCGCGCTTCTGTGGACTTGATGAGTAGGTCAACGATCGACTGTTCGCCGGCCAGCTTGGCGTCCACCCCGACCAGCCGCAGCGCTCGCGCTCGTTCCTGCTGCACCGCCCAGAATTCCAGCAGGTCGCGCTCATTCCACACGTCGTTAATCGCCTCCCGCTGCGCGGGGCTGGCGGCCACGCTGGTGTCGCCGAGTCTGCGCAGCAGGTCTCGATACAGTAGTACGCGTAGCGCCTCGTGTTGTCGCTCAAAGACCGCCTGCTGTACCTGGTCCGCCCGTTGCTGACTCTCCATCGCGATGCGCAGCGATTCGCGCGTGCACCCCAGGGATGCTGCGAGCCCAACCAGAACTATTCCCGCCACGGCCATGCGCGCCATGTACCATGCCATCCGACCGTTCACAGCGCACCTCCCAGCAGCGCGAAGAGCTTCACCGCGCACAGCAGCCCGTCGGTCCACTTCTCCGCGGCCATCGCCTCGGCCAATCGTTGCGCCGCCGCGCGCACTTCCTCGTGTGAAAGCCAGCCGCCGGGCGGCGTACTCCGTGGCCAGCCCGCCTGGTCGTAGTCGCGCGGCGCCGGAGTGCGTGTCTCCTCGGCGTGTTGTACCTCGATCAGGAGGGCGTCAATCACATGACGCGCCGCCGTCACAAACGCGCGGGCCGTCGCCGCGTCGATCTTCTTTACGACGCTTTCAAGAATCATTGGCATTTCTCCGTTCTACCCTCGTCGTGGGCCCTGCGTACGGCTCCTGCCGCGGCGAGCCCGGTACGGCCGGCGCTGCGACGCCAGGCTCCTCGGCGGTCAAACACCCTGGAACTTCTCCAACTGTCGCGACACGCGCCCGAACCACTCGGTTTCCGTCTCTCGATGCACGTGCAATTCTTCGCGCAGTGCCATGAGCGCCTCCGTGTTCGACCGGATCACGTCCAGGAGATGGTCGTTGACGCTCAGCACCTCATGCGAGCGGTGCAAGGCGTCCTGCACCGCATGAACGCCGCGCGCCCGCTCCTGCCGCTCTACCCACCACATGACAAACAACAGCCCGGCGATACCGAGCGACGGCAGTTCCCGCAAGATCTCCTCTACCATCAGGACGCTCGCTTTCTACCGCGGCCGGGCGCACAAGCTACAATCCGTCCAGTTCGTCTTCCGTAAAGGCGCGCGTCCGTCCGCTATAGCGCGGGGAGTCGTCCTCCGCGGTGGACGCCGCCGGCGGGCTGCTCGCCGGCAGGTGTACCGCCCCGGCAGCGACCCGCTCGAGCCACCGTCGGGCATCCTCGTGAACGGCCTTCACCCGGCCCGGAATATCGCTGACGAACGGCGAACTCTTCCACGCCATGTACTCAGCCAGGTCCAGCACGCGTAGGGCCAGGACGTCGGCTAGTTCGGGATGCTGCGTCATATTCACCGGTGTCGCATAGCGCTTGCTCAGGTAACTGTTGGCCTCCGCCTCCGCCTCGTCGACGATCTGCTGGCCGACGGTGTTGTTTAATGTGGTCCCGTTGGTGCGATCCGTCAGGCGCGCATACAGCGTCGGACCCAGGCGCTGGCTCAGGTCCGCTGTGGTGATGTACGCCACAATCTAACCTCCGTCCCCGCCGCAACCGCCAGAGCTTGCCAAGGCCGCATGCGCGGCGCGTCCTGGCGACGCGCCGGCGCCGGGTAACCCTCTTTTGAGCTTCCCGCCGCCGCCGCGCGCCAGCTTACCCGTTCGTCAACGTCACCAGACACGCGTCCTGCCAGAAGCCGTAGCCGGCCTCATGGATGGCCTTGATGCCGTACTGATGCTGATTCTCGTTGATCTCCAGTTCGCTGCCCTCCGCCAGGGCCTGCACCTGCACCGGAAGCTCCTCCTGGAAAATGAACGGCCGGGTCTCGCCGTCCGTCCGGAATAGGACGAACTTAGTCGTCCAGTTGAGCCGCGGGTTGGCGACCCACTCGACGTTGAACGGCTCCCACAGTTTCAGCGGGCTGACCGAATCCCGGGTGCGGTCCGACAGCGCGATCATCGTCGACGACCAGAACGGCACCGGCACCATCACCAGAAATCCGCGCGCCGTCTCGTTCATCGGCTCGTTTTGATCGTCCTTGAAACCCAACACCTGCGAGATCCCCTTGGTAATCGCGCGCAGCATCTCGTCCGGCGTAGGCTCCGTCGGCGAAACCACTTCCTCGATGATGCTGTTGCTTTGAGTGCCGGACTCACCCTCACTGTGGTCAATATCGAAGAAATACTGCCCGTCGTAGCCGGTGCTCGCCTCTCCACTGAGGATCAGCGTGGACAGCAGGCGGTTCGGATGGGACGCCACGCGGCGCGCCATTTCGTTTACCCGCACCAGAATCTGACCCGTCTTGTCCCGCCGTTGCTCGTCGGCGTCCACGCGGATGGTCGACTCCCACACCTTGTTGACGATGGTGATCCCCTTCGCCGCCAGCGGTTTGGCCTGCCGGCCGCCCTTCCACTCGCGAACCTGGGGTACCATGCCCAGCCAACGATAGGTCTCCGTCTCCTGGTTGCTCGCAAAGTGCATCGCCAGCTTGGTCCACCAGGCCGTCCTGGCGACTTCCTCCAACCGCCGATAGAACCGCCCGATGATCGCTCGCGAGGTCAGACCCGTATCCACAATGGCCATGCGCATCTCCTCTTATGCCAACAGATCCTTTTTTTCCTTGTTGCCTGTGCCTGCCAGGAGCGTCTCGTCCAGTCAGGCAATGTCTCGACTCAGAATGATCCACTCCGTCCCGGTGCACACGAGCTGCGCCGTGTCGTACTGCGCGTCCACACCCGCAAACGTTTGGGCGCCGTCGATCGTTTCCGTGCCGTTGCCGTCCAGCGTGACCGCCGCGGCTGCGGCCGACGTTTTCACCAGCCACACCCAGCCCCCCGCGCGAACTGACGCCACCGGCGGCAACGTTAGCGTGCGCGCCACCGTGTTGGCGATCAGCAGCACTCGATTCATCTGATTCAGCGTCAGGCTCGCGCTGGCATCGGCCAGCGCGACGACCTGCGTGCCTTCCAGCGCGCCGGTAACTTGCACCACCGGCTGACAGCGCACGCGCGCCTTGTTCGCACCCTCGACGGCCACGACACGACCGACGCGGCTCGCGCCCGCCGGCTCGAACGTCAACGTATCGTCGCCACTCGCATACACGTCCTTGCCGACGTCGACCTGTGAAACGCCACTGAGTGCGTGCACGACATCGACCGACTGGTGGAGGCGCACCGAGATGCCGCCGGCCGTGTGACCGGCGATCGTGTTATCCGCGCGCCGGTACGCAATACCGAGAAAATCGTCGCCCGCCTGAAGCGGCCGGGCGTAACCCGTGGTCACATTGCGTCCGACCAGTGCGCCCTTGTAGATGACCACATTGTCATCCACGGGGATGTCGACCAATTCCTGCGCCGTAAAGAACGTGATCTCTCGATCACTCGTCAGTGCCATCGCTATGTCTCCCATTCCAAAAAGACTCCATTGCCCAACTCGTGTTCCACAGGCCGTGGCCGCAGCCGGCTAACGGAAGGTCCGCTCCACCACGCGGCCGGCGGCCAGCGCTCGGTCATAGGCCGCCAGGTCCTCCGCACTGATGCCCCAGCGACCATAGACGCTCGCCCGGCGCCGAAACTCGCGCTCCGCGGCCGTCAGCGGTTCGACGCACCCGCGCTGGCTCAGGGCCAGGACCCGCCCCGGCGGCAACAATACAGGGGCCCGCGCCAAACGGTCTTCGGCCGCCTCCGGATTCCGCAGGTAGTCCTCGCGCCAGTCCATGCTGTTGCTGTCGAGGATCTTGCCGAACCGCATGCCGCGCTCCACGAAAGCATCCGCCTCCAACCCATGAAGCTGGCGCTGTAAGACCGCCACTTCCGCTTCGGCCGCTTCCAACTCAGCGCGCGGTACAACCTCCTCTGTTTCATCCGTTCCGGAATCCGATTCTGCACCCTGTTCCCCACACTCGGCCTCGCCGCCTTCGCCGCGCGACGAGCGCTTGGCGGCCAGGGGCTGCACGCCCCGCATGGCCGGGTCATTCGTCAACGCCACCGGACCCAGCGCCGCCACATCCGTGCGCTCCTCGTCCGTCCAGAAGACCACCGGCGAAAAGTAGCGATACTCCCCAGAGCGCAGCAGCTCCTTGGCGCGATCCGTCCAGGTCACATCGACCGCCCACAGTCCGTCCTCCCGCACCTCGAGCCCACCGACCCACCCGGCCGCCGGACGTAGCCCATCTTGACGCGTGTTGAAGCGATCAAAGCTCTGATGTTCATAGTCGATCGCCAGCTTGCGCCCGATGCGGTCCATCCAACGTTTGGCAGACTCGGCCTGCTGGCGGGTAAAGACAAAACTCTTGCCCGCCGCAGGTCGTTCCAGCGCCACCTCGCCAAAGGGTATCAACAGAAACTCGTTGACCGGCTCACCGCCAGCCGACGTCGGCAAGGAACACCTCAGATACGATACCGGGCGGTCCTCATCCTCACCGGCGCCAAGGCATGCCGTGAGTTCCAGCGCCGCCGTACGGTCGGCTAGGTCGCACAGCAGCTCGTGCAGCCGCGCCGCCTGCGCGGCACAGTCGCCGGCCGCCAGGCGCAGGGCTTCCTGCAAGCGCGTGACAATCTGTTCCTGTGCCGTGTTAGTCATCACCGCCCGTGTCGCTGTCGCTTCCTCAGTTGCCATTGCATTCAAGACACACACCTTCCTTTCCGCCTGCCCATCCTGCCAACGCCTCACTGCACTCGTGCGGCGACGGCACGCCATCTGGATTTCGCGCTCCGGCCTGCCCCTCCAACCGCGCCATTGGCCCTGCGCTCCAGCCGCATGACCTCGATGTTTCCCTTGTCGTTCACGAGACCGGTCGAACGAAATCCCAGCGCTCGATAGAAACGGCTCGGATCGCCGGTACTTATATCCTTCTTCACGCGCACCTCACGGGCTCGGCTGTCGCGCACCAGCACGGCCCCAATGCCCAACCCGCGGTACGCCGGGTGCACGAGCACATTCACCAGACGTGTACCGCTGGTCAGAATCGCCACACCCACCAGAACGCAATCCAACTCCGCTATGTAGACTTCGTGATACGGACCAGCCAGAATCTCCTGAAGCTGGCCACGCTTGAAGAAGTAGTCCTTACGCAGGATCGCGTCGAAAAAGAAGCCCAGCGGCACGAGATCGCCCGGCCCGGCGCGACGAATGCTCAACGTTGCCGCAGGCGTGCTGGTCAGGGCTGGGCCAGCTTCACGAGCTGCCACGCCGTTGCGATTCCGACGCGCTGTCACGGCGCCCTCCTCGCCACGACCACGGGCTCGTTCGCACTCGGCTCCGGTATGCCGAGGGACTGGTGAATCCACCGTTTGGGAACGGCCAGGCCGAGCTGGTTGATGGCGACCGCCAGGACGCCGGCCAACACCTTGGTGTCCACCGCTTGTGCGAGCGACCGCCGAAACCGTGGTACCGGTACGGCATCCCCAAGGTGCGCCCTCACCATCGGAGTCAGTACCTCACGGCGCACCGTTCGCCCCTCCGCCGCAATGTCGTTAACGAGCAGGTCCTCCCGCACGCGATCATGAATTTCCGCCGCCGCGCGCGAGCCGGACGTGCGCAGGTCGGTGGTCAGGTGCTGACCCAGCCACAGAATCGTAACTTCCGTGTTGCAGTGGTCCTGCAATGGTTGGTACGGGCGCTCGCCGCTGTGGGAGACATCCAGCAGCTTCAGGTCAACGTTCTTGCCGAATGCCGCGACGGCGTCCGTGCCCAGGGCCTGGAGCATCTTCAGCAGCTCCTGCTTGTCGGGCTCGGGCGTGCCCGGATCGAACTGCGCTACCCGTACCGGCATGCCCGCGATCTCCGAGAAGATCAGCCAGTCCTTGAAGCTGAGATTCTGCGCGACGTAGAGCAACGCCGAGGCCCGCAACAGGCCGCCATCGAAACGGCGGCCCGCCTGCGCCCGCGGCTCATGCACGACCCACTTGAACGTCTGCTCGTCGACGGCCACCCCCCGGTCGGACTCCTCTTCGGTCAGGATGCGCAACCGCCACGGTTCGTGCGGATCGCTGACCAGCCGCGAGTCCGGCACCGGCACCAGGTCCACAAGGCGGGAGTTCTGCCACACCAGTTCGGCGACGGCGACGCCCGCCCCAATCGCGTGCGCCAGGTGGTCCAAAGCCTCGTCGAACCGCTCCAGACTGCGCAGGGTCTCGCGGCAATAATCCGCGGCCGCGACCGCGGCCCGCGCGGTCGCGCCGTCCATCCCGGGCTGCGTCGCGGGTAGAACCTCCCAGTCCAGCCCGGTCAGCGCCAGTCGCCGGGTTTGCTCAACCGCCGCCAACCGCGGCCACTTCTGGAGCATCTCGTGGAACACTTCAAACTGCATCTGTGGTGTGCCGGCGTCGGCGGCCTGTAAATAGCTCAGTAGCCGCGAGGGCGTTAGCCCCACCGTGGGATGGATCCGTACGCTGTCCTCGCGCCACGGACGAACGATCCGGGCGCCGTACGCCACACGCCGCGACCACTCCGGTAACAGCGAGCCCAACGCTCGAAAGACGCCGCCGAGTCGACCCGATGTGTGCTGGGGCACGAGTGCATCTCCTGAGGCCGGCCCGCGGCCGGCGGCCCTGGGGCCTACCCAGAAAACTAACTCGAAAACATAGGATGTCTAGATCGGCGGGTGCCCGAGGCGCCCGTTGGCGGCCTTTAGCGCCCTGCGCCGTGCTTTGTGTGGGGCTGTACGAGCCGCCCCCGCGACCAGGCCCGGCGCGCCAGCCGCGTGCCGCCTCCCGGTCGCAACGCGGGACCGAATGAACGAGATGGCGTGCACCCCCGAACGCCTCCAGGCCTCGCTGCCTTTACGACCGCTTCAACGCCCGCCCGCCACAGCCGACACCGGCGCAACCGTTGGGCCCTCCGCCTAATCCGGCATACCTGCCGGTCGGGAACTCGCCCGAGAAGGCCGACCCAAGTCCCCGCGCGCCCGTTGCTCCAGCGGCCGCGCGGGCGGGGTGGCCAACGGGCGCACACGACCGAAAGCGGGGGTCCGTGATGCCCAATAACGATTCAACCGGTCCGCGCGTATGCACGACACGCACGGCGCAAACAGGGTGAGGGGCGCGCTCCCCGCTCTCGACTGGCGTTGCCCCCTACTTGTAGATCGTCCAGAGCCGGTTTTTGGAGTACCAGCCGGGAATCAGTTCGCGGGGGAAGTTGGCCTGCTCGAACAGTCCGTCCTCCCAGTTCACCGGCGGACGGTTGGGATACCAGTTCTCGCGGTACTTGTGATTCGGACCGACGTGGATCGGCTCGCCCGGGTACCACACGAACACCTTCTGCGTATCCACCGGCCGCTCGGGCGTGAACCCAAAAGTCACGCTCGCCACGTGGCCGTCCTGTAGCAACAGATTGGCCGCGAACCCCGGATGCCGCCAGGCAACCATGTTGTCGAACTGGGTGGGCTTGTTCCAGATCCCGCTCGTGACGGCGTCGCCGCTGAGGTTGTAGATCGTGCTCCACACCGCGTCCCCGGCCAGAACACGCTGCGCCACGTACAGCTCGTGATCCTCAAAATACCGAGGCAGGTCTTCGTTGGGGCCGGCAAAACCCGGCAGCCAGTTCCAACCCCCGGCCGACATGGGAACGCCGATGCCGTAGCTGTAGTCGATGCCGGGAACCGACTTGCCCGGGTAGCGGGTCTCATAGAACGTGCCCCGCGCCATGTTCAGCAGATCGGGCCGCGCATCCTCCGGGCAGTACCCACCCTTGCGGTTGCCAAACATGCGGGTCTGAATCAAAACGTCGATCCACGTGTACCGGATCGGCGCACCGCCGTCATCCCAGAGCGGATAGAAATCCAGTTCGGCGTGGGTACGGATCGACTCGAGCGCAAGGCCCATCTGTTGAAGGCTCGCAGCGCAATGGGTTTGCTTGGCGCGGCGGTGCACGAGCTGGAGCGGCGGCAACGTGAGCGCAATAAGCAGCGAGATTACCCCGATCACGACCAGGAGCTCCGCCAATGAGAAGCCCCGGCGTGCTCCCCGCGGTGCTCGAATTGAACCGCCTTTCACGCGCATCAGTGCTTCACCTGCGGCCCGGCAGTGAGCCGACGGCTGCTGGCAGCCTCTCTGCCCGCCGGGATTTCCGCCCAGCGGGGTGAGCCTCCGTGCTCCGGCTGTAGCGCACGCACTACAGTCCCCCAGACCTGACCTACAATTCACAACAGGAGCATAAGCGCTTGGACCGAATAATGCAAGTCCTGACAGCGCAATCTCTGCCCTATATTTCTTCGGCATAATCCGCCCCGGAGGGTTAGATCGCCCGGGTCCTCATACAAAACGGGCCGGAATCTGCTTGTAACCTGTTATTCATAAACGACTTATGGAACGTCATCAGATAGCCATCTGGCCCCCGGCGTCTACGATTCCCCGGAATCCGGCCCCAACGCCCTATCGAACCCGCCCATCCGAGAAACTGGCTTGATTTGGGCAGGCGCGGTTCGGCACTCATCCAACGGGAACGAGACGCGTTACTCGGCCACGTCAGCCTCGCGCTGGCGCTTCCGCATTCGTCATTCGATCCCCAGCGCTGCGAGCCACCGTTCAGCGTCCAGGGCCGCCATGCAACCGGTCCCGGCCGCCGTAACGGCCTGCCGGTACACGTGGTCGGCCACGTCGCCAGCCGCGAAGACGCCTTCCACGCTGGTGTACGTCGAGGGCGGGCGCGCAAGCCGCACGTAGCCCTTGTCGTTCAGCTCGACCTGGCCGTTGACCAGCTCGGTGTTCGGCGTATGGCCGATCGCCAGGAAGAGCCCCCTACACGGGAAATTCCGCTCCTGCTGGGTCTTGACGTTCCGCAGCCGCACGCCCGTGATCGCCTGTTCGCCATGCACGTCCACGACCACGCTGTCCCAGATCGGCTCCATTTTGCCTTCCCGCGCCAACCGGAAGAAGCGCTCTTGCATGGCCTTGCTGGCACGGAGCTGATCGCGCCGATGCACTACGTAGACCTTGCGGGCGAACTTGGTGAGGAAGCTGCCCTCCTCGACGGCCGAATCGCCGCCCCCGACGACCACGAGGTCCTGGTTGCGATACAACGGCAGGGCGCCGTCGCAAACGGCACACGCGGAAACCCCGCCGCCACCCTTCGCCAGACGCTGCTCGTTTTCCAGGTTCAGCCAATTGGCCCGGGCCCCCGTGGCGAGGATGACGGCGTGGGCCTGCACGGTGTGCTCGTAGCTCTTGATCGTGAACGGCCGACGGCGCAGGTCCAGGCTCTCCACGTCTTCGGTGATCAAGCGCGTTCCAAAACGTGCGGCCTGGTCGCGGAAGGCCTTCATCATCTTGGGCCCCAGGATACCCTCGGGGAAACCGGGAAAGTTCTCGACCTCGGTCGTGAACATGAGCTGACCGCCCGGAATCAACCCGCCGGCGCTGTGTCCTTCAAAGACGAGCGGCTGGAGGGCCGCCCGGGCCGCGTAGATCGCCGCCGTCAAACCCGCCGGCCCGGACCCGACAATGACTACTTGTTCGATGCTCATATCCTTCCCCAAAAGGTGTCAGGAACCTTTTGTAACCCCGCGAGCCGCCCGCCGTGGTCGCCCACGAGGCCGCAGGGTCAGCTCCAGGCCGAGCCGCGCGACCTCGCGACGCAGCCAAATCTCGCCGCCGTACGGACGCCCGCGGCGCACCGCCTCGCGCACCGCCGCGAGCTCGGCGTCCGTCTGCGGTTGGTTTACCAGCCGCACCCAGCCGCGCGGCGGTGCGCTCGGCCACTCGCTGAGCAGCGCCTGCTGGACGGCATCTCCGTAGACCCGCCGGTACAAGCTGCCCCATCGCCAATTCTCCGCGGTCCGGACGAGCCCAGCCCGGAGCGGATTGCGTTCCACGTAGCGGCAGACAGTGAACAGGTGCTCGTCACTCTCGATGGGGAAGGACTTGAAGCGGCCCTGATAGACGTGGCCGCTGCCGGCCGAGCCGCGGTGCGCATGCCAGCGTTGGGTATGCGTGAGCGTCAGCCAGCGGACGAACTCGGACAGCTCGCCGTCGGCCCGCGGGCAGACCACGAGATGCCAGTGGTTCGGCATCACGCAGTAAGCCAGCAGGCGGGTCCCGGTGCGCTGCCGGGCAGCGTCAAGGACGCTCTCGAAAGCCTGGTAGTCCGCGTCGGTGTCGAGAATAGTCATCCGGCCATTGGCGCGGTTGAGGGCATGATACACGAGTCCCCCCACAGCAGCTCGCGGCGGTCGCGGCATGCGGAGAAGTTAACCTAACGCCCGCCGTGCGTCAAGAAAGGTTCCTGACACCTTTTCTACACCTTTTCCTCTACTCCGGCTCTTCAGGAGCCTTCTCTCCGACCGGTCCGAGGCGCATGCCCCGCGCCTTGGCCTCCAGCTTGCCTTGAAAGTCCCCCGGGTTGCGGGCGCGCTCTAGACATTCCTCCGCGGTACAGGTGTTGTCCTCGTAGAGCCGCCAGAGGTGATCGTCCAAAAGCTGCATCCCGTACTTCTTGCCGGTCTGGAGCGCGGAGTCGATGCGGTAGGTCTTGTTCTCGCGGATCAGGTTTTGAATCGCGGGCGTGCAAACCAGAAATTCGTACGCCGCCACGCGTCCCGGCGCCCCTTTCCGCGGCAGCAGCGTCTGCGACAGGATCGCCAGCACGTTGATGCTGAGCTGCACGCGAATCTGCTCCTGCTGAGTGACGGGAAACGCGTCGATGATACGGGTGATCGTCCCCTGGGCCCCGGTGGTGTGGAGCGTGGCGAACACGAGGTGGCCGGTCTCGGCGGCACGGATCGCGGCCTCCATGGTCTCCAGGTCGCGCATCTCGCCCACCAGGATCACGTCCGGGTCCATCCGTAGCGAGCGACGCAGCGCTTCCGCAAAGCTCGGCACATCGACGCCGACCTCCCGCTGCGAGAAGACGGCCCGCACGTGGTTGTGGTAGTACTCAATCGGGTCTTCGATCGTGATGACATGGTCGTCGAAGTTCCGGTTGATGTAGTCGAGCATGGTCGCCAGCGTGGTCGTCTTGCCGGACCCGGTCGGTCCGGTCACCAGGAACAAGCCGCGCGGGCGGCGGCACAGCGCCTTGACAATGGGCGGCAACCCGATTTCCTCGAACGTCAGGATTTTCGTGGGAATCAGCCGCAGCACCATCGAAGTGTTGCCCCTCTGCTTGAACACGGATACCCGGAAGCGGCCCTTGTCGCCAAAGGCAAACCCGAAGTCCGTGCCGCCCTCCTCCTGCAGCTCCTGCTGGTTGCGCTCCGGCGTAACCGACTTCATCAGGGCGACCGTGTCGTCGGGCTCGAGCACCTTCGTTTCCAGGCTGCGCAAGCGGCCGTCAATCCGCAGCACGGGGGGTCGCCCCACGTGGATGTGAATGTCCGACGCATTGATGCGAATGCAGGTTTCCAGCAACCGATCGATGTGTACCGTAGCCACCGATTTTCCTCGCCGCGCTTGGGGCAAGCACGTCCGTCCGGCTCGCCCACCACCTACGTTTCCGCAGTAATGATGGCCTCCATCTGCGTCGTCTTGGCCACCTCGAGGGCCGTCGTCACGCCCCGAAGCACCTTGATCTTGCCGTCCTCGAGCAGCGTGCGCATGCCGGAGGCACGGGCCGCCCGGCGGACGTGCGTCGTGGGCGCCCGGTTGAAGGCCAGTTCGCGCAGCTCGTTGTTCATCTCGAGCATCTCGAAGATACCCTGCCGCCCGCGATAGCCCACGCCGCCGCAGCGGTTGCAGCCGGCACCCTTGTAGAGCTGCTGCCCGGCCAGCTCCTGCTCGGTGAAGCCCAGCATCTTCAGCACGAAGCGGTCTGGGCTTGGATCCACCTGCTTGCATTCCTTGCAGATCAGCCGGATCAGGCGCTGAGCCATGATGGCCTGAATGGATGATGCGACCAGGAACGGCTTGATGCCCATGTCGATCAGACGTGTGATCGCGCTGGGAGCGTCGTTGGTGTGCAGCGTGCTGAAGACCAGGTGCCCGGTCAGCGCGGCCTGCACCGCTACCTCGCCCACGTCGCGGTCACGAATCTCGCCCACCAGGATGATGTTCGGCGCCTGCCGCAGCATCGCCCGCAGGATGCGCGCGAACGTCAGCCCGATCTCCTCCTTCACCTGACACTGGTTCATGCCGGTGAAGTTGTATTCCACCGGGTCTTCGGCGGTGATGATCTTGCGGTCCGGCCGATTCAGCTCCTGCAACGCCGCGTACAGGGTCGTCGTCTTCCCGGAACCGGTCGGGCCGGTCACGAGGAAGATACCGTTCGGCTGCCGGATGATGTTGAGAAAATGCTCGTAGTCGTTCTCCTCAAAGCCCAGCCCGGTGATGCCGATCTTCACCGAATCCGGCCGCAGAATACGCAGCACCACGCTCTCGCCGTGGTAAGCTGGCAAAGAGCTGACGCGAAAATCGACGAGCTGGCCGCCGAACTTTTTCTTGATCCGGCCGTCCTGCGGCAGCCGTTTTTCGGCGATATCGATGCCGGAGAGGATCTTCAGACGCGTGATGATCGGGCCTTGCATGCTCTTGGGGATGTTGTCGCGGATGATGCACACCCCGTCGATGCGATAGCGCACCCGCACCCGATCGGTCATCGGCTCGACGTGGATGTCCGAGGCCCGCATGCGGACGGCCTCGCTGATGATCAGGTCGATCAGCTTGATGACGGGCGCTTCGCCGTCGGTCTGTGCCGCGGCCTTCTTCTCGTCTTCGGCCGCCTTGCCCAAACGGTCGTCGCGGTCGATCTCCTCGATGGCCTCATCGACGCTGCTGCCCACGCCGCTCAGGAACGTGTCGATGAAGCGTTGAATCTTGCTGCGTGGAGCCAGGGCGATCTCGAGCTCCAGGCCCAGCATGAATCTCAGCTTGTCCAGCAGCTCCAGGTTCAACGGGTCCGAGATGATGATCTTGAGCTTGTTGCCCTCCTTCTTCATCGGGAGAACCCGCTCGGTCACGATGATCTTCTCGGGGATCAGGTCGAGCGCGGTGGGGACGTGGACATTCTTGTCGAGGTCGACGTACTCCAGGTCGAACTGGCTCGCTAGCGCCTTGGTGACGTCCTCCTCGCCCGCCAGCTCCAGCTCGACCAGCGCCTCCCCGATCTGCTTGTGGTGCTCGGCGGCATACGTCAGCGCGTCCGCCAGCGCATTCGGCGAGATGACGTTCCAGCTCACCAGGATTTCACCGAGCTTTTTCCGTCGTCGCGCCATCCGTTCTCCCAGCACCGCCGGCCGCTGCCCCGCTCCCGTGCGGCCGCTCGATCAGAGTACCTCATTCTCCGCGCCCTCAGTGCAAAAAGCAAGGTTTCGCGCCACCGTGCAGAGCCTAGTGCGAGCGGTATCGTCCCAGCAGCATCGCGCGAAAAGCGGCGTAGTCCGCCGCCATCGTCTCGTACGTCTCCCGACGATTCTCAAGCCCGGCTAGGCTGGGCGGCACCGGCGGCTCCACGCCGATCGTGGCGCGAATCTCCTCCGGAAACTTCGCCGGGTGCGCGGTCTCGACGCAAACCGAGAGCCCCTCCGCTTCCGCTGGGTGGGCGCCCCGGTAGTCCTCGAGCCCGGCCCAGCCGACCGCCCCGTGCGGCTCGAGAAGCGCGCCATAGCGCTCGTACACCTCGCGGATCGTCGCGCGCGTTTGATCGTCCGAGATGCTGACGGCGTACAGGTCGCGCCGCATGGCCGTCAGTTCCGGCGACCGGCGCACCGCCCCCGTCTCATCCATCCACCCGCCATATACGTCCACCAGGCGGGCCAGGTTCGACGGGTGCCCCACGTTCATCGCGTTCGAGATGCACACGCGCGACGGCACGATCTTCTCGTAGCGCCCCGTGCGCAGAAAGACCGGCACTTCGTCGTTCGCGTTCGTGGCGATGACGAGCCGCCGGATCGGCAGCCCCATCTGCCAGGCGATCACGGCCCCCATCATGTCGCCGAAGTTCCCGGACGGAACGGACACGATTGCCGGCTCCGCGGCCGCAACGTCGGCGAGGTTCACGTACGCGTACACGTAGTACACGGCCTGCGGCAGCAGCCGCCCGATGTTGATCGAATTGGCGGACGTCAGCCGGATGCCCGATAGGTCCGGGTCGGCGAACGCCCGCTTCACCAGAGCCTGGCAATCATCGAACTTCCCATCGACGGCGATCGTCGTCACGTTGCCGCCAACGGTAGTCATCTGCCGGCGCTGCCGCTCGGAAACCTCGGCCGGCGGAAAGAGCACCACGACCTGAACGCCGGGGACGCCGTAGTACGCGTGCGCCACCGCGCTGCCCGTGTCGCCCGACGTGGCCGTCAGGATGACCAGCTCGCCGTCCTCGTCGGCGACGAGCCGGCCCATCCAACGGGCCATCATGCGGGCCGCGAAATCCTTGAACGACGCGGTGGGCCCGCGGTCCAGCCGCATCAGGTGCCGCCGCCCGGTCACGTGCTCGAGCGGCACCGCGAAGTCGTACGCCTCCGTGCACAGTGCCCGCAGCGTTTCGTCGTCGAAAACCCCCGCCGTGTACGGCCGCAACACCGCGAACGCCACGTCGGCATAAGGCCGACCCGTCAGCGCCGCCAACTCATCGCGCGTCAGCGGCGGGTAACGCTCGGGCATGAACAGCCCGCGGTCGCCAGCCTGGCCCTGCAACAGCGCCGTCCGCAGGTCCACCGGCGTCACGCCACGGTTCGTGCTATAGAAGCGGATCGGTTCCCGCATGCCGCTCACGCCGAAACAGCCGCCCAGGCACACGCCTGGGGCCCTGGCCGACTGCTCTCTACGCAACAGTCTACCGTGCACTGATTCGCGTCGTCACCATATTCCGCAGGCTCCAGAGCGGCGTGCGCCGTAAGTCCACGCGACCCGTCCCTGATTCCATTGGCAGCCACAGGCCCCTTGCGGTATGCTACTCCATGCGACATGCCCGCCCGATTGTCGGAGGAGTGCAGCGATGTTCGGCGGCGACGAGGTTCAGATCACTCCGGGAATGCAGCGCTACATCGATCGCAACAACGCCTACCTGGCCGAGCGCGACCGGTATATCCGCGAGGTCGTCAAGAAGTGGAAGTTCGACACGATCGCCGTCCACGGCCTGTATTCGGTCCAGGACGCGATCGAGGACTACCAGGGCGCGATTATCGAGCCCGTGTTCATGAGCAGCTCGCAGGCCTACCGTGACTCCGACGAGATGGCCGCCGCCCTGGCCTACCTGATCCCCACCTGGTGCTACTCGCGCATCGCTAACCCCTCCACGTACTACTACGAGTGGACCCTGGCGCTGCTGGAGAGCTACGGCTTCGACGGCGAAACGTCCTGCTGCTCCACCTCCTCCGGCATGGCGGCCATCATGACCGCCGTCCAGCCCTTCCTGGTGCACAAGCGCCACCACGTCCACGAGCCGCGGAACTTCGTGGCCACCGCCCAGTGCTACGGCGGCACGTTCCAGCAGTTCAAGGTGCGGCTCATGGAGGAGCGCGACATCGAGTGCCGTTGGGTCACCGACCCGACCAACCTCGACGAATGGGCCTCCAAGATCGACGACAACACGCGCTTCCTCTACGGCGAGCTGCCCAGCAATCCGCAACTCGGCTTTTTTGACGTCGCGGCCGTCGCCGACCTGGCCCACAGCCACAATCTGCCGCTGATCTGCGACAGCACGGTCGCGACCCCGGCGCTCCTGCGGCCCATCTGCCACGGCGCGGACATCGTGGTGCAGTCGGCGACCAAGAGCATGACGTCCAGCGGCTTCGGCATTTGCGGCGCCCTGATCGCCCGCAAGAACCTCGTGTGCTGCATCGACAACGACGATCTGAAGAAGGACTTCGCGCTCTACGTGAAGTACCTGCCCAACCGCGACTACGGCCCGAACTTGCACCCCATGCAGGCCATCATGACGCTCAACGACCTGCGCACGCTGCGATCGAAGATGGACCTCATGAGCCGCAACACGCTGAAAGTCGCCGAGTTCCTCGAACAACACCCGGCCGTCGAGCGGGTCGACTACTTGGGCCTGCCGAACCATCCGCTGCACGAGCTGGCGAGCAAGTACCTGTGGCTCGTGGACGCCGAACAGGACGAGCTGTATGGCCGGCCCGTCAACCGCTACGGCCATCTGATGTCGTTTTGCGTCCAGGGCGGCCCGCTGGCGGCCCGCAGTTTATTCGACGGGCTCGAGCGCATCTGGCGCGCCACCGACCTGGGTCGCATCAAGAGCGTCGCCACGATCCCGGCCATCTCGACCCACTTGCAGCAGGGCGAAGCCGGCCGCGAACTCGCCCACATCCCGCCGAACCTGGTCCGCCTGTGCGTCGGCGGCGAGCACCCCGACGACATCATCGCCGATTTGGACCAGGCGTTGCGCAAGGTCGCGACGAAGACCGTGGTAGGCGTGGCCGGCGCAAGGTAGCGGCCCGCGCCCCGCGCGGCCGCGGCACGGCGTGGGCCGC
>Ga0214473_10003810_pt1 | contig 18188 bp, 14 predicted proteins | sample RVTome_7_FD_203509 | JGI IMG/M metagenome (GOLD analysis project Ga0214473, IMG submission 203509) | Soil microbial communities from uranium-contaminated site in the Upper Colorado River Basin, Wyoming, United States - RVT98D197 | ecosystem: Environmental > Terrestrial > Soil > Contaminated >... | reverse complement strand
TCGGCAATACTCCTGGCCGTTTCGTAGGTTGCCTGCACCAGTTCGCCGGCGGGTACAACGGCATTGACCAGTCCTATTTCTTTGGCTTCCTTGGCGTCAATGGTCTTAGCGGTAAGGGTTAATTCAAGAGCTTTACCCAGGCCGACTAAACGGGGCAGGAAGTAACTGGAACCATAATCAAGGGTAATCCCCAGCATGGGGAAGCGCACACTAAATCTGGCCGCCTCCGAAGCGATTCTGATATCGCAAGCCAAAGTTAAGGTAAGACCTATACCTATGGCATAGCCGTTGATGGAAGCGATCACCGGTTTCCTTACATCGGCCACAGAAAAGCCCACACTTCGTATGACGTCAGGCACACCCTGTTCTTCCCGCTTTTGTATTCTTTCTTTATACAGCGTTTCGCCTACATCGGCGCCGGCAGAAAATGCGCGGCCGGCCCCGGTAATCACTAATACTCTGGTCTCATCATCCCCATCGACTAGCCTATAAGCTTCAGACAGTTCCTGGTACATCAGGGGGGTCTGAGCATTTAACTTTTCCGGACGGTTGAGCGTTATGGTCGCAATACCCTCTTTCTTCTCTAAAATAATGGTTTGATAATTCATCGGCCTTCTCCTTTTCTTTGCCACATCACCCTTGGTTTGAAAATGTTTCCTATATGACAGTTAATTTCTTTTTTGACAGGAAAAGTATTTGGAATCTATCGGTCTCTATCATCTTCTGGTATCCAGCATCTATAGTAAAAGACATAAATATGTGCACATAATGTCATTCCGGCGAAAGCCGGAATCCAGAGTTTTGAATTCCCTGGATGCCGGATCAAGTCCGGCATGACGTCACAGGGCATTCCCTTTATGGATAAAAATTTATGTCGTCCACTATAGTATCCAGCATCTAGCATCTGGTATCTAGCATCGAGCATCTCTCATCTACGACCTATGAGCTGTCATCCAGGAGTCTATCCCACTCCAGGGTTGCAAAGGTATCATGCAGAAAATGATCGTCTTTGACCGCGTTGAATTGGTGATTCATGAAAAGCTGCTCGGCGATCGCCCGGACCGGCTCCGGGGGCACCACATGGTCCTGCCGGCCGTGAAATATGGTGATGGGCATATACAACTTTTTTTTAAGGTATGGTTGATAAAGCTCTGAGTGCAGAGCCGGCGCGAGGAGGATGAGTTTTTTTACCCGTTCTTCGTGCAGACAGGCATAGACGGCGGCCATCAGCCCCCCGTAACTGGATCCGACGAGGACAAGATGGTCCTCCCCGGCCAGAAGCCCCTCGAGCTTCTCCATCCGCTGGGAAAATGAACCGAAATAGTCCTCGATGATCATGTCGGGATATCGTTCACGGAAAAATACACCCTTGGTTCCCCGGCTCGAGCTTTCCAGTCCGTGAATGAACACACATGTCGGTTTCATTGCCTTTTGAACCCGGCTCCTTATCTCTACACGGAATCGATATTCTGCTTAAAAGATTCTTTTTGGGTGCAAAAAGTGCACTTTAAGGCCTTTTTTGCCCACTATTTTTTGTATAATTCTCAAAGAATTTAATCCCTTGGCCTGGTCCGACCCAATTTTACCATTACCTGGGAATAATAGCAAAAAACAAGTCTGACCCTTACTTACACTTCCCCCATTCGGTTTTGTATATCGCACTGAGAACCGACAGCTTCACACCAGTTTAAATCTAACTCGTAATCTGCCATTTGCATAATCAGTGGATATGATCTTGAACGTTCCGATTTCTCTCGTCGTCAAAGCGTGTAGACCACTGCAAGGGCATACATCATAATCACCAATGCTGACAATTCGCACGCTCTCTCCTGCATCGTCTGGAAGTTTAGCTAGTGAAACGACGTTTGCGGCTTCTTCACGGCTTAGAAGGCAGTCCCTGATTGGAAGATCAGCTTGAATAATTTCGTTAACTTTATTTTCAATTGCCAAAATTTCCTCTTCTGCAAGATTCCGATCGATTCGATAATCACATTTCGACTTCTTCTTTTCGATATGGGCACTGAAGGCTCTCCCGCAGTTGAACATACGAACCATCGTTTGGTTTAAAATATGCTCAGCAGAGTGCATTCGTGGATCGTATTCTTTGCGGTTCGAATTGTAGTCATTCATAGTTTTTCTCTGAAGATACTTAAAAATATCCGATCATAGCCTCTTTTTAAGCCAATTGAATTATTAAGGGGCGTCCCCAACTTCATTCATAAGGCTTTTTTTACCCATCATTTCTTGCATCATGTTATGAAAATTTAATCCCTTGGCCTGGTCCGATCCCGGCATGAACACATCACAGCGTCCCTTTTTTATTTACTCAATTCCGATTAGGATTTGCTTTTGTTTAGGTTAATAAAATCTCGCCATCTTATCCAGAGGCTCTCTGGTCGTCCGCAGTTTATTGATCGGCGCCTCCCAGTCGGGATAGCCGATGGCTATTCCCAGAACCATCAGTTTAGTGGCCGGGAGGTTCAGTTTTTCCCGCAAAAGATCGGGATATAAAACAGGCTGGACGGCCGGGATGGTTCCGAGACCGTTTTCGGTCGCCAGCAGAAGAATGGTTTGTGTTATAGCGCCGCAATCAAAGGCAGGCCAGACATTGATTTTGTCATCAATGTAGAAGAAACCGCGGTCGACCATCACATAAATGCAGCTTGGCGCACCCCAGAGCTTGGCGCCTTGGATGCCCCATTGTGCCCGCGCTTGTTTATCATCCCTGGCAATGCCCATCATATCGAGGGCGCCGGCCATGACGGCAGCGCGCCTCGAGGCATAGGGCTCCGGATATTGGATAGCCCCGGGCATATCTACGGTGAGCCTGCCCGGGTTTTCAAGGACGGCCTTTTTGATCTCTTCCAGCTTAGCTCCGCTGACAATGGCCAGTTCCCAGGGCTGGCTGTTTGATGCCGACGGGGCGTGCAGGGCCCCCTCAACGATTTTCTTTAAGGTCTCCGGCGGGACCGGATCGGGCTTAAAAGCCCGAATAGACTTTCTCTGATTGACCGCTTCTAAAACGTCCATCTTGTTTTCTCCATTCGGTTAGTAATTTCTTTAATCAGTCTGATGGGAATTGACTTTTTATTGAGGCAAGAATATAGGGCAAGAAAAAAACAGGGTCAAGGAGAAAAATAGAACTGTCATCCGGAAGCGACTTGCTTCCAAATGAAATCCCGTATGGCAATAGCAACTATTATGATGTTTTTTGGCACACCCTTTTGTTTTTTATATTTGAAGTAAGCTCAAATACCCAGCATGCTCTTTGAGCAATATAAATGTAAATATATAAAGGGCGCCCCTTTAATTCCTCCCAAGAGGCATGAGCAGACTTGACTCCATCCTCTACAATTGACTTGGTCCGACCCCGGCATTCGGGAAGGATAGCAATAAACAAGTCTGACCCTTACATTACTATCTTTTTCTTTTTGACAATTCTAATGTAAAAGATAGTATAGGAAATAAACCAAGCGGTCAAAGGGAATTCCCATGAAACGAAAATTGAGGGGATTTAAACACCGGGACATTCAACTGGATTTCAGTTTGTACCGGGTTGGTGTGCCCATCCGGGGGGTCTCCGATATGGAACTGAGCGTAGTGGACCTTTGGCCCGAAGGAGCCGGGAAGACCCTGATGTTTGTCCATGGGTATGCCGGATGTGCTGAAACCTGGGAATACCAGATTAATCATTTTGCCCATGAATATCGGGTTATGGCTCCTGACCTGCGAGGCCATGGGCAAAGTGACGCCCCTTTCACCGAATACACAATGCCGGAGTTGATTGATGACATCCGGACCATTTCCGACGCCCTCTCCCTTCCGGAGAAAATTATTCTCATCGGTCATTCCTTCGGCGGTTCCATCTGTATCGAATATGCCAATGCCTATCCGGAACGAGTGGAAAGACTGGTTTTGATTGCCACGGCCGGTGAATACCCACTGCCTCGCGGGGCCTCCTTGCTTTCCCGTATTCCGACAGCTGCCTTCCGGCCCTGGTGGAAGTATCGACCCCGTTGGAACGCCGAAATCCATGTTATGAAACGTATGATGTTAAATAACATGCGTCACTGGCAGGGGTGGACCCTGTTGTCGAATATACGTATCCCCACTCTCGTCATTACCGGAGAACGGGATCGCTACTTTCCCCGCACCGTTTTTGAGAAAGTGAGCGGACTGATACCGGGAGCCGAGGTGATAGATGTTGGTGTTTCCAAACATAAGGTTCAATTGGAACGTCACCAGGCGGTCAACCGGGCCATAGAACGCTTTATCTCTGAAACCAGAGAGGGACTCCGGGTTTCCTGGCGCGAACCTTCGGCTCAAGGGGTCTGGTCAACTAATCGCCCCTGGCTAAAAAGTTACGGGAAACATACCCCGGCTACGGTTCCTATTCCCCGTCAACCCCTTCACAAATTCCTGGAAGCAGCAGCCGACAATGTGCCGAAACAAACGGCAACGCTCTTTTACGACACCCATTTGACTTACCAGCAACTCGAATGGCAGGTCAATCAGTTTGCCCACGCCTTGCACGGATTAGGGGTTCGCCCTGGGGACCGGGTGGTGGTCGTATTGCCCAATATGCCGCCGATGATTGTGGCCTACTACGGGACTCTCAAGATCGGCGGAGTAGTCGTATTGCCCAATCCCGATGCCGACGGGCCGGCTATTATCAGGCAGATCAAAGAGACCGGGGCCAAGGTCTTGGTCACTTTAAGGGAGTTTGGTGCTTTGGTCAGGAAAATGGGAGAACATTTTCAGCTTGCTGTCGTCTTTGTCGATTTGCGAAGCGCGGTCACCCCTTCCGTCTATCGACAACTCATGACCCGCTGGAAATCGGCCGGACTCAGTGAGCCGGAGAGGGCCGACCGGAGTTATGGAGGGCATCTCATGAGCCAGTTGATGATGGACGCCCCCCGGATACCGCCCGCAGTGGAAGTCTCCAGCGAAAACCTGGCCGCTATCCTCTATACCAGCGGAACCACGGATGAACCCAAAGGGGTCTGCCTGAGCCACAACAACCTGGTAGCCAATGCCGTCCAAACCCGTCACTGGATTCCCAATTTACACTATGGCCGGGAAACCTTCCTTTCGGTTATTCCCTTGACCCACAGTTACGGAATGACCAATGCCATGAATATCCCGATTACCATGGGTGCCACCATTCTCCTTTTGTCCGTATTTGAATTAAAACAGGTATTGGAATATATTAAAAAGTACAAACCGACCATCTTCCCCGGAGTCCCGGCCATTTATTCGGCCATCAACCAAGCCCCGAATGTCAGTTCCTTTGGAATATCATCCATAAAAGCCTGTGTCAGCGGTGCCGCCCCTTTGCCGGTTGAGGTACAGGAGGCCTTCGAAAAATTGGCCCGCTGCCGATTGGTGGAAGGGTATGGATTGACCGAAGCCTCGCCGGTAACCCACATCAATCCCCTGGAAGGGGCCCGCAAAGTCGGTTCCATCGGTATTCCCATTCCCAACACCGATGCCAAGATCATTGATTTGGTAACCCGAGAGAGCCTCCCGGCCGGAAAGATCGGCGAACTGGCGGTCAAAGGGCCCCAGGTCATGCAACGGTACTGGAATTCAAACGAGGAAGATCAGGCCGAGTCGGTTCTGAATGAGGGGTGGCTTTATACCGGAGATTTGGCCGTCATGGACAGCGACGGCTTCACTCAAATCATCAGTCGAAAGCGGGATACGATCCTGGCCGGGGAGTACAGCGTTTATCCCCGTGATGTGGAAGAAGTGCTTTACGAGAATAGCAAGGTCATGGAAGCAGCCGTGGTCGGCATTCCCAGTGGAACAGCCGGCCAAAAGGTCAAGGCCTTTGTGGTTCCCCGTCCGGGGAGCAGGCTGTCCAAAGAGGAATTGCTGGATATCTGCCGAAAGCGCCTTGAAGAATATGCCATACCCTGGGATATCGAATTCCGGGAGGAATTGCCCAAGTCCTTTGTAGGGAAGGTACTGCGGCGGCTGTTGGTTGAAGGAAAATCATGAGAAACCAATAGGTTTCCCAAAGAGGATAATAATCGCCACTATCGTTCTGACAATCCTGCTTATTGCCGTCGGGTTGGTTGTATTCCCTCCGAATTGGCGCATTAGCGCCCTGACCAGGCGGTCTCCCTCGGTGATCTATTCCGTCGAGACCACGGAACCGGTAGTGGCCCTTACCATTGATGATGGTCCTGACCCGGTTTCGACCGTCAAAATTCTGGATCTGCTGGGACGCCATCAGGCCAAGGCCACTTTTTTTCTCATCAGTCAACATGTGGCCGGCAACGAAGCCATTGTCCGTCGTTCCGTCAGCGAAGGGCACGAGTTGGCTAACCATATGACCACCGATGAACCCACCATCAAGTTGGAGAGTGCTGAATTTGAAAGGCAATTGGTAGAGGCCCACCAGGTCCTGACCCGGTTCTCCGAAGTGCACTGGTTTCGTCCCGGGTCCGGTTGGTATAGTGAAAAAATGCTCTCTATACTTGGCAAATACGGTTATCAGTGCGCTTTGGGTTCGGTCTATCCTTTTGACCCCCAAATCCCTTCAGCCTGGTTTATCAGACATTATGTGCTTCGAAAGGTCCGGCCGGGTTCGATTATCGTCCTCCATGACGGCGGCTCACGGGGGAAAAGGACCATTAAGGTCCTGACCAAGATCCTTCCGGAGATAAAAAATCGCGGCTTTCGCTTGGTGACCCTGTCGGAGTTGGTAAAAAAAGGCAGATAGTAATATCACCGGATGAAACCCCTGCTATAAGTTGCAGTCTACGGAAGGTGTGGTACAAATATGCCGTTCGACGTTAAGCCTTCGGCAAAATCTCTTTTCATCCTTCGTGGAGCCCCAGAGAGGAACGCGTGCACATCTTGGGAGAGGCTGTTCATTCCATTCAGTTATTCCTTTCTTTCTATTCCCCTTACCATGGTCTGGTGTAGGGTCCCTGGGATTTATTAGTGAGCCTTGGGAATCGGGGGACACCATACCTATTTAATATTTTTCTGGTTAGAAGATAAGTACGCTGTCCCCCGATTTAGCAATTTTTATATTTGAAGTAACCTCAAATACCCAGCATCCTCTTTGAGCAATATAAATGTAAATATATGATTCCTGGGAAATAAGTCCATTTTTAAAATAACCGCACTATTAAAACTGCAACGCACATTTTATCCGTAAAAAGAATAAGATCTTGACCAAACCGGTTCGAAAAGGGTTTAGATGAGCAAAAATTGACGATACAAAATCTGGCCAAGGCCTTTTTAAGGCGATAGGGGCCTTGGCCCATCGCTTTATATTGCAAGCGATTACTTTGCAGGCCACAGCAAAACAGACTTTTGCTGCTCGGCGCAAACGAAGTTTTCCGATTCCGTGAGATCGTTTCAACTCGGAGTTCGTTGCTTCGATCCCTGAACGGATTTTATACCGGTCCTTCCATTCTCGTGTTTGCTGAATGGAGTACATCTGATCCCGCAGTCGAATTTCAGGGGTAATCTCCAGACGAAAATCCCCGACGGTATCACGGGCCGAGCAGCCTTGAGGGCGATGATTGGGCGTTCGCACCGGACATTGATCGAGCTTTTGACAAGATCGACAAAGGTCCCCATCGAAAATCGCATGCAAAGAACGACGCGTGGTATTGTTACCACTGAGTATCCGATGATCTATCGGGCGGTGACCCATGGGGCATTCGGTCACAAAACCTGCGGAGTCAAACTGAAATAGATCCCGGCCCATTATCTCGTCAGACAATCGACTACGATTGACCGGGGCCACGAATTCGATGTCCTGTGCTATAACCTTTAAGGCGGAAGGAACGGAGGGATAGCCGCCATCGGCAAAAAGGGTTTTAGGCTTCAACCCGGCAGCGTCCAAACGCTCGATCACCGACAGCGCCTTGCCGATATCGGACCGGGCGGCGCCATGGACTTCATAGTCGGTGATGATTTCGGTTTTTTCGGCATTATGGCAAGTTTCGGTAATATGAACACTGTATCCGGCCCCTTTATGCCCGTAAGAGGCCTCCGGGTCATAGGGGGATTGCAGGAGCTCTCCCTCGATCTTTTTTTTAACCTGAATCTTGGAGGATGATTCATCCCCGGGGAGGCCATCGGTGAATTCGCATTGTTCATCAAAAAGGCGGTTAAGCAATTGGTACGGCTCACGGCTTTTGACTTCGTCCTCTTGGGCAAAGATCACAATAAGCTCATATAGATACTGGGCCAGGTCTTCCAACTTTACCTTTTGTTCAGCCGGACCCAATCCGAACCAGCCTTCGGATTCACTGGAATGCCATTGTTGAATGGCTTCGGGAACTCTTGAAAACTGATCTTCATCCAGGCTCTTTAGGAACAGGGTTAGCGTCTCTGAAAAAAGAGCCAATCGGCCACGAACCCGTATATTGGAGATGATATGAGTAGAATCAAGCCGTTGATTACTGGTCGATAGGCCAAGTTTATTTATGGCCGAGTCTCTGATATTATCGAATAGATAACGAACCAGCTTCATCTCAGGATCTTTGGCAGCTAATCGTCGTCGGAACTCAACCAGTGAACGGCGGGATAGATAATCTTCTTCATCACTAATATCTAAGGCGTATCGCCACCGAAGGTCAAAACTGAAGGTGTCCAGGGCCTGTTGATCGCTTAAGTTGTTCAACTCTTGCAGGAGACACAGGCCCAACAACCGCGCCACGCTGAAATTAGGTCGCCCAGTTTTGCCATAAAGCATCGCATATCGATCTTCGTTCTTAAACAGTATTGGAAGGACTTCGAATTTAAACAAGTGCGCCCAGGAAGATTCTATGCGATTGCGTAATGAGGCTGAGATCTGTGTGTCTATACCGAATAACTTTTGTTGGGGAGATGTTTTCTTATACATGACTATCTTTAGCATATTCATGTAGTTATTGCAAGAGTTACTTCTCGGAAATCAAATAAAAAAGGCGCCCCATCTTACACTTTTGCAGTATTTACAGGAAATTTGATAAAGCATCTTGCGATGATCCTCTTAAAAGCGAGTTACTTCTCAGGAATCATATATAAAGGGCGTCCCTTTAATTCCTCCCAAGAGTCATGAGCAGACTTGATCCTATCCTTCCACTGGTCCGATCCCCCTTCCGGCACCTTCCCGATGTCTGCCATTCTTTCACCGGGCCGGTGGATAGGTTCCGTAGGCGGTGATTGTATTTCTTTTGCTGGAATCGATTTTCACCGCTTCAAAGATCGTTCCCAGGTCCTTCTGGCTAGCCAGACAGGTACAGGTATTGGCCCCGCCGAGGAGACCGGAAGATTCTGTCTCAATGCCCATCTTGTGGAATCCCGAGATCATCTCATCGTGGTCTTCTATCCGGTCGAAACTCAGATGATGAATCCCCTGCCCTCTGGTTTTTAAGAATTCCATATAGGTGCTCGGTCCCTTAACCGGCTGCAGCAGTTCGATCTGCAGGTCACCCCACTGGGCTATGGCGGCCTTGGTATGAAGATTGACCTCATTATGTATGGTAATACCGTGCAGGGTGACTTCAGTCAGGTGGGGTGGTTTAACGTCAAGGAGCATCCAGGGGCCGACCCCAAAAAGCTCCCAGTAGTTTCTGGCTGTTTCTTCGGCATCCCGGACTATAATCCCCAGTTGCTTGATTTCCTTTCCCTTAATATTGATCGCACCGCCCTCCGGGTTGTCATACGTCCCCCAGGGGCGAGGGGGACGCCGGGAAATGGGGTTGACCACTTCAAATATGGTTCCCAGCTTTTGTTGGGTGGCTAAATAAGTGAAGGTGCTGACCTCTCCGACCAGACCCTGCATCTCGATGCCTATGCCCTTGGCGGTCAGAGCGGAGACGATCAAATCGTGGTCTTCTATCACCCCGAAACTTACATGGTGGACTCCTTCCCCCTGTTCCTTTAAAAACGACATGTGGGTGCTCGGTCCGTATAAAGGTTGGATGAGCTCCAGCTGCATCTTGCCCAAATAGGCAATGGCTATCCTGAGGCCGCAGTCCATGTTCTTTAAGGTTTTGTCGTGCAAAATGAAATCTCTGGCCTTACCCTCTATGAAGCTCCAGGGGCCGATCCCAAGGATTTCCGAATACCGTTTGGCCATTTTCACGGCATCATGGACCACGAAGCCGATTTGAATGATCGGTTTACCCTTTAGATCCACAACCGACTTTACTTGGTCACCCGTTTCCATTACCAGCCCTCCCGTGTTTTCATTATTCTTATTCGGGAAGAGTATAAGGCAAGAAAAAGACCGGGGCAAGGGGAAAAGCAGGGCGAGAGGGAAGGGGTGAGGGGTTGGGAAAATGGCGACTGTCTTGATTGAACAGGAATAGCGAGCGCATTCCCCGCAGCTTGCTGCGTGGGTTAGCGAGCGAACTACAACAAATAAACCCTTTCCTTGCCTGGAAGATTCCCTGCACCTTGGTGCAGGGAGCTTCAATTTTTTAGGGTCGTCCCCTACCTTCACGCATAAATGGCGCGGCTGACCTCGACTTTCTTCGTCAGAGGATTTTTCCTTTGAACTGCAAAATTAACCCAGCGCTCGTTTACGCATGGACGGAATCGGTCGCCTGGTCAGTTTAAGCCCCTTAGGAGTATCTGTTTTTTTGACCAGTCTTAACTCAAGATGACAATCAAGAGCCTGGGCATATTTTTGCAATGTGTCTAATGATGGCAAATACTTTCCGCTCCCGGATTCCAAACGCGCGATGGCCGATTGAGTTGTGCCGATTCGTTCGGCAATCTCGGTCTGAGTCAGGCCGGCAGCTGATCGGGCTTTAAGAAATTGATCAAGAAAGGCAAATTCTTCTCCGAGTTGATCGTATTCTGCCTTTACATCGGCCCGTTTCAGGGCATGAGACTTAAGTTCTTTATGAGTGAGCATCTTTGACCTCCTGCATTCGTCTTCGAGCCATGGCAAGCTCTTTTGACGGGGTCTTAAAGGATCTCTTTCTGAACCGCTTCACTATAATAAGTGATTGTCCAGCTCATTAAGAAAGTATAGCAGAAATGCTATATTGTGTCCGGAAGAAATTTTCAGGAAGATTGGCTTGGTAGAGGCCGGACTTAATCAAGGAAAAAGTTTCGACGATCTCTGAGGAATGATTTTCTTCTTAGAAGCATCTTTTCGGGGGTAAAAAGTTCGTTTTAAGCCCTTTAAAAGGGGTCATTTTTAAATAAGTTAAAGGGAATTCAATTGGTCCGGCTGGTCCGACCCCAACCTACAGTAAACCTTATTCTCTTGACAGGGGCCTTTTAATGGGTGATCCCATTTCCATATTCACGTCTATTCGATTTAAACTACTTCACATGGCCGACTATATTTTTAATCACGGGCATACTTCAGTAACGTAAAACAATTACAGGGGGTATTCGAAAGACTATTGTAACGGCGCATATAGGGATTGGGGCTGGCGGTAAACTTGCAGAAGAGAGTAAGCGAAGTTTTTGAAAATTTCCTTTGAAAATTTTCCAGCATCTACAATATCAATCTTGATAATCTCAAGCGCGCCTAAAGGGTTTGTTGCTTTGCGATAAACCCTTTCATCATTGGTTAGGGCTTCATAGCAATCAATGATTGAGATTACTTGTGCAAACTCGGATATATTGGTCCTTCGCCTTGGATACCCGCTTCCATCTAATTTTTCATGGTGCTCAAGGGCTGTTATTTTAATTTCATTGTTGGGGAATTTGCAAGTGTTTAAAATTTGGTACCCCTTAATGGGATGTTTCTGGATTTCTTTAAATTCTTCATCAGTTAATTTTCGAGCGGCTTTTAGGAGCTCTACGCTAATGCGTACCTTACCCACATCGTGCAATAATGCAGCCAATCCTAATATCTTCTTGTTATGCCAATCATAGTTGACATAAGAGGCATAACCTAAGGCCAAAGCCATGACATTGACGGAATGACGGATCGTCGTATAGTCCCTGGTGGTAATGTCTAACAACAGTTTGATGATGTCTTTATTTTTAGTAACCTCGCCAACTAAAATATTCACAGTTTTGCTTATCCCTTCAAGGCTACCGCTTGTTGGTTCCTCCAATGTGACTTTAACGATATCTTGAACAATTCCTCTAACTTTTGTCAGGTTTTTTTGCTGTACGCATTTTTTCAGTTCTTTATTAAATTCATTCTGCATTTCCTGAATTGCCTCTATCTTGTTTCGCCGCTTGATGTACAATTGTTTGGGATGCAATTGTTCTCGAATTCGCATCTCGCTTAATGTAATTCCAGCGGGCTTATATAGAGCAAAATCGTCGTTAACTACCTGATAATAAAAGGGTATTTTTCTGGATAGATTCAACAGCGAATTCTTGACTAATACGAATTCAGTATTCATTTCGGACAACATTCAAAATCTTCTTATTTTATTCCATTCTTGATATCGGCTAAAATTAGTTAAAACTTAAAATCCATCGCCGACAGACCTTAGGTCTATGTCCAAAAGACTTGTTAAGACGTTATAAGAATTTCCTGAAGTATTTGATTAGATTTTTCTTTTTACTCGAGAGGGCATAAAATAAGAAAAAGACCGGGGCAAGGGGAAAAGCGGAGGAGAAGGTCTGAAAGAAGAAGGGGATCCTTTTTGCTTAAAGACAGGAATCGAAAGGCCTTCTTGGGCCTGTCGGTCGCGTGGCCTGACGGTTCGGTGCTTCGGGGGTCTTATTAATTCCTGAATGAAATGAAGAACCTCTTCCTTTTTAACAGTCAAACGGGGACTTGACCCCTTCATTATGTGAACACGTCTCATTGTCCGAGATATAGCTTGGTAGCATTTTCAAGACGCTCCTGTGCTTTGCCCCAAATTACTTGTAATGCATCCTCGGAAATAGTTTGAAATTCGTGGCCAGTAATTGGAATAATGTGAGATTCCATGGGCAAAGAATACTTCGCAATAATTGGTTTAAGCTCGCTCTCGACGTAAATTTGCCCTGGTGGTATCCAATCGTAGCGGGCGGCTTCGATCTTATACTTCCAGATCGTAACGCTTTCACGATAGGTCATCAAAACATCAAGATACACTTTCAGAAGTTTTTTTTCGCTATCAGACTTAGCCTTGTCATTCGCTATTGAGATTTCATTTGATAGATTCTTCAACAATTCGCCAAATTGAAGATACTTCACACCAACGACTGTTGCTCCTTCTATTGCTTTGGCAGCCAGATGGAGATTTTCGTACTTTTTCTGATCTATCTTCGGCGAGCACCCTACAAGTAAGATAATCCCTGTCGAGACTATGATCATTTTACGAAGCATGATTTTTCATCTTTAATGTTCCAGAATAGGGCATTTTCAAGGCCTATATCCTCTTTTTCAGCCCCAAAAAGATCATTATAGGCCCATTTAAAGGGGTAGTTTTGTCAGTAGATTATATAAAATCAAATAGTTCTCGTGGCCCGACCCCAACTCAAAGGAAGTAAATAAGTTAAAGGGAATTCAATTGGTTCGGCTGGTCCGACCCCAACCTACAGGCATCATTTGACCCCAGGACCACCCAGGCTTTATGATTTTTTCTCTGGTTATATTCCTGCCCGCTTCGACCCGCGATCAGCTGGATGGATTTAGGAGTGGTTTCTCGTTCCCCATCATCCACCACCAGCAAATTAATATGGTTTGAGGTGACCATGTAATTCAATATCGTTAGGCCATACCGCCTTTTGAAATCGGGGGACACCATACCTATTTAATGTTTTTCTGGTTAGAATATAAATATTATGTCCCCAGATTTCACTCAACTTCAGAACTTCAAATGCGTTATTATCCATTAGTTATTGGAGGGGTTGACTATTGGTAAGGTCAGGGCGCCTGATAAGCGTTCAATCGGTTTCGCCGATTTGGGGGTTCGATTCCTTTCTCCTAAAATTATTGAGAGTTGGTTATTTTAGTTTTTTAAAAATTTTGTGAAAATTACTTTTTAGGAATTCCGAAATCTTTAAGGTGTTTTTTCTTTTTTTCTAATTCATATACTTCGGCCTGTAGCTCATAAATTTTCTCCTGGATATATTCAGCTTCTTCTTCCGAATGTGTTTCAGCTTCTTCTCTCATTTCTTCAGCCTCTTTAATATCTAATTCCAATTCGGCTATTTGAGAGTCTAGAATAATCATCTTTCTTGTATATTCCTTGACCGGATCTTCTTCAATAATTGTATCCAATTCCATTATGAATACCCCCTTTGTAGAAAAAACAATTTTGTATATTTTTATGTAAAAACCCCCTGAATACCCCGTGCGGAAGCACGTAAATCGGGGAACACCATACCTCTTTAATGTTTTTCTGGTTAGAATATAAGTATGGTGTCACCCAATTTTTCCTCTTCTTTGCCAGGTCTATAACTCTCGCAGTCCAATTGAGCGTAAATAGGCAAATGTCGTATCATAGTAACTCGGATGCCTTGTTGGATCGGTATGACTTCCTTCGGGAATGAATATTACCATTCCCTGACGCGCACGTGTAAGTAAAACACGATAGGCGTTCTTAAGGTAGTTTTTTCTGGAGCCCTTGTTAATACGCTGCCACTTAGTGCCTCGAAATGAAAGGTGCTGCCAGCCATTTTCGTTGTAGCGAAAATCACCATCCCACGATACGCACACCCAGTCGAGCTCCAATCCTTGTACATGAAATTCGGTCGCAACATCTTCAAGGTAATAAGATGACCGCACATCGTCTTTACCGTCGAGAAACCATTTCACAGGATTCACAGGTGTCCGAACATCAATGGCATATGGTTTCAATCGCTCCGCCTGTGATGAAACAACAATTCCAAACCGTTCGGTTCCGCCGGCTTGATCACGCAACCATTGTTTCGCGAGGTCAATATTGCGAGTTAGAACAATTGGATAGCGACTCTCGAATTCCTGCAATAGATCCCGAGCTCGGTCAATTTCGCAATCCAACACCATTTTGACGAAGGCCGAAACTTTTTCTGCTCGAAATGACCGCAATGAAACGCCAAGATGAAGTTTTTGTAAGTAATGCACGTTGGCCCGATTTTTGATTGCTTCAAGAACCTTTCCAGCTCCATATTCGCTATCCGTTAACGCAGGAGAAATGTACAAGTGCCAGCTGCCAAATTCACGTTGCAAGGCCTCAATCCATTCCCCAATGCCAGCCTCCCCAGTGTTGATCTCTTGTCCCCCACCTACAAGACAAACAATCACCGCCCAATCCCTACGACGATCCATACAAGAAATCAGGAACTCAGGCTCCGACAGGTTGAAACCGGTAACTCCCTTCTTGCGGCGCATAAACGATGTCGTCTGTTCCTGATCCCAGGCGCGTTGGGCCTCATCAAATAACGCAACATGATCAACAGGGGGACGAAACTTATCACGGAGGCATTCATCCCGAAAATGATGCACGTTCTGTATGAATGCCTTCACCTGTGCCATGGCATCACCTTTCCTGAGTCGTCTTCCTTGCACACGCTCACGTTTAGAGGTGTCGCGCGCCAAAGCCTCGCGGAGGATTGCTACGAGTGGTCCATTACCAGAAAGAAACACACTATGAAGGTCGCTTTGGGGGTCATTATATTTCGTTGCAATGTTAAGCCCTACAAGAGTTTTCCCGGCACCCGGTACCCCAGTAACGAAACAAATGGCCTTTTGGTTCAAAGACTTCGAATTTTCAATGATTCGCACTAACTGGTCTGAAGTATCCCTGAGATTAATAGCTCCTGCATCGTTGCGGGAGATGTCGGCGACGTCATGACCGGCATAAAGTGCGCGTGCGGCCTCAACAATCGTGGGGGTTGGGCAATATCTTGAATCCTCCCATGTTGCAGGGTCAACAAATTCCGTCGGCAACTGATTCATCATATGGTTGATGGTCGAGGCCAAATCATTAGCATTCGAGCAGATTGTCTGATAAAGTCCAGGTACTCTAGGGTGTGCAGCAATTATGAAGGGTTTAGCTTTTGCACTTGACGCCACGAGGATCGGTACTACCGATAGGTTATGACTTGCTTCGTGGAAGTACTTAAGATCGATCGCGTAATCATAGGCCTGGTCAATATCGCTCCGAATGTATTCCTTTGCATCAATCTTGAATTCTATTACCAAAACAATCCCGTTAATCAACACCACCGCATCAACACGATGCCCCATTCGGGGGATTTCAAATTCAAGATACAGCATTCCCGTATGGCTCGATAAAGCCTTCCGAAGGAGTGGTAACTGTGCGAGCCATGCATCCCTCTGAGATTGTAGAACGGAAAATGAGCTGCCCCTGACCAGTTCAGCAAGTACTTGATCGTCTGAAGTACTCTGAAATTCAGCAATGCTTTGGACAAACCAAGAGCGCATCAAACGAGAGGATGAAATCCGTATCATTATTTCCCTATCAAATTATTAGCTGATCTGGGATCATAAATTCAAATCTTAAGCACACAAAATTCCCCATGTTCAGGAAGACAAAATAGCTGGCAAATTTTTTATCCCCGAAATACGTTTTCGTTGTGCCATAAAATAAAGTTAGGACCTGGTTTAAATATCTTATCATGGGGAACCTGGATTTCTTTTCCATGCATTGTATAATAATCTCTACCATTCTCGAATTCTTCTTGAATACGCTTGCTTACTTCAAAATGATAATCAGGAGAAACAGTGACGTATCCTGCATCGAAAAGTTTATGAATATCAGATCTAAAAAGAATGCCATTATTAACGCTATGTGGCCCACTTTTCCCGAAAGGTTTGATATGTGCTGCATCTAAAGCCGGCAGAGTCCGTTCCTGTGTTACCGCACACCTTCTTTGGTAAACATCTGTGACAAGGATACGAAAACTACCTTGACCTAAACGTGGCAAAATCAAGGTTGGCTCTCCGTATCTTGCCTCAGGCTCAGCAATCCTTATATCTTTTTCTATTGGATAGGGTTTTACTTTTCCTAATCTGGATTGCACTTCTTCCCAAAGACGAAGGCCGTGCCCCTTATTGAGGTCATAACTTTTCCCTTGAACAATATTAAGGCTAAAATCAGATGGGACGGGAATCCATTCTTCTCTTTTAAAAAAGAATGGCTGGGTAAGCAGAATGCATCCAATTTTATAGTCCTCAAATTGGGAAGAAATGGACCTGCGGTATTTTTCCGTTCGCTTCCGCATTTCTTGAAGTGTCTCGGTTCCATTTTTAGACCCAAAGGCCTGCCAGGCAAGGCTGATCGGAAGGATGGTGCTATGCGCAAAGAAGCCACCCCCAACAATGTAATTTCGTGGGCTATGGAGTTTAAAAAGGAAAGGTTCTCCAGGGCTTAACGTACGAAAAAGATGACGGCCACCTGGTTGCCAGAAATTAACTTCATCAATCCCAGGCAGGTTAGATAGGAAGGCAAACCATTCATTATCAGTAACACCTACAAAAGCTTTCAATTAACCTCCAAAGGCAACAGCAACCCCCTTAACCACCTCCAAAACAAAAACCCCATCTTCTCTTTCAAAAAATGGGGTCTTATCGAACTGCTTCATGGACCAGCCTCTTAAGGGTTTGGAGTTCCATTTTTATGAAGCCAGGTTAATATAACTTATTTAAACCTATTAAAAATTAAAGTCAAGTCCCCGCATAAAGAGCAAGAAGATGTGGGGTCTAACTCCTTTTCACTTGACGTTTGACCTGTTTATGGTCTAAATTTAGTCATATTTAGGAAAAGGGGGTAACCTCATGAAATTCTCCAGCCAGATCAAGCCCATCAGTTACCTGAAGTCCCATGCCGCTGAAATCGTAAGGAATTTGCACGAACAGCAAGAACCGCTGGTCATCACCCAGAACGGTGAGGCCAAGGTGGTTATACAAGATATTAAAAGCTATGAACTGACCCAGGAAACCATGGCTCTTCTAAAGATCATGGCACTCGGAAACCGTCAGATTGAGAAAGGGGAGGTCCAGCCCGCAGGGGCTGTAGTCAAAGATCTACGCAAGCGAAAAGAGGCACACTGATGTCGTTTGCGGTTTTCCTGACCAATGACGCAGCACGTGATCTCGATGAACTCTTTGATTATGTTGCTTTGCATGATGGTCCTCAAAAAGCGGACTATGTTTTAGGGCAAATCGAGAGAGCCTTTTCCGGACTGTCAAAATTTCCCGAGCGTGGTGCTTATCCTAAAGAACTGCTGGCGCTTGGGATTCTTGAATACCGCGAAATTTTCTTCAAACCCTACCGCATCATTTACCGAGTCAGAGAGAAGAAAGTCTATAT
>Ga0214473_10003809_pt1 | contig 18189 bp, 18 predicted proteins | sample RVTome_7_FD_203509 | JGI IMG/M metagenome (GOLD analysis project Ga0214473, IMG submission 203509) | Soil microbial communities from uranium-contaminated site in the Upper Colorado River Basin, Wyoming, United States - RVT98D197 | ecosystem: Environmental > Terrestrial > Soil > Contaminated >... | reverse complement strand
CGGCCTCCTTGCTCAGCGGGTCGCGAGGGCGTCCTGGACGAAGCTCTTGATCGCGTCCCGCACCGCGGGGGACGTGCCGTTGAACACGATCCCGAGGTCGGGCACGAGCTGGTAGGCGATCTCCGCGTCGATGCGCAGGACGCCGCTCCGCGGCAGCGCGAAGCTCATCTCGAGGCGCGTGCCGAGGGTTGGCGTCTCGGGCGAGCGCATCAGGCAGCCGTTCTCCGAGAGCGAGAGGACCGAGCTCGCCCACTCGCGATCCCCCACCCGACAGCGCGCCGGCAGGTGGGTCGGAATGCGCGGCGAGGCGCGGGGGGTGTCCTCGAGCACCTGCTGCACGAGGCGGTAGAGCTCGTGGAGTCCGGCCGGTCGCCGGACCGCCCCGACGATGCGCGGGTCCGCGCCGGTCACGCCGTAGCGCCCGGAGAGCACCACGATCGGGACCTGCGGCCCGGAGTCCTCGGGCACCTCGCCGAGGCTGCGCTCGTCCACGATGCGCAGGTCCGGCCGCTCGCAGTCCCCGGAGGCGACGAGCGCGCTGAGCTCGTCCGGATCCACGATCGAGTAGCCGAGCTTCTGGAAGAGCAGACGCGTCCGCGGGGCAAAGGCCTCCGGCGCGGCATGCATGACGAGGACGCGGTGAGGCATCCCGGGAGTGGTCATCGACTGGCCGTATCGGCCGTGCCGCTCGCGCGATTGAGGCCCCCCCTTCGCTCTGGAACCGGATAGACTCCCGATCGATGGGGAACGACGATCTGGCCGGCTGGCTCATCGTGCGCCGGGTGGAGATCGAGGGGGTCCTCTCGGTCCGCCTCGGGCCGGCCCGCCCCGACCCCGCCGGTCCGGAGAGCGAGGTGCTCCGGCGTTTCCGCTCCTTCGCCGCGGCAGCGCTGCGCCGGGGCTCTGCGGCCCAGCCCGCCCTCGAGGGCATCCTCGCCAACGAGAAGCGGGTGGCGGCCCTGCTGGGGGCCTGGGTGGATGCGGCGGCGGAGGTTGGCGGGCCCGACGGCGCCGGAATCCGGGCGGCGCTCCTGCCGTGGCTCAAGACCTTCCAGGCCTCGCTGCGAACGAGCGCCGTGGGTCGCGGCCGCAGCGGCGCACCCCGCACCCAGCGGCGCGCGGTGAACGCGGCCATCGACCGCGTGGCCGACGCCTTCCTCGCCGTCGACGCCGACACCGGCCAGGTCGTCGACGCGAATCCCGCCGCGGGGGCCCTGCTCGGCGTCGTTCGCGACGCCCTGCTCGGGGTCGAAGCCACCGCGTTCGTGTCCGAGGACTCCCGGGGCGGGTTCCAGGGCGAGCTCGACGCCGTCGCGGAGGGCGCCGAGCCGCGCCGCTTCCGCGGCTCCCTGCGCGACGCCCAGGGCGGTTCGATCGCGGTCGATTGCACCGTGACGGCCTTCAGTACCCGCGACCGCACCCTCGCGCTGATCCTGGCCCGCGTGGCGGGTTGAGCACCTGAACGCTCAGCGCAGCTCGCGGCGCAGGAAGTCGATCGTCCGGGACCAGGCGCGCCGCGCCAGCTCCGGGCGGAAGGCGGCCGGGCGCGTGTCGTTCATGAAGGCATGGCCGGCGCCCGGGTACACGACGATGTCGGCCGCGTGGGACGCTCCCGACAGCGCGGCGCGCAGCCGATCGACGTCGGCCGGCGGAACGAACTCGTCGTCCTCGCCGAAGAATCCCAGCAGCGGACAGCTGATCTCGGCCGCGGCCGCCACTGGCTCGCGCGGCTTGCGCGCCGGATCGAGCCCGCCGTCGGCGTGAAGCATTCCGTGCGCGTGGGACAGGAGGCCGTAGAAGACCACCGACGCCGAGAGCCCGCGGCAGCTCGCGGCCGCCAGCAGCGCGTACATCCCCCCCATGCAGAAGCCGACGACCCCGGTGCGATGCCCCGAGACGGCGGGGTGGGCGGCGAGGAAGTCGATCGCCGCCTGGACCTCCTCGAGCACCCGGGGATCCGAGAGGTCCCGGATCCAGCGACCGGGATCCTCGATCCTCACCTCGGGAAGGCGGCGGTAGAGGTCCACGGCCAGGGCCGCGAAGCCCTCGGCGGCGAAGCGCCGCGCGAGATCACGGGTGTGATCGGAGAGCCCCCAGACGTCGTGGATCACCACGACGCCCGGTTGCGAGCCCAAAGCGGGCCCGGACGGATGGGCGAGATAGCCGAGGTCCATGTCGCCCACGTTCACGGATCGAGTATACGCGCTCAAAGGGGCGCGGCGTCGTGCCGATGAGCAGGGGAAGGTCGGAGGTTGCCATGGGCAGGATCTTCGGACTGCTGCTCGGCGTGGTCGGCATCTGGGCGGCCAGCGAGGTGTACCTGCACGGCACCGGGGGCGCCTTCGGCGGAGCCTTCGCTCGCTTCGCCGGCGAGAGCGCGACCGAGCAGGACGGCCGGAGCCTGGGACTTCGCGCCGGCGACGCGGTCGGCCGCGCCCGCGACGGAGCCGACGCCCGACGCGAGCGACTCCTCACCGAGTAGGGGCGCTTCCCCTTCCCGGATCAGCTCGCGGCGCGGGCGCGCACGGCCTCGTTCGCGATCGCCCCCTGGTGCGTGAGGAGCGCGCCGCGCGTGATCTCGTCCTCGAGATCGAGCTCGACCTTCCCGTCCCGGAGGAGGTGCAGCAGGAAGGTCACGAGGTTCTTCGCGTACAGCTGGCTCGCGTTGAACGACAGATCGCTCGGCAGGTTCGTGGGGCCGAGGACGTGCACGCCCTGGACCACGACGTCGCGATCCGCCTCGGTGCAGGCGCAGTTGCCGCCCTTCTCGGCGGCGAGGTCCACGATCACGGAGCCCGGCCGCATGCCGCGCACCGCCGACTCCTCGATCAGCACCGGTGCGCGCTGGCCGGGCACGAGCGCGGTCGTGATCACCACGTCCGCGGCCACGACCCGCTTCGCCAGCTGCTCGCGCTGCCGCCGGTAGAACTCCTCGCTCTGCGCCTTGGCGTAGCCGCCGGCGCCCTCGGCGTCCTTCGTCTCGAGGTCGAGCTCGACGAAGCGGGCGCCGAGGCTCTCCACCTGCTCCTTCACCGCGGGCCGCGTATCGTAGGCCTCGACGATGGCGCCGAGGCGGCGTGCCGTCGCGATGGCCTGGAGCCCCGCCACCCCGGCACCGATCACCAGCACGCGTGCCGCCGCGATCGTCCCGGCGGCCGTCACGAGCATCGGGAAGATCCGCGGCAGCGCGTTGGCGGCGAGGAGCACGGCGCGGTAGCCCGCCAGCGAGCTCATCGACGAGAGCGCGTCCATCGCCTGCGCGCGCGTAATGCGAGGCACGAGCTCGACCGCGAAGGCGGTCACCTTCGCGGCGGCGAGCCGGCCCGCGAGCTCCGGCGCATCGAGCGGCTTCAGGAAACCGACGAGCATGCTGCCGGGGCGGAGCGCGTCCACCTCGTGGCTCCCGTCGGGCCGCTCGGCCGGCGCCTGCACCTTCAGCACGAAGTCCGCGCGCGCGAGGAGCGCCTTCGCATCGCCCTCGATCGTCGCTCCCGCGCGCTCGTAGCTGGCGTCGTCGAAGCCCGCTCCCGCCCCGGCCCCGCGCTCGACGACCACGTCCACGCCCTTCGCCTTGAGCTGCTTCACCGCATCGGGGACGAGCGCCACGCGCCGCTCCCCGGCCGAGATCTCCTTCGGAACCGCGACGATCACCGCCCTACCCCCCGCCCGCGCTAGGAGCGCGCGAGCTTGCGGACCGACTCCGGAAGCTCCTTCGCGACGCGCACGATCGGGATCCCGGTCTGGACGTTCTGGTGCATCTCCTCCATCGCGCGCGGCAGATCCTCGAAGGCGTAGATCTCCCGATGGACGGTCGGCTTGAACACCCGGCCGTAGAGCTCGGTAGCGGCCTGCGAGCCGTCGACGGTCTCGAAGTGCACGTGGTCGAGCGTGATCTGCCGCACCGAGAGGTTCGCCGAGTTGTAGTTCAGGTTCATCGAGAGCTGCCATCCGGCGCTCACGTTCACGCCGAGTCGGGACATCACCGCGAGACCGGCCGGGAAGACCGGCCCGCGCAGCATGTCGCACACGATCTGCGCGCCCTCGTTCGCGGTCATCGCCTTCACCTGCTTGTTGAAGGCCTTGACGTCGTCGCCCGACGCGAAGCGGTGATAGGCCGCCTGGTCGATCGTCCCGATGCCGAGGCCCTCGAGGTGCTTGCGGCGGTCGGGGCTCCCGGAGCAGAAGATCGCGCGGTGTCCCTCGTGGTGCGCGAGCATCAGGAAGAGCTCGGAGACCCCGCCCCCGAAGCCGAGGACGTTCACGCGCGCGCGGCGCTCGCGGCCGACCTTGAGCCGAAAGATCCCGATCGCCCGGCGCCACAGGTGGTAGGCCGTAGGCGCCCGCAGCGGCAGCGCCGCGATCTCCCAGAGCGAGAGGCCGCAGTCGAGTGGGGCCCGGATGATCTGCCAGTCGCCGACGACCGCCTCCTCCCCGTACCAGCCGATGGAGTCGGGCTGGTCGTAGGCCCAGATGCGCAGCGGGTAGCCGTAGAGGTCGGGCTCGCCGTTGCAGTGGGTCACCACGATGTCGCCCGGCGCGAAGCCCTTCACCTCGGGGCCCACGGCGACGACCTCGCCGACGGCGCTGTTGCCGGGATAGATCTTCCCGCCGCGGGCCTCCGCGATGTTCATCGTGTCGGCGAGCGCCGCGTGGTCGACGTTGTGCTCGGCGGAGACCGCGAGGATGCGGAGCTTCACGTCGCGCGCGCCCATGGCCCGCAGCTCCACCTGCTCGAGCCGGATCACGCGCGCGACGTCGAACTTCTCGAGGTCCCCTCCGACGCGCGCCCGCTCGGCCGCAATGGACTCTGCGCTGATCGAGAAGGCCCTCGGCATGACTCCTCCTCCGGGGCGCGATTGCGTCGGGAAATCGCGCATCTCGGGCGGAACGGCCTTGTAGCACGCGGGGCCCGTTGGGGCTAGTCCGAGGACGTTGCGACGATCCGGGCGATGACCGCTCACTCCGCTCGCCTGCGGCTCGCTGCGCGCGCTTCGCGCTTGCGGCCGACGTGCGACCTTGCTCAGTCACAGCGCTGCGGCGTGCAGGCCGGCGCGTCGCCGGTGAGTTCGAGGCCCTCGCTCCCGCGCACGAGGACGGCGCGGCCCTTGCAACCTTCGCGGAAGACGGTGACGCCCTTGAGGCCGCGGCGCCACGCCGAGAGGTAGATCTCGCGCACGTCCTCCGTGGTCGCGTCGGCGGGCAGGTTGATGGTCTTCGACACCGCGTTGTCGACATGGCGCTGGAAGGCGTCCTGAACGGCGAGGTGCGCCTCGGAAGAGATGTCGGCCGCCGTCGGGAAGAGCCGCTGCACGCGCTCGGGGACCCCGGCGACGCCGCGGGCCGAGCCGCGCGCCCGGACCTCGGCCACGAGATCCGCGCTCCAGGCGCCAGAATCGCGCAGCGCGAGCTCGAAGCGCGGGTTCGTCTCCGGGAGCCGGGCCCCGTCGAGGACGTGGCGCATGTACGCGAGCGCGAAGTAGGGCTCGATCCCCCCCGCGCAGTCCGCGAGGATCGAGAGCGTCCCCGTCGGGGCGATGGAGGTGAGGCTCGCGTTGCGCAGCCGCAGGCCCCGCGCCTCGGCGCGCGAGCCGGCAAAGCCCGGGAAGACCCCGCGCTCCTCGGCGAGCAGCGAAGAGGCGCGCTCGGCACGGGCCGCGATCCGGGCCATCACGCCGCTCGCCACCGCGCAGGCCTCGGGCGCATCGTACGCGATGCCGAGCTCGACCAGGAGATCGGCGTAGCCCATCACGCCGAGCCCGAGCTTGCGGTTGCGCCGCGTCGTGCGCGCGATCTCCGGGAAGGGGAAGCGGCTCACCTCGATCACGTCGTCGAGGAAGCGGACGGCCTGGTCCACCGCGGCGTCGAGGCGCTCCCAGTCGAGGGCGCGCTTCCAGTCCCCGCCGTCGGTCGCGGGCGCGCCGGGTCGCAGGAAGGCGTCGAGCCGCAGCGAGCCGAGGTTGCAGCTCTCGTTCGCGAGCAGCGGGAGCTCCCCGCACGGGTTCGTCGCCTCGATGGCCCCCTGGGCGGGCGTCGGGTTCGCGCGGTCGATCGCGTCGAGGAAGAGCACGCCCGGATCGCCGCTCGCCCAGGCGTTGCGCGCGATCGCGGCGAGGATCTCGCGGGCGGGAACGCTGCGCGCGACCCGACCGTCGCGGGGATTCACGAGGTCGAAGTCCTTGCCGCCGACGACCGCCTCGAAGAAGGCGTCCGTGGCGGCCACCGAGAGGTTGAAGTTCGTGATCCGGTCCGGGTCCGCCTTCGCCGCCGCGAACTCGAAGACGTCGGGGTGGTCCACGCGCAGCACGCCCATGTTCGCGCCGCGCCGTCGCCCGCCCTGCCGGATCACCCCGGTGGCCGCGTCGAAGACCGTGATGAAAGAGACCGGCCCCGACGCGATCCCGGGGCTCGTCTGCACCACGTCCCCGGCCGGCCGCAGCCGCGAGAAGGAGAAGCCCGTGCCCCCTCCCGACTGGTGGATCACCGCCATGCGCTTCGCCGCCTCGAAGATGCTCTCGAGCGAGTCCTCGATCGGCAGCACGAAGCAGGCCGAGAGCTGGCCGAGCGGCGTCCCGGCGTTCATGAGCGTCGGGCTGTTGGGCAGGAACTCGCGCCGCCGCAGCAGCTCCGCGAAGCGTTCGGCGGTGGCCTCGGCGTCGCCCCCGAAGGCCGGCTCGGCCGCGGCGACCGCGACCGCGACCCGGCGGCACAGGCCTGCGAAGTCCTCGATGGGGTGCCCGGCCGCGTCGCGCCCGAGGTAGCGCGCCTCGAGCACGCGCCGCGCGTTGGGGGAGAGCTCGCGCATCCCGGGGAGGGTAGCGCCACATGGCGAGCAGAGCGGGTCCTCACTAGATTCGGCCGCGCGGCGCGCTCCTGCGGCCGGGAGGACGAGAGGGTTGAGCGAGGGGCTCCGCAGCATCCAGAAGCAGACCGGGAACTTCCTCGAGGACTTCCGCCCCGGCGACGTGTTCCGACACAAGGGCGGGAAGACCCTGACCGAGGGCCTGTTCAGCACCTTCACCGAGTTCTCGATGACCTCGAATCCGCTGGCGAAGAACGCTCGCTACGCGCGCGCCTACGGCTTCGAGGGGCTCGTCTGCCCGCCTGGGCTGGTGATGCTCGTAGCCTTCAGCCAGACCGTCGAAGACGTGTCCGAGAACGCGCGGGCCAACCTCGAGTACATCGACATGCGCTTCGGCGCGCCTCTCTACGTGGGCGACACGGTCGAGGTCGAGACGAAGGTGCTCGGCGTCCGGGCGTCGTCGAGCCATCCGAACCTCGGCATCGTCCACGTCCAGTCGACGGCGCGCAAGAACCTGGGAGCGCGCGACGAAGCCATCGTGCTCACCTGGCAGCGCAAGGTTCAGGTCTACAAGCGCGACGAAGCGGCCGCGCTCCACGCCGGCGAGGTCGAAGCGGACCGGATCGAGTGCGAGCTCTGGCTCCCGCCCCACGACCCGGGGCGCGGCTACGAGGCGCTCGCGCACCTGTCGAGCCCCGACTCCTACTTCGAGGACTTCGAGCCCGCCACGCTGATCGAGCACTCGCGCGGGCGCACCATGACCGCCGAGCACATCCACCTGACGGCGGTGCTCGACAACACCAGCCAGGTGCACTGCAACCAGTTCATGATCGACCTCGACCCGAAGCGCTACGTCGGCGGGCGCCTCATCATCTTTGGCGGGATCCCCTTCGTGCTCTGTCTCGGCCTCTCGTCGCCCGACGTCGGCGACAACGCCCTCGGCGACGTCGCCTACCGCACCGGACGCCACACCGCGCCGCTCTTCGCGGGCGACACGGTCTTCGCCGCGACCGAGGTCAGCGGCCGTCGCGACTATCCGGGTCGACCCGATCTCGGGATCCTCGACACGCGTCTGCTCGGCCACAAGTTCGAGCGCTCCGAGGGGGCCTCGCACGCGGACGCCCCGCCCGGCTGGAAGCGCACGCGCATCTTCGAGCTCGAGCGCCAGATCGCCGTAAAGCGCCGCAGCCACTACCGGCGCTGACGAGGCGTCTGGCCGATCGCCCGCCCGATCGGCAACGTGGCAGCAGCTTCGCGGGTTGCACGCCCGGCGCAGCCGACCGGCGGGCCGCGTGCAGGGGCGCCCGTAGTCGGGCGTACGGTGGCCCGGTTCCGCCCCCTCTCCCGATGTACCGCGAATCGGCAACGGGACACCGACGCGCTGGATCCGTGCACACACCTTGCATAATGAGCGTGAGGCGATCTACCCACGCCCGCCCGAAGGGCGGCTCGAATGCTGTGAAGAGGTGTACAAATGGACCCGGAGATGATCGAGAAGCTCGGCGAGATGGGCCGCGAGACGGCCGACCGCCGCGAGTTCCTGAAGAAGGCAGCAAAGGTCGCGGCGACCGTCCCGGCCGTGGCGCTGCTGCTCTCCGCGAACGCCACGCCGGCGGAGGCCTTCAACCGCTACGGCCGCGGCGGCCGAGGCGTGTTCAAGCACCGCGGGCAGAAGCACTCGCGCGGAATCCATCAGTCGTTCCGGCGCGGACGCGGACACGGGCACGACTAGCGCTCGAGCCCGCTCCGGGCGTCCGGGTCGAGCGGCTGGGCGACGAGGGCGTGCTGTACTCGCACGCCCGCCAGGAGATCCACGCCCTCAACGCACCAGCCGCTCGCCTCTGGCGGAACCTCGAGCGGGGGATTGCGCCGGTCGCCGTTGCAGCGGACCTCGCGGACCGCTTCGGACACACGCGCGCGGAGGCGGCCCACACCGCCTCCGCGCTGCTGCGCGATTGGCTCGCCCGCGGCTGGCTCGTCGAGGCGCCGGCGAGGCCGGCGGGCGGCCGGCGCTTCGCGGCATCGCACCGCTATCGGCTCCTCGGGACGACCTTCCGCGTGCGCTTCGGGACGCGCTCGCAGCGCGCGCGCGTGCACGCGGCCCTCGCCCACCTCGAGGTGGACGGAAACACTCCCTTTGATGTCGCCCTCGACCTCGTCGCGGACACGGCGGGGCATCGCATCCTGGAAGACGGTAGGACGATCGAGGGCTGCGGAGCGCTCGAGGGGCTCACCCCCCTCGTGAAGGCGAGTGTGTGGCGCCTCGCGGTGAACCGGCGCCGCTACTTCATGGAGATCCACGCGGCCGCGCTCCTGCACCGCGGGCGCTGCGTGCTGCTTCCGGCGGCGCCGGGCAGCGGAAAATCGACCCTCGCGGCCGCCCTCGCGGCCTCGGGCTTCCGCTACCTGTCGGACGAGGCGGCGCTGCTCGAGGAGCCCACCCTCGCGGTTCGCCCCGTTCCGCTCGCGCTCACGGTCAAGCCCGGCTCCGTCCCGCTGCTCGAGCCCTGGTACCCGGGCCTCGGCGCGCTGCCGGCGCACGAACGCGAGGACGGCAAGAGCGTCCGCTACCTCGAGCCGCCCGGACCTGCGCGCCTGCGTGACCCCGATCGCAGCTTCCCGGTGTCGACCCTGGTCTTCCCGCGCGTCGCCCTGCGCACCGAGCTGCGCGCGATCTCGCGCCCGGAGGCGCTGCGTCGCCTGCTCGCCCAGTGCCTCGTGCTTCCGGAGCGGCTCGACGCACTGCGCGTCCAGCGGCTCGTGGGCTGGCTGCGCGGCCTGCGCTGCTTCGAGCTCGCGACGGGCCCGCTGCCTGAAGCGGTCGCCGCGGTGCGCCGAGCGCACACCCTCTAGCGGGGCGGTTCGGAACCCCGGCGGATCCCGACGGCCACGCGGAGGCCGACCCGCACGACTCCCTGTGGGAGCCGTGCGCCGAGCGCCCACCCCATCTCGGCCCGGGTCGGCGCGGGGAGCTCGCCCGGATCGAGCCCTGCCGTCGCCATCAGCAGGGCGTGGGCCAGCGGCCGGGCGCCGGCCGGCTCGAACGCACCCCAGACCGTGCGCTCCGCGACCTGCCCGAAACCCGCGCGGCGCAGCAGGCGCACCGTGGCGCCGCGGCGCGCGAAGGGCTCGACGAGCGCGGCGAGCCGCACCGCGGAGCCGCCGAGGAGCTCGTGCGCCACCCGATCGGCCGCCGCGAGCAGGGGGTTCGAGGCGAGCGGCGCGAAGGCCACCACCACCACGCGCGCCCCGGGCCGCGCGGCGCGATGCACCTCGCGCAGCGCCGCCTCGGGGTCCTCCCACAAGAGCCACCCGACCCGACACAGCGTCGCGTCGAAGGAGGCCGCCGCGAAGGGAAGCGCCGCTCCCGCGGAGCGGACGGCGGCGGCCCCCCCGACGCGGCCGATCCCCTCCCCGACCACGACCGCGCGCAGGTGGGCTGCATCCGCAGGCGGCCCGCCGAACGCGAGCAGCCGCGCCCCTGCGGCGAGCTCCAGGGCGAGCGCGCTCTCGCCCTCGGCGAGCGCCTCGGCGGCGATCGCCTCGAGGGCGAGCGCGAGACGCGGCGCGGCAGCAGCCGCGGCCGCCAGCGACTCGCCGCGCAGGGCCGCGCGCGCGCCCCGCGCGAGGCGCGGCGCGAGTCGTCGGTGGAGCGGGAGCGCCAGGTAGTCGATCGCGGGGGTCATCACCCCGTAGAGCGGTCGCAGGGCGGCCGGGAGCCGCAGCAGCCGCACGTGCGCGATCTGCGGCGTCGCGAGGGTGCGCGCCAGGCACGCGACGCGGTCGCGGGCCCGCTCGCGCATCCGCAGGCGGAAGCGGCTCACCCGAAAGACCGAGGGCGCGTTGTACTCGGGGTCGAAGAGGCGCTGCTCGACGTGGGCGGCGAGGCCAGGCACGGCCGCATCGGCCAGGACGTCGGCGCGCGCCGCGGCGGGAAGCGGCTCGCCGAGCAGGCGCTCCGCGAGGGCGAGGCCCAGCCGCAGCATGCGTGCGCAGCCGCGCTCGTCCGCGTGCGCCAGCGCGGCCGGCCAGTCGATCCCCGGATGGCGGGCCGTGAGCTCCGCTACGTCGCCAATCCAGCGCAGCTCGGTCCACTCGTGCTTCGAGCCGTGCACGCAGAGTGCCAGCACGAGGTCCTCGAGCGCGAGCCCCAGGACCTCGCGGCCGGCGAGCGGGAAGCACCGCGTGCGCCGCCAGATCCCGGCCATGTCGAGGTCGACCGCGAGGGGCCGCGGCGCGAGCGTCCAGTGCGGCTCCACCACCATCCCGTCGCGAGGGCGCAGGTAGACGTACTCCGCCTGCACGTGGCGGTACCAGGCGTCTTCGGTCGCATCGAGCGGACGGCCGGTGCGATGGTGCGTCTGCTCGACGTAGCCGCGCGCTTCGAGCTGCGCGGCGACGCGCTCGACGTCCACGGGTCGGACCAGCACGTCGAGGTCCCCGGCGAGCCTCGCCGAGAGACTCCCGTAGGCCAGCTCGGCAAGCGCGGGCCCCTTGAACGGAACGGCAGGAATCCCCGCGCGCTCGAAGCCGTCGAGGAGCGCCTGAAGCTCCGCGAGCAGTGCGAGCCCGTGGCGCGCATGCTCGGCCTGGTGCCGGCGCAGCGCGGCGCGGATCTCGGGCGGCACCTCGGGGCGACGGGCCAGCGCGCGGTACAGCAAGGGCGTGACCTTGTGGTGCAGCGCGAGCCGCACGAGCCGCGCCCAGTCGAGCGGCCCCGCCAGGATCGCGCCGGCGCGCCGGCGCGCCTCCGGGCCGGGCCGGACCCGGGCGCAGCAGAGCAGGAGCTCCGCCTCGGGTCCGGGAGCGGCGAGCGGAGCGGTCGCGGCCATGCCTGCGCTTCGGCGGAAGGCCCCGCACGGATGAGCCGGGCGGCGGGCGGCTTCGCTTGCCGCTTCCCGACGGAGCGATTAGCGTTCGGATCTTCGCGCGCGCCGCGCGCTCCCGCGGGGCCGCTGCCCACCGGACCGGGGGACCCTGGCTTCATCCGATCCGGGGAGGAACGGGGAAGGCCCATGCGCTTCTACGAGCACGAGACCAAGGCCCTCTTCGCGCGCCACGGGCTCCCGCTCGGCAAGAGTGGGCTCGCCCGGAGCGCCGAGCAGGCGAAGCAGGTCGCAGCCTCGATCGGCGGGCCGGTCGTGCTGAAGAGCCAGGTGCTCTCGGGCGGGCGGATGAAGGCCGGCGCGATCCAGTTCGCGGACGCGCCGGAGCAGGTCCCGGCACTCTTCGAGCGCATCCTCGCAACCCCCGTGAAGGGCCTCCTGCCCGAGTGCGTGCTGGTCGAGGCCAGGAGCGCCGTCGCCAAGGAGTACTACGCGGGCGTCACCTGGGACGGCCGCCGCAAGCTGCCGGTCCTGATCTTCTCGGACATGGGCGGGGTCGACATCGAGGAGGTGGCGGAGAAACACCCGGAGCACGTCGCGAAGCTCCACGTCTCGACGCTCCTCGCCCCGACCCCCCGGATCGCCAAGGAGGCGATCGGCGCGACGGGCGTCACGGGCGACGACCTGGTTCGGATCACGCCGATCGTCTTCTCGCTCGTCGAGCTCTTCCTGCGCTACGACCTGACCCTCGCCGAGATCAACCCGCTCGCGAAGCTCGAAGGCGGCCGCTTCGTCGTGCTCGACGGCCACGTCGAGATGGAGGCGGAGGCGCGCGACCTGCACGACCCGCTGCTCGACGAGCTCGGGATCCGCCCCGAGGAGACGCGCCAGGCGCGCCCGCCCACGCCCTTCGAGATCGCCGGGGCGAAGGTGGATGCGTCCGACCACCGCGGCGTCGCCGGCAACGTGGTCGAGTTCGACGGCGACCTCGGCCTGATCATCGGGGCCGGCGGCGGGTCGCTGACCCTCTTCGACGCGGTGCGCAAGCACGGCGGACGCCCCGCCAACTACTGCGAGATCGGCGGCAACCCGAGCGTCCGGAAGGCCTGCGAGCTGACGAAGCTCGTGCTCGGCAAGCCCGGCGTGCGCAAGATCGCCGTGATGATGAACGTGGTCTCAAACACCCGCGTCGACATCGTCGCGCGCGGCGTGATCAAGGGCTGCATCGAGTCTGGCCGCGACCCGCGCGACGCCATCGCCATCTTCCGCATCCCGGGCTCCTGGGAGCAGGAGGGCTTCAAGATCCTGCGCCGCTACGGCGTCGAGTACTGCGACCGGAGCGTCTCTCTGTACGAGGCCGCCGGGCGCGCGGTCAAGAAGCTCGGCGCGGGGGCCTAGCGTGTCCATCCTGATCGACGCGAACACGACCTTCATCGTGCAGGGCATCACCGGCCGCGAGGCGGTGAACCTGACCCGCGAGAACCTCGACTACGGCGCGAAGATCGTGGGCGGTGTCACGCCGGGGCGCGCCGGCCGCGATGTGTACGGCGTCCCGGTCTACGACTGCGTGCGCGACATCACGAGCCGCACCCGCGTCGACGGCTCGGTGGTCTGCGTGCCGCCCCGCTTCGCAAAGGACGCCGTCTTCGAGGCGCTCGAGCACGGGATCCGGCTCATCGTCGTCGTGACCGAGCGGATTCCGCGCCGCGAGGTCGCGCAGATGGTCGAGCTCGCGGGCCTGCGCGGCGCGCGCATCATCGGCCCGAACTGCCTCGGGATCATCTCCCCGGGCGAGGCCAAGATGGGCGGAATCGGGGGCCCCGCGGCCAACACCCGGCAGGCCTACAGCCCGGGCCCCGTCGGGATCATGTCGCGCTCGGGCGGCATGACGACCGAGATCGCGAGCACGCTCAGCGCGGCCGGGATCGGACAGTCGACGGCCGTCTCGATCGGCGGCGACGCGATCATCGGCTCGACCTACGCGGAGCTGATGCCGCTCTTCGAGGCGGACCCCGGGACGCGCGCCATCGCGATCTACTCGGAGCCCGGCGGCCGGATGGAGGCCGAGCTCGCGGACTGGGTGCGCGAGCACCGCTCGAGGCTCCCGATCGTGGCCTTCATGGCGGGGCGCTTCATGGACGAGATGCAGGGGATGCGCTTCGGCCACGCCGGCACGATCGTCGAGGGCCGCGAGGACACCACGGCGGCCAAGATCGAGCGCATGCGCGCGGCGGGCATCGAGGTCGTCGAGCGCATCGAGGAGATCCCGGCCCTGATCGGCCGCAAGCTCGGGGGAGCGCGCTAGTGCCCGGCATGTTCATCGACGTCCGCGTGGACGAGAAGCTGGCTGCGGACCCGGAGGTGGCGCGCAAGCTCGCCGAGGTCTGCCCGGTCGGGATCTTCGAGGCGAAGGGCCCGCGTCTGCGCATCGTCGAAGAGAACCTCGACGAGTGCGTGCTCTGCGACCTGTGCATCGCCGCGGCTCCGAAGGGGGCCGTGCGCGTCGTAAAGCTCTACGAGGAGTAGCCCGATGCGAAGTGCGAAGGACTTCTTCAAGCCGAAGGCGCTCGGGGCGCCTTCCCCGCCGCGCGAGATCCCCTTCCGGCCCTCGCGGATGATCCACTTCTTCGACCCCAGCAACCCGAAGATGGCGGCGAAGATCCCGGAGCTCGCGAAGCGCTGCGACGTGTTGCTCGGGAACCTCGAGGACGCGATCGAGCGCGACAAGAAGGTCGCGGCGCGCGAGGGCCTGATCAAGCTCGCGCGCGAGGTCGACTTCGGCGACTGCCAGCTGTGGACGCGCGTGAACAGCCTCGACTCGCCCTGGGCGCTCGACGACCTCGAGGAGCTCGTGACCGAGATCGGCAACCGGCTCGACGTGGTGATGATCCCGAAGGTCGAGGGCCCCTGGGACATCCACTACGTGGACCAGCTCCTCGCACAGCTCGAAGCCAAGGCCGGTCTCGAGCGACCGCTGCTCGTGCACGCGATCCTCGAGACGCACGGCGGCGTCGTGAACGTCGAGGAGATCTGCGCGGCCAGCCCGCGGATGCAGGGCCTCTCCTTCGGCCCGGCCGACCTCGCAGCGAGCCGGCGGATGAAGACGACGCGGGTCGGCGGCGGCCACCCGGGCTACCTGGTGCGCACCGACCCCGACCCGGCCCACCCCGAAGCGCCGCGCGTGACGGCGCAGCAGGACCCCTGGCACTACACGCTTGCGCGCATGGTCGACGCCTGCACCTCGAACGGCATCTACCCGTACTACGGCCCCTTCGGAGACATCCAGGACACGCTCGCCTGCGAGGACCAGTTCCGTGCTTCCTTCCTGCTCGGCTGCGTCGGCGCGTGGTCGCTACACCCGGCGCAGATCGAGATCGCGAAGAAGGTCTTTACGCCGCCGGTGGACGAGGTGCTCTGGGCCCGGCGCGTGATCCGCGAGATGGGAGACGGCTCGGGCTGCGTGATGATCGACGGCAAGATGCAGGACGACGCCACCTACAAGCAGTGCAAGGTCATGGTGAACGCCGCGCGCTTCATCGCCCGGCGCGACCCCGACTACGCCGAGCGCTGCGGCTTCAGCGCAGCGGAGCTCACCGCGGCCTGATCCCGTCTCGGCTCGAGCCGCCGGCGGGCGGAGCTCACTGGACGGGGGGCGCCGGCACCGTTCCCATGCGCTGGAGCTGGGTGATCTCTTCCTGGAGCAGCAGCGCCTCGTGACCGAAGACCTGGCGCTGGGCACCGAGGTTCGCGCCCGTGCTGTTCCGGTAGGCACCCGTGAGGGGGTCCTGGGCGATCGGCTGCCGATCGAGCGTGCGGAGCAGGGGCTCGCCGCTGGCCGAGTCGCGGACGTCGAGGAGCAGGGTCAGGTCGCCGAAGCTCGTGACGACCTCGGTCACGTTCGGGTCCCCCTCGGGGTCGAGGCGCGCCGTCAGCACCAGGTCGACGACGTGGCCCGAGACCCGCAGCACGCCGGGACCGGGCTCGGTGACCACGCTGAAGGCGTCGCGCCCGAACTGCTTCGTGAACATCTCCTGATAGACGCGCCGCATACCTTCGAGGTAGGTGGGCGTGGGCTCGTACTGGTTCACCGGCCCCATGCGGCGCTTCTCGCCCTCCGGCGTGGTCGAGATCGTGAGGGGGTCGAGCAGGACCTTGTCGTACCCGCCGAGCTGCGCCCCCGGCTTCACGAACTCGGCACCCAGCTGGCTCCAGCGGACGCGGTGGAGCCCGTCGCCCGTCACGGACCCGGCCCCGGTGGCGTAGACCAGCCCCGGCGACGAGGCGGTGCACGCTGCGCCGAGGAGCGCCACCGCGAGGAAGGGCCCCCCCCGCACGCGGCGGGCATTAGGTTCGCTTTGCACGTTGCTTCCCTTCTTCAGGTCGAGAGCTCGAGCATCCGCTCGATCGGACGCAGCGCGGCCAAGCGCACCGCCTCCGGAACGGTGACCTCCGGCCGCAGGTCGCGGAGGCAGAGGTAGAGCTTCTCGAGGGTGTTGAGGCGCATGAACGGACAGCGGTTGCAGGCGCAGCTCTCGTCGATCCCGGGCGCCTGGAGCAGCGTCTTGTCGGGTGCGGCCTTCTGGATCTGGTGGAAGACGCCGTCCTCAGTGGCGATGATGAGCGTCTGGGCCTTCGATTCCACCGCACGCCGGATGATGCCCGTGGTGCTCGCGATGAAGTCCGCGAGCTCGAGCACCGCCTCGTCGCACTCGGGATGCGCGAGGACCTCCGCGTCGGGATGCTTCTGCTTGAGCTGGGCGAGCCGCTTCGCGCTGAACTGCTCGTGCACGACGCAGGCGCCGGGCCAGACGATGAGATCGTCGCGCCCGGACTCCTTCGCGACCCAGCGCGCGAGGTGGCGGTCGGGCGCGAAGACCACCGGCTGCCCCGCGAAGTGCTTCACCATCTGCACCGCGTTCGACGAGGTGCAGATGAGATCGCTGATCGCCTTCACCTCAGCACTGGTGTTGATGTAGGTGACGACCTTGGCACCCGGGTGGCGCGCCACGAAGGCCCGGAACTCGTCGGCGGGGCAGCCGTCGGCAAGCGAGCAGCCCGCGTCGAGATCGGGCACCACCACCTTGCGTGTGGGGTTCAGGATCTTCGCGGTCTCGGCCATGAAGTGGACGCCGCAGAAGGCGATCACCTCGCGGTCGACCTTCTGCGCGGCGCGCGCGAGGGCGAGCGAGTCGCCGACGAAGTCCGCGAGGTCCTGGATCTCGGAATCCTGGTAGTAGTGGGCGAGGATCACCGCGTTGCGCTCTTCCTTGAGCGCGAGGATCGCGTCCTCGAGAGGTTCGGGAAGATCGGCGCGAGGGGTTCCGCCGGCCATGACACAGGCTAGCGATCCGGGGCTCGCCTGGAAAGCACCCCGCTCACAGGTCCCAGCTCTCACAGGTCCCAGACCTCACAGGTCCCAGAAGAGGTCTTCGTTGCTGAGCTCGGGCTCGGGCGGGGCCGCGCGTCGCAGCCCGTCGGGAACGTCGGCGTCGCGCAGCAGGCGCAGGACCTGCTCCTCGAGGTCCCGGGTCTCGCTCTCCCAGTACTGGGGGGTGCCGAAATGCGGGAAGGCGGCCGGGAAGGCCGGATCCTCCCAGCGGCGCGCGATCCACGCCGGGTAGGACACGAAGCGGAAGGCCCGCAGCGGCTCCACGAGGCGCATCCAGCGCGGCTCGAAATCGCGGAACTGCCGGTAGGCGGAGATCAGGAGCTCGCGCTGGCGGCGGGCCTCGGCGTCGCGGCCCGGGAGGAGCATCCAGACGTCGTGCACGGCGGGGCCGACCACGAAGTCGTCGAAGTCGAGGAAGAACCAGCCCGCAGAGCCGTGCAGCAGGTTCCCCACGTGGCAGTCGCCGTGGATGCGATGCACGGGGACGCCCTCGCTCCAGGCGTCGTAGAGCGCGGCCACCTGCTCCACCGCCGCGCGGTAGCGGCGCGCGCACTCGCGCGGCAGGAATCCCCGCTCCTCGAGCAGGCGCAGCGGAGCCAGCGCTCCCGCCGCCGAGTCGAGGCGCGGGCGGTGCGGGGCGTCGCCCACGGCGCCGACGTTGTGGATGCGCGCGAGCAGGCGCCCGAGCACCTCGACCTCTTCGTCGCGAAACTCGTCCGGAGACCGCCCGCCGGTGCGGCGCCACACCGCGTAGTGGATGCCCTCGACCTCGTGCAGCGTCTCGCCGTCGCGGAAGGGGATCGGCGCGCAGACGGGGATCTCGACCTTGCCCAGGTCCGCGAGGAAGCGGTGCTCGTCCAGGATCGCCTCGCGGCTCCAACGCCCAGGCCGGTAGAACTTCGCGACCACGTGGCTGCCGTCCTCGAGCCGGACGTCGTACACGCGGTTCTCGAGGCAGGTGAGCGCCGAGCAGTGGCCGGTGGGATGGAAGCCTCCCGCCTCGACGGCGCGCAGGACCCAGTCCGGGGTGAGGCGGAAGAAGAAGTCGGTCATTGGTAGATCCTACTGTTCCCCGCCGAAGCGGGTAGGAGCAAGACCCCCTTTCAAACCGTGCGTGCGGGTTTCCCGCACACGGCTTACCGACGGTCTCAGAGGGGCGGCTTGCGCGGGGTAGC
>Ga0214473_10003808_pt1 | contig 18190 bp, 21 predicted proteins | sample RVTome_7_FD_203509 | JGI IMG/M metagenome (GOLD analysis project Ga0214473, IMG submission 203509) | Soil microbial communities from uranium-contaminated site in the Upper Colorado River Basin, Wyoming, United States - RVT98D197 | ecosystem: Environmental > Terrestrial > Soil > Contaminated >... | reverse complement strand
AGAACTTAAGAATATTAAGAACTTAAGAATATTATAGAACTTAAGAATATTAAGAACTTAAGAATATTAAGAACTTAAGAATATTAAGAACTTAAGAATATTAAGAACTTAAGAATATTAAGAACTTAAGAATATTAAGAACTTAATAATTAAATATTTATAGGTAACATGGTGGTAGACTGTAGGGAATATTTGTATGATATATATTCATCCATCTACAATATTATTAATAATTTTTTATATTAAATAAAAAATTAAAAATAAAAAATAAAAAAATAAAAAAATAAAAAAAAAAATAAAAAATAAAAAATAAAAAATAAAAAATAAAAAATAAAAAAATAAAAAAATAATAAAATAATAATTTATCGAAAATATTTATTTTTAAATAATCTAACCATATCAGGACATTCTATTTTTAATTTAGCTAAATCTTTTGTACTTAAATGTTTCCAAGGTTTATGAATTGCTAATGCTCCAGGTGAATAAACACATTCAACAGCAAATTTTTTAGCCATATCATATGGTGCTATCTTTGCATCTGGAAACAGAGTTTTTTCTAATAAAAAACTAGATATTATTTGATCTTCATTATGACGATACAAATGCTTATATTTTTCTAGTGACAATAATTTACAAATATCAAGCATAGTTTGTTTTTTTCGTAAACTAATACCACCATTACCAATATATAATCTTCTTTTAGGATCTATTAACGATTTTGGACCAATCTTTTTATCCCAAGGAGCACCAACATAATCATATTGTAAAAAATCTTCAAATGTATATTCTGATCTTTTATGACATAAACATGTATCAGTCTGAAATATTAATATGTGATCTGCATTAATCTTACTATAAAATTCTTTTGTTAGCAACATCCTAGAATAACTCAAACGTGATAAATTATGAACATTTAATTGCGTTAATATAATTTGATCTTTCTTAATCCATTCTTTTAATCTAGAATCTATTATCATCTTTTTATTATCATATCCATGAAAGATCTGGATTAGCCATGATTCATCTAAAATATTCCGATAATGTTCTACTACATCTATTAGAATTGAATCTTTTCGTGGTTCAACTATAACGGCTACTTTTTTACTTGTAATTAACGGATCTGTTTCATCAATTATTATTGTTTCATTTGAAAATATATGATGTAGTGGTTCTGATTCTTGAATTATAGCTGAAATATTTGAATTCTTATTTTGTAATATACTATGTTCTACTACAGATGGAACATTTAATAAATTAGATATATTTACTATTATTTTTGCTTTTTCAAAATATGTTTTAATAAGATCACAAATCTTATCATTTTCTAAATTATAGGTATTACCAATCGGTCTGATCATTAAACCTTTTGCATTTATATAAATTGATAACAATAGTTCAAGGACATTATTTAATACATTATATGGATTTTTTATGGGCTCAGCTTGCGCTGTTTTATTAAGATCATTTACTTCCAATATTCTAATTAGTTCTTTTATATCATCATGACAAATATTTTTAGGTAATAATATACCACCAGATAAACTAACTATATTAAAATCCAACTGATAGCCATTAGCCTGGTTATTAATTCTATTTGTATTATTATATTCGTTATTAATTTTGGGATTATCCATTACGATAATTGCATTTGGATATTTTTTTGATTCTTCTATTAGATCTGATAAATATGTTCTAGAACATATTTTAGTATCTGTTATTAAACAGACTTTAGTTAAAGCACCATCGTTTATAGGTAAATAACCATATAATCCTGTTAATGCACCATAATTAGGACATCTATTAATAATGATCGATATATTATTTCCTAAATTATTATTACCAAATATTTGATTTCTAGTTACACTCATTTTATGCAATTCTAATAACCATTCTGGTATTACTTTTGCGTTTTTAGAAAAATTATATGGAATATTAATATATATTGCATCTGGTTGAATTACTTGATTCTGCAATGAAATAATTACTTGTTTTAATTTTTCAGGATCATCTAATTCAGTTCCTATAGTAACAACTAATCTCGGTTGTGAATATTCTAAATTATAATTTGATGAAGTATCAATGTGATTCAAATTATGTGTAAGTAAATATTGTCTAAACTGATTTACTAAATATGAATATTTATGATATAATGGCATATCCGATTTCCAGATAACCGATTCTGATATATTATTATATCCATCCTGTTTTTGCAATAATTCACTATTATTAATGTTATTACGAGCTGTACTATTGTTATATCTATCATTATTATTGTTATATCTATCATTATTAGTTTCATCATTACGTTTATGATTTTCTACACGCATAAAAGGATTTGCTGGTTGGTTTAAAATATTTAAGATTTCTGATTTATCTGGTAATAAATGATCAAAGATAGGACCAACATATTCAGGACAATCATTTTGCTCTATAATGAAATCATATAATGCTAGCGTATAATCTAAATATTTTTCATGGAATAAAATACCAACATAAGTTATTGCTGAACGAGCTACAAAATGTAATATATATGATTGTTTTTGAGTGTTTGCATATAAATAATAAATTCTTGGGATTAATCTACTATTTGCATCAGATTCACAATAAATAAATGCTTTATCACCTTTAATTAATTCAGCTGATAATTTTAAAATATATGATTTACCATCATGTGTAGCTAATTTAATACGAAATCCGGCAGATGGATTATTAACCTCTTTATTATATGTTATAAATATTGTATTATTTATTTTGGATATTAATGTCTGTTTATGTTGTACTAAATATTGATAATGTTCACCCAAATTATACGGATGAGCTTCATCTATAGGATAACTTTCCATAATATAGTTATCATATAGTATTATAATTATTATTTATTTTAAACGATAAATTTATTATATCTATAGAAGGTAATTCTGCAATATGCCAATTAATGTTACAAATCATGTTACAAATCATGTTACAATATTATTATAATTAATAACCAAGTGTTAGATGATATGCATGAGGTGGATAATTTGGATCAGATGCACTCTCTCTCAAAAAACAGGAACAATCATCGAACCCTTCATGTGTAATATAATAATCCCATTCTCCCTTATCCAAAAGGCCAGGCATTGATTTTACATTTACGAAAATAACGCGATGATCAGCGAAATCATCAGCTTGTTTTTCAAGTTTTCTTGTACAGTTTTTGTGAAAAAATCTTCCACCCAAATAGTTATTATGAATGAAAACATAATCTCCTGCTTTTAACCAATCAATAATATCTGCTAAATTATTGGTTGTTGTTTCTGGTTTAGATTCTAAATGGCTTTTGGGCATTTTATATTTTTTATATATAATATTTTATCTTAAATTTTTAATACTATTCAATTTTTTTATATAAAATATTAAATGATTAATCCAAAATTTTGATTGATCATTTTGTTCATATATAATATAGTTTATTAATAACAAATATATCTTAAATGGGTTGTGGATATTCTAAAGGAATTAATCATTATAGTTTATCGCCTTCTCAACAAGGAGGAATCGAACAATTTATATTGCTTCTGCTATTCTTATTTGTAGGTAGCTTATTTTTCTCATCTAACAATACCAAACAGTCTACTAGCCTTGCAGTGAATACATCTAAAGAAGATACATCTAAAGAAGACCAAGAAAATGATAGTGCGCCAACATCAAAAGATGGCTTAATTCCTGACCACGTACATGTTAAACATTCATAACAAATTAAATAACTTATCTAAAATTGATTCATTGTTGCTATGTCTTTGTTAGTACTGAAGACCATATATCATAGAATGAAGGATATTAATTCTAATCACTTACAAATATGGTAGTTATACAGTATTTCTTATAATATAAAAATATACCATATGGGTTACCACTGGTATCATGAAGCTGCATATCAGTAATATTATATTATCTGTACATGCACTGTAAAATGCTATTAATAATATAAAATATGTTCCTATCTTCTTCCTTCCTGTCATAGTGAAATACACTCTTCTTTGATTTCTATCCATACCAAACGGGAAATATATACCTAAATCCCTAAATTCAATCCTAATATGGTATTGTGGTTCAACGAATCTATACAATAAGAGCAGTAAATCATTAAGCAATAAAATGTATGCAATCCATGTAAAATAATTAAAAAAAGATGGTAAATACAGATACCATCTATTTAATATAAGCAAAATATATAACAACATCAAAGTAACTTTATTGATGTCTTAAAACTTTAATCAAATTTTTTAATTATAAATAACCTGATACCACTTTTTGCGACCTATTCCTGGATTTCTACCAGAATACCCTTCTAATTATTCAATGGTTCCAAGGGAAAAAATTCTTCCAGTAATTAAATATCCAATAAATGTTGGTCATCTTTATCATCAATTTTTTGAATTATTAAGTAGACAAAAACAGCACCATAACCTGAAGATACATGCATTGTTTTGGTTTTTATATTATTGTATGGATCATATACCATCATATTTAGAAATATATTTTTCAGATTTTTATAATCAATAGGAGCATTTTGATATGATAATGACCACTGATCCTCTGATCTTAAACAAATTAAAATATATTTTTTATCTTTTAAATAATGTTCAACAATTATTGGATTTAAAATATTTACTAAATTTGTTATCTCAAAATTATAATTTACATAAAATCTACTTAGATTTATTGGATAATAATCATTACACAAATATTTAAAATAAGATTTAAATTTACCCATAATATTAATAATTATTATGCTTAATATTCTAATTAATTTTAATCATATTTTAAATATTTAAATATTTATAATTTTTATACAATTTTTTTATTATAATTATCTTAATATAATAAAATTATTGGCATACAAACCAGCCAAAATTTAACAACAAATTTTCATATTTCTGATAATAATATCAGATACCATATGAAGAAAGTTACCTAAATGTTGTGCAAATCGGCGCGCGAATGGAGCGTAGCGGATGAAGCGCTTATATTGTGGGCGTTAGCCCATTTAAATTTATCAAGGGCGAAGCCCGTTAATAAAGAGCTATATATTATAGCTATCCAGAATAACGATTGTCTTAATTATTATTTTATTTTCTACAAAGCCATTTATAAATATTTTATAAAAACTGCTAATCGGTGCGCGCGCGAATGGAGCGTAGCGGATGAAGCGCTTATATTGTGGGCGTTAGCCCATTTAAATTTATCAAGGGCGAAGCCCGTTAATAAAGAGCTATATATTATAGCCATCCAGAGATAACAATTGTATGTTAAATCAGTACATATTCTGGTTCCTTATATTTTTCAATTTTTATATTAGTCCATTCCTTTCCAGGATCTCCAAATTGATGTCCTTGTCCTGAAGTATGATACCAATAAAAAAGGTTTTTAATACTTTGTTTATCAAGTAAAGAAAAAATTTCCTCTTGACATTTATTATCATAAATATCTAAAATTTGAGTAGCATTCAAATTAATATAATTATACCCCACTTTGGATATAAATGAATATTTTTTGTTATCAAAATCTTCCAGATCTTCCAGAAAATGATCTTCAGAGCTTGAACTTAAATCATCCTGAGATGAAAAATTATCTTTCTGATTTTCCATTATTTTAATAATAAATTCTTTTTCATAGGGTAATTTTTTAATATTATTTAATTCTTTCATTCTATTATGAACTAAATTGATGTTATACTTAATTAGTAAACGAATAAATTCATCTAAAACGTTCATATCAACAAATTTTTTATAAACATTAATTTTATTTGTAGTTTGATAATATTTTACTCTGGATGAATAAGAATCCGACTCAGTTACCATATATTTTTTCAGATTATCTGACATATTTTAATCTATAAACTTTTTTATTCCATAAATTAAAAAATAAAATTTAAACTTCAAATTTTTTATTATTTATCATAAAAAAATATAATAATTAAATGATAAATTTAATTATTTATATTTTTTAATTGATGAATAATTATGTGTGAAAATTTTCATCAAACCATATGATTAGTACTAGTCCTAATGAATAATTTAAAATATCATTTAATAAACTAATATCAGGTGTATGAGCCATGTTATCTATTATTTCATTATATAATTCATCCATTTCATTAGGCATGATTTATTATATTTAATAATGATATATTTTAAATAAATCATTTTTTTTATATTTTTACCAAGATAACATACAAAAAATAAAAGATATATAAATAATTTAAATAAATAATTTATATAAACGTTAAATTCATTATGCCAGAAGGTCCTGAAACATATGCATTGGGATTAGCATTAAAAAAAGATGGATTCAATGCACAATCATATGGCAAACATTTATATTTACCAGATATAAAAGAAGATTGGTCATTTGGATTAAATGGGAGAGTTCATATTGATTCAAATCATAAATTAACTAAAGTTAATGCAGGATTTGTTAATGGCTCTATAAAACATGCCAATAACATTCAAGAAGTTATAGAAAATAATAAATTAGGTATAAATTTTATAGATGCAAATTCAGAACAATTAGGTAATATTATAGATAAATGGCAGAAAAGCAGAAAAAAATTGGGTGGATTAATATTAGATCAATCCCAAATAGCTGGTATTGGTGTTGCATGGGGTAGTGAAATCCTTCATATTGCAGGTGATTTACACCCAGATATTGCTGCAAAAGATCAGAATTTATCTAAATTATCGAATGCAATGCTTACTATTCGTAATTATATAAAACAATTATATGAAAATTATGTTAATGAGCATGATGGAGAAGAAATTATTAATGGATGGTTTGATAATTTATATACTATTCGTTCAATGAAAGTATATAAAAAAAGTACTAAAATAGAAACTGGTGGTAGATCATGGTGGATAAAAAGTAATAAGTAATAACATACATATTACGATATTCATATAGATTTTAATTTATTTAATTTATTTAATTTATTTAATAATGGTTCAATGCATTGAGAATAATCAACAATTGATAAATTTGGATTCTGAGGACAGTTTACCAATTTATTTGGATTAAGCATAATAATTTTATTAAAAGTTTGAATACATCTATTAAGTCTTAGGCAATATTCTGTAATAGACATATGCTGCAAATACTCAAATAGCTTTTCAATTGGGTTATCATATTGGATGAATTCTTTATAATCAATAAAACTATTCGGTGGAAAATCATTATAAATTGTTGAATTAGAATAATAGATTGGCAGCACATATGATGCTATTGGTTCCCATATTTTTTCAGTAACATAATTTGGATAATTAGTATTTTCTAATGCAATATTATACGTATAATCTTTCATTATCTCTGATTTTTCATTATGTTTATTATTAGATGTTCTGGAATTTCCATTTTCAATACCATCCCAGCCTTTTCCATATATATCTAATAATGGATCTCCTTTTTGATCATTCTGTTTTAATCCATATTTAATAATTTCATATCTTGTAGGTAATAATGTATAGTTATTATTCATATAATATGATGGCTGATATAATGTAGATAAAGCAACTGATCTTTTATTTAAAATTTTTAAATTAAATTTATTGTTTCCTATCATAATTGTATTATCATTATATACACTGATTGGTAATAATTGATTAGACCATCGAAAATAACGATAATTATTTAGAAAAACATCATTTGTATATACATTCATGATATGTATTTTATGCTTATATATTTTAATTATAGGATCTACATTGATATCATGATATGGCTCATGTGTCCATAATAACAATTTAGCCTTATTGGATGACTCTTTTGCATATTTATTTAATATATGTTGATAACTCGACATGATTATATCTGCTTTATTCCTATTTTTAGTTATAACATGGCCACAAATATTAAAATATTCAAGATAATTCTTAAATTCAAATGGAGAATAGAGTAGTTTATCACAATATATTTTAATTTCTTTAGTCCCAGTAAAATCATTAATATCTTGTTTAACTACACAATTTTTACAACCTTTTTTAACAATTTTTCTATGCTTAACCTTGGAACTATTAGATTTAATCTGTTTTTTATGAGTCCCCTTCATGGTTTTAATTCGCATATTAAATTATTTAGCAAATAATTAATAATTATAAACTTATAATAATTATATATAATTATATATCCAATATATAATCATATGTGAATATAAATTAATATAATTAACCTATATCTCTTTTATAAATTTTAACTTAAAATATAAGTATATTCATAGATTCTATAAAATATTAATTATCAATACTAACTATGGTATCAAAAATAATATTATTTTCTGTGGTAAGTTTTTTTACATCTTCAAATAAAGTTTCAAATTCATTAAATGATAATTCAATACCACATTTTTTCTTAATTTCTGAATAATCTAATTCTTTTGCAATACGTAAGATATCTGTAATTGATTTCGAATATGTATTTGTATAAGATTTATATATACACTCATCAGCTGGATCATATGGGCGATCCCATAAATTTTGATTTGGATCTATATTATATTTAATCCATATTTCATTAACACGATTGGCAAATGAAAAATGAATTAAATGATTTCCTTTTACAAATTCAATACAAACAGCATGTTTCCATAGCTTACAAGAAGAATCATCTTTTGGAATACAATTTACAAATGTTAATAATCTTTGTTTGCCATATCTATTATCTTGGTATTGTGAAAATATAGGAATCCTATCAAGCTTTATATATTCATTTAAATATTTTTGATCAATCATATATGGTAAAACATATTCATATTTAAGTATTTCTGATATGATATTATTTTCTTTAATAAATATTTTATCATCTGTTATCATTTTAATTCATTAATTCAATTTAATATATCAAATTCAATTTTTATATATTGAAGATGTTGAATAATTAAAAATATTAATTAAACATGTTAATTAGATATGATTATTTTATTCATTATAATTTCTATCGTTTAGGATATTTTATTTATTTTATTAAATATAATATTAATTTATAGTATATAAATAATTATAAATTATTTACAATCTATTTTATAGATGTGTTATATTTATTTATTTGGAGCAACTGCAGGTGGTATTGTTGCCAGAAAATATTATTATGAATTAAAATTTGATGGCAATGGGATAAATCCCATATTATACTATAAAGATAGTAATATATCCAAAAAGAAAGTTCTTAGTAAATCAGAATATGAAACGATTATGAAATATGTTATAAATAATCTTAAAAAAATACCCAGTGGAAAAGAAGGAACAGATACATCATATAGAGGATTAGAATTATCTGTTAAATGCAATGGTTTTAATTGGAATAATGTAGGTCCGGGTGGTTGTGTACATATGACACCATCATTTTATGCATCAGATCAACAACAGAAAACTTATAATAATGTTGTAGAATATTTAAAAAACTTAACTTCAGCTAGTAGCTGAATGTTTATCTTATAATATTGATTGGAATAATTTTAATTTGTATATATATATTCGATTGTGATCATAAATACGAACTACTCACAATGTCTACTACTATTCAACAACAATGCTGTGCTGCTACCAAGGCTGGTGCACAGTGTAAGAAGTCTGCTGCGAAGAACTCGCAGCTGTGCGCCCTCCACATTGGGCTTGGTGCTACGCCTCAGTTTGCTCGGGCTGTTCTGAAGAACTGTCAAGCTAAGACTAAGACTGGAACGTCATGCCGCAATGTAGTCAAGGAAGGGAACTTCTGCGGCATCCACAGCAAGGCCCCTTCGACTGGCCCCAAGAAGATTGTTGGGTGGAATGTCTTCACATCCATCTACAATTCAGATCTATGGGATCTGTTTGGGGACTCCAAGCTGCCGAGCATCTGCGCTGAAGTCTGGCGGGCCGAACGCGACAATGATACTGAACTGTATCGCCTGTGCCAAAAGGGCGACTTGGTGGGAGCCATTGCCTACGCCCTAGCTACATATAACCCCGAGGAACCTGAGGAATCAGAGGATGAGGAGAAGGAAAACTTCGCTGAGGAAGAAGATGAAAACTTCGAAGATCCTGGCGAAGCCGGTGATGAAGATTACGATCCCGAAGAAAGCGAATAAACAATAATACAAACCAAAAATAAACCAAATAAAAAAAACAACTTTGATATAGTCATAATAATAATTTTTATAATAAGGACATTCGATAATCACAATTATAATAAGGACATTCGATGAATCAATATGATTGTGATGGATAACAAAAAAAATGATAGTTTAAGTTGAGTAGTGATACCATCTATTATTTTATAATAAAAAATGGATGGCAATGTCTTAAAACATATATTTTACTATTTACTAAGATGGGAAAGAAAGGAAAAGATTAAAGATGCATTTCTGATGCTTAGTTTAACATGTAAACATTGGAATAAAATACTAAATACACAGCTTCAATTGAGTGATGTTTTAAAAATGGATGAAAGATTTGGTTACTTACTTGAAGGAATGGCACATAATTATGACTTACCTTGTTTTTATAGTTATTTCAATTATATTGTTAACACTACTATTAGTGATGTTATACCAATAGATCATTGCATATATTGTGGAAAACTGCGATATTTGTTAGATGAGGATTCATGGTGTAATGAAGTTGTAGGATGTCATAAATGGATATGTTCACAAAGAATAGATTCATTCAAAGATAGATGTTATTATCTAAACTGTTCTCTTTATTCGCCTTCAGAAGAAAAAGTGTTAAAACGTGCGTACTATATATATCTGAACACAGGTAGAGATGATGCATTAGCCAACTATTACCAAGCGTATGATGAAGAAAAAGTATGGTGATCATAGATGATGATATGAGTTTAATTAATACAATAATGCTTTCTGAAACAAAGTATTGGGTATTATTTGTTTTCATAATTGTATTGTATTATGGCATTTGAGTTATGTAACCATTGATCTGATTCTTTAGATCAGTTAGTAGTTTTAGGGTATCTGCATTTATCATTCGCTCCGATTCACTTTGTGGGTTCCATAGCATACTCTGCTATTTGATCTATATTAGTACATTAAGTTTTCTGATTCCATCTAGTTTTGTCAACAAAACAATAATCAAGTAAAGCTTGGATTTGATCCCGAGATTCATTTAAGGCTTCAGTTAATTCTGTTATATTTTCAGTCATTTCTTTTATTGAAAGTTCGAGTTCTGAAATTCTATTAGATACTGTGATATGTGAACATGGACATTCAGGACCTGGTGAACCCCTATAACCACGAGGACCCATTGGACCTTGTTTAGGAATACCTTGAGGATTAGCTCCAACAAGGTAACTTGGATGTGCATGAACAATATATTTAATTTGATCACTCATTTATATTTAATTCAATAGTATAGTTATTCATGATCAATTTTCTTATAAAATTATTTAACTTATTCACTTTGTATAGTATTTATAAATATTATATAAAAATTGATCAAACGTTTTAGATGTATATTTATATAATTATATTGCAAAATATTGATCCATAGAAATGTATAGATATATACGATCAATATATAGATCTATATCTATACTTAAACCAAGAAATTATAATCTTATCAAATATCCTGTTGATAATTATATATATTTTTATCAAAATCAATATAAGATTAATGAACATGATAAAAAAATATTAAATATAATAGCAGCCAATAATATAGATAAAATTACAACTTTAGACCACTTTTATCCTATAATGGTTAATCATATTGAATCTATGTATTCTAGATTCAATATGTATGATAAATCAGATAAAAGAACATATCATTATGATTTTGCAAAAGATTTTTTAACAGATGTAACAAAAACGGGTTTAAATACACGATTATTTTTTACAACTGAAAAACTTACATTTGAATATTTAATGCATATTAGACCAACCTGTTTATATTGTGTACAATTTTTAAAATCATACCATGATACCGTAGAGGTTGAAGGGAAAAAATTAGATTGTAGAGAATTACCATTCCATGATATGGGACATGCACATGTTATGAATAGACAGGATCGTTGGTTATTTGAAACTTTAAACCAAGATCCAATTGAATTAATAAAATCATGGGTAGTAATAAAAAATAAATATTTTGAAGAAATTAATAAACTACAACAAAATATTGCACATACTGCAAAATTATATTTGTTTGATATTGTGCATGATAGAGGATACCAGTTTTATTTGCCTATATTAAAACAACAACTGGGTTCGCAAAAAAATATAGATAATTTTAGAACAAAAATATTAAGAGGTGATTTTAATGATATCTTAATACCAGATATTTTTAATTATATAGATCAAGCATGTGATTTTCTAATAAATTTAACAAATAAATTACTAATTGAAGAAAATTTAAAAATAATTACAAAGTTCCATAATAATTTTATTATTAAACAATATTTACAACCACTTAGTTATAAAATGGTTCCTGTATCTATTATAATTTCAAATAATGGATACATATCTGTAAATTTTGGTGATAAATTAGCATCATTATATGAGATTGAGTTATTAAATTCTCGAACAAATAATATTCCAATTTTTGATGATAAAATGATAGCAAAACTTAATAATATAAATGAAACTGTTATTATAGATAAGTATGGAAATATTTCTACAAATATACACAATTTCCAAAACAATAATAGTATTATTAGAAAAAAACCAAAATTAAAAAAGATTGAAATATTCAAATTAGAACGTCTATTTAACCATATCAGTAATGGTATTCAGATAAACTTTACTGTTACAAAACAACCTATAATACGCATAGTAAATAATTTAAATAATGTATCAAAACTAGATGAGATTAGTATTGAATATAATAAACTTCCGACCTTAAAATATATAAATAAAGATGCAAATGCAAGATTTATCAAAACTTCCGATCTAAAAAATTCTTATATTAGATATAAACATACTGTTAATCCAGATAATAAACCATATGTAGAATTGAATTATTTAAATGAAAATTATGAACTTAGTATCGTTGATACAAATGAAAACATTTCCATAGCAAAAGCTATATCAAGTGTTTTAACAAGATCAGTTGATGATGCAAAGAATAGTCTAATAAGAGGAAAATATAAATATGAAGGTTATATACCAGAAAATTATATTGAACGTGCACAATTAGAATTTGTATCTCCTTATGGTATATCAAATCTCTGGGGCAAATTTGGATATAGATTTGTATTATCAAAAAAAATAAATGATGAAATAAGTGAAATAGTAGCAACTGCTTTAATTGCAAGCTCAAAATCAAACTTATTCTTTTTTACACATAAGTATAATAATATAAAATTGTCACACATTGATCAATATTATGGGAAACATCAATATTCACCAAATTCTAATATATTTAATGATGTTGATCTTAATATATTAGATGATGATAATATTCATAAATGGTTTGATCGTTTTGATATCCCAGATTTTAAAGTTTATAAACCCTATGGTTATAATCAATTAGCGAATTTTTGTGTAGAAAAAGAAGGATATAGAGGGATAGGGCTTGGTAAATTTTTAATTGAATCAATAATTAAATATTATTCAATTAAAAATAAAAATTCAACAATAAATCATTCGCAACCATTAATTTGTGGTGATGGTTTATTTCAACTAGCTGATCCATCATGGAAACGATTCATGATAGATATAGGATTCAGAGTTAGAATAGGAGCCGAATCATTTTATATTGATAGAGACTGGGCACCTCTTATACCTATTAAAATTAACAATAAGATTATATCAAACAGTGATTATAATAAAATATTTGGATTAAATGATGAAAATATTACTGATCCAAATATAGAAAATGAATATTTGTTACAACGCGCTGAATATATAAAAAAACTTGATAAAACCGGAAAAGCAAAGTTACAATATTATCAAATGTTATATCCTTTTCCTAAATAATAGTTAATAATCACAAACATATATATCTATTAAAGTATATATCTATTAAAGTATATATCTATTAAAGTATATATCTATTAATTAGTTTCTTTGGATAGGATTAATTTGGTACAATAATATCAGTTTCAGTAATAGTTTTTTGTATTTTAGAATCATATGACACATTATAACAAAATATTGATTTAAATTTATATATTTAGTAATAAGCCATATAATAAATATATAGCTTATGGATAAAATAGAAATCCAATTCCAAGGAAAGATCTATATCATATTCAGGCATGCAAATGAATCTGATGAAATGTTATATGAAAGAGGCTGGTTTATAGCAAAACAGAGCCCTTCAAATGATATTGATTATATAGAGGCGGTAAAATTATCACTTATCTGGCAAAATATGGAATACAAGCGATGCAATTATCATAATCGTTTGGAAGATAAAGTAAATGAAACTAAAAAAGTTTTATACATTTAGGTGGGGCACACTAGATATAATCTTAACAAATCAAAAAAAAAATGAGTGCGAATGAAATTAATTCTGGAAGCATTAGTCGTGATAAAAATATGGTAGTGCTTACAGCTGAAGTATACCCGATAGTACATATAGATAATTGCCCCAATAAAGAGAAAGCTGATCTTGCTCTTGCGGAATTAGATAAATACCAAACGATTATGTATAATAATTTCGCAACTGCTAAGAGCGATGAAGATCTAGTTAAGTATATTTCTGAAGCTCGCCAAGCGAAATTTTGGACTGAGAATATGTTAGAAACTGTAAAATTAGATAGATGTGATGGTTGTTGCGAAGTGATGGTCATGTATTTAGGCGAACCACTTTACACGATCCGTTCTATACTGGCCAATAGTGGGGATATGAAAGATAAAATCACAGCTCATCTTACATCTTTAACAGAACTATCTAATATGCACAGTGAGCATATCGAGCAATTACATAAAGAATTAGTCGCTAATTATATTAAGAATAATGGTAAATAATTGTTTCATTAAACTCAGTCTTATGTTTATTTTTTATTAATTTTTTTATTTTTTTATTTTTATTTTTTATTTTTTATTTTTTATTTTTTTATTTTTTATTTTTTATTTTTTATTTTTTTTATTTTTTTATATTTTTTTATATTTTTTTATATTTTTTTATTTTTTATTTTTTATTTTTTAATTTATTTTTTATTTTTTATTTTTTATTTTTTATTTTTTATTTTTTTATTTTTTATTTTTTTATTTTTTATTTTTTATTTTTTATTTTTTATTTTTTATTTTTTATTTTTTATTTTTTATTTTTTATTTTTTATTTTTTATTTTTTATTTTTAGTTCTTCATATATAATATATAATATATATTATATGAAAATAGTTTAATATATCATATGATATATACCTACATACATATACAATTAATAAAATATATAATAATAAATGGGCTAAGGAAAATAATATTTCATTAGATAATGATCTATATAAATTATTAAATCCAACAAAATTCATTATAAATGATCAAGATGAAATTGATAAGCAATTAGAATTGTTAAAATATAGGAAACATCCGGAGCCTTGGAAACTGGATATGATGCAGTTAATAATCTAATTAGGGCACAATGATCACTATACCAAGTAACATCTATATGAAAAAATGCTGATACAGTATATGATTATATAATGTATATTCAGCCGGATGTATTGGTGCTTGATTCATTAAAAGCTGAATATTTTAGCAATATAAAAGATAATGAAATATTGTTACCAAATTTTGCAAAATATCCAATCAATGATAGATTTGCAATAGGACATTCTAAGATAATGGAGATTTATGGAAATCGTTATTTACAATTATATGATTATTCTCTTAACAATAAGATTCATTCAGAAAGTTATTTAAATTATATATTAAGAAAAAATGGTGTCATATATAGAGAAATTAAATTTAGATTTTGTTTAATTAGGGCAAATGGTGTTAATTATGAACCAAATATATTGCATAATTTTTCAAATGATAAAAATAAATAAACAAAATAAACAATTTTTCACTACTATGCTATACATTAAATAGCAAATTTGAATAATATAAATTCAATTTTTATCTGAAAAACTTTGATTAATTTATATTTATATTAACAAATAGATGATTATAAATAGTAAATGGTGCTAGATATCAATGTTATAGATGATATTATCGAACAAATAGCAGAATCCTGTTTGATTGTAGCATTAAATAAAAATTTATTAAATAGATCTAAGAAAAATATTGATGATACTTATGGTTTTTGCACATATATACATATTGGCCAGGATATAACAAGCGCACTAGATAATCCCGTATTATGGTTTCAACAAAATTTAGAAAATTCAAAAAATTTTCTAAATAATTTACATCAGTGTTTTAATGCTTTCCCACAGAATAAACAAATTCAATCAATTCAATCACATATTATGGTGTTATCACATTATTATAATAGAAAAATCTTAAAACCATCCAAAAAACCATGAAGATGATGGTTGAACAATAGGTTGTTCTGGTTCTTCAATTATTATATTTTCTGATTTAAGTACAGGTTCCTTATAAGATTCAATTATATTTATAGTTTTGTATTTATTAACCATTTCTGGCATGAAATGCTGAATTTGTTTTATAGATAATCCACCATCAGTGCAAGTTGTATCTTTGAGAATATAATCAACAATTTTACTACATGGCCATAATTCTTTACTATCATAGTTACCATCAAAAATAACCGTATGATAACATTCTAATCCATGATTTTTAAGACATATATCTGATATATATAGTTTCTTTGGATAGGATTTATTTTCTACAATAGTATTAATTTCAGCAGTAGCTTTTTGTATTTTAGAATCATATGGCACCTTATAACAAAATACACGATCGGTTAACTTTGATTTAGGTGTTGGATGTAATTTGATAATTAAACATTTATAATCTTTTGTACATTGATCATATGTAAATGAAAATAAATCAAATGTATGAAATAAATTACCACATAAGGTATGTAATCTTCTTTTATCATCATCCGATGTTTGCCCAAATAAAACAATATAATCAAACCGAATTCTACTGGTTAATGAATATGGTGAATAATATTGCGCCTCATAAATTACTGATTCAACTTTCTGATCAGTAATTAATTTGGCAACTTCATTCATTGTAGATCGATCATATCCTTCAGTATCGCGTATAATTAAGGTTACATCTCTTTCTATTCCATCATAATCTGCAAATTCTCTAACATTTTCAAATTTATTTGCCAAATGATCAACAAAGACTGTTTTACCAGTTCCCCTGCGACCAATAACTAGATAATTACCAGTTGGTGTGCTTCTATTATCAATTGGAAACTGTTTAATATTAACTCTATAACTCATAATCTAATCCTATAATATTTATTATATTTTTAATTAAAAATAAAAACGAATTTATATATTTATTTATTAATATATAAATTTATTAAAAATCATATTAGCTATTAATATGTTTTCATACAATAATAGGTGATCTGTTTTTGTATATGCAATGGTATATTTAAATTATTCGCTAAATAATCCACTATCTTCTTGTATTTTTTACGTCTTCTCCAATTACGTGCTATTACTTTTTGAGCATTTACCCTATCAAGTCTAACACGTGGTATATTTGTATAGATATTTTGTAGAGTTATATTATCAAGGAGATCATGTTTTTTCAATATAATTTTATGAATTATATCCCATGTCATGTTTGGATTGAGCACTAGCCATTCAAATTCCCATGGTTTATCTGGATTTGCTTGTATTATTTCCCATGTTATTGTTGAATTTAATGAAATACCTGACCAATTCCATGGTTTATCTGGATTTGTTTGGATTATTTCCCATGTAATATTTGGATTTGATGAAACACTTGCCCAATTCCAGGGTTTATCAGGGTTATCTCGAATTATTTCCCATGTTATTTTTAGATTGCGTGAAATACGATACCAATCCCAGGGTTTAGTTGCATTTTTTTGTATAATATTCCAAGTAATATTCTGGTTATATGATAATATACCCCAATCCCATGCCTTATCAGGATATGTATTGATTATATTCCATGTAATATTTGGATTTTCTGAAACCCATTGCCATTTCCATGGTTTATCAGGATGTGCTTCAATTATATCCCATGTTATATTTGGATTCTTCGAAATACCAAACCAATCCCATGGTTTTTCAGGATTATTTCTGATAATATCCCAAGTTATAGTTG
>Ga0214473_10003807_pt1 | contig 18197 bp, 25 predicted proteins | sample RVTome_7_FD_203509 | JGI IMG/M metagenome (GOLD analysis project Ga0214473, IMG submission 203509) | Soil microbial communities from uranium-contaminated site in the Upper Colorado River Basin, Wyoming, United States - RVT98D197 | ecosystem: Environmental > Terrestrial > Soil > Contaminated >... | reverse complement strand
GGTTGATACCTTAAAACGTCTTCGTAAAGATACATTGCCTAAAGATAAAAAAGAACGTAAAAACAAATTAAAATCGGAATTCAACCAAGCTCTTAAAGAAGTATCTGAACAAATCGGACACGAGGCCAATACTTTAAAAACTCACTATTTAATTCCTCATATGCAAGAAGCTTTTGAAAAAGATGGGACTATCATTAATAAATTGGATGATTAAAGAGATTATGCCTAATTGGGCGATATATATTTTATTTGATCCGCGATATCCAGAAGAGGTTAGATACGTTGGAAAAACAAGTCAATTGTTATGCCAAAGGTTAGCGGCTCATTTAGGTGCTAAAAAAGGAACTTATGTTGTTCGTTGGATTAATAAAATCAGACTTGAAGGGTATATTCCAATTATTTGTGAAATTGAATCTGGAATAGATGTTAATTGGCAAAGTCGTGAGCAATATTGGATTGCCTGGTATCGTAAGCATGGACATCCTCTTTGTAATCTGACTGATGGGGGCGATGGTGGATTAAATCCATCGCCTGAGACCCGAGAAAAAATGTCAGCTGCTAAACGAGGTAAAGCTCTTAAATTAAAACCAGATAGCTATATACGTGCCAATGCAACTAGGATGGCTCGTATAGCAGCAGGAGAAATCAGTTATATCCCTACACAAGAAACAATTGAAAAACGTCGTATCATTTTAAAAGAAGTGTGGGTACGTAAAATTGCAAATGGTTGGACCCCACCTGATAATTGGAGCACATATCGTCCAGATAACCACGGACGAGAATGCAAAGCTGAAACACGTAAAAAAATTGGTGCCGCTAATCGTGGGCGAACTATGAGTGAAGAAGCACGCCACAAAATGTCTATTGCAAAAGTAGGTAAAACACCATGTAATAAAGGTATAGACTTCCAAGTTGCTAAGAGAATCGTACACGAACTAGGCATTCAAAACTTAAAAGAACATCAACGGCTGTACGATGAAGGGGCTTTACCTAAAGGTATGCCTAGAAATCCACAAAGATCATATGCTGAGCATCCAAATTGGAAAGGCCAACCTGATTTTTTTAGGGGCTAAATACTTGACTAATCCCTCAAGAGTCCTATCCCGTTTCCTTAAAAAATCCGCTTATGAAGCTGCGGATAGAGCGGATTCTAATTTATTTGAATGGGATGGCGGCAAGGTTTCTGCTAAGAGTATGAAAAAAGCCACTGTTGATTCTGAAGAGATCGAAGTTACCGTCCACGACTTCTGTCGTGGAGTATGGAGTAAAGGTGAGGAAGTTGTTAATCAAGGTGTTTACGAAATTGAACCCGGTGTTCTCATACCTTGGCGTAAAATTCCTGGGAGCACTCGTATTAAAGTTATTGATAAACCTGGGAGAGGAATATTTATCCAAGACGATGAGGGAGGTTGGATTGCAGACCGTCTCGGCACTACTTTAGGCAAACGAGAATGGAAACGTTTGCTCGATTACCTAGAAAGAAAGAAAACAGCAACAGCTAAAAAGAAAATATCAGACACAGACCTAGTTGAAATGATAGCTTGGTTCGAGGAAAGGACCAAGCAGCAATATTGATTTGGTGAAAAAGTATAGCCAAATAATAGAAGATTATGACCCAATTAGATTCAGTGGACTTTCAGAGCAAGCCAAAGAGCATGATCAAAGTAAGTATAAAGAGCCTGAAAAAGAACCCTATATTTTCATTTCCTGGCAATACCACTGCAAAGATATTGGGAAAGAATTTGATGCCCCTAAAGATCTTAAAGATCAGATGGACAAAGCATCTGAGCACCATGTTAAAAGCAACGCGCACCATCCAGAATATCACTGCTCTGATAATTCGAACCTAATCAACAGAGAAGATAGAGACAAACCACCAGAAAAGATTATTAACGCCACAAAGATGCCTGATATGGATATTGCAGAAATGGCAGCCGATTGGATGGCTATGTCAGAAGAAAAAGGAACTAAACCTCAAGATTGGGCAGATAAAAACATCAATATCAGATGGAAGTTTACCCTTAAACAAAGAGCTTTGATTTATGAACTATTAGGATTGTTTTAGATTTGGTGTAATATTTTCTATACCTTTTAATATCACTTCCCAACAATATCAAGCTTTAAAAACCCTTTCGTGGTTTCGTTCCAAGCAACACCGTAGGACAGGACGTTCTTTTGTGCTCGCTTTGGACACACTCCGTTATATGGCTTTTCATCCCGGAGAGTTTGCTACAATATTTGATCATCACCGGCAGGAACGTCGAAACATCCAACTTATATATAAAACTATTCTTAGATTAGCTGACGAGATTGGTATTGTTGGAATTGAAAAAATAGACGGGACACTTTTACGTTTACCCTCAGATTATAGAGTGCCCCCATCCATAAGAGATATTCTTATACAATTTGGAGAGAGATCTGATTCTGATTCTGATTCTGATTCTGATTCTGATGCTGATATTAATTTTAATGAGGAAAGTATTGTAGATCCATATTTAAATAGCACTTTCACCAAAAGCACTTTCACCGAAAGTATTACAAATACTAAGAGAACCAAAAAATTGATCACCCTCTGGAGTTGTCTTAAAGAAAAAGAAATAGAAATATAGAGTTTGGGCTGATTACCTTGTATCGGTTGATGCACATTTAGGGCAAACAATATCAGCAGTACTATAAACAGTCCCGCAATTTGCACACTCCAAAGGGAAAACATCGGGAAGATAATTCATTGTAGGCACATCAACTTTAAGATATTTGGGCTGTCCAACAATTACTACTTCATTAACTTCTCCTCGTTTATCCCCCTTAGAATTTACACTACGTTTTGCTTTGACAGTATATAAGTCAAAATCTTTATAGAGATCACGTATAAATGAAGTGTCAGAATTAGATTGAATGACTATAACCCCACGGTCAAATAATTCATGAAACAACTTAGAGAGTGCTTGTTGTTTTTCTACCCCAAATTCGGTTGCATATGCAGTAAAATTTGAAGTGTCAGACACAGGGACATAGGGTGGATCAAAGTACACAAGATCCCCAGCTTGAGCATCTTTTACAGTCTCAGAAAAATCCCCCCTTCGTAACGTTGCGAAACGTTGAAGAATCTCAGAACAAGCAGTGATATTTGCATGATTATAAAGATGGGGATTATCATATTTCCCGAAAGGGGCATTGAACTCCCCAGCTCGATTGACTCTATAGAGCCCATTAAAACAAGTATGGTTTAGATAAATAATACGAGCAGCACGTTCTACAGGGGTTAAAGGTTTTTCTGCTCGAATTCGTTTGAAATAAGTTTGAGTATTCCAATTAGGGTCTGATTGGTACTTATTTAACTGTTGCAAAAGACTTTGCAGTTGGTCACGAACAACTTCATAGCAGTTAATGAGATCTGTATTTATGTCACCAAGAACAGCTTTTTGGAAACGTCGTTTATCTGCAAAATGAAAAAAAACTGCCCCACCTCCTAAAAACGGTTCGTAATAGGTTAAACTTTTACGAGTAATTAATTGAGCTAGGAGTTTTAGGAGTTGTCTTTTTCCTCCAACCCATTTGAGGAAAATTTTAGACATTGATAAGCCTAGTGACCCAATCTAAGCATTCAGAAAAATTCTTAAATTGAGGGTAGAAACGGGAAGCCCCACCGGAATCTCCTATACGTCCAGACTTTCCATGATGAGCATAACTATTAGATTGAAAATCTCTATTTCCTTGTGGAGTAGTTACTGTTCGATGCCCACTGCTATGAATACCCATTGCCACACCTTGTTTGTCCAACAATCCTACGGGACAACTTGGATGACAGCTCCATTTAGGAACTGTTTCAAAGCCGTCTTTGTCTCCAATGATACTTTTTTTTACCTTAGCCTGATCTAATTTTTTATCTCGATAATGTGACCAAAGCTTTCCAGCCCCCTCAACATTTGCTTTAATCCTTTTGCTTCCTTCACACACACAATCAGGATGATGCACTAAAAGCAAGTTTGAAGGCCAACGCCCCTTAGTGGTATCAAGAGGCTGACCTCCCTTGAACTTTTTATGATAACCAATACTAGCTCCTGTTAGTCGCCCACTACCCGGAGAGTTGCAACGCTCCATCGCTTTAGCATCACTTAAGGAAGTTGTTACCCTACAAGCATCAATGTTCAGCCCACCCGTACTTGTCTTTAAAACCTGAGCCGCTATGGTTTTTTCTTCCAAAGAAACACGAAATAAAAGTATATACAAAACACTAGGACCAGGCATGAGAACTAAAAGAGTATCCCTAAATTCCCAACCTCTATAACGTCCGTATAAAGTTGGAGTTTTTGTGACAACCGCAATATGTTCTCCAGGAAGCATTAAACAATTGCCATAACAATCAAAATTTCTGCCCAAGTTCCGTCAAATCTTCAAGTGAACTCATTATATCTGACGTTTTAGAGGTGATCATTTTAATAATAGGAGCATAACTTTTACGATGAATTGGAGTCACTCCAAGTCGTTCAAGAGCCAATCGATGTCCTGTTGTGCCATACCCAACATGTTTTTTAAATCCAAATCCGGGGTAGACAGTGTCCATCTCTCCCATAATATGGTCACGGGTGACTTTAGCAATAATTGATGCCGCTGAGACAGCCTGAATCAGTAGATCAGCTTTTGGCAGTGTTAAAGCTCCAAAAACCTCCCTATTTCCGTCTACAATGACAAGAGGGGTGTCCAGATGCCCTTTGCTTTTATGAGCATTTAAAGCCCCTTGAATCGCTTCTATATGGGCTCTTTCCCAGACTTTTCCGATACCCATTTGATCAATCTCATCCGGTTCTTTTTGGACAATAAAATGTGTGAGCATTTTTAGAGTTGGATAAAGGCGTTCTCTGGCAGCTATTGAGAGTTTCTTAGAATCAGTCACCCCAGGGAAAGACCAATTTTTTGGTGTTACAACAGCACAGACAGTCAAGTTCCCAGCCCACGCTCCCAATCCGCATTCGTCTGAACCGCAGATAAATTCACAAGCTTCTAAGGCTCGAAGAAAGTAATCAGGGATATTGGGCATCTTATTAGTTACACCACGGAAGAGGGTTACACCGGGGGGTACAGCCTCAAATGCTAATTAAGGCAGAACCTACCAAAATTTTCCAAACTCCCCAAGCTATGACCGCAGCGCTGAGCATGAAAATTATTACTTTATATATTGCTAGTTCTCTAAGAAATAAGTTAATTAAGCATACCGCTTGGGCATACCCAATTTCAAAACCAGCTTGAAACGATGTTTTATCTAACGGGTCTATTATTTTTTCAATGATGTCCTCTTCAGACAAGGTGGTATTTTGCCTTAGCCATTGAATTACCGTCACCCGTTGTGCTGCTACTATTTCAGCATTGCAATTAATTATTTTTTTCATTTCGAAAGGAATTGTTTTTAATAGGAGGTGATCCATTCAGTTTCAAATTTCAAGAGCTTCTATGTTAAAGGTAATCCCATTTCTAATCGAATAATTTTCACAGTGGAATCATACCATTTCTCTATTGATTTTCGAAATGGCCAAGTCCAAAAGTATTGAGCCGACGTGAAATGATTGATAGTGACCTCTCGAAATGCGGTGTCTTCGATATATCGTATCCCGTAAGTTACAGCTCGATATCGCATACTTTCTTCATAAGCTTCTTGTTCATACTTTTTTCTAAAATAAGCCATCCCAGAAGGAAGCCATAGAAATAAATAGGAGAGGGTAAACCATATTCGACCATGGTGCCGCATTTGACGCATATGAATACGTTCATGTCTAAGCACTCCTATTCGATCGATTTCTTTCCATTCAGGGGGAGTGTAAACTTTATACCCAACAGTAGTGATAAAATTGGTCATGAAAGTTTTCATCTTTCCAATAGTGATAACCTTCAGAAAGATGTCTACTGCTTTCATCAACGGACTGTCTTTTTTCTCAATAAGTTTGAATTTAGGGAACTCTTTTTCCATCTCTGCAATAATTTTAGAGTACTTATCCATAAAGGTCTCCGTTCTCAATGTGCTCATCAAAGTGAGACACTTAAGAAGTGTAATAAATCAATTGCGAAACAAGGTTATCTAGAAACTATAGGATGGCAACTTCATGCCAAGAGAATTCGCAGCTTTGAAGATATTGTTCCGTAAAAGAGCAATGTCCCAATGTTGACCTCTATTTACGATATCCATAATTCGTGATAAAGCATCTTCGGCCCCAGAACTAATATTAAGTGCTTTTTGAATTTCACTAGCTGCATCTATAAGTAATTGAGCTGATTGCTCATCTTCTTTTTCCAAACGATTGTAAAGCTTGACCAACTCTTTTTGATCGATCATCCTATAAAAGATTCCATATCCTGTCTGAGTAGCGGTATGTTCTGAAGAAGCTGTTCTTTGTTTCTTCAAGATGTCTTTGATTTTATACCCAACACTACTAACGGCGGACTCTACTAATTTTTCAATCTCTTTTTTTGAAACGTCTGGGTATTGAACGGACATGGCATCAATCAAGTCTTTTACAGCTTTTCCCCGCTCACGTTCTCCTGGCAAATCTTTAGCAACACGATCAGATAATCCAAGAAGGGCGTGTGCTAGTTTTTCCCGGCTGGGGGCAGGGGATTCAGCATAAGCTAATAATTGTTGTAACTCTGAAGTTAATTCTTGTGGGGAAGCAATTTTGTCCATACCTTAATATAATATAAAAGATTTAGCTGGCGGTTGCCATTTAGTTTTACTGTGATTTGATTTATCTTAACCACTAGTAGGATCGCAGAATTGCACCTCAAAATGCCATGGTTTTTACTGCTTGTCGCATCTTATCGTCCACTTGCGGTACAGGTATATTAAAAACCTTAGATTCTACGTCTACGTAAGCGTCACCGTTGGGGTCTTCTTTGCGCACTTCTTCCACGGCCAAAGCGATGCTCCTACAGTCTCTTCTCTTTCAATCTATCAAGTTGGTAATTCACCCGCTTCTTTTATTTGTTGAAGCATGTTGTTTAAATCATTCCGCAGACGTTCAACTGCACGCTTGGTATCTACAGCTGATTCTTTCCAATATGAGGGTACACACTCACTCCCTGAACCCAATACTAGAGAAACCCCAGACCCCAAGGTAATCCACATGTGAGAATTAAAGATGAAAGCGCCAGTTATTTTCTCTCCCACAAGGTGTTTTAATAAATCTCGTGAGTTGGATGGTCCTTTGTATTCACTTAACATATACTCTCCTTATCATGTCTTTATTTATTGTGTGTCTTTAGGTTCTGGCCCATGGTAAAATGTCTCGTTGTCGCACCTATCTATGCCACACATTTCTGGCATATATTCTGCACTCATTGGGTCTCCTTTTGCCTGGATATATTCAAGGCTGTGACAAGCACGAATATGGCCAGCTTTACATTGCCAGTACCCATTGGTTTCGGCATCAACAAATTGTTGTAGTAGATCTGGTGATCCTATAACTACAGCTTTAGTACCTGGGTTTGCTATGGTAACTCCAACTATTTCCTTAAGTAGCCAACCCTTGAGTTCATTTTTTGGCATTAATCTACGCCTTTTTATATTTAGTTCTACAGGTTTTGCACTGAGCTTGATTGCGAATCATACCATCAGCCATTCTTCGTAGGCCAAAAGCACCTGCTGGCTTCCATTTCCCACAATCAGTACATTGAAATTGTGTATTAGTAAGAACCACGTGACCTTGACGATGCCGTACAGTAGTGTTTGCAGTTGTCATATCTAAATTCCTTTCTTATTCGTCTATATTGTTGTTGGCCTTTGGCATACTAAACATCTTTACAACGATCCTTATCATGGACTTCACATCCACAATAAGGACAAAAACCTCGACGAATAAAACCAACCCCTGGTTCATCCAAACAATCATTGCAATATATTTTGAAGCAATTTGGGCATTTAAACATTAGGGTGAATATATTCTGTGACTTTTCTCCACATTTTTGACATATATAATACACAATATTCTCCTATTGTGAGTATCTTATTTCTCTAATGAATTGTCTAATTTTCACCTTTTATTGAAGCTAAGGCTTCTCCAGTTTTCTAACAATCTCCTCCCAATACTCTCGAGGAATAACCGCGTATCTCTCTCCGATTAGTGGCCCTGGTGGTGTGTATTCGCTGTAGGTTACCGCTGTATGCATTGTTGATTTGGCAGAGGAGTACGTTGCGGCCAGTTCTGCTGTCAGTCGCCCAACAGCTATTCTCTCCTGGCCTAGATCAATAGTCAGCTCGTATGATCGCGTGGCCAGGCGATCAATTTCCTTTCCGGTGGCGGCTAACTGCTCCGTCAATTCTCTGATCCACAGCCCCGCCTCTACTTCCGCCTCTGTTGCCTCACCACTGACCATAATAGCGCGCATCAATGCGGCGCGCAGTTCTCGCGTCGATAAGATGTTACATCGCGTTTGTCCCTCGTTATCATTGGTGCGTAGCAACACTTCATTTCCCGTGCCGTCACACCGCTTGCAATGTGCGTCCTGATCCACCCTTCCAGCACCTCCACACACTCTACAGATTACTAGTTGTATCATCACACCCCCTTTCAGGCCAGGCACTCGGCGTAGATCACCGACTTGTCTAAGGTGCTTGGTGACCACGGTAACGTCAAACAATTGTTTGACAAGGGGATGATCATATTCCACCCTTCTGGGCTATAAGCAAAAACCATATTACTATTACACCAATACAAGAAAAGATGCAAGTTTTATAGAAGTTTAGTATGGAAAATCCAATAATTTAACTAAAAGGATAATATCCTTTTTATGTTTATACAGTAATATTGGAGTTTTTGCCGGTTCTCCCTCCACCTAAAAACCCCCCCCCCCTTTAGGTGGTAAACCCAACCGGCTCTATTTTTTAGGTCTAAGGTAATTAGTGCTAGAATTTTCTACTCCATTAAAAGGAAGAGGAATTGGGCCTAGCAGTAAGACAATGCACCCTAAACTCAATTAACTTTTGTGTTGTTAGTGACATTATTAATATCCTCTTCTTTGAGATTTTGAATAAGAGGATTTTCGTTTTTCTCCAACAACTTAGGAATATAATGTTTTCGCATAGCTCTCCCACTAGCTATTTCTGCCGTGAGGGCTTTACTCTGTTCGACTTTGTTTTTATCAATTATTAAACACTTGCCCTCATTCGCAGGATTTCTAGGATCTCCCCAATACGTATTATGTAACAGCCCGCCAATATTCAGAGGACAGAAGTTACGGCCCACTCCTCTCCAATAGTCCATATCCCCGCCCCATTGGATAGGAACTCCTGGGATACTGGTTGGAACAATCCCGCTATAATAAAGGTTTTTGACTTCTTCTCTAAAAGAAGTCCATTTTTTAACTGTGGATGCCCAAGTTCCAGTACAAGGATTTGGAATAAGATGCCCTAATACATCTCTGCTACATTCAATCCAACCTTTAGTAGGAGGAGTCTCCCCTTGCATTTGCAGGTAACTAACCCAGATTTGACGAATGTCCGTAAAGGGTTTCCTGCGTGTGATTCTAGCGGATTGAGCGTACATAGCTGTTAAAAGGGGATTACTCCTTCTCATATTTTCTAAAGTTTGTAGAATTTTTTCGCACTCCCTTATATTGAACCCTCCCTCACTCACACAAATTTTTGCTAGCCATTCATATTCTAGCTTGTTATTTCTAATAACCTTACGTGGTTCAGGTTCTGTGAAAGTTGGCTCTAATTTTGACTCAGGTTCAACAACTACCACTGAAAGGGATGGTTGAACTTTGGGTTTAACTTCTTGAGCTAGAGAATTAGAACACGCGACTAAGAAAATAAATAGACTTACGTATTTCATGCTAGTCTCCTTGGTTAGAGGGTGTTGTGAGCCGTAACTCTCTCCTTTCTCGGCTCTCGGTTTAGAGGTATAAACCTAAACTTACAAGAGAACTATTAAAAGTGTTTGGCTTGATACATTCATCGGGGTACATTAAAAGCAATAACTTTATTCAAGATAATCGAGATCTAACAAGTTGGAGCATGCGCCCGAGTTTGTTTAGTCCTGCCCGATCTTTACCAATACCCCAATAATAATCAAAAGGGGAACACTCAATTAACTCTGTATTCCCCGTAAAAAATAATGCTTGGTGGAGTTCTCGTCGTTGTGTGAATTTAGCAACAAGAGCTGCGAACATAATATGATCTTTGGTTCGTTCTACAACCACACCTTGTGTGTCACTAAATACCCTATGTAATGCTGGAGTCCCAACCAATTGATCCCAATCTTTTCGACATTGACAGACTTTTCCAAGTTTCTTAGCTATAGCTGCTGTTTCCGCACTAGCAATTTTCTTGCGATCTTCTTCTAAAACAGCTTTTGATGCTTGATAACAATGTTCGACTGAAGGCCATTGCTGCCCTTGTAATTCAAAGATAGACCCGTAGAAATTAGATAGAAAGCCATACATTCCGCCAATCCCGTAGAATTCAATAACTTGTTTTTGTTGCTCGCACATAACCTGAAAACCTAAATATTTTTTGGCATGGGGAAAGGACGATACCTTCTTTTCCCCAAAACACTTTGAAGCGTCTTGTCCAACATTTCATGGGCGTCCCAAGCGTCTTGGGGTCTTTCAGATGGCTTTTCAAGCAAACAATGCTTAAAGAACTCTTGGATTTTATTAGGAATAGCATCAGGTATCATATTTGTAGTAACGTCACCCCCTACTAATGCTATTGCGCATTTAGCCGTCATGTATATGTCTGTTGCTGCTGTTGGGGGTTTTTTAGCAAGAATTTCCGGAGGGTAGTAGTTTTTATAGCCTGAACAAATAGCTTTCACATAAGATGGCATAAAAAAAGAATCGTCTGCTAAATGGTCATAAAGGGTATAAGACCCTTTAGGTCTTATACCTGTGGGTTGCGTGTTAACGGCATAGGACCAATCTATAATTTTAGCCCCGTGCTCTATAGGATGGATCAAGATGTGTGGCGGGATAATTGCGCCATGTACTATGTGATTAGTGTGAGCAAATCCAATCCCGTGTAAGATACGCTGAAACATCCACACCATGTCTCGAAAATCAATCCCATCTGGAAAAACTCGTAGCACTTCCGCCAAAGAATGATAAGCGTTTAGTAGGGGTAGAACATTAACTCTACGTTGGTACCCCGGACCTCGAACAATGAAAGAGTCCATGAGCTTGGGAAAGAACCGATAGAATTTTTCCTCAGAAGCCGAAGGAGGGTATAATTTTTCAAGGATCTTAGCTTCATTTTCAACAAGATCATTGTCAGACCCTTGCCGAACAATTTTGAAAACGGCCGGGTAATCTGAATGGCCATTGGTGATTGTACATTGGTAAATGTCACAGATATCACCTGATGCAATTCTATCAGTCAAGACAAAACGCTTGCCTTTAGCTTCAATCACCATTGGATTAAATGGTTTCTTTGGTGCCGGGGGTTTAACATTTCTCTTCCCGTAAATCCCAGCTTTAACTTTTCGTTCAGCAGCAGAACGTAACTCGCCCAATTTCTCAAATGCTTTACGTGCGATACTTTCTTCTTTTGGCTGCCCATGAAAATGATCAGGATGCACAATCATTACAAGTTGCCGATAAACCGGCATTATTGTGCTCCCATTGGACATATCTCCAAATATATCCTCAGGGCATTTAGCCTTTTCTATATTTTTTGCAACCGTTAGAAGTTCCATTTTCATCCTTCAGTCACATAGTTGTTATTTTTGAAGAATACCCATTTTTAGAAAAAATCTTATTGTTATAAGTTGGCCCTGTCGAGCATATTGTAATTGGCACTCGAAGTTCTTTTTGGATAGCCGTTACAAGAGCGTCACGAGAATCAAAAGTAGGCCCAACAGGAGTTACTTTTGTAAGCCAAGCAGTCAGTTCTTCTTGTACCCCGATTTTCACTGGGCACTTTTGTACTGGTATTCTAGTTACCTGCATTTGTTTCTTTTCATGGTATGCAGTACATATTCTAAGATGCCCTGACAACTTATCTAAATTAGTGACTGCAAGCTCATCAACTCCTCCAACAACCTCTAAAGCATAACGAGCCAATAGGACGTCAAAATACCCCACACGAAATTCTCTTTGGAACTGATGGTATTTGTTATGCTCGTCTTTAATGAACATACTTTCTGAAGCGTTAATTTCTGTTGGAAACGGACCAGCTCCATGTCGTGTTAAGTACCCCCTTAGAACCCCTAAATGTCTAATGTCTCCAGTATAACCAACACTTTCTAATAACTTATGAGCGTTACCAAAAGTGGTATCTGTCCATGTAGTGTAAGGATGAAACCCATAATCTTGATCAAGCAGCACTCCTTGTGCTCCTTCAAAGAGTATTGTGCTATCTTGTTTGAGTAAATTCCCTAAATAAGACTCATCTACAATATTCAGTTTTTTGGCAATTTCAATAAAACGTTGAATGTAATAATCCACATCCTCTTTATAGGTTGATGAATGCAATGTTTTTAAATCACGAGAAAAACACAACTTCTCGCGTAAAACTTTAGAGTTTTGTAGATCTCTAACTCGAATCGCCATATCTGGAAAAGCGATAGAATCCTCTACTGTTTCTCCTATCCCCATCCCACACGATCCGTGACGATTAGCTTCGCGTTGTACCTCTTTGATTCGATTGGCAGCAACTTGAAAAGGATTAGTGATTAAAGCCTCACGATCAATCGTGAGTAAAGAATAAGGATCTTTTATTAAGTGAGACAGAGCCTCTGCTTCGTTATCTAACGAAAGAGGATTGACTAACATGTAGCGGCTTAGGTGGGTTTTAACTCCAGAAAAAGTACCACTCCCAAATTGGGCAAAGGTGTGATGAATGCCATTTGGTAATACTACATTATGTGCGCATTGAGCCCCACCGTTGAACCTAATAATGCAAGAAGGATTCTCAGTGTGGGAGAGATAATTTAAAATTGATCCTTTGCCCTCGTCCCCAAATCCTAGACCTATGACTAAGATCACTTTTCCCATCTAGTCCTCATACTCTGTTTTTTATGGGAGTCATTATTAAATACAGATGAAAGAAGGGGGTGAAGATAGCCCCCACCCCCTTCTTTCTAAAGTCAGAGTCGAACGTTAGTATCACTGGCAGTGCTAGTGGGGACTTCCCCTACAGCGGTACGGACAGAGGATATGTTAGCTAATTTGTTTAAGGCATTACGAACTACCATAGCATCTTTTCCCCCTCCAAGATCCGCAGCTACCTTGTCGAGGGTCAGAGCTGTCTCAAACATACCAACGGAAGATCCAATAGCCTCACAAACAACATCAGGATCTTCCAACATAAACACATTTTCTAATCCAATTAGTTCAGCCCAACATTTATGCAATTCTGGGTCTTTAAAGTGAGAAGTACCATTAGGAATAATGTAAAATAAATGGTATCGTTCTTGTACCTCACGAATGAGATTTGTGGTCAATACGTTTTCTTGAACGACATCCCCGAAAATCTTTTTAATTTCTGAGGGACTAGAAGCACCATAAGGCTTCTCATCTCCAATGATAAAGAGGTACCCTTTTTTGCCACGTTTCTCCCAACAATCGATAGAAGTGTGACGAGCAAAAAAGTATAGAGCATTTTGGTAACTCTCTTCGTAACTCCCGCCCCCACCTCCTTCAAGAAATAGTAACCCAAGTTGTTCATCGATTTCAATGCCCGATTCGAATTGCCCCATTTGCAACGGCACTTTATCAGAATGGTAATCGCCCACAGCTCCTACTAAGATTTGAGGATCTTCACAATATTTCTTGTTCAACAGCAATTGCATAAGCTTCGTTAACTTCTCCTGCAATACTCTAGGCACTGTTGCCATTGAACCGGTTACGTCAAAAATAACCCCGATAGCTACTGAATTCGGGTGTGCCTCAGAATCTCTAGCCTCACGAACTTTTATCCCGTAAGGACTTAAAGTGTCATGGGCTTTAGCTTCTTTCCGCCCGCTTTTGACATCTACATCATGTGCAAAAGTGGGGGTACCTGAAACTTTACGATACTCTACACGATCCCTATATAAATCATCACTCCATGAAGAGCCACCCATAATATACCTAGCCTTTCTTTGTTTTTGTTATTTGTTTTTCTGTACACTACCAATGGTGCTAAATGCCGTCAATTTTATCTTTCAAGGCTTTGGCCATACTTACCTTGATCTTTACGGTTGCGAAAAAATTCTGTTTTAGTCATGCCCTACATATACACCAGCTCTAAAATTAAATCTAGATCTAAAATAAGAATCCTCTAAGTCATTGATTTACTTATAGATCGACACGGTGTAATATAATCTTATGTCTATCCCCCTTTACAAAAAACACGAATTTTTGTTAGGCAAAAAAGCAACTGCCAAACAAGCCTCCTTCTATAACAAGTTTCCAGAGTTCAGAGGGCTCTCAGATCGATCTTTAGATCCTGAAATTTTAGAGGCTGTCCTTATCTCTGCTTTGATGTTTGGGACTGTCCGTGATCGTGTTTGTATTCTTGCTCCTCTGGCCCATGAGAATTGGGTATTGGAGCAATTTAATAAAACCGCAGACATTGTCTTCGAAATATGTAAGAAGCAACAAGATAAAGTAGCCGTCGCTAAATCCTACAGTCTGCTGTTTAAAAAGATTGTTATTCTAGGAAAGATTCTACAAATCCCAGAACCATCCCATTGGGTATCGTTTGGTTTTGCTGTAAGTGATCCTATCCCCCCATGGGTGGAATTTCGTTTATTAGAAGCATGGGTAGACCTTTAAATACTTCGTCTAATCTTCTTCATTTATCACATAATCATAAAGAGTTGGATGGTAAGACTCTGTTTCTATTTGTATTGAAAGTTTTGGTTTTCTTAGAGGTTTCACGTAAACGATATAATGAATTGAATCCGTACTCCAGAACCTATCCAAACCTGATCATTAGAATCAGGTCGCATAGGATTTACCTAGTTCCTGCTTCAACGAGGATTGCCAGGCCGCTGTGGCACCTGGACTTACACTCTCTCCACAGGCTGTCACCGAGGTACTCTCGGCCAATATCTTAAGATTCTTGGCTGCGTTGTGATCACGGTCATGTTCTGCACCGCAATCCTGACACCGCCAAGAGCGCTCAGACAGCTCAAGCTGTGGTTTGATACAGCCGCAGCTTGAACACGTTTTAGAGCTTGGAAACCAACGATCCGCCACCACCACGCGGCAACCATACAAGATGGCCTTGTAATTGAGTTGACGTCTGAATTCATGCATCCCAACATCGGAAATGGCACGACTCAACTTCCGGTTCTTAATCATCCCACGGATGTTGAGATCTTCAATCCCGATGACCGCGAAGTTCTTGGTCAGGAACATGGTGGCCTTGTGCAGGGCATCCTTACGGACACAATTGATCCGATAGTGCAGTCTCGCCAGCTTGTTACGCGCCTTCTTACGGTTTGCAGAACCTTTCTGCTTTCTTGCTAGTGACCGTGAGAGACGTTTCAGTTTGACTAGGTTACTCCTAAGTGCTTTGGGGTTATCGAACACCGTGCCATCACTCAAGACCGCCAGCGACTTGATCCCAAGATCTACACCTACCGCCGCTTGGTTTTCGCGGACAGGTACTAGATGCTCGATCTCGACCGAGAAGCTGGCGAACCATTTGTGCGCAACACGGCTAACAACTACGGAGAGAATGCGACCTTTAAGCCGTAGCCCTTCTTTCAATCTAACTTTACCGACCTTGGGTAACGTGACGTGCGTCCTGTCTACGTCTACGGCGTGGCTCTGCTTGTCCACTGGGCCGTTGTCAGCCCGGAAGCTATCATGTACGCCCTTGCGCTTGAATCTAGGGAACTTCCCTTGCTTTTTGAAAAACCGCTTGAAAGCTGAGCCCAAGTTCTTGATAGATTGCTGCGGAGAACACTTCGTGACTTCGCACATCCACGGGTATTCGGTGCCCTTGATCCCGTTGAGTTGCCGCCGCAAGGCCACTTCGGAAGGCTTTTCACCGGCCTTGTATTGCCGTTGCCATTCGGCCAATGCCCAGTTGTAACTGAAGCGGGCAACGCCGCAGGCACGGGCAAAGTATTGGGCTTGGGCGACCGTAGGATCCAGCTCAATTTTGTGTGAGAGTTGGATCACGCGACCGCCTTCTTGCGACGATCAGCCGACCTTCGGCCGTAGACTTTGGCTGAAAAGCTGGCAATCAAGCTCATCATGTCCTCAAGAACATTTCAAGGTATGACTAGGGATAAAGTTTTTTCTTTCCCAAAGTTGTTCGAAAGAATCATTATATACCACAGAAACTCTGTTCCCTATCAAGCTTACAAAAGTTACTATAGTATTTACATTTTGGGTTACTCGTGCTACAATCCCTTCTACTCCTGAGATTTTGTTTATCCAAGTGTCTCCAATAACAGGTAAAGGCATATTCCAACCTACACCGTTTTTTATGACTCAGATCTCACAACAAAACATGCAACGTGCTTTAACGGCTCTTCATATATCCCCATCGGAATTTAATGATATTCGTACAGCTCCGTTTCATGAAGCAAAAAAACTTCTTCAAGAACTCAAATCAAAAGCCCATCAAAATTACAAACAATTAGCTTTTGAGTTACATCCAGACCGTACTCAAGGGAATGAAGAAAAAACTGAACTCTTTAAATTATTAGGCCAAGTTTTAGGGGAAATCAATAAAATGACAATCTCTCCAGCCCCTCCAGCTAGAATACAATTTGTGTATAACCCTTTTGGAGTTAGGCCTTTTTCTTGGTCAAATACAAGCACCCCAGGATTTTCTCAAGTACAAGTTATTTATGTTGTAAAGATGAAACCTAAATAATTTAAGCCTTTCATTTCCAATCTCTATTGACAAAATTCCCATTCAGCGGTGTAATACTTGTAAATAAAACACTTTCAAGAGTTAAACAAGAGAAAGAAGGCAGGGTGATGACGATTGCACAACAGTATCAATTATATGAGCAGTAGATCGGGAGGATGAAATGAGATCTATAATTATCCAAGACACTAAGCATATACACAATGAGTTAGAAAAGCACTTTCGTGATCTAAATATGGACTTTCGTCTGGCATTTCACTCTGCGCGTGCCGATTGCAAAATAAGTCTCTTTGTTAGTAATAATTATCCCACAATGCTCATGCTATGTGTAATTCCAAAAGACAACACTTTGTTGAAGTGCTCTATTCAGGGTTTAAGTTGTAGTCTGGCTGAGGAGGTGGTTTATCAATTCCTCAATAGCCTAAGGATTACACAAGCAAAGTCTCTCACATAAGGTAAGCCATGACCAACCATGAAACATTCAAAGAACTGCAACGTGAGGTGTTAAAAAACAAGGACGCGAGATGTGCAGCACACGAAAACGAGTTGCGCCGTCGGTTGGCGATTGTATTCGATACGGCTCGTATGAAGGAAAATTGGAGTATACGAGAGCTGGCAGAACATATGGGCTCTTCTATTTCCCAAGTACGGCTACTACTCCATCGAGAAATCGGCGGGTCTTTAACACTCAATACCATATGCCGCGCTGCTGATGTTCTTAACATTCAAGTCATACTAGACGTCCCATTCTTAAACAAGGAAAATAGCATTTGACGAAGTATAGAAATGAGAATCCTCTGCCAATAAGTTAACCCTTCCGATTGTAAAGATGAAACCTAAATAATTTAAGCCTTTCATTTCCAATCTCTATTGACAAAACTCCCATTTGGTGGTGTAATATTTGTTTGTGAATAAAGCACTTCGTCAATATGTGGATCTCGAAAGCATCACGTTAGAATTTGACAAAGATGGACAAATCGATCTAGCAGATGCTCTCCGCGATATTTTAGACACCATTTGGTATAAGCATCTAACCCCTGACGATTATGAGTTTTTAAATCAACGTGTGAGATCTCTTAAGGTATTATTATGAAAAAACTAAAGAAACATTTTGAAAAAGCTGGTTTATTGTTGTCGATAGCTAAAGTACCTTTTGGTCGTGGTAACGAACAAGTATTTGGGATCACAATTCTCAGGAAACTGAAAGGTAACACTAGAACTGAGTATTTCTCTCTCTGGCCCGGAGCGGAAGAAAACCGGATCGAAGTGGTTAGCATAGATCCGAAACGTAAACAACTTGTACTGATGATTCATGAACAAAAGCGAGAAGTGTATCATCATTCGCTGAGCAAGTCTGGTTTACCTCCTGGTGCTAAAAAGATTACTTATCTTA
>Ga0214473_10003806_pt1 | contig 18201 bp, 10 predicted proteins | sample RVTome_7_FD_203509 | JGI IMG/M metagenome (GOLD analysis project Ga0214473, IMG submission 203509) | Soil microbial communities from uranium-contaminated site in the Upper Colorado River Basin, Wyoming, United States - RVT98D197 | ecosystem: Environmental > Terrestrial > Soil > Contaminated >... | reverse complement strand
CGAATCGGCGAGATAGTGGTAGGCATTGAGCCGGTGGCCAATGAGGCAGTTGAAATACGAAAGGTACCGCGGACACTGGCATATCGTCCCGAGTACATAGAATCCTAGTATCGTGCTGGCCGCGAGCCGGAGGTGCTGCCGGCGATCGGCTTTCCAGTTCGCGCTTGCCAAGAGCGCCAAGAATGGAAACGCCGGCAGGAAGAACCTCAAACCCAGTTGCGTACGGAAGAAGAAGCTGAGGTGCACAAACAACCAGAGCACTGGCACGAGCAGCATGAGATCCCCGCATAGGTGCTCGCGGCGCCATGGGCGGACGAGGAGCAATCCGAGAAAAGGCAACGGCGTTTTGAGTAAGGTGGCAACCGCGTAATAGGACGCAAAACCATTCCGACTGAGTTTACCGAGCAGATAGACGTTGCCGCCGCCGATCCCGCTGGAATCCTGAAACATGACCAGGTCGAGACCATTGAGGTACTCGTACGGCAGGGGAAGCGGCACCACGCCGAACAGACCGCGGAGGCTCTGACATGCGCCGCTGTGACATGGCAGGTCGATCAATCGCACGCCACTTCCTTGAAACCCAAACCCCAGATTGATGACCGCAATCGTGACCAGGGTGGCCACTCCCAACGAGACTGCACCGCTGTGCAACACCCGCCAACGAGAGACACCGGGTTCCGCGATTGCTGTTCGGATGAGCAGCATGAGACATGCTATGGGAATCAACTCCACCGCAGTGTACTTCACGAGTTGTGCCAGACCGAGTGCGAGCCCCGCGATGAGCCTCGCGCGCAGCGATGCGGCCGCGAAACAGCGAGCCAACGCATACACGGCTGCAAATATCGTGCAGGTAGCGGCGACATCCACCGTCACCAGACTCGCGTGCCCGAGCATCGTTGGTAGAAACGCAATCAACGTCGTTGCTGCGAGTGCGGGGGACGGACCATACATCTGGCGCCCCCAGGCGAAGACTAACCAGCAGAGCACAACGTAGAAGACGACGGTGACCAGACGCCCTTCGTACAATGCCAGATTTTTCGCGATGTACGTTGCTTCCGGTTCCACGAACCAGGAGAGATGCTGGTCCCAGGTAGCCTGAACTCCGAAGCGTCCAGCAACCCATTCGGGCAGCACGTTCAGCGCGGACACCGGCAGTTTCGAATTATCAATTGGATCGGGGCGTGCAAACGTCCCTGTAAAGAGAATGCGGCGGCCGTAGCTGTAGAAGTACGGCTCGTCCTCAGTGATGCTCGTGCGCATGGCGGTGATCAGGACCAACACGACACCCAGCACGATTACAGGCTGCAGCATCCCCCAATCGTTCAAGCGGCGCGGCAACGGCTTACCCGCCGGGCCACCTCCACGGTCGGCATATCGCTGCTCCGTTCGCCACACGGCGTTGTCAATACAGAATAATTTCGCTTGGATTGCAATACTGAAATGGCTTTCGCTGGAGCACCTGTGCCGCTGCGTGTTGCGGTCGCCGCTTGCCCAAGAGCGGCTTGAGCTGACGTCCGACGGCAAGGTGCTGCTCCGCCTGCGCCGCACGTGGCGCGATGGCACCAGGCACCGGCTGTCGCGTGGTGTAGGGGCGCGGTTTCCGCGGCCCGCAGCCTCTTCCTCCCTCCGCCGTTCGCGGAGGTGCTCACCGGAGGGGGGACACTCTCCCCGTCCACACTCAGCAAGGGTCTGTCACAAGTCTCGCGACCGTCGCCACGCGCCTCACCGGCACCGCCATTTTTCTTAAAGGCGGGGGTGCAGAGCAGTTCCGTGTGCTCTCTTTGCACGGTGCGTCTGCCGAACTGGTCGACTACGTCCAGTGTGGCGGTGTCGGTCTTGCACTTCAGCCGGTAGCAGATCCGGTCGACGAGGGCTGGGGGGCCGGAGACGGCCGCCTGGCGTCGCCGCTTCCACGTTGCCAGACCGAGCCAGGATTCGACCGGCCCGATCGGTGATGAGCAGGGCGTAGTCCGGGGGCAGTTTCGCCTGTTGTGCCAGCCGGTCGAGCCACTGCAGGTCGACGGACGCGGTCACGCCGTTGCCATTGCACGCCAGGGGTTCCCGGAGACGAAGCAGGAGATTCTTGGCACCCCGCAGTTGCTGGGCGTGCTCCCGCGACGCCAGGCCGCCCAACTGAAGAGCCTCGGTCTCCATCCGTTTCATGGTCGACTCGCGCTCCCTGGCAGCCACATAGAAGATGAACAACAGGGCAGGGACCGTAGCGAAACAGACGAGGAGTATCAGCCGACCTCGCAACGTCACGAAAAGCGCCAGATACCGACGCGCGACCGACTGGCTGTTCTTCATGGCTACCGTGTCCCGACTCCCATTATACCGATGTCTGGCCCGGTTGGATGAACCTTCCGCCGAGTTGGCGAACAGGCAGGTCGCAGCGAATACGGCAATACATCTGACGATCTGCTGCGGACGACCGACTTGAACTCAGTGGTTGACGTAACACCGCCTTGCTCGCGCTGAATGAGGCCTCGCGCTCACGATTCTGCCGACCTGACCATACGCCGCGAGCGCCGAATATGATCTGGATCATACAGCACTCCAGTCTTGTTCATGTAGAAATCGAGAACCATGCTGTCCACGACGTCCGCTTACGCGTTGCGAGCGCTGGCGCACCTCGCCCAGGCTCCCGCCGGCGTCTATGTGCTCGGGCGGGACCTTGCCGCGGTCGCCGACATTCCGGCCAACTATCTTTCGAAGATCCTGTTGGCGCTGCGCAATGCCGGCCTGATTGTCACCGTACGCGGCATCGGCGGCGGGTACCGGCTGAACAAATCGCCCGATGGGATCAGGCTGCTCGAGGTGGTGGAGCTGTTCGACCGGCATCCCGTGGCGGCGCCGTGCGTGTTGGATACCGGGCGGTCCTGCTCCGAAAACCATCCATGCATTGCCCATGAGCGTTGGTGCCTCGTGCGCGAGGCGTGGGCGAATTTTCTCGAATCGACCAATCTGGAGGAGATCTCGCGGCACCATGATGGCCGGGCGACTGGGCGGCAAGTACCCCGCCCGGCAAAGCGTCGCGGGGAGGCTCGGTTATGAACAAACGAACGACGGAATTGGTGACGCCGGAACGAGATCGGTCTGCCGGGTTGGGAACGGCAATTGTCCGTTCGTGCCGCGTGAGTGCGGCGTGGCTGGTGGTGGCGCTGGTGTTCATCACGCTTCCAGTCGCGGCACAGGAGGCGGCGGACTTCTTCCGCGCCAACTGCATGAGTTGCCATACCATCGGCGGCGGGCGCGTGACGGGACCCGATCTGAAGAACGTCGAGCAACGGAAAGACCGAGCGTGGCTGGCGAAGTTCCTGACCAACCCCAAAGCGATGATTGATAGCGGGGACCCGTACGCGGCGAAGCTCCTGCAGGAGGCGCGGGGGGTGGTGATGCCGGCGGTCCCCGGCATGAATCCAGCGCGAGCGGCGGCGCTGTTGGACCTTGTCGGCGCGGAATCCAAACTCGAGCGTTCGCAGTTCGCTGGGCTGCAGATTTCCGATAAGCCGTTCACGCTGGAGGAGATCGCGGCTGGGCAACGGTTGTTTCTTGGCGTCCAGCGGCTCACCAATGGTGGTCCGCCCTGTCTCTCCTGCCATACCGTGCGTCGACTCGGCAGCCTCGGCGGCGGTCGTCTCGCTCCAGACCTGACGCGGGTCTTCGAACGCATGGGCAGTCGGCGCAATCTGGCCACGTGGCTCTCCGCCCCCGCCACCACCACCATGCAGCCGCTCTTCCGGGGACGAACCATGCAACCCAATGAGGTGCTCGCCCTTACGGCCTACCTTGAGGACGAGGCCAAGCAAGGCGGGGAGGCGGACACGGTACCGTTGCTCAACTTCTTCCTCCTGGGTCTTGGCGGTTCGGTGATGGCGCTGTCGTCGTTTGGAGTCATCTGGAAGAACCGGTTCCGCGCCGTGCGGCGGCCTCTCGTCCGCGGTGACGAGTTCACGGAGGAATAAGGAATCATGAAGACGCGAAGCGCCATCGAGTGGATCAAGGACGAAACCGACCCGCAGTTGCGCGGGTGGGAGGAGTTCTACCGCAACCGCTGGCAACACGACAAGGTCGTCCGCTCCACCCACGGGGTGAACTGCACCGGCGGCTGCAGCTGGCAGATCCACGTCAAGGACGGCATCGTCACATGGGAGATGCAGGGGCTCGATTACCCCCTGCTGGAAGAAGGCCTGCCGCCATACGAACCGCGTGGCTGCCAGCGCGGCATCTCGTACTCGTGGTATCTCTACAGCCCTCTACGGGTGAAATACCCCTACATTCGCGGACGGCTGGTGGATCTGTGGCGCGCGGCGCGTAAGCGCTTCGAGGATCCGGTGGAGGCGTGGCGCTCTCTGGTCGAAGACCCCGAGCAGCGCCAGCAGTGGCAGCGGGCGCGCGGTAAGGGCGGGTTTCGCCGCACCCACTGGGACGAGGTGCTGGAAATCATCGCCGCTGCTCAGACCTACACCATCAAGAAGTGGGGACCGGATCGCATCGCGGGTTTCTCTCCGATCCCGGCCATGTCGATGATCTCATACGCCGCCGGCGCCCGCATGCTGCAACTCATGGGTGGTGTGGCGCTGTCGTTCTACGACTGGTACTGCGACCTGCCGCCGGCCTCGCCCGAAACCTGGGGCGAGCAGACCGATGTGCACGAATCCGCCGACTGGTACAACGCCAAGCTGCTTGCGGTCATGGGCTCCAACCTCAACATGACCCGCACGCCGGACTGCCACTTCGCCGCCGAAGCGCGCCACAACGGCTCGAAAATGTGGGTGTTTGCACCCGACTTTTCGCAGGTGGCCAAGTACGCCGATGAATGGGTAGCCATCAACGCGGGCCAGGACGGCGCCTGGTGGATGGCGGTCAATCACGTCCTGCTGAAAGAGTTTCACCACGACCGTCAGGTTCCGTACTTCATCGACTACACCAAGCGCTACACCGACGCCCCACTCTTGGTCGAACTCCACGAGGAGGACGGCGCCTTCCGGGCGGGCCAATTGCTGCGGGCCAACCGCCTCACCCCCTACACGGGCATTGAGAACGGTGAGTGGAAGTTCTTGATGTGGGACGTCGCCGACGAAAAACCGAAGATGCCCATGGGCAGCGTCGGCTTCCGCTGGGGCACGGAGAAGGGCAAGTGGAATCTGTTGCTCGAGGACGGCATCGACCACAGCCCGATCGACCCGGCGCTGACATTCCTCTCCGGCGCCGACGTGGTGCAGGTCCGGCTCGATGATTTCGCCCAGGGACAGGAATTGTTGCGCGGCGTACCGGTGAAACGGCTGATGACCGCAGATGGCAAAGCGGTCACCGTGGCCACGGTTTACGACCTGCTCATGGCGCAGTACGGCGTGCCGCGCGGGCTGCCCGGCGACTACCCGCAGAACTACGACGACGAAGAACGGCCTTACACGCCGGCGTGGGCGGAAAAGTACACCGGCATGGGGCGCCAGATGCTGATCCGTTTCGCCCGCGAGTGGGGGCGCACGGCGGAACTAACCAAGGGCAAGTGCACCATCATCATCGGTGCCGGCATCAACCACTGGTACCACAACAATCTCATGTATCGCGCCGGGATCCACGCCCTCATGTTCTGCGGCTGCGTCGGCGTCAACGGCGGCGGCTTGGCCCATTATGTCGGCCAGGAAAAGCTGGCGCCGGGCGAGCCATGGTCGGCGATCGCCTTTGCCAAGGACTGGTTCCCGCCCTCTCGCCTGCAGAATGCGTCGTCGTGGCACTACGTGCATACCGATCAGTGGCGCTACGAGAAGTCGTTCACCGACTACCACACCGTCCCGAAACGCCAGCCGCCGGGATCGCTGGCGACCGGACACACGGTCGACGTGCAGGCCCGGGCGGTGCGCGCAGGGTGGCTGCCCTTCTACCCGCAATTCGACCGCAATCCGCTGGAGGTGGTGCGTGCGGCCGAGGCCGCAGGCGCGCAATCGGACGAGCAGGTCGTGGCCTGGACGGTCGACCAGCTCAAGGCGCGCCAACTGCGCTTCGCCGTGGAGGATCCCGACGCGCCGGAAAACTGGCCGCGGGTGTGGTTCATCTGGCGCGGCAACGCGCTGATGTCCAGCGCCAAGGGCCACGAGTACTTCCTCAAGCACTATCTCGGCACGCACACCAACGCCATCGCCGGCGATCTGGCGCGCGACGCCGTGCGCGAGGTCCGCTGGCATGAGACCGCGCCGCAGGGAAAGATGGACCTCGTCGTCGATCTCAACTTCCGTATGGACACGTCGGCGCTGTACTCCGACATCGTCCTGCCCGCCGCCACCTGGTACGAGAAGGCCGACCTCAACTCCACCGACATGCACAGCTTCATCCACCCGCTGTCGGCCGCGGTACCGCCGTCTTGGGAGTCGAAAAGCGACTGGCAGATCTTCCGTGCCATCGCCGGCAAGTTCTCGGAGATGGCTGAGCGCCACTTCCCCGAGCCGGTGAAAGACATCGTCGCGTCGCCGCTGGCGCATGACACCGCCGCCGAGATCGCCCAGCCCGATTTACGCGACTGGATGCGTGGCGAGGTGGAGGCCATCCCCGGAAAGACCATGCCGGGCCTCAAAGTGGTGGTGCGCGACTACCGCAACCTGGCGAAGCAGTACACCTCGTTCGGGCGGCACGTGCGCGCCAACGGCCTCGGAGCGCACGGCACCCATTACAGTGTCGAACAGGAGTACGACGCCGCACTCGAATCGCTGCCCACCGAAACCTGGGGCGGCAACACCTATCCCTCGCTCGCCCGGGACGAGCAGGTGTGCAACATCATTCTCAAGTTCGCCACCGTGACGAACGGCGAGCTGGCGTGGCGCTCTTACAAACAGATGGAGGAGAAGGTCGGCCTGCCGCTCGCACACCTGGCCGAAAAGAACCGCGGCGTGCGCGTGGACTACAAGGGGCTGCAGGCGCGCCCGCACCGCTTCGTGAACAGCCCGATGTGGTCCGCCTTGATCGAAAACGGCCGCGCCTACTCGCCCTTCACCTACAACGTCGAGTGCCTGGTACCCTGGCGGACGTTGACGGGTCGCCAGCACTTCTACCTCGACCACCCCGGCTACTTGCAGTTCGGCGAGCATCTGCCCACGTACAAACCCAAGCCGCTGCCGACGCAGTACGCCGACCTGCGCGTCTCCACGGAGGTGGGGCCAACCAAAATGCTCAACTATCTGACCCCGCACGGGAAATGGCACATCCACTCGACGTATGGCGACAACCAGCGGATGACGACGCTGTCGCGCGGCGTCGAGCCGATCTGGCTGAACGATCATGACGCCGCTGAGATTGACATCGCCGACAACGACTGGGTCGAGATGCACAACGACCACGGCGTAGTAGTCACCCGCGCCGCCGTCTCGGCGCGCATCCCCCGCGGCGTGTGCATCCAGTACCACTCCCCCGAACGCACCTACTCGGTACCGAAATCACCACTGCGCGGCTACAAGCGCGCCGGAGGTCACAATTCACTGACCCGCACCCGCCTCAAACCCAACCTCATGCTGGGCGGTTACGGGCAGTTTACCTTCCATTTCAACTACTGGGGCCCGACCGGGTGCAATCGCGATACCCACATCCTGGTGCGCAAGTGTCCCGAGCTGGTGTGGTGAGGTGAGGAGCATCCCGATGGACGTCCGCATGCAAATCGCCATGGTCTTTCACCTCGACAAGTGCATCGGCTGCCACACTTGTTCGATCGCCTGCAAGAACATCTGGACCGATCGCACGGGCACCGAGTACATGTGGTGGAACAACGTCGAAACCAAACCGGGAACCGGCTACCCAACCAAGTGGGAGGATCAGGAAAAGTACCGCGGCGGATGGGAAAACAATGGTCACGGGCTACGGCTGAAGTCGACGGGCAAGGCCCGCATCGTGACCAATATTTTTCACAACCCGTCGATGCCGTCCATGGATGACTACTACGAGCCGTGGACATATGACTACCAGAATCTCTTCAACGCGCCTGAAGGCCCCGACCAGCCGACAGCGCTGCCGATTTCCATGGTCACTGGCAAGTACATCGATGTCGAGGCCGGCCCCAACTGGGACGACGACCTGGGCGGCTCGCCCATCTATGCCGCCAACGACCCCAACCTGAAGGGGCTGAGTGCGCAGCAGAAGGCCCAACTCGCGGCGGTAGAGCAGCTGGTGTTCTTCTATTTCCCTCGCATCTGCAACCACTGTCTTAATCCGGCCTGCGTGGCCTCGTGCCCGTCCGGAGCGCTGTACAAGCGTGGCGAGGACGGCATCGTCCTGATCGATCAGAAGCGTTGCCGCGGTTGGCGCGCCTGCATCGCCGCCTGCCCCTACAAGAAGACCTTCTACAACTGGCACACGGGAAAAAGTGAAAAGTGCATCCTCTGCTTTCCGCGACTGGAAACCGGGCAGGCGCCGGCGTGTTTCCATTCCTGTGTCGGGCGGATTCGCTACCTGGGGGTCATCCTGTACGACGCCGCACGCATTGAGGAGGTGGCGAAGCGGCCCGACCAGGAGCTGGTGGAGGCGCAGCGCTCGCTCATGCTGGATCCAAACGATGCGGAGGTGATCGCGGGCGCCCGCGCCAACGGCCTGCACGACGAGGTCATCGACGCCGCGCAGCGCTCTCCCGTGTACCAGTTCGTCAAGGTCTGGAAAATCGCCCTGCCGCCGCACATCGAGTTTCGCACGCTGCCGATGCTCTTCTACGTGCCGCCGATGTCGCCGGTCATCGCATCCAAAGAGAGCGGAGCAATCGAGCACGTCTCCGACGACCTCTTCCACGACATCGACCAAGCCCGCGTGCCGATGAAGTTTCTCGCCAACCTCTTCGGCGCCGGCCACGAGGCCAAGGTGCGCTACGCGTTGCGCAAGCAGAAAGCGGTGCGCTGGTGGCGGCGTGCCCGGACGGTGGGCGACGTGGACATGGCCACCGCTGAACGCATGCTGCGGGAGGCCGACTGTTCGCCCGCCGAAGCGGAAGCGATCTACCGGCTGACCTCTCTGTGCACCTTCGACGACCGCTTCGTAATCCCGCCCATGCATCGGGAGGAGGCCATCGAGATGCTCGAAGATCCGCTCGCACACAAGCAAAGCGTAGGCTTCGGCTTCACGGCCGCACCGAGGAGGGGCTGGTGAACGTCGTCCTCTACGACCGGCTGGCAGCGCTCCTGCGTTATCCCGACGCCGCCTATCTGAGTGACCTGGACGCCTGCTGCTGTGCTCTAGCGGCGGCAGACCCACAGGCCGCCCAGCACCTGGCTCGCTTCGGTGCGGCGCTGCGCACGAGGACGCTTACCGATCTCGAGGAACTATTCACGCACACCTTCGACATCAACCCGGCGTGCGCGTTAGAAGTCGGCTGGCAGCTCTTCGGCGAGGAGTACGAGCGCGGCACTTTTCTCGTGCGCATGCGGCAAGAGATGCGACGGCTCGGGCTGTCCGAGACGGCGGAGCTGCCGGATCATCTCACCCACGTACTGGCGGTACTGGGCCGAATGGAACCGGAACGCGCCGACGATTTCGCCACCGCCTGCGTGTTGCCCGCCGTCGATCGGATGTACGCCAGTATCGCAGGAGACGAGGTGCCGTATGAACATGTGCTCGGCGCCATTCGCGTGTTTTTGACGCAACGGCACACCGGCGCGAGGCACAGCGCGGATTCCGGCGCGCAGGCAATGGAGTGAGCATGACCAACTTGGCCTATCTGGACCAGCTGCTGCTGGCCATCTTGCCCTACGTCGCCTTCTTCACCTTCTTCCTGGTGACGATCCAACGGTATCGCCAACAAACCTTCACCTACTCGTCGCTTTCCTCGCAGTTGCTGGAAAACCAGCAACATTTCTGGAGTCTGGTGCCGTTCCACTACGGCATCATCGTAGTGCTCACCGGTCACGTGGTGGCTTGGCTGTGCCCCAGCGAGATCCTTGCCTGGAACAGCCAGCCGCTTCGTCTCTACGTGCTGGAAATCACCGCCCTGGTGTTCGGGCTGCTGGCGCTGCTTGGCTTGGTCAACGTAGTCATGCGCCGGTTGGTCTACAGCCGGGTACGAGTGGTGACGAGCCGGGCCGACTGGATCCTATACGCGCTCTTGCTCGTACAAATGGTTTCCGGCGTCTACGTCGCCGTCTTTCATCCCTGGGGTTCGTCGTGGTTCGCGGCGGCGATGTCGCCATACCTATGGTCGCTGCTGAAACTGACCCCGGACATCGCCACTGTGGTGGCGCTGCCGTGGGCGGTGAAACTGCACATCGTGAACGCTTACCTGATGATCGGCTTCTTCCCCTTCACCCGACTCGTGCACGTCCTCGTGGTTCCGAATCCGTACTTGTGGCGCAAGCCGCAGGTGGTCCGCTGGTACGGCAGAAAGCCCCTGGCGGCACACGACTGAGGCCGGAAGGACGAGGATTGCCGATGTGTCATCGGACGGGGGGCCTATGACGGACCGCGCCAAAGGGCTGATGGTGCTGACCATGAACACTATCGCCTTCACGGTCTGCTTCGCCTGCTGGACGATGAACGGCGTACTGGTGACCTACCTCATCGATCAACGGATTTTCGACTGGGACAAGGCGCAGATGGGTTGGCTGATCGGCGTGCCGATTCTCTCAGGATCGGTCCTGCGCCTGCCGCTCGGCGTACTCACCGACCGCTACGGCGGGCGGATGGTTTTCACCATTCTGCTGCTGGTCTCGGCGGTGCCGATGTATCTGATGAGCTACGCCAGCACGTACCAACAGTTCATCTGGGGCAGTTTGGGCTTCGGTCTCGCCGGCACCGCGTTCGCCGTCGGCATCGCCTACACCTCGGTCTGGTTCCCCACGGAACGCCAGGGCACGGTGCTGGGCATCTTCGGCATGGGCAACGCCGGTGCAGCCTTGACCAGCATGGGGGCGCCGCTCATGCTGCGCGTCTTGACCAACGGCGGCACCAACCCCGATGGATGGCGTGCATTGCCCAAGCTCTACGCCGCCTCGCTGGTGGTCATGGCGGCACTGTTCTTCTTCCTCACCTTTGCGCGCAAGGTGGAGCACAACCTCGAGCACACGCTCATGCAGCGCCTGGCACCGCTCAAGAGCCTGCGCGTCTGGCGTTTTGGGCTCTACTACTTCGTGGTCTTCGGTGCCTTCGTCGCCTTGGCGCAGTGGCTGATCCCCTACTACGTCAACGTGTACAGCATGTCGGTGGCGACGGCCGGCATGATGGCGGCCATCTTCTCGCTTCCCTCGGGTGTCATCCGCGCCCTCGGCGGGTGGATGTCGGACCGTTGGGGAGGCCGAGCCGTCATGTACTGGGTTTTCGGGGCCTGCCTGCTCTGTCTGCTGCTCCTGTGCGTGCCACGGATGGACATCCAATCGCCCGGAGAAGGCGTGATGGCGGACCGCGCCGGAACCGTGACCGACGTCTCGTCCACCGAGGTGGTGGTCGGCGACCGGCGGTATTTGCTCACGGGCAAGCCGCGGTTGACACCAGCCGACACCAGAGAAGGGTGGCTCGTCTTGCCGACACTTGCCTCGTGGCAGGAACCGGTGGTGGCGGTAGGCCAGCAGGTCACGAAGCGGCAGCTCTTGGCGCGCGGGGTGACTCACATCTACTTTCAGGCCAACGTCTTTATTTTCACCTTCTTGGTATTCGTCGTTGGCATCGCCATGGGGATCGGCAAAGCCGGGGTGTACAAGCTCATCCCGGATTACTTCCCGCGCGAGGTCGGCGTGGTAGGCGGGATCGTCGGCGTCATCGGCGGGCTCGGGGGCTTCTTCTGTCCGATCATCTTCGGGTACCTCCTGCGTGCCACCGGCATCTGGACCACCACCTGGTTCTTTCTGGCTGCGGCAACTCTAGTTTGCCTGACGTGGCTGCATCTCGTCGTGCAGCGCATCCTCCGTCGCGAGGTGCCCCAGGCTATGCGCCATATCGAATCCGTCGCGGCCGGGCGATTTCGGGAGGAAATGGAGGCCACCTATGGCTGACGGGGTTTTGAGCAAGGTTTCGGCAGACGACTTTTCCTTGTATTGGAATCCCGAGGATGCCCGTCAATGGGCCGCCGGAGGGGGGATTCTGGCGGCGCGTACGCTGTGGATCACCACCGGCGCCCTCACCCTTTCCTTTGCGACCTGGTTCATGTGGAGCGCGATCGTGGTGCGCCTTCCCGATCTCGGGTTCCAGCTCTCGGTCGCCCAACGCTTCTGGCTTGCGGCGCTCCCCGGCCTCATGGGAGCGACGCTGCGCATCCCCTACTCGTTTGTGGTGCAGATGTTCGGCACCCGTTTGGTTGTCACCTTGGCCACCGCTTCGTTGTTGATCCCAAGCGTCGGCGTTGGACTCGCAGTGCAAGAACCCACGACGCCGTTCTGGGTTCTCGCGCTGCTGGCCGTGGCCACCGGCTTTGGCGGCGGTAACTTTTCGGCCTTCATGTCGAGCACCAGCCTCTTCTACCCCAAAGCCCGCCAGGGCACAGCGCTCGGCATCCAAGCCGGCATTGGTAACTTCGGCGTCAGCTTGGTTCAATTTCTGACCCCCGTGGTGACCACCGTGCCACTGTTCGGTGCGCTCGGGGGCAGTGCGCTGACCTGGAACCAGGCTGGCACCACGAAACAACTCTGGGTTCAGAACGCCGCCTTCCTGTGGGTGCTGCCGGTGCTCATTTTCACCATCGCCGCCGCCATGGGCCTGCGCAGCATCCCCGTGAAAGGGACGTTCGCTCAACAGGCAGTCATCTTCCGGCACAAGCACACGTGGATCATGACGTCGCTGTATCTGATGACCTTCGGCACCTTCTCGGGCATGTCGGCCTCTTTCGCCCTGATCATCCGCGAGATTTTCGGCAAGCTCCCCGGCGCACCCGACCCGCTGCAGTACGCCTTTCTCGGCGCCCTCATCGGTTCGGCAACGCGGCCGCCAGGTGGCTGGATCTCGGACAAAGTGGGCGGCGCGAGGGTGACCATGGTCTGCGGCGTACTGCTCCTCGCCGGCACACTCGGCACCACCTTTTTCACGGCGCCGACTTCGGTCTCAAGCTTCGCCCCTTTTCTGGCGTTTATCCTGGTGATCTTTTTCGCGGCCGGGGTCGGCAACGGCTCGACCTTTCGCATGATCCCAATCATCTTCCCTCCCAAGGAAGCTGCGCCGGTCCTCGGCTGGACTGCGGCCGTTGCGGCCTACGGCGCCTTTATTTTCCCCATGCTTTTCAGCTGGTCGTTCGCACAATTCGGTTCTGCGAACGCCGCTTTGTACATCTTCGCCGCGTTCTATGCCGCCAACCTCGGCCTGTGCTGGTGGTACTACGCCCGCAACGGTGCGGAGGTCGCTTGCTAATGAAGGACCCGCATTCATGAGCAGTCGTCTCGCTACTACCGTACTGACCCTCGCCGTCGCATTCGGCGTCGTGGCTCTTTGGCCGCAGCTTGCCAACCTGCGGCTACCGGGTATTCAGCGAGACTACGAGCCCGAGCAACCCATCCACTATTCCCACCGCCTGCACGCCGGCGAGATGCAGATACCGTGTCAGTACTGTCACTCTGGCGCCGAGCGCAGCCGGCACGCCGGGATACCCTCGGTGAACGTGTGCATGAACTGCCACAAGGTGGTCACCGCCCCCCTGGGCATGGTGCGTGCGGAGGACGAGCAAGCGACAATGGAAAACCGTCCGCCCCGGCGGGTGATTTCCGCCGAGTTGCGCAAGCTCTACGACGCGCTCGGGTTGGATGGTAATTTGCAGCGCGATCCGGCCAAGCCGGAGCGGGCGGTTGCGTGGGTCAAGGTGCATAACCTTCCCGACTTCGCTTACTTCGATCATCGGCCCCACGCAGCGGCGGCGGTCACCTGCCAGACCTGCCACGGGCCGGTCGAAACAATGGAGCGTATGCGGCAGGTCTCCGATCTGACGATGGGCTGGTGCGTAAACTGCCACCGCGACGCCAACCGCACCGGCATCGGCGGCCAACCGGTACGTGCTTCGCTCGATTGCTCCGGGTGCCATTTCTAAGGGAAGGAATCATGTCGACCGAGGGCGCGAAGGATTATTGGAGAGCGTTGACGGAACGCGATCGGGACGTGGCGATCGCAGCCGCGACCGGCGACGAGTTTGCTGCGCCAGCCGAAGGAGTTGACGCCTTCCTCTCACGTCGTGGCTTTCTAAAGGCCGCGGGCTTCAGTGCCGCCGGGACGCTGCTGGCTGCGTGTGCTCGGGCTCCGGTCGAGAAGGCCATTCCGTTCCTTGTCAAGCCAGAAGAGATCACGCCGGGACGCGCACTGTATTATGCATCCACCTGCGCCGGCTGCTCCGCCGCCTGCGGCCTGCTGGTCAAGAACCGCGACGGCCGGCCGATCAAGTTGGAAGGGAACCCTGACCAGCCGGTGTCGCGGGGCGCCTTGTGCGCCGTGGGTCAGGCCTCCATTCTCGGGCTCTACGACAGCCGTCGGCTGAGCCGACCGCTACGACGTGGCCAGCCCGCGACGTGGGACGAGGTGGATCGGGTCATCACCGAGCAGCTTGCGGGGATCAAGCAGTCCGGTGGCGCGGTGCGCTTTCTGTCCTCGACCATCACCAGCCCCACGGTTCGGGGGGAGATCGAACGCTTTCTGGGTGGGTTTGCCGATGCCCGGCACGTCGTCTACGACGCGCTGTCCTGCTCCGCCATTCTGGATGCGTACGAACGCACACACGGTGTGCGCGCGCTGCCGCGCCATCATTTCGACCGGGCGGAGATGGTGGCCGGTTTCGATGCGGATTTCCTTGGCACCTGGATTTCGCCGGTGGAGTTCGCGGCGGGTTGGCGTGCCGCGCGCGACCTGGAGGCGAAGCCCCCGCGCTTTTCCTACCACGCACAGTTTGAGCCCCGGCTGTCCCTCACCGGCAGTAAAGCCGATCGCCGCGTCCGGCTGGCCCCAGGTGAAATCGCTCCGGCCTTGTCGTATCTGACGGCACAGTTGGCGCGGAAGGCGGGGGTAGCGTTTTGGTCCCCGGCACCGGCGGACACGCAGCTCGCTGCGGGGTTGGCGGACCTTGCGGACCGTCTGTGGAGCGCGCGTGGCAAGAGCCTCGTGGTCTGCGGGCTTCAGGACACCGGGGCCCAGGTGGTGTGCAATTTCGCCAACCACCTGCTCGGCAACTACGGAACGACGCTCGACCTGGAGCGGCCCTCGTACCAGAAACAAGGCAGCGACCGTGAGTTGGCCCGCCTGCTGGCCGAGATCTCCGCGGGGTCGGTCGCGGCGCTCTTCATTGCCGGCGTCAACCCGGTGTATGAGCTTCCCAACGGCAGCCAGCTGGCCACGGCTCTCGAGAAGGTGCCGTTGGTGGTGAGCTTCGCCTCCCACCGCGACGAGACCGCAAACCACGCCCATTTCGTCTGTCCCGACCACCACCCACTGGAATCGTGGAGCGATGCGGAACCGGTGGCCGGAGTGATCAGCGTCATGCAGCCGGTGATCCGGCCGTTGGGGCAGACGCGCAGCCTCATCGAAGCGCTGTCGGTGTGGCGAGGCCAAGCCCGGCCCGCGTATGGGCTCTTGCAAGAAAGCTGGCGTAGCCGGATCTTCCCACGCCAGTCGAAGGCGTCCTCGTTTCAGGAGTTCTGGGACCGGGCAGTGCACGACGGCGTCACCATGGTCGAGCCGTTGCCGGTTACCCCCGCGCCGTTTAACGTTGCGGCGGTGCAGCCCAGCCCTTCTCCCGCAGCGGCCGCGGCGGACAGCCTGTCGCTGGTGCTCTACGCTAAGGTGGGGATGCTGGCGGGCCAACACGGGGAGAATCCCTGGTTGCACGAGCTGCCGGATCCCATTTCCAAGGTCACTTGGGACAACTACGCCTGCCTGGCGCCGTCCCGCGCCGCACGCCTCGGCGTCAGCGAAGGGGACGTGGTAAGGCTCACTGTCGATGGCAACAGCTTCGAGCTTCCCGTGCATGTACAGCCGGGACAACACGACGACGTCGTGGCCGTGGCGCTCGGGTACGGCAGCGCCGGGACCAAGCGCTTCGCGGGCATTGGCCCGCAGTGGTTGGGCGGGCAGCCGTCGGTCGGGGAGCACGGACTTGTCGGGGTAAATGCTGCGCCGGCGCTCGAGTTGCGTGACGGTGTCTTGCGCTACGTCCGCGATGGAGTGCAGATTGCAAAGATCGGCCGGGTGCATGCGCTGGCGTGCACGCAGATGCATCACACCATCACGGTGCCCGAAAAGCTTGCGCAGAAGGGGTCCGAGCGTCGCCCGGTGGTGCAGGAAACGACGTACCCGGCCTGGCAGGCTAACCCGGCGGCCGGACATCATGGTGGCCACGAGGCGGAAGAGCTCTGGCCCGACGACCACCCGTATACCGGACACCGCTGGGTGATGGCCGTCGATCTGACCGCCTGCACCGGCTGCTCCGCCTGCGTCGTCGCATGCCAGGTCGAAAACAATATCCCGGTGGTCGGCCGTGACGAAGTGCGGCGGCACCGTGAGATGCATTGGCTGCGAATCGACCGCTACTACTCCGGCCCGGGGGACGACGTCGATGTGCTGTATCAGCCGATGATGTGCCAGCAGTGCGAACACGCGCCGTGTGAAACGGTGTGCCCGGTGCTGGCCACGGTTCACAGCGAAGAAGGGCTCAACCAGCAAGTGTACAACCGCTGCGTCGGCACACGTTACTGCGCCAACAACTGCCCGTACAAGGCCCGGCGGTTCAACTGGTTCGATTATCCGCACCAAGATCCGTTCGCCAACCTGGGGCTGAATCCCGATGTCACGGTGCGCAGCCGCGGCATCATGGAGAAGTGCACGTTCTGCGTGCAGCGGATCCAAGAGGTGAAGATGGAAGCGAAGCGCACCGGCGTGCCGGTGGCGGACGGCGCCATCCAGCCGGCCTGCCAGCAGACGTGTCCGGCGAACGCCATCGTCTTTGGCGACCTGAACGACCGATCGAGCCGGGTGGCGGCCGCCGTAGCGAACCCGCGCCGGTTCCGGTTGCTGGAGGAGATCAATGTGCGCCCGTCCGTGAACTACCTGCGGCTGGTGCGGAATCGTGTCGGGCAGGACAGGGAGACCTCTCATGGCTGAAGTTGCCTGGCTTTCGAGCCGGCCACTGATCGCCGGCGACAAGTCCATCGGTCAGGTGACGCGGGACATCTGCGCGGCGATGGAGAGCCGGCCGTCCGCCCTCTGGTGGGCGGGGTTTCTTGCGGCGCTGAGCCTGCTCGCTCTTGGGCTCGCCGCCGTCTCGTATCAGATTGCGACTGGCATCGGAACCTGGGGCCTGAATCGTACCGTGGGCTGGGCGTTCGACATCACCAACTTCGTGTTCTGGATCGGTATCGGTCATGCAGGCACCTTGATTTCGGCAATTCTGTTTCTCTTCCGCCAGCGCTGGCGCACGTCGGTCAATCGTGCCGCCGAAGCCATGACCATCTTTGCGGTGATGTGTGCCGGCATCTTTCCCCTCATCCACATGGGGCGGCCGTGGTTGGCGCTGTGGATGTTCCCCTATCCCAACACGCGCGGTTCCCTGTGGATCAATTTTCGTTCCCCGCTGGTGTGGGACTTCTTCGCGATCTCGACCTACTTCATCATCTCGCTCACTTTCTGGTATGTCGGCCTGCTGCCCGACCTGGCGACGATTCGCGATCGAACGGCGTCGCCGTGGCGGCGGCGCATCGCGGCCGTCTTGAGCCTCGGGTGGAACGGCTCGACACGGACATGGCAGCGCTATGAGGTGGTCTACCTCCTGCTCGCCGGGCTCGGCACGCCGCTGGTGGTGTCGGTACACACTATCGTGAGCTGGGACTTTGCCACCTCGGTTATCCCCGGCTGGCATGCGACCATCTTCCCGCCGTACTTCGTTGCCGGCGCGATCTTCTCCGGCATGGCGATGGTGCTCACGCTGATGCTCGTGGCCCGCAAGACGATGCACCTCGAGGATTACATCACCGAGCGCCACGTCGACATCATGTGCAAGCTGATCATCGTGACCGGCAGCCTAGTCGGGCTGGCCTATGCGACGGAGTTTTTCACCGCCTTGTACTCCGGCAGCCCCTACGAGCAGTTCGTGTTTCTGAATCGTGCGGCTGGTCCGCTGGCCTGGGCGTACTGGACGATGGTGAGCTGCAACGTGCTGGAGCCGCAGTTCTTCTGGTTTCGCCGGGTGCGGTCCAATTTCGCTGCGGTGTTTGTCCTGTCGATCGTGATCAACATCGGCATGTGGTTCGAGCGCTTCGTCATCATCGTGACCTCGCTTCACCGGGA
>Ga0214473_10003805_pt1 | contig 18201 bp, 12 predicted proteins | sample RVTome_7_FD_203509 | JGI IMG/M metagenome (GOLD analysis project Ga0214473, IMG submission 203509) | Soil microbial communities from uranium-contaminated site in the Upper Colorado River Basin, Wyoming, United States - RVT98D197 | ecosystem: Environmental > Terrestrial > Soil > Contaminated >... | reverse complement strand
CCACTGTGTCTCCGAGCGTCCCGTACTTCTCGGATGCTTCGACCAACAGGCGGCCGACACGGACCTTGTCGGCAATGCCGATGATTCGCTCGGCGTAGGCCATTGCGGATTCAAGCGGTGGAAGGATTTCACGTCCAGATCCCTTGAGCCGCTTCACCGCAGATGGCAGGTTGGCGTACCGCCCTCCGCCGATTCCCGAAGCCTCCAAAAATTCACTGTCCATCTTCCTGGCGAGGGAAATGTAGTGCGGGTACATGCCCCTCATGAGATCAGCTTCCTGCTGGGATAATCCCCCAGCGTCTACGAGGTAGTCGATGAGTGCCGAGTGCCAGGCTGTGATCCCGTCCGCTGCTGCTCTCCAGCCTGGTCGTGAGTTGTATTCCCGCACTGTGAACTCGGCGTCGTCTTTCCTGATTCCTGGATTCTTTCCTTGAGCGATGACATCAAGTGCATGACGTGCGTAAGCGTAGGAGTAGAACTTCTTCAGCGTGTCTTGGTCTATCAAGTCATCCGCAATCGGTGCCAGGGTTTCACGCAATCCTGGACCAAGAATGTTTCCCTGAACATCCGACACGCCAAAATGAGCCCATGCCCGAGCCTTGGCTGAAGCTGCCATGTTGCTGACTTTGGCGAATGCCCAGAAGTTTAGATTCGGATCCATCAAATCGACAACCTCACCGGCGGACTTGGCTCCCACCATCTGCTTGGAGGCACGGAGCAATGGTGCCAAGCGGTTGTACCAGTTGTCGGTGACCCATTGAATGAGCGTTCGCGGCTTGCGGAGCGCCCGCACAACCTTCGTCAGCTTGGATTCTCCCATGTCGATCTGAGCTTCAACTCGGGCTAACGATCCAGCATTCCTCCAGGTATCAATGACAGTTTTCGATTTGGAGAACCGCTCGCTTACATCAGGTCTTCCACCAAGCCAAGCACGAAACCACGTATCGAACTGCGGTGCTACGGTGGCCGCATCATCCTCTGCCAGGTAGTGACGAACGTACTCGGCGAATCCTTCGTGAATGTCCTTTCGTGTTGGGTCGTAATCTAAGGCACTCAGCTCTGCCCGCAGAGGTTTCTGTAGGCGGCGGAGCAGTTTCGTGAGTTTGTCTACATGATGTGCCACCTCATGGGCTGCAACAGCGATGTTTCCATAACCCTTGATGCGCGCCACTTCTTCCAGAACTTTGTAGATTCCAGCCGTACCTCGCTTCGCGATGAAATGTCCCGTTCGGATAGGCAGTTGAAAGTTCTGCGACAACTGCGCGACGACTTCCCCTGTGCTTGGTGTCTTGCCAGCAGGCAGTTTAGAGACGGGAATCGCAGCTTTTGGACCGGCCTGTACGATCGGTTTGGCGGCTTCCGCGGCTTCGAGTGCTTGCTGCTCTGCGGGCTTCGCTGGTTCTTCTACGGCAGGAGCAGTTTGCTCGGCTTTGCCTTCTAGGGCGGTCGGTTTGTTTGCTTCCTCCAGTTCCTGCTTCTGCGACTTCTGGGCAGCGCGATACTTTCTGTTCCATTCACGCATCTGTTCCGCATGCGCTACAGCCTGCTCTGGAGTTGGACCATTTTTCCCATACAACTTAGAGAGCGGGAGAGGCTTGCTCCCTCGAAGCTCATCAAGTCTCCTTGCGGCAGGAGCAAGAGGCGTCTCGGCGGGCGGCTCGGGCTTCAGCGGCTTCTTTGCCTTGCCCTTGGGCTTCTTCAGCGGCTTCGATGGTGTGGCGGGGGATGGTGTAGCCGGAGCAACTTCCGCGACCTTCTTTCGACGTAACGGATGTAGGTCTTCTGGACGCCCCCACACACGCAAGACGTTCTCAGTAGCGTTCCCACCCAACTCGAGCGCCGTCTGGATCTCACCCTTCCAATGTTCCAGCGACCGCTTCGTGGCATCATCGGCCGCAGCGTAAGTCTCTTCGTAGCGTCTCACTGCCAGCTCGAATCCGGGGGGCATTACCCTGGCCGGCGCCGGGCTAACCGCTGGCTTTGCAGGACTGATAGCACTGTTTGACAAAACGACATGCTCATCGGTCCCAATGAACGCATCAACTCCCCGTTTGCGTCCCTCTATCCCAGCGACCGCCTCCATTCTCTCGTAGTTGTCGTAGTATTTCCCCCACTCTATTCCAGGATACGACTCTTCAATCCACTTCTTGAGAGAACCAGAATCCATTGATGACAGTCTTGAGAACTCGCTTTCTCCAAGGAGAATCCGCGCAGCACGAATTCCGACTGAATAGTTTCCTCCGATGAATCCTATGTCTCGCGAAAACAACTTCCCGTACTGATTGTTCCATTGTTCGGTTGTGTCAGGGACATCTAATGGATTCTTCGGAGATAGGTAATAAGCATTCCGATCGCCTTTTTCGATTGACGGATGGAACGGTTCCTTTTCCAGCCAGCTACCTTCAGGAGCTACGTATAGTCCGTGTGGTTTATCCTCTGGAGTTTGGGTTGACGTTCCTTTCTCTTCGGTGCGGAATACCAAAATCCCGCGTGGATCTACCCTGGCCGGCGCTGGGCTAACCGCTGGCTGACTGACAGCTTTTTCTTTCGCTTGGGCTTCATCTCGCCGGACATCTTCTGTATCTCTGACTCGGACATCATGTGCTTTTTTCCCGACATCATCTCTCTGGGCGATGCGACTTCTTTCCATCACAGCATCGTACCGTTCTTGTATCGAGCGGTTTTTGTCGCCAAGGGTTAATTGCCGTGGCTTGATCGCAACGCCCCAGACTTCGGGCTCTCCGCGATTCTGCATCGATATCAGGAAATACTCGCCCTCAACCAACCCCTTCTTAGCGGCCCATTTGTCTGCCAATTCCTTTGTAGCAAACCTGTACGCAGTCCGTCCTTGCTCATTGTTACGAGCGTCTGAAGTAATTTTAAAATCGCTCAGCCATTCCTCCGCAGATTGTTCGTGCAAAGGTTTCTTTTGAGTGGGTGTCGCGGGGGCCTGCTGTGGTATCTTTGGTAGCTGAGGAGGAAATGCTCGCATAAGTCTGTCGACGACCTCCCGTACACCTTTCCTGGCGTATTCGATGTCGTCTGGCTTCCAAGCAGACCGTATCGCAGCGGCTTCTTCTGGGCTCGCTGACGCAATCCTCGCTTCCATTTGGGAGATGGCGTCTTCAACTCCGATAGCACCGGCTTTGGCGAGGTATGCGTCTACCCTGGCCTTCTCCGGGCTAACCGCTGGCTGACTGACAGCTTCTTCTTCCGCTTCTTGCCCTGGTACTTCCCCGATGACTTGTCCGCCGCCACGAACTCCGTCGCCACCTTCTTCGACGGCCCCTTGAACTGGTCCGGCTTCCACCCGTGCTTCACCGCCTGCATCAGATTGTGTTGCTTGCGCGACGTTGAGGGCATCTGCTGTTCCTTGTGCTACTAGTTCCTGTGCTTGCTTGACTGTCTCTTCACGAGACTTTATAGACGATCCCTGTGGGCCACCGGCCTGCTCGAACTGAGCCCGCGACGGACTGCTCGGCAATGATGCCAACTGACGAACTACGGCTGGGCCACCCATCATGAACAACAACGGACCGCCGGACGCCAATCCCTGCGCTGCCCCGGCTTTCAACGCCTCGTAGTATCCCTTCCGTCCCGTCTTGCTTTCGATCCAGCGGGCCGTCTCTTTCGCCACCTCGTCCGTGATTCCCTGGATGTACTCTTCCGACCATTCTTTGGCGAAACGTTTGCCGAATCCCAGTAACTTCTGGCGAGCAGTCTTCAGGATGACATCCTTGACCTCTCGTCCAAGGATCGGGTTCAACTCGATCGTCTCGGCCGCAGCCTGCACGATGGCGCTGATTGCTGCAGTGGCTCGTGCGGTCGTCTCGGGGATACCTTCTTTTCTCAGCGAGTAGTAGCTATCTTCGTACATCGCTGGCGCGAATGCACCGCCAACGCCAACTGCAGACAATGCCTTCTGAGCGACGCTACCAGCGCGAGCAAGACCACCCAGAGCACCGCCGGCAGTCTGGGCCAGGATCATCGGGCCTGCCATCGCGAAGCCCTGAGACGCGAATCGCTTGTACCACGGGTCCGACTCAGGAACGAGCGGGTCGCCTGTGTTGTAGGCCGCCTCCAGATCACGACGGAACATTTCCTGCTCATCGTCGAGGCCAAATCCAACCGCCGTAGTCATCAGATTCACGGCTGGCTTCAGCATTCCGGTCGTCTGCCTGAGGGCCAATTCGGCAGTCTTGGCAAAGAAACCACGCTTCTGCCGTGTCTTTCGCTGGCTGGCCAAGTCCTGCACGGCCGCTACGACTGATTCGCGCCGCTCGGGATGAACATAGCGAGCAACTGCTTCTTCCTCTCCGATGCCACCCCCACCGACAATCAGGTCGGCATCCCGGTAGTCTGAGAGCATCTCATCGACGGACTCGGTCGACACGTTCAAGACAGGAAAGCGTCGTTTGGCTTCCCTGGCGATGAAATCTGTTTGCGGCTTCGGCTGCTTGATGACTCGGGCTACTTCGTCACGGAGCCATCGCGTGCCATTTTGGGCTTGCCACTCCGTCTCTAAATCTGTTTCCGTTTCAGAAGACTGAGCGGAGGCCCTGGATTCATTCCATAGCGATTCCCAATCTACTTCCGCCATTTGACGCCTTCTTTGTCAAGCAGTGCTATCGCTTTTTCGTTTCCCTGCAGAGCTGCAGCGATCGTGGCGTTCAGCAATTCCTGAGAAATACCTCGCGGCGGCGTCGGCTCTTGATTGGCAGGGGCGACAACTGGTGACGTTGTCCTCCCAAGACTTGAAGGCCCGGCTCCAATCATCGTTGTCGCCCGAGTACGCGGCTTCGGAGCACCCGCTGCGGCCGGCTTCGCTGCTGGACCCGGTGCGGCCGACTTAAACGCTTTTCTCTTGTTCCCAGCTTCCGATTTCGCCCACTCACCCAACGTCCTGTCCGAATGACGCACGGCGTACTTCTGCATCACTTTCGCCAACTGATTCATGTACTCCTGAGTCGCATCTACCTTGCCTTCCTTGATCTTCTGAAGCACATCCCTCACTTCAGTCATCTGTTTAGGCTCGACAAGTCCACGGGCATGTGCGTCAGCGTACTCCTCAGCGACACTCTGCCTTTCCGCTTCTCCTGCGATCATTTCAGGCGTAGCGTCGATCTCCTCATCCGTCATGGGCCTCGTTTTCCCATCATCGCCCGGAGTCGTTTTTCCAAGGTGCGGAATCCTGGCGTGTCCCCGCTGCGCCTCCAGTATTTGTCCACCGTACGTTGCTGATTGCTCGAATGTGGGTGCCTTGGCCTCGGCGGGTGCCTTGGGGCCAGTCACCTCTTTCCATCCAAGCCCAGTGCTTGAAAGCTCTGGAAGAAACAGCACTTCCTGCCCGTTGATCTTTGTCCGTACCACGTCCCGGTCGAATCTCGCCTGGTAACGACTCGGCCTGGCACTCGGCAATCCACTTCCGGGCTGTTCCGTCCAGCGAGAGAACTGACCGCCACTCCCCACGATCATCTCGATGCCCTTGCCGGGCTGGCCCTGCGCTGGCGCCGCTCCGCCCTGCTGCCACCGCGTGACGTTTCCGCCCGACGCATCAATCACGTCTGTGCCCCTACCGAGCGCTACTAGTTGTGCCGCCTGATCTCCTTCCCCTTCCACCATCTGGTTCATTTTGTCCATCTGCGCGGGAGACATGATTGTGTACTCAGACAACCCACGGGGAAGTTGCCACATGCCCGTCTGAGGATCTTGCTGCATCCACTGACCAACGGTATCACGCAACCCGGCCGGCAATGTCGAGATGAACTTCGCCTTCTTGGTCTCGGGGCTGTTGGCAATCTCCCACGAGTGCGGCTGACGGAATCGATCAATCGCGGCCTCCCGCTGCACCTGCAACTGCCGGATGGCATCATTCTTCTGCCCTTGGCTCAGCGTGTTGCTGCCTGAGATTTCCGACATCTTCCGGTCGATGTCTCCCAAGACACGCTGGTCGGCATCGCTGGCGGGAACAAGCTGCCCATCGGCGATCGCCTTGTTCCTCGATACGTACTCTTCCGCCTTGAGGAACTCAGCTATATCCTGAGCCTTCGCCTGGTAGAAGTTTGGGTTGTCACCTCGCCAACTGTAGACCGGATAGCGTCCTCCCCTCTGGTCGACGCCAATCCCAGCCAGCTGACTGCTACCGTACAAAAGCTTGCCGCTTGCATTCCGCTTCACCATCTCGTCACCTGAAGCCCGGCCCTGCAGCGAACGAGCCATCAGCCCGTGGTATCGCTCGGCGTCCGCCACGCTGCCAAACGTCTTGGACTGCGGATTTGGCCACGGCCACTTGGACATTTCCTCCTCGGCATTCAAGCCGCTCGTCCAGTTCATCACCAAGGAATCATTATCGAGAGCAGCGTAGGGGCTCGCCGCCGGGGCTTCCGGCCATTGGTATGATGGCATGATGATGTCGCCTTACTGGTTCAGAAGGGCTTAATGCGAAGCATCTCTTGATTGCTTCCACCAAACGGGCCAGATCCACCAACTGTCAACCGGCGACTGTACGGCTCCCACGCCAGGGCGTTCTGCTGCTGCTGGGCAAGAGCTTGCTGGTTCAGACCGGCGTATCCGTAGCCCAACTGCTGGGCCTGCTGTTGAGCCTGCTGATTCAACCCGGCGTACTGGTAGGCTTGCTGGTTGGCCTGAGCTGCGATGTTGGTCAGCGTGTTTGTCTTCAGCGCCTGAATCTGCTGGCCAAAGTCCCCCAACTGCTGCTGGAACTGATTCCAGTACCCCATTCGCATCGATGGGGCGATCGTGGTCCCTGCCAGCCCGGGGGCCAGCTTCGTCATCGCTGTGCCCATCGCGTTCTTGTAGGACTGCTCCATCGCAGTCGCTTGCCGGTTGCCGAACCCAGCAATCTCGGCTCCCGCCTGCTGGTAGCGTTGCCCCAGCGTCGGGGCTCCTCCCAAGTCAGCAGTCTGCGGGCTGTATGAGGGAGCCTGCACGGGTACGCTCTTCGGGCTGTACTTCGGGCTCTGCGTGCCAGACATCCCGTACCTGTATTGGTCGATCGTAAACATCGAAATGCTCCCTTCAAGCGACGGCTCGAACCATCGCGCACAACTCTGCCACCGTCAACGTGTTGCTGTTCACACGGCCCGCGTACCGCCAATGGTACGTGGTGTAGTACGTCGCCACCAACGCTTCGATCAAGTCTTCCGTCTCTTCCGTTGAGTTGTTCGTCTGGTCCACACCTTCTGTGCGGTAATCTTCCTCAGAAACCAGTTCCCAAGTATCGTCGACGTATTCATAGGTTGTCCGCTGGAAATTCGTTAGACTCCCATTTTCGGGCGTCAACGCCGAGCAAGTGTAGGAGGTGACTGCCGGAGAAGTTGTAATATCCGGTGGCCGATGCCAAAGGAATATGTCCCACCCTCTCCGCTGCGTCCAAATGACTGGTGGCACATTGAGGATTTCATTAAGTATTGGAGCGGGACTCAGCAATAATAAGTACAGGTCAAATCTGCTGACACCCGAATCATAGGGAATGTATTGGTACGCCCCTTGGTCTAAGATGTAGGGCTCATCGCTTATATCCTGCTCAGCAGGTCGAAAATTCTCGACGGGATCGTAGAAGAAAATAGTCCGGTGTGACGTTAGGGTCTTCGCAGCAATCTGGTTCGCAATCGCCGACTCGAAATTCGCCATGTCCGCTGTCCACGTCGCATTGAGAACAGTGGCTAGACTTGGTGAGTACGTGGTGTCGTAGAAGTAACCATCATCATGTGTCGCGCACGGTGCCAGAGTCGCTTCCACGACATAATCTGTACTTGTTTCAAGGGTATTCACTGTTGCTTTGAATGTCGCTATTTCTTCGTCTGTCACACCTCCGTTTGTATCGTTTAACAACATCAGTTGATTGAATGCGTCGGTGTCATAAGCAAAGCTGTAACTGAGAATGTTGACAGTATAACTGTCGTAGCCACCGTACATTACTTCATCGCTTGCGTCGTACACGTAGTTCTTGAAGTAACTGAACATCGTCGGGTTTCCACCGCCCACGATGAACACCAGATTCAACACCCTCCCGCCGTACCACTGCTTGAAAACCGGGATGTCATCCATCCTCCGCAGGAAGCGAATGTCATAGTCGATTGTGAACAAGCAAATCTTGCATTGTGCCTGCAACTCTTCTTTGATCGCAACGTACTTCGCCTTGATCGCGTTGACTTCAGCAGCCGTAAACGTGTCCTCTCCCAAGCCCGGCGTGACGCATACGATAAGCCGAATCTCACCTCCAATCCCTTTTCCTCTTCGCTGCTGCAGCAACCACCAAATCTGATCCGTGATCCCTCCCACGAACTGCGTCAATTCGTTGTACTGGCCGATCAACTTGTTCAACTCGGCGTACAACGCCTGCGTCTCAGAACCACTGCCGGCGTTCGGCTTGACTTGGTCGACCATCGGGTACGGGGGCCAGGGCTTGCTGTTCATCCTGCCTCCTCAAACCCAGAATGGACACTTGTGCGTCGTCCCAAAGTCCTGGTCGAGCAACCAGCGAACTTGGTCTTGGACTCCCCCTACGAACTGTGTCAACTCGTTGTACTGGGAGATGAGTTTGTTCAGGGCGCTGTGTACCCCTTGCACGTCAGATTCCGCCTTCGCCGCTGTGTTGATCGGCGTCACCATCGGGTACGGGGGCCAGGGCTTGCTGTTCATCCGACGAGCCTCCCACGCTGCCGGGCTTCAATCCTCAGCCCTTCCACCGCCCAGCCAAACGTCCCGCTCAGCATGATGACCAGCGCCGCTCCTGTGGCATGGGCGTAGCTCCGGTGGTTCATGCCGGCTTTCCAGGCTCCACTCCAAGGCGCCTGATCGGCCGTTTCCCCCGTGACTGCTTCTTCTACAGCTTCCTGAGCCGTGTTGCCCCGGAAGATCCCCCACGTGACATCCTCCCCCTCCGCGTCGAGATCGGCCGCAATGTAGAGCACTTCTCCATAGAAGCCTGCTCCACCCAGTCGGAAAGGACCGTAGCAAATCGCGGATGTAAATTCCGTTCCGTCGTCATCTTCGGCCTCGTCGTCAAACTTCCGAACGTACCCGTCGTTCCCACCAAACAGGACCTTTGACGGGGATGTCGACGCTGTCGCGTAGACCGTCATCGCTGTCGGCTGCATGTCGTCTGCGAAGGAGAACTGCCAGAAGCCACCCGTCGTCCCGTCCACGAAGTAATGCGTGCCCTCCGTGCCGTCTGTCGGGGTGATCGAGACGTAGAACCCGCGTGTCTCGATGTCGTAGGCCATCGCGATGTAGTTGGCCGACGAATCAATGTTCTGTAGCTCGGCCGGAAGAACCTGGCGGGAAAACGGCTCGGGATAGGAGGACCCGCCAGCCGCGAGACGGTAGAGCCCGTCTCTCCCGAGAATGACCATTGAGCCGTCCGGCAGGTTACACCACGCACCCGATCCGAGGACACCAACCTCGCGTGACAGAGATGTGATCTGGCCCCCATAACCCGGATCACCCGTCAGGCGCCACAGAGATCGCTCGCAGCCAAAGATCAGGTAGTCATCGCTGTGGGGCATCAGGGCGACAAGTGGCTCGGGGATTCCGCCCGTGCTGGTCGACGTGCCGGCCACCGCGCGGGACGGGTCGTTCGGGTCATACCCGTAGTCCCAGTCGTTCGCGTCCAGGATGCGGCTCATGTACCAGACGGAGCCCGGCCCCGCCAGCACAAGCCGCCCCCGGTACGTGCAGCACAATGGGCAGTTTAGCGGCGGGACACCGTAGAAGTCCGAAGTCCAGGACAGCGTGTAGTTCGCCAAATCGCAATCCGCTTCATCAGACTGGTCAACCAGCGTCAACTGCGTGTTGCTGTCCTTGGAGACGACGAGGTACTGCCGCGTGCCAATTCCGCTGGCGTTGGGGATCGTGAGCGTCAGCATCGTTATAGCCGAGGCTTCCGGCACAGTGGCCCACGAGCCCCCGCTGAGCGTCACGACTCCGTCCGTCGAACTCACCGTCCCAATCCGGTAATTCGCCTGGGGAATCGGGATAGTTGCGGGGAGCCCCACGGGAGCTACGGTAGGTGCCGTCGGGTCGTAAACCTTCGGAATCCTTCCAATTTGCCAGGTAACATCGCCAACCTGGTTCGTCATCGTGCCGTCGAACACGATGTAGCCCGCCGTCACGCTGGTGATCGGGTAGATGTTCGACTCCGTCTCGATCGACCCGGAGATCCACACCACATCATAGGTCGTGTTGATCCCCAGCGCCGTCCAGTCCGCCACCGCATCCGTGTCGGACAGCCTGTTCGTGCTGGCGATTGTGCCGTTGGTGCCGATCGGGTTGATGGGTGCGTGGTCAGCGATGTAGAAGTAACTGCCGATCTGCGTGGCTTGGAATCGGAGCGCCTCGTCGAAGGCGGCACTCGTCACCTGGGCAAAGACCCCGGATGAATTCTCGAACATCTCCCCGTCTGAGATCACAACCAGAATGTTCGTCGCCACCCCCGCCACGTCCAAGACAGAGGCGTAGGCCAACATCTGAATCGGAGCTTCGCCGGTAGGATCGTCGTCGAACTTGATGAAGCCCCGGCGAGCGCCACCGCGTTGCCTCTGGCCAGCCGTGGCCCCATCATCCCAGTTGATTGCATCGTAGGGTATGACGTTGAGGCAATAGGGAGTCGTGTACGGAGGCTGTTGGTCAAAGCCGGCCTGGCGGTTGAGGCCACCCACTGGAAAGCGAAGTTCAAGGAGTCGTTGCGCTTTGGCCACGGTACGTCACCTCTTCTTCGTGGCTCGGGCTGCCAGATTCCACGCTTCTGGTTGACGCTGAATGAGAACTTCTCCAAACCCGGCCGCTTCCAGCTTCGCCTTCAACGTCTCGGCCGTGAATCCCATGTGGTGTTGCTGGTACTGGAACCCATGTTCAAGGAACTTCCCGTACCCGTACAGAATGTCGAGCGGTGTGATCACACAGGGCGGAAGCTCGTAAGCGGTTTTTTCCAGGTTCCCCTGCAAGATCGACTCGGCAACGGCCACCAAGTCCGGAGTCATCAGAACCACGATCCCGCCTGGCTTCAGAACTCGGTAGAACTCTGCGAACGCCCGAACGACCTCATGAGCATGTAGATGCTCGATCGCATGACTGGAGACAATGGCGTCTGCGTAAGCGTCGGAGAAGTACCGCAAGTCCGTCATCGACGCTACCACGTCAGGTTTCGCTTCACGGTCGATGTCAACTCGGATCTCCTTACACTGTTCGCCCGTGAGTTCTTCCGGAAGTTTCCCAACTCCAACTGGACCGCAGCCAATGTGCAGCACTTTCTTCAGCGGGCTCGCTTCCCGCGCTCTGTTGCGCGGCAGGCAATTCTCAGGAAGCGACACGCGGCATCCCGACTCGTGGTCGATGTGCTCGCACAGAAGTCCCGTATCCATCAGGATCTTGCCGTGCAGTTCCTTCTCCAACCGCTGGCAAAACCACAAGTCCTCTGTCCCGAATTCAGGAGCAATACCGCTCCCATCATCGATGGTTCCCCGAATCGTCTTGAACCACGGGTTCTCCGCGCACACCGGCAGCCGCTCGAATGCCGACACACGAATCATCGTGCAGCCCATCGGCACCCCAACCACGCGCTCGGTCAGCACCTCCCCGAGCGTAAAGTCCCACGACACACCGTTGCCCCACTCTCGCCACAGCAGGGGCCACGGCGGTTGGGTCTTTGAGCAGTACAGCCCAGCCGCTACATCGTAGTTCGGGTGGTTGTCGAGATGGTACAAGAGCCTCGACATCGCATCGGGCGGGGGAATCGTGTCCCAGTCCAGGAAGAACAGGTACTTCATCCCATCGTCGAGGGCCTTCTGGGCGGCTTGGTTTCGGGCTTCATCCACCTTCTGGCCATCGACGTAGATTTCGGCGATGTTGTGCCCCATCGGGTTGAGAAGCCGAGACCGAGCCCGATGCCATTCCGGCGTGATGCGACTCAACCGCATCACGCCGGGAATGGTTGATGGCTCTACGGGAATCGGCGTGCAGATGCCGAGTGAACAATGAACCACGTCAAACACCTTTCAGGCAATCGCTAACGGCAGCGTCCACCATTGCGTGGCGTTTTCACAGAGGAACGTGTGGGACGTAACCGTACCCATCGAAATCCCAGTCGTTGTCGCCAAAGCGTTGATTTTCGACGTGCTAGCCACTCCGCCAGGATAGACGATCGCGGCGCTCGCCGTGTTGTTCTTCACAACCACCACGCCTCCAGCCAGGGGAGCCGGCAACGTCAGCCCGAGATCAGTTCCTCCGCCCTTCACGACGTTCAGTCCATAGGACAAGGTGTTTGTGGCCAACGACTGAACTGACCCAACCGCGGTAACCGCCGTCACCGCCAGCCGCAGCTTGGAGATCACCATTTCCTGCTGCGTTTCGACGATGTTCGTGCCCTCCTGGGCCACGATTGTCCAGTAGTAACTCGTGCTGATCTGGTGGGACTTAAGCGTCACCCAGTCAGCAGCCGTTCCGAGAACGAACGTCGTATCGGCGGCTTGGTTGTAGCCGCCTGTGACCGTCACCGTGACGGCACCGACGTAGGTCTTCATGGACAGGGTAATCTGGAGCCCGGCCTTCGTCGGCTGGGCCAGTGTTCGCGTCTCTATCCCTGATGACACGATCGGCACTACCGCGAACTGCCGATCAACCGTGATCGTGCCGGCATCGCCCGGATCGGTCATCTGGTAAGGGGAACTCAACAATTTGTGCAGGGCGTTTGACGGAACCATTGGAAACTCCTTTTATCTAGTTAGGAGTGGAACCCGCTGCAGAAAACTACAGCGGTGGGAAATGGTCTTGCAAGACACCTTGCAAGTACGTACAACAAACAAACCGCCAGCGGAATGTCGTCCGCAGGCGGTTCTAGCCATCCTCAAACTGATAGGAGTTCTCGAATGGCTGAACACCGTTCTAACACAGTGCCGCCTCGGGTCAAAGACCTGACGGGCATGACGTTTGGAAAACTGACGGTGATCTCGTTCGTGGGAACAACTCCACGTCACTACGCAATCTGGCTCGTCCGATGCGAATGTGGAACCACAAGAGAAATTGAAAGCCGATACCTGATGGCAGGACAAGTCAGTTGCCGCTGCATGATGGGAGCACCAACCCACGGACATACACGCGGGAATACGCGAGGAAAGCCCAGATCTAAGGTCTACCGCACCTGGTGCGACATGATCAGGAGATGCACACAGCGCAACCGAAGAGACTTCAAATACTACGGTGGGCGGGACGTCACGGTCTGTACTCGCTGGCGGGACTTCGTGAACTTCCTCGAAGACATGGGAGAACCTCTGAGCAATGATCTCAGCATCGACCGAATCGACAACAACGGAAACTACGAGCCCGGAAACTGCCGCTGGGCCACTCAGGCAGAACAGACCAGTAACAGCCGTCACAATCGCTATCTTACGTTTCATGGCAAAACCCAGTGTCTGGCTGCATGGGCCAGGGAAGTTGGATTGTCGTACGGTTGCTTGCAGAAACGAATACGCCTCGGCTGGAATACCGAGCGAATTCTTACGACACCATCGCGATCTATCCCTTAAATGAAACAATCAAACTACATACGTCATCGCCGACCGCCTTGAGGTATCTCGCCCCGGCCAGCTCGTCGGGGATCTTGTACGCTTTGCTTGCGGCGATGGTTTGCACGATCGCCCCATCGTCATCCTGAGCTGCTTGGTAGTTGGTGCCATCCGCAGACGCATACCACGTCAGCGTCGTGGCACTCGCAGACTCGACGGTGAAGAACCCGAACACGAAGTCGCCGTAGGGGATGATCCCCGTTGTGGCCAATGCTGCTGTCACCGAGACGTGGACGAATGTCGAAAAAGCACTCATTGGTTTGCCTTTCAAGCAGACGTGTCTAAGTTTCGTTTGGCGGCAACTTCCTTAACGCGGGCGCTGCCCTTGGCCTTGGTGGTTGGCGTCTCGATGTCCTGTGCCTTCAGAATGTTGTTCGGAATCGTCGCAAGCTGCACCATCATGTCGTCCGTCAGCACCACGTCGGCTGCGTATTCCTGGATGTTGTGGCTGGTCTTATTGAACAGGGGGATCGAGAAGAAGTCCGGCCCCCAACTAGGAGTGAACGCCAGACAGCGGGCATTTGCGGCAGCCCTTTGCGATGCGTTGACGCAAATGACTCGAATGTTCCGCCACTTCCGCCCTGTGTCTTTCGCCATCTCACGCTCCGATCCCGTAGAGCTTCTTCAGGTATCGGTACATCCGCGCTCGCTTACCCACTGTCGTCTCGTCGTCGTACCCGATGTACTGGCCGACGTCGCCCTCGAAGTGCAGAGTATCTGTGTTGGCTTTTAGCGCCCCGAGGCACCAGTTGTCAGGACTGATCACATCAGCAAAGAACTGCCCGCTGTTGCTGCCGCCACCTGCTACTCCAAGCGTCTCGTCAACGCCATTCACCGCAATCGCAGACGTTGAGCCGTCAGACCAGAACTGCAGGATCACTCGCTCGGCGGCAACCAGAATCGTGCCCCCAGTGATCGTCGTTGTCACTCCGCCAAGCTTCGATTGGAAGAGAGCTTTTCCAGCAGAGTTGATACCGAACAGCACGTAGTCCGTCGCCCCAGTGGTGTCAGTGAGCGCGAACAGGCACATCGTGTTGCCGATGGCCACTGGTGTAACTGCAAAAGAATAACACCCTTGCTGCGTCGCCTTGCTGATCTGTGTCGAATACAGCACATGGCTCGTGCCGTTGAACTCGATGGTTGGCCGGCCGTTCATCTCGGACGAGTCGTAAAGCGGCCGCTTGCTGATCGTCTCCTGCAGGAAGTACCAATCACCCACGCTGGAGCGGTGCCCGAGGATCGGATCGCCTGTGAGCGGATTGGCTTGGGCGCCATCGTCGAGCTTCCAATGCCGCACGAGCGTAGCCGACGATGGATAGTTGGCGGCAGTTGGATCTCCGCTTGCGAGGGCCAAGACTTGCGGAGCAGTTAGGGCAGATGAGTAGATCCGAACATCGTCGAATACCCCCGCTGCGAAATTTGCCCATGCCGACCCACTCCATGTGCTTCCGATCCCCAATTTCTCGGTCGAAACGCTCGTATGCGACGCATTCCCAGTACCGCTCGTCCAGGCGCCAGGGACCGCGACACCGTCCAAATACAATGCGAGAGACGATCCCGTACCGTAGGTGAAACTGAGGGCGTAGTGGTGCCAGAGACCGTCAAATGCCCCCAACGTAGACAGCGTATCTGTGCTTGCGAATTCATGGTACACGCCTGCGGTGGCCGTGAAAAAAAAATGCAGCTTACCAGTGGAACCTTGATTGATCGTATAGTTCGACCGATCGCCGCCGGAAGAATCCCTCCTACTTACGAGGACATCGTTATTGCCGAATCCAGCTGTCTTGGCCCACAGCGATATCGTAATTGCGGTCGTTGCGACGTACCCACCACCGCAGTCCACCACGTCGTCGCTCCCGTCGAGCGTCAGGCCGTACCCGTCCGCACAGTCAGGCACTGCCGGTACGTCAGGGCTCCAGGCTGTGATTTGCTGCGCTGCCGTGAACCCAACCAATTGCCCGTGATTCGCGTTGGCGCTCTCGTCCTGGGCGATCGCTTCGGCAGGGCCGTTGCCAGCCGTCACGCTGCCATTGTCCGTCAGATCGATACCTGGGGAGCCAACACGCTCGATCGCGTTCCCGCTCACCTCGCCGAGATCGTAGTAGCTCGTGAGGTTCCAGGCGGTCCGCTCAGCGGCCGTGATGTTGTTGTACGTCTTACCGTTGCGGTAGTTGTACAAACTCAGCACCGCGGCCGTAGTGATCGTCGTAACATCAGTTGGTTTGGCAATTCCAAAAGTCGCCAGCGAGCCGCTGAAGAACAGGGCTCCGTTGCCATCGGCCCCGAGTTGGAACGCTCCGGTGTTGTTGATCGTGCTTGCACTCGTCACAGCCCCGGCAGCCGTGTCATCTGAGTTGTTCACATAGATCTTGCAGCCACTCGCCGCTGAGCGATCGATCAGTACTGCGATGTGGTTCCAGTCAGTCGTGCTTGTGATCGCGGTTGTACTCGTGATCTCGATGAGCGTGACCGTCGCAATCACCGCAATGAAATGCACCTTGTTGGCAGCGTCGAACTCCAGCTTCCAGTAGTTCGATGCATCCTGGTACTTGCCGCAGATTGCCAGGTTTCCAGCGGCTGCTCGTTGGACCATGCCAGACAACACCGCATCTCCCGTGGCCAGATTGTGGCTGGCATGAGCAGCCCGGCTTAAGTATTGCGTTGTGCCGTTGAACGTCCGGTCGCCACCCGTGTAGGCGTTGCTCGACGCGGGGGCGTTGAGGATCAGGTTGCCCGTCGGCAACGACACTTCACCACGCCCAACGCTTCCGTACTTGGGACTGTAGTTCTTCGTGTTCACCGAAAGTGTCGCAGCTGCATCGCCCACAGGCTTCAAGTACTTGGCACCGGCAATCGCCATCGGAATCCGGTACGCCTTGCTGACAGCAACCGTCTGCACGATGGCTCCATCGTCGTCTTGTGCCGCCTCGTAATTGATCCCGTCCGCCGAAGCGTACCACGTCAAAGAAGTGACAGAATCCCCTGATTCGACCGTGAACAGACCATAGCTTGCGCCGTAAGGAATCAGACCCGTTGTCGCCAACGCGTCTGTCACCGTCACCGCTGCTTGTGTGCTTCTGGCCATTTCGTGTAGGAAAACGACGAAGCGTTGTTTTCCTGCTCCTTTCGTCAAATCCAGTCCGTAACTCCGCCACCCGCACTCCAATAAATGTCACCGCTCACTCGCTCGGCGAACCTGTCATCCATGCCATCTTCAAGCCCATGGTCGACTCCCACACTGACCGGGCTGTGATGGTCCCGATCGTTGGCGACAGAAGCCGCCAAGAGCCGCTCGAACTCAGCGGCATGCACGCCCGCCACACGATCTTGCCCAAGCTCCGCCGCTGCCAAGCACGCTTGAAGGATCGTCTCCGAGTGCTCCGCTCCGCCCAGCGGGTACTGGTTCGTCGCCGTGATCATCGTGGGCGTCACTCGGTACGTGTAGAAGAACGTGTACGCTGCGTCGGGGATCGGGTAGAAAATTGCCTGGTATCTCTGCCCAACCGTCGCTGTGAACGTCTTCGCCCGGATCGCTACGATCAGCGGGTAATCAAACTGCGGGTCATCGCTGAGACGCTTCCGCACCTCCGCAGCAGTGGCATGAATCACAGGACCCCACAACGCATAGGCCGGGCTCCGCGGGCGAAGTTTCCCATCGAACCGTGAGAAGTCGGCCGGCAGGTCGTAGATGTACTTGCCAAGCGTGTACGACGTGCTCGCGTCAACGTCCAGCGTCAAGTCGTCCAGCGTGATCTGGCTGTCGCTGTCCCGGCTCACCACCGGGTAATACTCGCCGTTCACGCACAGCAGCGCCCCCTCCGTCCACGATGGCCACGTCCCAGTCGCCAACGTCACCACCCCATCGACTACTCCAATCGTACCCGTCGAATAAGGCTCCACCGTCGCGATCGTGTCTTCCGGCTGCAGAAACGTCCACACGTACCCAGGAGCGTTGTAGAACCTCTGCAGACCAGAACGCATGTAGCGATGAACCGCCGACTCCTCGTCCGTCGTCCACAAGTCCACGTCGCCCGGCAAGCCCATCTCGTGCCCGATCGCCTTGCGCAGCTCCGTGTAGTTCGCAGCCATCTCCCCGGCTGGAATCAACGCCTCTATCTCATGGGCGAAGTAGTACGTCTCGCCCCCGTACACGATCTCGACGTAGCCTGTGAACGCCAAGCCCTCTTCCGGCTCCGCGAAACTGTACTGGTAGACGCCCGCCGAGATCCGCGTCATGTCCGTCCCGTCGGCGACGACAACCGCGTCCGTGTCGTCCCGCTTGACGCCATAGGCGGCTGTTGGATCGGAGAGCTTGGCCGTGGTGGCGTCGGTGAGAACGCCCGCCACATTCCACGTCTGCGTTACCGTCCGCGTGGTCATGCACTACCTCCAGACCGAATGCTCATTTTGAGCATTCGCTATTCATCGCAGTGGAATACCAATCTTCACCGGCCAAGCCCCGGTCTTCACGAAGACATCGATCGCCCGCTTGGCGTAATGCTCCCGACTCACATAGGGATCTTTCGATCGCACGTGAATGTCATGCACCACAGCCCCGTCTTTCAGGATGGTTGGCGTGAAGCAGAATTTCGGAACATCAGTCAGATGGTGGACCTGA
>Ga0214473_10003804_pt1 | contig 18202 bp, 14 predicted proteins | sample RVTome_7_FD_203509 | JGI IMG/M metagenome (GOLD analysis project Ga0214473, IMG submission 203509) | Soil microbial communities from uranium-contaminated site in the Upper Colorado River Basin, Wyoming, United States - RVT98D197 | ecosystem: Environmental > Terrestrial > Soil > Contaminated >... | reverse complement strand
CGTTGCTCGCCGTGCTGGCCGACCTCAAGGCCGCGCGCTGGCCCCGGGACGAGTTCTTCGGCGACACCACGGTCAACATCGGCGTCATCCAGGGCGGGAGCCGTACCAACGTGCTCGCCCCCGCGGCGCGGGCCGACCTCCACATCCGCCTGGTCACCGACGCCGACCTGGTGAAGCGGATGGTAGCGAGCGTCGTGGGCGACCGGGCGCGGATCGAGTACCTGAGCGTGACCCCGCCGGTGCGCCTGACCCCGGTGCCCGGCTTCGAATCCTGCGTCGTGGGGTTCACCACCGACACCGCCCACCTGGGACGCTGGGGCACCCCACTGGTGCTGGGGCCCGGCTCGATTCACGACGCGCACACCGGCCAGGAACGGATCGCGCGGGCCGACCTGCAGGAAGGCGTGGAGCGCTACGTGCGCCTGGCCCGGACGCTGCTGGCGACCGCGGCGGCCGCGCCCCAGGGACCGGCGGCGGCCAGAGCGCTGGCGTGAAGCTGGCGCTCCTGGGACACGGGCGCATGGGACGCGCGGTGGAGGCACAGGCCCGAGCGGCGGGACACGAGATCGGACTGGTGCGCCGGAGCGGCGACGCCGCGGCCGGGGGCGACCTCGCGGCGCGGCTCCGGGGCCACGACGTGGCCATCGACTTCTCGACCGCGGCGGCCGTCCCGCCCCACGCCGCCGCCTGCACCGCGGCCCGGGTCCCGCTGGTTGAAGGCACCACCGGCTGGCGCGACCGCGAGGCCGAGGTCCGGCGCCTGGTGGAGCAGGGTGGGGGCACGATGGTGTACGGCGCCAACTTCTCCCCCGGCGTGCACCTGTTCTTCCGGCTGGTGGCGCGGGCGGGCGAGCTGTTCCGGAGCCTGGCCGACTACGAGGCCTTCATCGAGGAGGCCCATCACGCCGGGAAGCGGGACGCGCCGTCCGGCACGGCGCTCACGCTCCAGGACCTGCTGGCCGCGTCGGGCGGACGCCCGGCACCCATCGCCAGCACCCGGGCGGGCCACATTCCGGGCATCCACCGGGTGGGCTTCGACTCGGCCGCCGACCAGATCATGCTCACGCACAGCGCGCGGTCGCGTGACGGGTTCGCCGCGGGGGCGCTACTGGCGGCGCGGTGGGTGGTGGGGAAACGTGGGGTGTTTGTGTTTGAGGATGTTCTGGATCAGGTGCTGGACCGAACTGCGAAGGCAGAAGGCTGAATGTCGAAGGCTGAAGTCAGGAACTTCTGCGTTCTGCCTTCGACATTCTGCCTTCGACTCGATGTCCGGAGGATTCTCGATGCCCGTTGACTGGCTCACCGGCTGCGCCACCGCGTTGGTCACCCCCTTCCGTCCGGACGGGAGCGTGGACGAAGCCCGGTTCCGCGCCCTGGTGGATCGCCAGATCGCGGGTGGCGTGAAGCTCCTCGTGCCCTGCGGTACCACGGGCGAGAGCGCCACCATGTCGGACGAGGAGCAGCAGCGGGTTATCGCGCTCGCGGTCGAGGCAGCCCGGGGGCGGGCGCGGGTCATCGCGGGGGCGGGCGGCAATGCCACCGCGGGGACTATCCGCCGCGCGGCGGCGGCCCGGAAGCTGGGCGCGGACGCCCTGCTGGTCGTGGCGCCGTACTACAACAAGCCCACCCAGGCGGGGCTCGACGCCCATTTCCGCGCGGTGGCCGAGGCCGTGCCGGGTTTGCCGCTCATGCTGTACAACGTGCCGGGACGCACCGGGTCCAACATCGAGGCCGCCACCATGCTGCACCTGGCGCGCGACGTGGAGAACATCGTCGCGGTGAAAGAGGCCTCGGGCAATCTGGCCCAGATGATGGCCATCCTGCGGGAGCGGCCCCGGGGATTCATCGTGTTCTCGGGCGACGACCAGCTCACCCTGCCGCTGATCGCGCTGGGCGCCGAGGGCATCGTGTCGGTGGTGGCGAACGAGGTGCCCGACCTCATGGCCCGCCTCACGGACCTGGCCCTGGCCGGGGAATGGGACGCGGCCCGGGCACTCCACTACCGCCTGCTGCCGCTCATGGACGCCAACTTCCTCGAGTCGAACCCCGGCCCGGTGAAGGCCGCCATGGCGCTCATGGAGCTGCTCGACGACCGGTTCCGCCTGCCGCTGGTGCCGGTGCAGGAGAAGACCCGCGCGCGCCTGCGCGAGGTGCTGGCCCAGCTCGGCGTGCTGCGCGGGGCGCATGCCGCTGCGTGAGCGGATCGTGCCGCTGGTTTCCGCGGATCAGCGGGAGTGGAGCGACGCCGATCGGCAGGTGTTCGCGGAGTTCCGCGCGGCGTTGGCCCGGGGCGAGATCCGGGCCGCGGAGCGGAACCCGGCGGGTGAGTGGCGGGTCAACGCCTGGGTCAAGCAGGGGATCCTGCTGGGATTCCGCATGGGCACGCTCACCGACATGTCGGCCCACGAGACGCTCCGGTTCTTCGACAAGGACACCTGGCCGGTGCGGCCCACCACGACGAACGACAGAGTGCGGATCGTGCCGGGCGGCTCCAGCATTCGGGACGGCGCCTACGTGGCGCCCGGCGTGGTGTGCATGCCCCCCATGTACGTGAACGTGGGCGCCTACGTCGACGAAGGGACCATGATCGACAGCCACGCCCTGGTGGGCTCGTGCGCCCAAGTCGGCAAGCGGGTCCACCTGTCGGCCGCGGCGCAGGTGGGCGGCGTGCTGGAGCCGGTGGGGGCGATGCCGGTGATCGTGGAGGACGACGTGCTGGTGGGCGGCGGCTGCGGAATCTACGAGGGCACGCTGGTGCGCGAGCGGGCGGTGCTCGCGGCCGGCACCATCCTCACCGGCTCCACCCCGGTGTACGACGTAGTGCGGCACCAGATCTACCGCCGGCCGCCGGGCGGCGTGCTGGAGATTCCGGCGGGCGCGGTGGTGGTGCCGGGCGGGCGGGCGCTTCGGGAAGGCTCGGGCGCCGAGTGGGGGCTCTCGCTCTACGCCCCGGTGATCGTCAAGTACCGGGACGAGCGCACCGACGCCGCCACCCAGCTCGAGGAGGCGCTCCGGTGAGCGGCTTCCTGCCTCCCGAGCGGCTCCGCGGGGTCGAGCCGTCGGCCATCCGCCGGTTCTTCGAGACCGCGCCGGCCGGCAGCATCAATCTGGGGCTGGGCGAGCCCGACCTCCCTACGCCCGCCTGCGTCACGCGCGCGGCGATCGCGGCCATCGAGACCGGGCGGAATGGCTACACCGCGCACGCCGGCCTGTCCGAGCTCCGGGAGCACGTCGCGGCGCAATACCCGGCGGTGAAGGGCCGCGGCGCGGTCGTGATCACGGCCGGCGCGGAAGAGGCCCTCTACCTGGCGCTCATGACGCTGGTGGAGGAAGGCGACGAGGTGCTGCTGCCCGACCCGGGGTTCGTCGCCTATCCGGCCCTCGTGCGCCTGGCGGGCGGCACGCCGGTCTTCTACCGGCTGCCGGCCGACCGCGATTTCGCGTTCGACGCCGACGTGTTCCGCCGCCGCCTCTCGCCCCGCACCAAGGCGGTGGTGTGCGGCAGTCCGGCCAATCCCACCGGCCGCGTGCTCACCCAGGCCGACCTCACCGCCATGGCCGACGCGTTGCGCGATACCACGGTGCGGGTGATCGCGGACGAGGTCTATCGCGACCTCTACTTCGGCGACGGGCGGCCGCCCTCGATGAGCGACTGCTACCCGCGCACCCTGGTCGCGGGCGGCCTGTCCAAGTCCATGAGCATGACCGGCTGGAGGCTGGGCTGGCTCTGCGGGGAAGCGCCGGTGGTGGCCGCCGCCCGGCTGCTCCACGGCTACGTCACCACCTGCGCCTCCACCATCTCGCAGAAGGCCGCCCTCGGCGCCTTTACCGACGAGGGCGACAAGGCCCGGGTCGAGGCGCGGCGCATCTTCCGGGCACGGCGGGACCGGCTGATGTCCCTGCTGGGCGACGCCGGGTTGCGGGCCGTGGCGCCTGAAGGCGCCTTCTACGCCATGGTGGACGTGCGGCGCTGGGGTCGGTCGTTCGACGTGGCCGAGTCGATGCTCCGCCACGGTGTGATCACGGTGCCGGGGTCGGCGTTCGGCGCCCAGGGAGAGGGCTTTCTTCGGGTGTCTTTTTGTTTGGCCGACGAAAGCCTGAGTGAGGGCGTCCGGCGCATGGCACAGGCGCTCGCCGAATGACGCGGCCCATTCGCGTCGGGATCCTGGGCGCCACCGGGACCGTGGGGCAGCGGTTCGTGCAGCTGCTCGAGCATCACCCGCGGTTCGTGGTCACGGCCCTGGCCGCGTCCGATCGCTCGCAGGGGAAGCCGTACGCCGAAGCCTGCTCCTGGCGTTTGCCGGGCGACATGCCGGCCGGGGTACGGCGGTTGCCGGTCCGGACCCCCGAGCCGCCGCTCGACTGCGACCTCGTGTTCTCGAGCCTCCCGGGCGAGATCGCGCGCCAGGTCGAAGGCGCCTTTGCCGCGGCCGGCTACCCGGTGCTCACCAACTCGTCGGCCTACCGCATGGACGACGACGTGCCGCTGCTCATTCCGGAAGTGAACGCCGAGCACCTGGGGCTGCTGGAGGGTCGCCGGGGAAGGGGGTTCATCGTCACCAACCCCAACTGCTCGACGGTGGTGCTGGCGCTGGCACTCGCTCCGCTTCATCAGCGGTTTTCCGTGGAAGCCGTGGTCGCCACCACGATGCAGGCCATCTCGGGAGCCGGGTATCCAGGCGTGCCGTCGCTCGACATCACCGACAACGTCATCCCGTTCATCGGGGGCGAGGAGGAGAAGATCGAGCGCGAGACCCGGAAGGTCCTGGGCCGGCTGGAGGGTGGCCGGGTGGCGGCCGCGCCGTTCGCCGCCAGCGCCCAGTGTCACCGGGTGAACGTGGTGGACGGCCACATGGTGGCGGTGCGGGTGAAGCTGGCCCGGCCGGTTGACCCCGCGGAGGTCGCCGCCGCCCTGTCGGGATTCCGCGGCGCGCCCCAGCGCCTGGGCCTGCCCACCGCGCCCCCGTGTCCCATCATCGTCCGCGCCGAGCCCGACCGGCCCCAGCCGCGGCTGGACCGGGACGCGGGCGGCGGCATGAGCATCACGGTGGGCCGGATCGCCTGCGATTCCGTGATGGGAATCCACTTCGTGGCGCTGGGCCACAACACGATTCGCGGGGCCGCGGGCGCGGCGATTCTGAATGCCGAGTTGCTCGTCGCGGAGGGGTGGATCGCTGGAGCGTGAGCTGTGAGCTGTAAGCTGGAACAGCTTCACACGCGGTTCGGCTTTTCTTCACGGCGCTGCCACGAGGTTAGGGCATGCCAAAAGTCCCCTCTGCTGTCGCCGAGTTCCTGTCCCACCGAATCCTCGCCGTCGCCGGTGTTTCCCGGGACGACCGGTCGCCGGCCAATGCGATCTTTCGGCGGCTCAAGGACGAGGGCTATCGGGTCTTCGCGGTCAACCCCAGGACGGAGGCGGTGGAGTGGGCAAAATGCTGGCCCTCGCTCGACGCCCTGCCGGAGAAGGTGGAGGGCGTGATTGCCGTGACGCCGCCCAAGGAGAGCGAGGCCCTGGTGCGGGACTGCGCCCGGCTGGGCATCCCCCGCCTCTGGATGCATCGCTCGTTCGGCGAGGGCAGCGTGTCGGCCGCCGGGGTGGAGTACGGGCGGGCTCACGGCGTGGAGGTCCTGGCCGGAGGGTGCCCGATGATGTTCTGCGGGAAGGTGGACCCGGCACACCGGTGTTTCAGGTGGATTCTCCGAGTGGCCGGCAAGCTTCCAGAGTGACTGCTGTGTGAGCTGTGCGCTGTGCGCTGTGCGCTGTGAGCTGGAGGCTCTGGGGACCACAGCGCACAGCTCACATTCTCTCAATGATCTGATTGGCCTCTCGGCGCCCAGCCAGTTCCGCATCAATCTCCTCGCCCAGCCGCTTCACCGCTTCGAGGTTCCGGGTCAGCTCGTCCAGCGTGCCGGTGCCGGCGTGCAGGCGCAGGAGGTCGAGTCGCACGGTTTCCAGGGCCGCGACCGCGGTGGCGTGCCGGCCGTCGGTGGCGTCCGGCCCGGCCCGCGCGCGGAGCGCCAGCGCGTCGGCTTCGAGCCGTGCGATCAGCCCGGGGAGTTCGGCCAGGCGGGCCTGCTGGGCCGGCGGCAGCGCCCGGAACAGCTGGTCGGCCGCGTTGCCCAGCGCGACGGCCGTGGCTTCGCCCGCGGCGGGCGCGGGAAGGGCGCGCTCCTTCACCCCCAGCCGGGCGATCCGGAAGATGAGGTCCCCTACGCGTCCCTGGAGCAGCCGGCTCCAAACCGGCGGTTTGCCGCGGCGGAGGTCGCTCCAGAGCTTGCGCGCGGTGATAACCGGGAGCATGACTGCGCCGACGGCGCCCAGGAAGTTGAGCGCGATGGGGCCGTCGAGGGACGCCAACCAGAGGGCGACCGCGGTCTTCGCCGCGCCCGCCACGCCGAGGAACCAGGTGTCGCGGCTCATCCCGCGCCGGGCGACGGGGTCGGCGGGCGCTTCTTCGAGGAGGCGCCGTTCCTCGAGCGTGACGGCCGGTCGGAGGCTGGCGTGGTCGTACCCCTGGCGCACCAGCTCCCGGGCCTTGCCGATCACCTGGCCGAACCGCGCGCCGGCCAGGCCGAAACCCAGCGCGCTCGCCGGATAGAAGACGAGCGGTGCGAACGGATCGCCGGTGAAGAAGGCCCAATACACCAGGAGCGCAGCGCCGCCCACCGCGGCCCCGGTCCCGATCTCGCCGCTCGCCGCCTCGGCGTCGCGCAGGAATCCGCGCACCGGCGCCGGGAGATCGGTCCGGAGGTCGCGCGCGGCGTCGAGCGCCGCCGCCAGCGACTCGGCGTCGGCGAAGCGGTCGGCCGGGCTCTTCCGCAGGCAGCGATCCACCGCCTCGGCGATGCGCCCGGGCACCCGGGGCGCCACGGCCGCGAGCTGCGGCGCCGGGGAGCCGGCGTGCTGGGCCAGCAGGCCCACCACCGTCGTCCCCTCGAACGGCAGGCGACCGGCCAAGGCGAAGAACGCCGTCACCCCCAGGGAATAGAGGTCGCTCCGGGCGTCGGCCGGCTCCCCGCGGGCCTGCTCGGGACTCATGTACTGCGGCGTCCCGATCAGCCCGCCCGTCGTGCCCGTCGTGCCCGTGGCGACCGCCGCGATCCCGAAATCCGTCACCAGCGCCCGCCCGGTCCCGGTCTCCAGCAGCACGTTGTCCGGCTTCACGTCCCGGTGCACCACGCCGCAGGCGTGCGCGTGGCCCAGCGCCCAGGCGATCTGCTGGACCACCTTGAGCGCGTCGTCGGGCGGGAGCGGCCCCGCGCGCCGGACCCGCGCGCCCAGCGTCTCGCCGTTCACGAAGCTCATCACGAAGCACACCAGATCGCCGTGCTCCTCCACCGCGTGGATCGGCACGATGTTGGGGTGCGACAGGCGGGCCGCCGTGCGCGCCTCCTGCAGGAAGCGCGTCCGGAGGTGAGGCAGGGCGGCGAGCGCGGGCGGCAGCAGCTTGATGGCGACCAAACGGTCGAGGGCCACGTCCCGCGCCAGGAACACGACGCCCATCCCGCCGCGGCCCAGCTCGCGGTCGAGCGAGTACCGCCCGGCGAGGGCGCGCTGCAAGGCGAGGAATTCGGCGGAGGGCGGGGTAGGAGTCACGGGGTTAAGATCACTACGGGCTGACGAGCGGGGAAGATTCGCGATGGTGCGTGGGCCGTTCCGCTGCGCGTTGCTGCTGGTGACTCTTGCCACGGGGCTGGAGGCGCAGGAGCGCCGCGACCTCTCCGGCCGCGTCCTCGCCGCCGACTCCACGCCGCTCCGCTGGGTCAGCGTCCTGCTGCTCGAGCCCCGGCGCGACTCCACCACCACCGACCGCGACGGCCGGTTCGCGTTCTCCGCGGTGCCGCGGATTCCCCTGCGGCTGGCCATCCGGGCCCTGGGCATCCAGCCCGACACGGTGGCGTTGGCGCCCGGCGTGGATTCGCTCACCATCTACGTGCGGCCGCTCTCGATCGACCTCCCGCCGCTCGTGATCGTCGGCATCCAGGAGCGGGTGGCCCGGGCCCGGTTTGAGAACAGCGCCCAGCAGAGCGTCACCTCGCTCGCGCCGGCCGACCTCACCCGTACGCCCGGCCTGTTCGAGTCGGACGTGGTCCGCGTGGTGCAGCTCCTGCCCGGGTCGGTGGCCAAGAACGACTACACCATCGGCTACAACGTGCGGGGTGGCGAGGCCGATCAGAACCTGGTCCAGCTGGACGGCATTCCCATCTTCAATCCCTCGCATCTGGGCGGCGTGTTCTCGACCTTCGACGTGAACGCGGTGGACCGGACCGACTTCTACACCGGCGGGTTTCCCGCCTGGTACCCGGGCCGGTTGTCGAGCGTGCTCGACGTGGACATCCGGCCCGGCAACCGGCGCTCGACCGACGTGCGGGGCCAAGTGTCGCTGCTCTCGAGCAAGGTCCTGGTCGAAGGGCCGATGGCCGGGGCTACCTATCTCCTGAGCGCCCGCCGCACCTATGCCGACGCGGTGGTGAGCGCGTTTACGAAAGAAGAGCTGCCCTACTACTTCACCGACCTGATCGGCAAGGTGACGGTGCCGGCCGGGCGGGGACAGATATCGCTCACCGGTTATTGGGGTCGCGACGTGTTCGACCTCCGGGTGGTCGAAGGGGACGACGAGCGCGAGGCCCTCGACTTCGAGTTCAACTGGGGCAACCACCTGCTAGGCCTCAACTGGCGCTTGCCGGTCGGCCGCACGGCGTGGCTGGACACCCGCGTGGGGGCGACCGCCTTCACCTCGAACCTGGGGATCGAGCCCAATTTCGCGCGGTTCACCAACTCCGCGATTCTCTACACCGTCCAGACCATGCTGGCGCCCAACCCGGACGGCGTTCACGACCTTCGGATCGGCGCCGCCCTCGACGTCTATCGCATGAACTCCGAGGTAGACGCCGGCGTGATCGGCGACACCCTGTTCCGGGCCCGGTACCGGCCGACCGTCCTGGCCGCGTACCTCGACGATCAGTGGCATGCCACCGATCGCCTGATCCTGCGGCCGGGACTCCGGGCCGAGTACGTGAGCGGGGCGGGCAAAGCGGTGCTGTCGCCCCGGCTAACCGCCAAGCTCTTCGTGACGCCCACAACGGCCTTCACCGCGTCGGCGGCGCGCTATCACCAGGTGGTGCACTCCATCCGCGACCAGGAGCTGCCGGTCACCATCTACGAGTTCTGGATCGGCGCCGACAGCCTGGTGCCCGTCGCGCGCAGCGATCACCTGGTGCTCGGGGTCGAGCGCTGGTTCGGTCCGGACGTCCAGCTCTCCATCGAAGGATACCGGAAGACCTTCGCGGGATTGGTCGTGCCGAATCGCGCCCTGGATCTGACCGTGTCCGGCGACGAGTTCCTGCCGGCCGACGGCTGGGCCTGGGGCGCCGACGTGCTGCTCCGCAAGCACGTCGGACCGGTGCGGGGTTGGATCGCCTATGGGTATGCCAAGGCGGAGCGGCGCGGCCGGGGCGAGACCTATCCGCCGGGGCACGATCGGCGCCACACGCTGAACCTGGTGGCCTTCGTGCCCGGGCCGTTGGGCGCCGACGTGGGGGTTCGATGGGGCTACGGCTCACCGCTGCCGTACACCGGCTTCGTGGGCGAGTGGGAGCACCGCCGCTACGACCCCACCAATCATCGCTTCGAGTCGTGGTTCCGCGAGCCGATCGGCGCGCGCCTCAACGGCGAGCGGTACCCGCCCTACAGCCGGCTGGACGTGAGCCTGCGCTGGGACTTCACCAAGTGGGGTGTCCGCTGGGAGCCGTACCTCCAGGTGGCCAACGTGTACAACCGCAAGAATGTTTTTCTCTACTTCTTCGACTACGCGGCCGCACCGCCGACGCGGACCGGCGTCTCCCAGCTTCCCATACTCCCGACGTTTGGGATTGAGTTCTCATGGTAGAAGGGACAAACGGGATCAACGGGATAGACGGGATGAACGGGATCGACGACAGGAGGGGCGACGCGCCGTCGATCCCGTCTATCCGGCTTATCCCGCTTATCCCGTTCCTCCTCGCCGCCTGCGAGCTGACCGAGGTCACCGTCCCGCCCGGCGAATCGCGGGTCGTGGTGCAGGCGATCTTGAGCAGGGGGGCGCTAAGCCAGTTCGTCATTGTTGAGGAATCGGCGACCGGCAGCGGGGTCACCGACTATGGCGGCGAGACCATTCCGCCCGACGGACCCGACCGCCCGATCGGCGGAGCGACGGTAATCCTGTCATCCGGCGCCGGCGACGTCTGCGGACCCGCAACCGACACGCTGTCACCGCTCGCCGATGCCGCGGGCGTATATGGGGCAACAGGGTTGTGTACTCCCGCGCCGGGCGACGTCGTGCGGCTGCGGGTCGAGCTGCCTGACGGGCGGGTCGTGACCGGCGGCACGACCATTCCGGGCGCGCGAGCGCTGGTCGCGGAGATCGCGGGCCAAGCCCGGGCGCCTTCCAGCTTCATCGTGTTCAACCGGGACCGCGACAGCATCCACCTCGCGGCCGAGGCCATCGTCGCGCGCGGCATGCAGGTTGAGGTCCGGCGGGCCGACGTGCGGCCGAGCGAGCTCGAGTTCTATTTCCTGCTCGATTCGCTCCGCTTCCGGCTGGCGGGGGACTTCATCGAAGCCTACGAGGGTGACGAGCCCCTGTTCCGCGCCGGAGTCGAGTACGACCTCACCTTCGCCGTGGCCGACACCAACTTCTACGACTTCGCCCGCTCGTTCAGCGACCCCCTCACCGGCCGGGGATTCCTCAACCACCTCGAGGGCGGGATCGGCGTCTTCGGGAGCGTCGAGCCATACCACTACCAGCTCCACGTGGTGGCCGATGTGGACGACCCCCGTGAGGGGGAGTATCGGCTTCAGGGAGTGGTGGCCGGCGAACCGGTGGACCTGTCCATCGAGCTGTACCGCGATCCGCTCCAGCCGTCTCGGTTCGCCGCCTTCGTCAACGGCCGCTGGTACGGCGGGCCGGTCAATCAAAGCCTGTACGGGTTCTTCGGTCCCGTGGGCGGCCAGACCGAGAACGACTTCGTGGCTAGTTTCCGGGTACTCCGGGAACCGGACACCACGTCCATCAACTGGCGGCTGCAGGGTCGCCGGGTGCGCCAGGGCTTCCCCTTCCCGGTCGAGGTCATGGGCTTCGGCCCGGCGGACGACCGGCCGGTAGTGGACAGCGTCACCGCCATCCAGGTCTCCGGACCCGCGCTCACTGGCTCCCGCCCGGCTGTCGCGCTGACGCAACAGGCCATCGGGCGCCGCGAGTCCCCGGCTCGGCCGCCCCGCGTCAACGCGCTGCCACACCATGGCATGGCTCCTGCTCAAGAGGCGCCCGTTCGTCGGGTTTGGGTCAATCTCAGCCGAATGAGGGCATGTTGCGGACAGACGTTCTGATCGTTGGGGGAGGGCCGGCCGGATCATCCAGCGCGATGTTCCTCGCGCGCGAGGGGATCAAGCCCCTCATCGTGGAGGCGGAGGCGTTCCCGCGCTATCACGTCGGCGAGTCCATGACCGGCGCGGGCGGGAAGGTCCTTCGCGACCTGGGGTTGGTGGAGGAAATGTACCGGCGCAAGTACCCGACCAAGCAGGGCGTCAGGGTGTTCGGTCGAAGCGCGAAGGGCACGTGGTTCGTTCCGGTGACCGGGCGGGATGAGAACTGGAACCTCTTCGCGTGGGACACCTGGCAGGTGCGGCGGAGCGACTTCGACAAGATGATGCTCGACGAAGCCGTGGCCCGTGGCGCGACGCTCATGCGGGGAAAGGCCCTCAAGCCCGTGGTCAAGGATGGCGTGGTGCGGGGTGCCCAGGTCCGCATGGCGGACGGCGGCGTGCAGACCATCGAGTCCGACGTGCTGCTCGACTGCTCGGGCCAGGCCACCTGGCTGGCCAATCTGGGCGGGGTGACGGGACCAAAATACCTGGGCGCCTACGACAAGCAGATCGCTATCTTCTCGCAGGTGCCCGGCGCCATCCGCGACAACGGCGGGACCCGGGAGACCCACAAGGACAACACGCTCATCTTCTACAAGAAGAAGTACCATTGGGCCTGGTTCATCCCGCTGGACGACGACGTAGTCAGCGTGGGGGTCGTGATTCCCTCCGCCTACTTCCTGGAGCGGAAGGAGACCAAGCGCGACTTCTTCATGCGGGAGCTACGCGAACTGCATCCCGAGCTCAGCCGGCGGATCCCGGAGATCAAGCTGGCCGAGGACGTGCACGTCATCCCCAACTATTCCTATCAGGTGAAGGCGTTCACCGGCAAGGGGTTCATGTGTATCGGGGATTCCCACCGGTTCATCGACCCCATCTTCTCGTTCGGGCTGACGGTCTCGATGCGGGAGGCCCAGTTCGCGGCGCCCCTGATCCGGGCCCATCTGGAAGGGGCGAACGGGGACAGGCCCAACCCATTCGGCGACCACCAGCTTTTGTGTGAGAAGGGGATCGACATCCTCGAGGACGTGCTGGACTCGTTCTGGGAGCATCCCCTGGCTTTCGCGGTCATGGTGCACCGTCGGCACACGGAGTACATGACCGACATGTTTGCGGGGCGCATCTACGGGCACGAGCGGCCGTACTCGCCGGCTCTGTTCGCGTTTCGCAAGCTCATCAAGCGCGAGGGCGAGCGCGAGCGGTCCTACGAATCCGAGGATCTCTACTCGATCCCCATCGGATCGCGGTACCATCCGGAACGCGCCGCCATCTGGGATGCCAGTTCGGAGGTGGAGAGCACCGAGGCGTGGATGGGACGGCGCTGAACCGTCCCCCGTTCAAAACGGAGACCAGACGAATGCAGGTTCCCGACTATGACGTCGGTATCATCGGCGGGGGCCCCGCGGGGGCGAGCCTCGCGGCCTATCTCGCCAAGGCGGGGGTGAAATGCGTCGTCTTCGAGCGCGAGCTGTTCCCGCGGCCGCACGTCGGGGAGTCGCTGGTCCCCTCATCGACCAGAGTGTTCAAGGACCTGGATTTCCTGCCGGTAATGGAGGCCAACAAGTTCCCGCACAAGTATGGGGCGGCCTGGACCGCCGCCGACGGGCGCGGGTTCGACATGGATCTGACCGGGCTGGATGTGGACTGTCGCGCCGACATCCGCTTCGAGGAGCGGGACCAACCCGGCGTGGATCAGAACTACACCTATCATGTGGACCGGGGCAAGTTCGACAACCTGCTACTCCAGCACGCCCAGGGCCTTGGGGCCGACGTATTCGAGGGGGTCGCCGTCCGCGACGTGAAGTTCGAGGATGGCGCGTTGCCAGAGATCCGGTTCTCGGTGGGGCACCGCGAGGTGGGGTGTAGAGTCCGCATCGTGGCCGACGCCTCGGGCCGGCGCACGTTCCTGGGCAGCCGCTTGAAGATCAAGCTCAAGGACCCGGTGTTCGACCAGTACGCCATCCATACGTGGTTCGATGGGTTCGATCGCACGGCCACCATGGGCCTGGGGACCGGAAAAGGCGACTTCATCTACATCCACTTCCTCCCCCTCATCAACACCTGGGTGTGGCAGATCCCGATTACCGAGACCGTCACCAGCATCGGCGTGGTGACCCAGAAGAAGAATTTCGCCAAGTCCAGAGAGAGCCGGGAACGGTTTTTCTGGGAGGCGGTGGGCAGCCGGCCCGAGCTGCACGACGCGCTCAAGCGGGCGGAGCAGGTGCGCGGCTTCACCGAAGAGGGCGACTACAGCTACGCCATGCAGCAGATCGTGGGCGACGGCTGGGTTATGGTGGGCGACGCCGGCCGGTTCGTGGATCCCATCTTCTCCACGGGCGTGAGCATTGCCCTCAACAGCTCTCGCTTCGCCCACCACGACATCCTGCGCGCGCTCGAGACCGGCGACACCAGCCGGGCGGCGTTCTCCACCTATGAGGCGACGCTCCGACGGGGCACCAAGAACTGGTATAACTTCATTACCGTGTACTACCGGCTGAACGTCCTCTTCACCGCCTTCGTTCGTGATCCCCGGTATCGGCTGGACGTCCTCAAGCTCTTACAAGGAGATGTGTACGACGAGGAGGAGCCGGCCGTGCTCACGCGGATGCGGGACATCGTCGCCGCGGTGGAGAACGATCCCAAACACCTCTTCCACAAGCTCCTGGGAGACCTGACCGCCGACGCCTTCAAGCCCACGTTCTGACGCTGCCCTGGTCATCGGCGCCACCGGGCTGGTGGGACGCGAGTGTGTCCGCCAGCTCGTGGCGCATCCGGCCTTCGGGCGCGTGGTGGTCCTGGCGCGCCGGCCGCTCCCCGCGGATCTCCGGCATCCCCAACTCCAGACCATCCTCGCCGAGTTCGACCGCCTCGAGGCGCAGCCCGACGCCTTCCAGGTGAGTCACGTGTTTTGCGCGTTGGGGACCACGATCAAACAAGCCAGCAGCCGGGAGCGGTTCCGTCAGGTGGACTTCGGGTATCCGCTGCGGGTGGCGCAGCTGGCCCGTGAGGCCGGCGCGCGGCATTACCTGCTAGTCGGCTCGATGAACGCCGATCCCGGCTCGCGCCTGTTCTACCCCCGGGTGAAGGGGGAGCTGGAGCAGGCCCTGATCGGCCTGGGCTTCCCCAGCCTCACCATCGTCCGGCCCTCGCTGCTGCTGGGCGACCGGGAGGAATTCCGTCTGGGAGAGGTGATCTTCAAGGCGCTGGCCTGGACCTTCCCGCCCAAGTACCGGGCGGTGCACGCGCGGGACGTGGCGCGGGCGCTGGTCGAGGCGGCGGCGGCGGACCGGCCCGGGGTGCGGGTGATCGAGAATCGGGAGATCGCCTAGCCCCGTACCGCTCACCGCTCACCGCTCACCGCTCACAGCTCACACCCTACCCGATCCTCTCCACTTCCCGCCGTCCCGCCAGCTCGGCGTTGACCGCCTCATTGATCTCCCGTGCCTTCTCGATGTCGGCGGTGAGGTCGTCGGGCGAGCCCACGCCGGCCTGGAGTCGCAGGAGGTCCAGCCGAATGTTCTCGAGCGCGGCCACGGCCGCTTCGAGGCGCCGGCGGGTGGCGTCGCGGGCGGCCATGAGCTCGCCGATCGCCGCGTCGCGCCGAGCGGCGCCGGCGCCGGGCGCCCGGTCGGGCTGGGCCTGGGCCAGCGCCTGGCTGAGTGCCTGTTCCCGCTGGCGCAGCGCGCCGGCGTCGGCTTCGAGCCGGCCGATGACCAGGGGCACGTCGCCGAACCGCTGGCGCACGGACGGCAGCAGGGCCTTGAACAGCACGCCGGCCGCGTCGCCCAGCACCAGCTCGGTCCGCTCGGTCGCCGGGGGAACGTTCTGCCGCTCCACCTTGAGGCCGAGTCCCGCGAGCCACATGACCGCCCGGCCCACGCGTCCTTCCAGCAGCCGAAGCCCCAGGCCCTTGCCGCGCCGTTGGGCCTCGCTCGGATTGGGGATCCGCATGAACAGGGTGCCGGCCAGGATCACGCCACCCACCACCAGCGACAGCACGCCCGGGAGGATGAGGGCGTCCGGCGTCACGTGCAGCGCCTTGGCCACGACGAGGAGCGCCCCGCCCACCCCCGCGAGTGCCAAGCCGGCCCGGCGCCACAGCCGTCGCCGCTCCTGCGTCGGGTGGTAGGGCGACGGCCCGTGCAGCACTTGGTCTTCTTCCAGCCGTGCCCGCATGGCCTCCTCGACCGCCAGGCGCACGTCTTCGGAGCCCAATCCGGCCTTGAGGACTTTGCGGGCGCAGTAGAGGAGCGACACCGGGAGCCCCACCAGTTGACCGCCGAGCGCGATGCCGACCCAGATCACGGTGCTCTTATCCACCGCCCAGAGCCCCTGGACCAGCGAGGGGGCGACCATGCCCATGAGCAAGGCGAACCCGGCCCAGACGTCCATCTCGCGGGCCGCGCGGAGCAGGGTGCGCACCACCGGCGGCGTTTCGCGCGGGGCCGTTTGCGCCGCGCCGATCAGTTCGGCCAGCTCCTCGCCCGACGCGAACCGTTCGGCCGGCGTCTTCAGCAGGCAGCGATCAATCGCCTCGGCCAACTTGGGCGGCAGATCCGACCGCCGGGTGGCGACCTTGGGCGCGGGCTCGGTGAGCGCCTTGGCCAGGATGGCGGTCAGCGACCCGCCGTCGAAGGGCAGGGTGCCGGTGAGCCCGAAGTAGGCCGTGACGCCCAGCGAATAGAGGTCGCTCCGGCCGTCCACCGGATCGCCGCTGGCCTGCTCGGGCGACATGTAGTGGGGGGTGCCCAGGATCTCGCCCCGCTGGGTGACCCCGGTCTGGTCGGCTTGCCGGGCGATCCCGAAGTCGCTGACCAGGGCCCGGCCCGACCCCTTTTCCAGCAGGATGTTGTCCGGCTTCACGTCGCGGTGGATCACGCCCCGGCCGTGGGCGTAGGCCAGGGCCCAGGCCACCTCCTGCACCAGGCGGATGGCGGCGGACGTGGTGAGGGGGCCAGCCCGGCGCACCCGCTGCCCCAGCGACTCGCCGTCCACGAACCCCATGACGAAGAACACGAGGTCGCCCTGCTCCTCGACCGTATGGATCGGCACGATGTTGGGGTGCGACAGCTTGGCCGCCGTCCGGGCTTCGCGCAGGAACCGCTCACGGAGGTCGGGCGCGACCGCGAGCGCGGGCGGCAGCAGCTTGATGGCGACCGGCCGGTCGAGGGCCACGTCCCGGGCGAGGAACACGATGCCCATTCCCCCGCGCCCCAGCTCGCGTTCGAGCGAGTAACGGCCGGCGACCGACTGTTGGAGCGAGAGGAATTCGGGGGACGGGGAGGCGGGCATTCGGAGGAATATGAGGCGGGAAACGGGAAAGGGGAAACGCGTCTACGCGGCGTCGTTTCCCGTTTCCCGTTTCCCGTTTCCCGAAAACGTCCGAGTCTCTCCGTGTCTGGGAATCCAGATCCGCTCCGCGGGGAGCCCGGCCTTTTCCCACGCGGCCATGGTTCTGGCAGGCGGTTCATCCATCGGCTCATCGGTCAGCTTGAACGTGCCCCAGTGGATCCCCATCAGCACACCGCGGTCGCCGCCGCCGAGGTCGAGAAAGGCCTGTACGGCCTCTTCCGGGTTCAGGTGGACCGGGCGCATGAACCAGCGCGGCTCGTAGGCGCCGATGGGCAGCAGGGCGAGGTCGAACGGCCCCAGCCGCTCGGCGATGTGGGCGAACTCGGGGTGATCGCCGGTGTCGCCGGCAAAGTAGACCCGATGCTGCTCGGCGGCGATGGCGAACCCGCACCAGAGTGTGCGGTTCCGGTCGAACGGGCCGCGGGCGCTGAAGTGCTGGGCGGGGGTGGCCGCGACCGTGAGGCCGCCGAGCGTCACCGGCTCCCACCAATCCAGCTCCCGGATCATCTGCCTGTCCCGCCGGTCGCGCCCGTCTTGCCCATGACGCCACCCCACCTTGCTCACCGTAGCGGCGAGCCCCCGAGGCACCATCCATGGGGTTCCGGGAAACCGGGCCGTGAGGGCCCGGACACTGCCCACGTCGAGATGGTCGTAGTGGTTGTGGGAGAGGAGGATGAGGTCGAGCGGCGGGAGTGCCGCGAGGGCGACCCCGGGCGCCACCCAGCGGCGTGGGCCGGCGAACGAGACCGGTGACGCGCGCTCGCCGAACATCGGGTCGGTGAGCACGTTCCGCCCGCCGATCTGGATGAGTGCGGTGGCGTGGCCGATCCACGTGACCGTGAGCACATCCGCCGCCGCGCGCGGGGTGGAGAACGCCGGCGTCACGTGCGTGAAGACTGACGGATCGGGATCGGGCGGGATGCCGCGAACCCGTCGCTCGATGCCCCAGCGGATCAGGCTGGGAAACCGCGGCAGGGCGCTCCCGGGCCACGGGTTCCGGAACCCGCCTCGAGGATCGTGGTGCGCCGCCTGAAGCGGCATAGCCGCGTCACAGACCCGACGCGAGATAGTGCCCGACCGCTTCGACAGCGCGCTCGACCTCGCTCGTCAGGTTGTAGAGGTGCGGCGAGAGCCGGATGCCCGGGCGGTCCGGTCCGCCGCGCGTGGCGCACACGATGCGGTCCCGCTGGTAGAGCGCGGTGGCCAGGCGCGGCGCGTCGAGCGAGCCGGGCCGGAACGACACCACCGCGGCCGAGCGGGCCGGGTCGGGGTGGGTCCAGAGGGTGACGCCGTCGAGCTCCCGGAGTCCCGCCATCAGTGCCTGGGCCAGCTCCCGCGCCCGCTGCTCGATCCGCTCGCGCCCGATCCCGGTCTGGAACGTCACGGCGTCGCCCAACGCGGCGAGGGCCGGCTCGTCCCGCTGGCCGAAGGCTTCGAGCGTGCGCG